>Ga0256841_1002614_pt1 | contig 14168 bp, 15 predicted proteins | sample 356308metaG_FD_185971 | JGI IMG/M metagenome (GOLD analysis project Ga0256841, IMG submission 185971) | Hydrothermal vent microbial communities from Mid Atlantic Ridge, Atlantic Ocean - 356-308 | ecosystem: Environmental > Aquatic > Marine > Hydrothermal vents | place: Atlantic Ocean: Mid...
TTACGGATAAGTCGGAAGAAGATTAAGACCAGCTGTTTCTTTTCTTCCAGTCATTATATTGAAGTTTTGAACAGCCTGTAAAGACGCTCCTTTTCCAAGATTATCTATAACAGATATTATTGTTGCATATCCTGTTCTTTCGTCTACAGATACAAAAATATCACAATAGTTTGTTCCATTTACATATTTTGTATGAGAAGGTTGTTCTACAATTCTTATAAAAGGTTCATCCTTATATACTTTTTTATAGATATCTTTTAATGTGTTTTCATCTTTATCTATTTTAAAATTTACTGTTGCAATCATACCTCGAGATACAGGAAGAATATGCGGTGTAAATCTTACATTTATATGTTTATCTGTAAATAAATTTATTATTTCTTCCATCTCAGGAATGTGCCTGTGATTTTTTGGCTTATAAGCATATGAATCACCAAACGCTTCTGGATAATGAAACTGTTGTTTTAATCCTCTTCCAGCTCCTGATATTCCAGAATAAGCACTGACTATAATGCTGTTATCTTTTATAAGATTTTCTTTTACGGCAGGGTATGTTGCAAGGATAGTAGCTGTAGGATAACAACCTGGGTTTGCAACGATTTGAGCATTTTTTATTTCGTTTTTAAATATCTCAGGCAGACCATAAACAGCTTTATCTAAAATAGATTTATATCTGTGCTTAAATCCATAAAATGTAGGATATTTAGAAGTATCCTTAATTCTATAGGCTCCAGAAAGGTCAATAACTTTTTTTCCATGTTTGTACAGTTTATAAACAAGTTCTAAGGATGCTTCATGAGGAAGACATAAGAAGAAAAAATCTGATTTTTCAATATCTAACTCTTTTTCAAATGTAAGGTTTTCTAATTTTGTACCAGTAAAAAATGGAAATACTTCTTTTAACTTTTTTCCATTGTATTGTCTTGAAGTTATCTGATTTATGTCTAAATCTTGTAGAACTTTTAAAAGTTCAACGCCAGTGTACCCAGAGGCACCGGCTATAGCTATTTTCATATTCGTACCTCTTTAAAGGTAAAAGAAGAAAGGAAAACAAAGAGCAAATTAACGTTTTGACCATCTGTATTTTGCTCTTGCTCCCATTTGAGCATATTTCTTTCTTTCTTTAATTCTTGCATCTCTTGTTAGTAAACCTGCTTTCTTTAACACTGGTCTAAACTCTGGGTTATATTGAAGTAAAGCTTTTGCTATACCATACATTACAGCTTCAGCCTGTGCTGGCTTTCCGCTTCCCTTTACTGTAGCATATACATCAAATTTTCCAAGAGTCTCTGTTACAACGAAAGGTTTATTAATTTTTGCAATTAATATCTCCCTTTCAAAATACTCTGGTGCTTCCCATTCTTTTCCTGACGAACTTCTTACATATATTTTTCCATTACCTGGTAATATCCATACTCTTGCTATTGCTTCTTTTCTCTTTCCTGTTCCATATTTTGCAGTTTTTGGGTCTATTTTAAGTACTTCTGCCAGTCCACCCACTATTTAAAACCTCCTGATTAAAAGTTTTTCCACATTTTTACAATTTCATCTACTGGCTTTGGATTTTGAGCGTGATGTTTATGCTCAGAACCTCTGTAGACTCTCAGTCTTTTCATAAATCTTTTTTGTAATCTATTTTTTGGTAGCATTCTTTCTACTGCAAGTTCTATTACCTGTTCTGGTTTGTGCTCTAACATCCATTTTAATGTTCTAACCTGGAGTCCACCTGGCCTGTGTGTATGTCTTTGATATAGTTTGTCTGTAAGCTTTTTACCTGTAACTTTTATTTTGTCAGCATTTATAACAATAACAAAGTCTCCAACATCTACGTCCTGTGAAAATATAGGTTTATGTTTTCCTCTTAAAATATTAGCAACTAATGTAGCTAATCTTCCTAACGTTTTTCCAGAAGCATCAACTATGTACCATTCTCTTTTAATATCTTTTGGATTAGCTCTGTAAGTTTTCATCAACTTCAACTCCCAATTTTTTTCTAACAAGCTAACATTTTCTCATATTTGATTTATTTATGTCAAGTTATACACCAGGTGCTATAAGCCCATAGTTCCCAGCTTTTTTCCTATATATAACATTTATTTCTCCTGTTTCAGCGTTTCTAAATGGCAAGAAAAATGCTCCCATTTCTTCAAGTAATAATCTTGCGTCATCTACACTCATAGGTTTTTCTATTGGAAGAGGTTCTTCTACTATTAATGGTCTTTCTATAGAAGGTTGTTCTGTTGATGCTTCTCTTTCTATCGCTTTAAGTTTTGCAAGTCTTCTTCTTTCCTCTAATCTTCTGCTTTTTAGCCTTACTAACTGTCTTTCTACTTCATCGATAACAAAGTCTATAGCAGAATAAAGGTCATTACTCTCTTCCCATGCATGTATCACACCGCCACCTGGAGTATTAAAGTAAATATCTATATCTACTCTGTTTCTATGTCTATGTGGTTCAAATGTATAGGTTACTTTTGTTAAAACGGAATCTTCTGATACATCAATATCCTTTAGATAAGGTTTTAGTCTTTCTAACTTGTGCTCTGTATAGTCTCTTATAAAGTCTGTTACTTGAATATTCTTTCCAATGTGTTCAATTTTCATTTTTAACCCTCCTTTCTCTTGCTCCTGGTATTTTTAATTCTTGTCTATATTTTGCAACAGTTCTTCTTGCAATGTTAATACCTCTTTCCTGTAATATTTTAGCGATAGCATCATCTGATAGAGGTTTTTCTTTGTTTTCATTTTCTATTATATCTTTAATAAGCAGTTTTATCTTTTCTGTAGATACTTCTCCAGTAGTTGAAGAAAGGGCTCTGGAGAAAAATGCTTTTAAAGGTATTACTCCTATAGGAGTTTGGGCGTATTTACCTGATATTATTCTACTTACTGTAGATTCGTGCAAACCTACCTCTTCTGCTATATCTTTAAGTTTAAGTGGTTTTAAGTGAGTTTTTCCCTTTCTTAGAAATTCTTCTTGATGTTTAACTAACGCATTTACTATATTTTTTAGATTTTCTCTCCTTTGTTCAATGCCTTTTATTATTCCTATGGCTTTTTGAAGTTTATCTTCAAGAAATTTTTTTGTGTTTTCTGGCAGGTCTTTTTTAGATATAAGCTTTCTGTATTGGTTTGTTAGTTTTAGTTTAGGAATTCCTGTTTCATTAATTTCAACTTCAAACTTACCATTTTTTTCGTAAATAAATATGTCTGGTTCTATATAAGGAGATGTTTCAGCATCAAAGTTATATGTTGGATAAGGAACTAAACATTTTATTAAGTTTATGATTTTTTCTGCTTCTTCTTTTGATAGATTATATTTTTTGGTTATGTAGTCAATTTTATTTATATTTTCTATATCGTTTTCTATGATTTTCTCTAAAAGTTCATCTTTTCCAAATATTTCGTTTATTTGAAGCTTCAAAAATTCTTTTATGTCTTTAGATGCTATTCCTAAAGGCTCAAGTCTTATAAGTTTTTGTCTAACTTCTTCAACTTTTTCTACTGGCTGATTTAGTTTTTTGGCTATTTCTTCAATTGGTGTTTCTAAAAATCCTTTTTCATTTATATTTGCTACTAACTCTTTTGCTATTTTTTCTTCTGTGCTGTCAAATTCAAGCTCAATCTGTGTTTCTATGATTTCATACAGGCTTGGTTTGTAAGTTAATGTTTTTAGCCTGAAGTTTTCTTCTTCCTGAATATATGAGGATAAATCTTTAATAGGTTCTTTATTTTCTGGGATTACATTTAGTATTTCTTCTAAAAAAGGATTTTCTTCAAGCTCCTGTTTTACAGTCTGTTCAAGTTCTAATTTAGGTAGCATAAGTAAAGCTAATTGGTGTTTTAAACTTGGTGTTAATTTAAGTTTTGGTTTTATTTTTAATTGTAAAGATGGTTTCATTTTGTCTGTATATCTCCAATTATTTTGTTTATAGCTTCATTTTTATTATCGGCATTTAAAATAGGTCTTCCAATCACTATGATATCAGCTCCATGTAATACTGCTTCTTTTGGTGTTGCAGTTCTTTGCTGGTCATCTTTTGTCAAACCTTCTGGCCTTATTCCAGGAACTACCGCTATAAAATCTTTTGCTATTTTTTCTTTTAAAAATTTTACTTCGTGAGGGCTACAGACTATTCCATCAATTCCTATTTCAACTGCTGTTTTTGCAAGTTTAAGTACCATATCCTGTAAGTTTAGATTTATGCCTAAAAATTTTAAATAATCCTGTGAATGAGAAGTAAGTATCGTAACACCTAATAGTTTCAAATTACTATTTTGTCTGGCTTCTACAGCTTTTTCCAGCATTTTTTTTCCACCTAAGGTATGGACAGTTAAATAATCTACACCTATATCTAATGCTGACAATACACCGTTATAAACGGTGTTTGGTATATCATGTAGTTTTAAATCTAAAAAGATTTCAAAACCTTTCTTTTTTGAAAGTTCTATAATTTTAATTCCATATTTTATAAAAAGAGCATATCCTATTTTTATTATAAGCTCTTTTTGATTTATTTCTTCTAAAATCTGTCTTGCTTTTTCTATATCTGTTGTGTCAAGTGCAAGTGCGAGCTTTGCTATCTTTTCTCCTCCTTTTTATGTAGTGTATTCTGCATTAATCTCAACATACTTATATGTAAGATCACATGTATAATAAGTCCAGTCTTCTTCTCCTCTTTCAAGGTAAATATCTACAGTAATTTCTTTATTATTTTTCATATAATTAGTAGCTTCTTTTCTGTCAAATTCAACAGGTTCTCCGCTGTAAAGAAGAAAATCTCCTAAGAAAAGTTTAACTTTTGAAAAATCAATATCTAAATGAGTCTGTCCTATAGCTGAAAGTATTCTGCCCCAATTTGGGTCGTTTCCAAACATGGCTGTTTTAAAAAGATTAGATAATGCTATAGACTCAGCTATAAATTTTGCTTCTTCCTTATCTTGAGCTTGATGAACATTTATCTGAATTAACTTTGTAGCCCCTTCTCCATCTTTTACTATCATTTTTGCAAGTTCCAGACAAACTTCATATAACTTTTTGGCAAAATAAACTTTGTTTTCCTGATTTATCTCTACTTCTGAGTCCCCTGTAGCTACAAATAAAACACTGTCATTTGTACTTTCACAGCCGTCAACATCTATAGAATTAAAAGTTCTTTCTACTACGAGTTTGGTTGCTTTATCTAGAGTTTCTTTATCTATCTTTACATCTGTAAATATAAAAGCCAGCATTGTTGCCATGTTAGGATGTATCATACCAGCACCTTTTGCTATACCTTTTATAAAAAACTCTTTACCTTCTATTTCTCCTTTTGTTTGATAATACTTAGGAAAAGAATCTGTAGTCATTATAGCTTTAGATGCCTGTTTTATATCAAGCTCTTTCATATTCTGTACAGCCTGTTTTATACCTTTTTCTACTTTATTCATTGGAAGTTGAACACCTATTACACCTGTTGAAAAGACCAGCACCTGGTCTTTATCTATATCAAACTCCTCTGCTACCAGTTCTGCCATTTTTTGAGCATTTTCAAACCCTTTTTCTCCTGTAGCTGCATTAGCATTCCCACTGTTTACAACAAATGCTTCTACAGTATCATTTAGTTGAGAAACCATCCTGTCATATATAACAGGTGCAGCTGCCAGACTATTTTGGGTAAGATACAGCGAATACACAGATTCAGGAAATTTTACAATAAGGATATCATAATCTCCAGAAGGTTTTATACCAGCTTTTGCTATACCATACTTTACATTCAACTTTAATCACCCTGTAAAATTTGTAAAAATTACAAATTAGCTTAAAATTATAACTAAATTTTAAGTTTTATACTAATCTGGAGAGGAATTTGGCTTACATAGCTTTTTCTAGAAAGTACAGACCTAAAGATTTTACACAGGTTATAGGTCAAGAGGCAGTTGTAAGAACTTTAAAAAATGCTGTAGAACTTGGAAGGGTTTCTCATGCATATATATTTGCCGGTCCAAGAGGTGTAGGAAAAACTACTATTTCAAGAATTCTTACAAAATGTTTAAACTGTAAAGAAGGTATTACTCCAAATCCATGCAATAAGTGTGAGAACTGTCTTGAGATAGAAAAAGGTTCCTTTCCAGATATGTATGAGATTGATGCTGCATCAAATAGAGGAATTGATGATATAAGGGCTTTAAAAGAAAATATAAATTATGCACCTATAAAAGGAAGATATAAAGTATACATAATAGATGAAGCTCATATGCTTACAAGAGAAGCTTTTAATGCTTTATTAAAAACCTTAGAAGAACCTCCTCCTAATAATATTTTTATCCTTGCTACAACAGAGCTTCACAAAATACCTGATACTATCAAATCAAGATGTCAGATTTTCCTTTTTAAACCACCTACAACATCTCAAATAAAGAATTACATGAAGAACATTTTAGAAAATGAAAATATTCCATATGAAGAAAAGGCTTTAGAAGTTCTGGCAGAAAATAGCGAAGGTGGAGTTAGAGATTCAGCAAGTTTATTAGATCAGGCTGTTACTTATGGAAAAGGTTCTGTCAAGTTAGAGTATGTAGAAGAAATGCTAGGTATAGTTCCTAAAAATTTAGTAGTTAGATTTTTACAGAGAATAAAAGAAAATAACATACAAAAGTTAATAACAGGAATTGAAAAACTAGATAAAGAAGGATATGACCTGAATGTTTTTTGGAAACAGGTTCTTCAAAAATTACATGAAGAGCTAATAAATATTTCTATCAATGAGAAGGGTGAAATATTTGATTTAGAAGACCAAAAAGCATTGATATATATAGTAGAAATATTTAATCAGGCTTATAATCAAGCAAAAACTAATTTTTCTCCAAAAAATGTTTATCAACTTGCATTGTTAAAGCTAAAATTTATTCCCTCTTTGAAAAAAATTGAACATATTCTTCAAGGTGATGATATTCCTTCAGTACAATTAACTTCTAAGAAAGAAGCTAAGGAATCAGCTAGCAAAAAAATCTCTGAAGAAAAAAAAGATGATATTTCTTCTATAATAGAAAAGATAAGAAAGGATATAGGTGGTATAGTTGCATCCACACTTGAAAAATCTAAAATAGAAGAAACAGACCAGAATTTTGTAATATATTTAGATTCATCTATTGCATCCTTTATAAAGGATAAACTATCTCAGATTGAAAAATATTTTCCTAAACCTGTACAGATAAAGGATTTGAAAAAAGAAAAGAAACAAAAATCTAAAAAGCGGGATGAAACGGTGGATAAAGTTTTAGAGCTTTTCCAGGGAAAAGTAATTAAATATGAGGAGGAGTAGATGTTCAATTTTGGTGATTTAGGCAATTTAATGAAACAGTTTAAAGAAATACAGGAGAATGTAGCAAAGGCTAAGGAACAGTTAGCAAAAGAGGAAATAGTTGTAGAAGTTGGTGGAGGTATGGTTAAAGTTATAGTAAATGGTTTAGGAGAGGTTCTTGATATAGATATAGATAAAACCCTTCTTTCAGAAGAAAATTATCAAATGTTAAAGGATTTGATTATAGCTGCTGTAAATGAAGCGAATGAAAGGTCTAAAGAGGTAATGAGTAAAAAGCTTACAGAAGCAGCAGGATTACCATCTAGTTTTGGAAATATGGGACTGTTTTGATAAATGGCTGAAAGACAAATTCTTCCTGAGCTACTTGATAGGAGTATCAAACTTTTAATGGAGCTTCCAGGTTATGGAGAAAGGTCAGCCCAGAGATTTATAGAAAACTTGCTTAGCTTGCCTCGTTCTGAGGCATTAAATATAGTTTCAACTCTTTTAGAAACCTTACAGAAGCTTCATCCATGTGCAGAATGTGGACTTTATACAGAGGAAACTTTATGTATTATTTGTTCTGATGAAGAGAGAGATAAATCTACTATATGTGTTGTAGAAGAGTCTTTTGATGCTTTTGCTATAGAAAGAACAGGCAGATATAAAGGACTATATCATGTTCTTGGTGGAAGATTATCTCCTTTGGAAGGTATAACAGCAGAAGACTTAAACATTAAGTCTCTTTTAGATAGAATTGATAAAGGAAATATAAAAGAAGTGATACTTGCAACTAATCCTACTGTAGAAGGTGAGGCTACAGCAACGTATGTATATAACTTATTGAAGAACAAAGGCATAACTATATCCAGAATAGCCTATGGTCTTCCTTTTGGAGCTATGCTTGAGAGTGCTGATGATTTTACTATAAGTAAAGCCTTAGAACATAAAATAAAACTTTAAATTTTTAATTGTCCCCTAAAAATTAACTTTAGCAAAAATATTTTTGTAAAGATACCAGTAAATAATGAAACTGCTACTATCATATACATAATCACTAATTGATACGATACTGCTTCTAAAGGATGGGCACCTGCAAGTAGCATACCAGTAGTTACACCTGGAATATGAATTATTCCAACAGTCTGCAGAGTATTTACAATAGGTATAAGAGAAGCTTTTATAGATGATTTTATGATTGGTTGGAGAGCCTGTTCAAGAGTTGCTCCAAGAGCAACTTTGTTTTCTATAATATTAATAGAGTTTTTTATATCGTTTCTTATCCTTTCTACAAAAAGAGAGTAAACGTTAAGAGAATTACCTATAACCATACCTCCTACTGGAATAATTTCATTAGGTTTTAAAGATATAACTTCTATAGCCAGTAGAGAAAAAATAACAGTAAAAGAGGCAGATAGTATGGAAATAAAGGATAGAATATATCCTGTTTTTCCTCTAAGTTTTACTCTGTTTTCTCCAGTATATGCAGCAAAAATTATCATAAAAAGGAGTACGCAAAAAAGTTCAAAAGGATTTTCAAGTTTGAAAATAAAAGCAAGTATATATCCAAGGATAAGTAGTTGTAAAAAAGCCCTTACAGAGCTAAAGAATAAAGTCTTTTCTAAACCGAGCTTTTCTTTGTAAGAATAAAAAAGGGCTATTAAAACTAATACATAAGATGCTAAAAATTTAAATTCCATTCAACTTCAATCTCTTTTCCACCATACTCTAACGTATTTCATTCCTTCCGGATACTGAAGTTTCATATCTCCTTTATAAGCTTTATGCACAGCTTCTCCTATTCTCCTTGCAAGATGTTCGTATGTGGTTTTTATTATTATTTCATTTCCTTTGTCTTCTATAGATATAATTCTTTCAAGAGGTCTATATTTGATTTCTTCTTCTTCTACATTTTTTATTAGGTTTAAGATTTCATCTTTATGTTTTTCTAAAAACTCTCCTTCTAAATGTACAATTCCCCCTTCGTACTTATCTGCTATTCTTCTGCATGCTGGACATATTATCTTTGCTGCATTTTTAGGAGGAGGCTCTATCCATTCAAATATACCGTTATGGAATACAACACCGCATTTAGTACATATAGATGGGTCTGGATATTTTTCTTTTGTAAAATATGGGTCGTGAATATACTCTTTTATTAATCTGTCTTTTCGTTGAGAATTTGGCATTTAAAAAACCCTCCTTACTTTTTTTTATAAATTTTTTAGAGTTATAATTATATCAACGAAATTCTACCATTTGTTAATTTAGGAAGGTATTATGAGTTTAAAAGTATTTAATACTCTAACTGGAAAAAAAGAAGAATTTGTTCCTATCAAACCAGGAGAGGTAAAGATTTATACCTGTGGAGTTACTGTTTACGATGTTAATCATGTAGGACATGGAAGAAGTTTGATTGTTTTTGATGTTATTAGAAGATATTTAAGATATTTAGGCTATCATGTTGTTTTTGTCAGAAACTTTACAGACGTAGATGACAAGATAATAAATAGGGCTCAAAAAGAGTGCCTTCCTTTTACAGTTATAGCTGATAGATACATAAAATCTTATTTTGAAGATGCTGAGAATTTTAGAATAGAACCTGCAGATGTAGAACCAAGAGTAACAACTCACATTCCAGATATAATAGACTTGATACAAAAGCTTATAGATAAGGGTTATGCTTATGTTGTTGATGGAGATGTATATTTCTCTGTAAGAAAATTTAAAGACTATGGCAAATTATCAAAAAGAAGTATAGATGAGCTTATTGCTGGTGCAAGAGTAGAACCAGGAGAAAAAAAGAAAGACCCTTTAGATTTTGCATTATGGAAATCAGCAAAAGCTGGTGAACCTGCATGGGATTCTCCATGGGGTAAAGGGAGACCAGGGTGGCATACTGAATGTACAGCTATGATTTTTAAACATTTAGGAGAAACTATAGATATTCATGGTGGTGGTTTAGACCTTACATTTCCACATCACGAAAATGAACTGGCACAGGCAGAAGCTTTATCAGAAAAACCATTTGCAAGATACTGGATACATAACGGTCTTGTTACAGTAAACGGACAAAAAATGTCTAAATCCCTTGGGAATTATATAACTTTAAAAGAAATATACTCTAAATATGACCCAGATGTTTTAAGACTATTAGTTCTTTCTGTTCATTATAGAAGTCCTTTAGATTTCTCTTGGGAAAAAATGGATGAATCCAAGAAAGCTTATGAACGTTTAAAAAATGCTATTGAGGATTATTCTATACTTGAAAAACTGCCAGAGGATAAAGGTTTTGAAGAACATCTTTATGATGATATAGCAAAGGCAGAAAAAGAATTTTATGCAGCAATGAGTGATGATTTTAATACGCCAGAGGCTCTTGCTTCACTTTTTGGGCTTGTTAGAGCCATGAATATACTAAAGGATAAAGCAGTAAAAAATGAAGGAATATCAAAAAAAGCTCTTGAATCTTACAAAGAAGCATCTGAAGTAATTCACAATCTTGGAAGGGATATATTTGGTCTTTTTGATAGTTTACAGCCTTGTATTGAGATAGAACAGATACATTTAGAAAAGGAAAAAGACCACATAAGCGAAGAGCTTGTTAATCTACTTATAGAACTGAGAGAAAGGGCACGTAAGGAGAAAAATTTTGAAATTGCAGATTATATAAGAGATAAATTAAAAGAGGCAGGTATTATTTTAGAAGATACACCTGTAGGAACAAAATGGAAAAGAGTATAAAAACAGGAGGATAAGATGAAGAGATTTTCCATACTATTTAGTTTTTTAGTTTTGTTTTTAGTTTTTTCTTCTAAAGCAGAAGAAAATGTTTTAAGAGATAGGTTTGTTATAACGCCATATCTTGGTTATCATATGTTTGCCAGTGATAGAGTTGTTAAAGGTAAATATAAAGAATTTAAAAATAGCTTTTATTTTGGAATAGGTCTGGAAAAGTTTTTTGGTAAACATCTTAGTATAGAAACAAATTTAGGATTAGTTCCTACAGATAGAACTATAAAGAAAAACAAAACTACAGGAACAAAAGTTTTTGTGTATAGTATTCAGGCAGCTTATCATTTTAAAGCTACTAAGAGATTTTATCCTTATGTATTAGTTGGTGTTGGTGGAGTAGAAAAACTTACACCAGGTCTTGATTATGGATTTGGGTTAAGAACTGTTCTTACAAAGAATATAGGTTTAAAAGCTGAGTTTAAACAGTTCTGGCTTTCAAATGGTGTTCTTGATAATTTAATCACATTTGGTATTAGTTATTTCTGGGGTAAACCTGTAGTCTATAAAAAAGAAAGACCTAAATTCATAGATAATGATAATGATGGAGTTCTTGATGATTTTGATGAGTGTCCAAATACTCCTGTTGGAATAGCTGTTGATGAAAAGGGTTGTCCTTTAGACAGTGATGGTGATGGAATTCCTGATTATCAGGATAAATGTCCATTTACTCCAGAAGGTATAGCAGTTGATAATGAAGGATGTCCACTTGATAGTGATAAAGATGGAGTTCCTGATTATTTAGATAAATGTCCTAATACTCCAAAAGGTACACCTGTTTATTCTGATGGTTGTCCATTAGATACAGATGAAGATGGAGTTCCTGACTATTTAGATAAATGTCCTGATACTCCTGTTGGAATAGCTGTTAATGATGAAGGTTGTCCTTATGATGCTGATAAAGATGGAGTTCCTGACAATATAGACCAGTGTCCTAACACTCCTGAAGGAGCTGAAGTAGATGAAACAGGATGTATGAAAAAGATAACTTTAACTATTCAATTTGACCCTAACAGTACAGTTGTTAAGAAAAAGTACTACCCAGAATTAAAGAAAATAGCAGAATACCTAAAAGCTAATCCTGAAGTAAAAATAGAAGTACAGGGACATACAGATAAAACGCCTAGAAGTAGCTATACGTATAATATGAAACTGTCCCAAAAAAGAGCAGAAGCTGTAAAAAAAGTTCTTGTAGAAAAATTTGGTATAAGTCCAGACAGAATAATAGCTAAAGGATATGGGTATACCAGACCAATAGCTCCAAATGATACACCAGAAGGTAGAGCTAAAAACAGAAGAGTAGAAATAGTAGTTATAAAATAAGTGGTATTGAAAAAGATAGGTTATGTAATAGTTTTAGATTTATCTAATTTTTAGTACTGGAGGTGATTTTATGGCTAAAGTGGTTTTTAGAAGTACAGGAAAGGTTATAGAAGATGAAAAAGAAATAAAGAAATTTCTTGATAAGTATGGAGTTTTATATGAAAAATGGGGTGTAGAAAGACTCCCTGAGCACCTTAAAACCAATTATGACCTAACAGAAGAAGAACAAAAAGCTATTATCGATGCATATAAAGAAGAATTAGAAAGATTAAAGAGAGAAAAAGGATATGTAGCAGAAGATATTGTTGTTCTTTCTGAAAAAACTCCAAATTTGGAAAAATTACTTGATATGTTCAAAAAAGAACATCACCACATAGATGATGAAGTTAGATTTGTTGTAGATGGAAGTGGCATCTTCCCAATAAAGATAAATGGTGAAATTGTTGATGTTTATGTAGAAGCAGGAGACTTGATAGTTGTTCCTGCTGGAGCAAGACACTGGTTTGAACTTGATGAAAATAGAAAGATAAAGTGTATTAGAGTGTTTAAATCTCCAGCAGGCTGGGAAGCTATATATGATGAGAATGAAACGGCATCTATGCCTTTAAAATAAAAGTGCCCCTGTTTCACACAGGGGTTTTTTCTTCTTTCTCTATTTGTGTATAGTCTATTATTATTCCTTCTTGTTTAATATAATCAATAAGTTTTTTATAAATAGTGTGATTTCCTAATGTTTTTGTATCTCCTATAATTATAAGTTTTCTCTTTGCTCTGGTAATAGCTACATTTAATCTTCTTATATCATCTAAAAATCCTATTTCTTCTTCAGGGTTAGAACGTACTAGAGAAATTATAATAACCTCTTTTTCTCGTCCTTGAAAACCATCCACTGTATGAACTTCAATTTCATGTATAAGTTTTTTTAAGTAATCTTCATGGTCTTTATATGGTGTTATTACACCAATATGCTCTGGTTTTAATCCTGATTTTAGTAATGTTTCTACAATTTTTTTTACTAGTTTTGCTTCTTTTGGATTGTACTTAGATTTACTTCCCTTTTTTACTTTTTCTGGAAACTCTCCTTTAGTATCTATAAAAACTATAGGTATATCATTTACAACAGGATTATCATATGTTTTTCCTATAAGGTCTGACAGCTTTATATCTTTTACTTCTGGTGCTGAAATGAGTAAACCATTATAAAACTCTTTTGATGGAAATTGATTAATCTTATCATTCATACGGTATTGAATTCTAAGTATATATGAAGCTTCTGGATATATTTGTATAAATCTTTCAAATAGAGTAAAAGATAAATCTTTAGCTTGAGGGTTCAAAACTGTAGGAGGGAGCTGTTTATGGTCTCCTGCAAGTATTACCTTATTTGCTTTTACCATAGGAATTAGACAACTTGGTTCTGTAGACTGTGAAGCTTCATCAATAAAAACAATATCAAATTTTTTATCTTTTAGAAATTCCCCCCCAGCTGAGGAGTTTGTTGCACAGATTACATGAGCATTATTTAGTATATCTCTGGTTATTTTTCTTTCTAGTTTTTCTTTTTCTTTTTGTAGTTTTTTTATATGTTTTTGTATTTCTATCCATCTAGCCATATCTTTTAGTTTTTTTGTTTTTATTCCTCTTACCTTTAAACCTGCGTTAGCAAACTGTAGAATTTCATCATAAGTAAGTCCTCTTCTCCTTTGAGCTGTAGGTTTGAGATATTGTTGTTGTTTTTCTTTAAGTTGATTTATTTTTTCTACTATTTGG
>Ga0256841_1002615_pt1 | contig 14167 bp, 19 predicted proteins | sample 356308metaG_FD_185971 | JGI IMG/M metagenome (GOLD analysis project Ga0256841, IMG submission 185971) | Hydrothermal vent microbial communities from Mid Atlantic Ridge, Atlantic Ocean - 356-308 | ecosystem: Environmental > Aquatic > Marine > Hydrothermal vents | place: Atlantic Ocean: Mid...
CAGGATCAGATCCACCTCCGGGTGCGGCACGCCCAGCGATTCGATCATGTCCTTGATCGAGGCACGGCGGTCAAAGTGGTGTTCAAACTCCACCTTGCGTTGTGCCGGGGGCAAAAAATCGTTGAGTTCTTCGTAGAACCTGAACCGGACAGAAGCCATCCGTTACCCATACGCCCAGCGGGGAAATGCGACGGCAAATGATAGCATGCCCCTGCTTTTCGCCGACCGGACCGGCCGCGAGACCATTCGCCGTTTCCCGTCTATGCTAGAATAGTGGCAGTAACACAGGATGCAGACTGGCATGAAAAAACTCAAACAATGCGCAAATAATCGCTACTGCCGCGTTCGGGCTTTCGTGCAACTGGCCGCCGTTGTGCTGGTAGTCGCCATTGTGCTGATCTACCTGTGGGACAGGGGCGTGATTTCCGTCTGAGTCCGGACACCACGAGACGGACGGCCAATAAGGAAACGCACAGTGGCGGTACGTACAATCCTGCTCATGGGGCACCCGCGCCTGCTGGAGGTTGCCAGGCCGGTAGACTGCTTCGACACTCCTGAACTCCACGCACTGGTACAGGATCTGATGGACACCATGCGCGCGGAAGACGGTGCCGGACTGGCGGCACCGCAGATCGGCGTCGGGCTGCGCGTGGTGGTATTCGGTTTCGAGGCCAACCCGCGTTACCCGGAGGAAGATGCCGTACCCCGCACGGTACTGGTAAACCCGGTCATCGAAGCGCTGTCCGATGAACGGGAGGAAGGCTGGGAAGGCTGCCTCAGTGTACCCGGCCTGCGCGGTGTCGTGTCCCGCTATGCGCACATCCGCTATTCAGGCTTTGACCCGCAGGGGACGGCCATGCAACGGGAAGCGCACGGCTTCCATGCCCGGGTGGTGCAGCACGAATGTGACCACCTCGACGGCATCCTCTACCCGCAACGCATGACCGACCTGCGCCTGTTCGGATTTAACCAGGCACTGGAAGCCAGCGGCCACCTGACCGCCATGCCCTGTGACACCGTCGTCGAATGAAACCGTAGTACCGGCGGAATGCTTTCCCCGGGGGTGCACCGCGCCGGCGCAACACGGTCACCGCAGGCGGCCAGGCAGGTACCGATAAACCTGCACCCACCAAAATTGTCGTATATTTTTACACTTTTTGAACAAGCGTAATTTTTTGCAGAATTCTATCCAATTGTTTTTCAACAACTGTCGCTGATTGGCGTCAGTATATATTACACATTACTTTTCTTCATTTTTAACAAGTCCCGCTAAACCGCTCAAATTCATAACAAATCTCCTTATGGCTCGAATTCTGCTTGTATTCAGGTGTACGACAAAAAAACAACCACCGGCTTCCGGGTAAACCGGGGAAGAACAAGATGGGAGAAAGCGTTATGAACTTCATCAAATCGGACGTTGGAATCGTCGCCATCCTGACCATGCTGCTGTTCGCCCTGGTCAAGTCCCAGCAGGTCGCGGCCGCACTCACCACCGTATTTTCTTAAATAATCGCCGGGAAAGCCGTTACATAAGACAGATCGATGTCTGTCTTCCTAATAACCTGGCTTTTCCGGTGAGTGGTGGTGCTGAGAATCGTTGTAATGAATACCAAGGGGGGCTGCGGCAAAACCACCGTGGCCACCAACCTGGCCAGCTATTGCCTGGCACAGGGCCATGCCGCGGAACTGTTTGACTACGACGTCCAGGGCTCCAGCACGCAGTGGCTCAAGGCACGCGACCCGCAGCTGCCGGGCATCCGCGGCGTCGAAGCGCATAAACCACCACCGGCCGGCATGACGCGTTCCTGGCAGCTGCGGGTGGACGCGCACACACGCTACGTCATCCAGGATACACCGGCCGGACATGTGGGCTTCGACCTGGCAGACCGGGTCAGCGAATCCGATATCATCCTGGTACCGGTACTGCCTTCAGCAATCGATATACGCTCCACCGCGAATTTCATCCGCGACCTGCTGCTGGTCGGCAAGGCACGCGCCGGCAACAAGCACATCGCGATCATCGCCAACCGGACACGGGTCCGCACCCGTTCGCTGGAAATGCTCGAACGCTTTCTGCGGAATCTGGATATCCCGGTCATTGCGCATATCCGCGATACCCAGAACTATGTGCGCGCGGCAGAAAAGGGCATCGGCGTCTGCGAACTCATGGAACGCGCAGCACTGAAAGACGTCACCCCCTGGCAGAACATACTCGAGTGGATCCAGCAGCATGATCCCGCTACGGCACAGCACGTCCCGCTGACCGCCTGCGGCGCGACACCGGTCTGAACAGCCGGCACCGGCGACTACTCGGGGGTGGTGTCCCCCACCAGGGTCTGGGTTTCGAGCCGGACGATCACCGGCCTGCCTCCTTCTATCCGGTAGCGCGCATACTCGCGCACCTTGCTTACCATTTTCTTCCCGTCCCTGGTGACCGTTTCGACAATGGTTGAATTCGATTCAGCGCTGGCCCCGTCCGCCGCCACGTAGACCACCACGTCCTTGCGCTGGTAACTGTAGTCCTGCAGCTCCTCCCAGCCCTTGCGGATCATGTCCAGGTATTGTTCCCGGTCAATCCTGGCCGTTACCGGGAGCGACGCACCGGGCACATCGACATACTTCATAAAGGCCTTGCCCAGGTAGGTACCGATCGCGTCGGTATCGCGCCGCTCCGCCGCCCGGTCTGTCGCCGCGATAACTTCGCGCACCTGTTGCGCCGTGATGCGCCGGTCGGTAAACAGGTCGTCCGCTACCCGTTCCACGATCGCAGCCGCCTGCGGGTACGTGGACAGGCTGATGGTCCGGTCCGACTCCTTCTGCTTTTCCGCATCCTGATAACGGGTGGTCAGGCGCTCGCCCGCCTTCATCTGCGCAATCATCAGGCGGGTCTGCTCCGCGTTGAAACCTGCCTGTGCATCGGCCGTAAACGCCGGATGGTCGTCGATACGCACCAGCAGTTCACTAGCCGGCTTTTTAGCCGCGCCCACATCCACCGTGAAGGAACCATCCCTGAAACGGTGAATAAAAAGATCACCCTGGTGCAGCACGCACTCACCCGGCCGGTCCTTCGGGTGCTTTCTGCACCGGAGTTGCCAGTGCTCATGATTTCCACTGCCGTCCAGCGGACTGTCCACATTTCCCTGGATGATGCCGCTGCCATCCGTGTAGAAAATCCGGTAACCGATGCCGTGGTACTGACCCTGCTCCTGCCGGACCAGTACATTGAGCTTTTCCTCCCGGTCGGGGAAGAAGGAGCAGTTCACCACCCCGCCGGGCGTTATCCGGCGGCTCAAGGATTCCCGCGAACCCACGTCCGGCCAGCCGTCGACCTGGTTGACCCGGGATACGTAGGCACACGATTCATCCGCACCTGCCTGCGCACCGGGGCTTACTGCCAGCAGGCCGGCGCAGGCCAGGTATTGTAAAAACAGTTTCAAGCGCTTCTCCCCATGCAGAGTCATTCCACCGTTTACTCCATCGGCCGCTGCCGGGAGAGACTGAAATCCACGCTCTGCGCAGACACCCCGCCATGGTAGATTAAGGCAACGGAAACCACAGCGGCCAAGCGCCCCATGCCCAGACTCCTTCTGCTGCTACTGCCCGGTGTACTGCTGCTGGCTGCCTGCGGTGATCACAGGCCACGCCGGGACGTACAGGAGCTGGTCGCGCAGATCAGCGAAACGCAGCTGCGCAGGCACGTTGCCGCGCTGGCGGATGCGGGGCCGCGCCCGGCGGAGGACCGGCGCGCGACGCGCCGGGTAGTGGACTATATCCGCACCCGCTTGCTGGACTCTGGCTACCAGCCGTTCGAGGAAGGTCCGGCCACAGCACAGCCGGACGCTGCAGGCGCATTCGTGAATATCCTTGCGACGCGCAGCGGCAACGCAAGCGGGGCCGGCATCCTCGAAGTGGCCGCGCACTATGACACGGTAGCCGGCAGTCCCGGTGCCGACGACAACGCCAGCGGCGTCGCGGCAGTACTGGAAATCGCCCGGGTCCTGTCCCGTGCTGAAGTGCAGCCGACCATCCGTTTCTGCTTTTTTGCCCGTGAGGAGAGCGGCCGGGACGGCAGTCGCTACCACGTCGAGCAGATCCGCCGCCGCAATGAGCCACTGGACGGCGCCATCGTACTCGAAATGGCAGGGTACGCCAGCGGAAAAGCAGACACCCAGCGCACGCCGGCCAGAATCCCCGTACTGTTTTCGCCGCCCACCACCGGCAACTTTGTCGCAGTGGTAGGCAACCTGTGGTCCGGCGGACTTGGCAACCGGTTTGAACGCGCCCGGGCCATCTATGTCCCCGCCCTGCCCCTGTTCAGTGCCAACCGGGTCGGCGGTTTATTCCGGGACGCGCTGCGCAGCGATCACAAACCCTACTGGGACCAGGGTTACCACGCGATTATGCTGACCGACACCGCCAATTTCCGTAACCCGCACTATCACCGGCCGACCGATACCCCGGATACGCTGGATTTTCGCTTCCTGCGCCACATTACCCAGGCAACTGCCGCTACACTGTTAATATCAACAAGCCGGTGGCGGTGAATATTTCCTGCTGAACGCGGTCATACACCGGTAGAACACAACCACACAATCGCTGGCAACGCCACCAAGGAGGCCCGGGATGCGCAAGACAAACACACGCACAGCGACACTGCTGCTATTACAGGTCATGGCCGCAACCCTGCTGCCGGGCCTGTCCCATGCCAGCGACAGCGGGGCCGAACGAATCACCGTCACCCTGGGTGATTACCGCTTCACGCCGAATCAGCTAACGGTCAACAGCGGGCAGCCACTGGTGCTCGAACTGCACAACACGGATAGCATCACGCCCCACAATTTCACGCTCAGGGACCGGCACGGCGGCCTGGATGTCGATGTCGATGTACCCGCGGGTGGCCAGCGTGAAGTCGAACTCACTCCGCAGGTACCCGGCAGCTATACCTTCTATTGCAGCAAGAAACTGCTGTTTATGAAAAGTCATCGCGAGCGTGGTATGGAAGGAACGCTGGTGGTCACCCCCTGACAGGAGTCGGGCACCGTGCGTGTACTGCTGGTCTCTGCGAACCGCGAACAGATCCCCGACCCGATCTTTCCCCTCGGTCTGGCCTATATCGCAGCAGCGGTGCGCCAGGCCGGCCACTGTGTCGAAGTGGCGGACCTGTGTTTTAGCCGTCACCCCTTGAGAGACCTGCGCGAACAGGTAGCGGTATTCCGTCCCGAGGTCATCGGCCTGTCCCTGCGCAACGTCGACAATGCCGCCTACCCGCTGACCGTGGATTACCTGCATCTGCACCGGGAAGTCATCGACAGCCTGCGCCAGGTCTCGCACGCACCGATCGTGCTCAGCGGCTCCGGCTTCTCCATTCTCCCGGAAGCCTACATGGACGTCCTCGCTGCGGACTGGGGCATCCCCGGGGAAGCGGAACAGGTCTTTGTCGAACTGCTGGATGCGCTCGGTCGCGCACAGGACCCATCCGGCATCAGCGGCCTGGTCAGTCATGTACACCACCCGCATGCGGACTCCGCCCGCCCCGCCAGCACGCCGCAACCCGCACTGGGCACAGGACCTGCGCCCGGCCCGCGACCTGTTCGACAATGCCCGCTATGTACGCCGCGGCGGCACAGGCAACATGCAGACCAAGCGCGGCTGCGTGTTCCGTTGCAGCTATTGCACCGACCCGCTGCTGGAAGGCAATCGCTTCCGCAGCCGGGAAGCCGGCGACGTGGTCGACGAACTGGAGGCCCTGCAACGGGACTACGGACCGCACCCGGTATTCTTTGTCGATTCCATCCTCAATTTTCCCTACGGCCACGTGGAGGCCCTCTGCACGGAAATACTGCGCCGCAACCTGAATGTCTCCTGGAGCTGTTATGCAACCCCGGTCAAGCTCGACCGGCAGCAGGCGACCCTGATGGCCAGGGCCGGCTGCCAGTCGATCGAACTGGGCAGCGATGCCGTAGACGACCTGCAACTCCGGCGCCTGGGTAAATCCTTCGACGCGGAGACGGTGGAACGCGCCAATCGCTACTGCATGGACGCCGGGATGAATGTCTGTCAAACGGTACTGTTCGGCGCACCGGGGGAAACCGAGTCCAGCGTGCGGGCCACCTGCCGGGCCCTGCGACGCATGCAGCCTACCGCAGTCGTGGCCATGACCGGTGTACGCCTGTACCCGGGCACGCCACTGACCCGCCTGCTGATCGAACAGGGTCATGTACAGGAACAGGACATCAGCCTGCTGCCCGCCTTCTATATCGACCCCGCAGTAGCCGACTTCCTGCCCGGCGTATTGGCGCACAGGGTACGGCCCCTATACAATGCCAGGCTGCAGGCCGGCAGGCGCAGTACCTTCCCGCGCAAGCGGCGCCGGCATCATCCATCTCCAGATTTCAGAACATAAGGTTCACCATGTCCAAACCAGCTCACTGGATCATGCTCCTGCCCGTCCTGTCACTCACGGCACCGGCGCAGGCGATTCTCCTCGACTGTAAACACAACGCGGATGACACCTACCTGTGTGTAGAAATCGAAGGCTCACAGGCCATTCAACCCGCCCCGACCCGGGTGCCCGAAATCGACAGGGCGCACATCGAACAGGCCAAAAAGGAATGCGTCTACCGCGAGCCGCGCGTACGCATGGGCAGCAGCAGTGCCGTGCGCGCCGAAGCCCGGAAATCCGCACACAAAGACTACGACCGCTGTGTAGCCAATCGCGCCTGGGAACTGAAAAACCTGGATGCAAAATCCGGTGAAAATTAGTTCGCAGTAAATGAGAAGTTACAGGAGAAATACTTTATAACTATATGTAATATATATTCTATTAGATTTTCTTATTGGTCAAATTTGTGACACTTTTCGTCACAGTTATGCTAGCATCAGTGCTAATAATAAAGACGGTCCTGCTCCGGGGGGGGTACCCGCATACGGTTGCGCGGCTGTCACATACATCACATATGAGGTGGGTGTGATGAAAAGCATCACAGGAAAATCAGTCGCTGTTTTTTTCGTCGTTCTGCTGATGAACGCACCGCTGCAGGCCGAAGACCTGGTCTTTTCGGTAGGCGGGTCTTCCGTCGACCGGCCGCAACACTGGCAGACGTTCACGGCCGGCATGTCTGACCAGCAGTACCGGCACGCCTATCGAAGCAACCAGCACCGCATCGGCCGTTTCATTAAATCGTATTCCGAAAACGTCCTGCGATCGGCCGGGATTCCCAGGGCGGGTATCAAGGCTATCGGGGTAGCGGCCGGACTGGCGGCCAATCGCGATGCCACACTCTACCTGAACCGCAGTCATATCCTGGCACTGCAGTTCAAGGATGTAGTCAACGACAACCGGGCACTGTTCTTCGGTGTCAAGATGGACTGGTAAGTAAGCGCGTCGTTGTCCGCCGGCACCGGGACCTGTTCCGGCCTTAACGACTCAGATAGACACGTGCCCCCGGGGACTGGCTGCCGTTGCTGTGCGGAGCAGGCGACGGAAGCTGCCCGTAGCGGTAGGGATAAGGTTTGAGTGTTCTGTGTGGTCCGTGCGGCTTATAGGGCCGGTGGTAGCGGTAATACGGCAGGTAGTAGACGCCATCCCCTGTATCGCGATCCTCCCGGTATGCTTGCTGCGCCGCCAGCCGGCGCTCCTGCAAGCGTAGTTTTTCCCGTTCGAGCCGTGCACGTTCACGCGCCAGTCGGCTAGCCTCGATACTGCCGGCGACATCGAGCACCGTCTGGTAATTCGCAACCGGGGTTACCGCGGGAGTCGCCGCCGTCACTTCCAGTACTTCAAGTCCGGCCAGGTCGGCTTCCGGCGGCGCAGCGGCGTAATGTGTCACACCATCCGCACCGGTCCACTTGTAGATTTCAGCCGCGTGTGCAGCGCTGCCCCACCACAGCGGAAGGGTTATCGCCCAGCTCATTGCGCCTGCATACACACCCGATGTCACGCCTGAATCCTCTACTCGTCCTGCACTCCAAGTATACCATCGGTGGCTGGCCAAACGGCTATAATTGCGATTTATTGCGGCTAGACGGGTTGGGCGCGCTCAAAATCGGCAATCAGGGCCAGCGCCTGGTCGGCAAGCTCCGCAGCCACCCTGACCCTGATCAGGCCACTGACCGGCAAACCGCCAATGCCGCCCTGCAGCGCATCCCCGATCACCTCGGCAGGAATCCCTTCGCTCTCGAGCAAACCCTTGATAATATGTGCATCCATAATGTGCTGAGCGGTATATACGTCAATCATGAGGGGCTCTGTACGGGGTTATCCAGACATTCCTGCACCCTCTCACAATTCGGTCCGTGCGCATAGGCAAATGAATGAATAAAAACCGGGGTCGGTACATCTAGGCTGTAATGGAACTTATAAACCGCCTTTTCACCGCGCACTGCATGCGCAGGAAAATCGCCGAAAACCGTGACCGCCTGTACCGGGTCGCGCTGGCGTGGTGCGGAGACGTGTCGGTCGCTGATGACCTTGTACAGGAAACCCTGATGCTGTCCCTGCAACGCATTTCCCAGTTACGCGAGCAAAAACGCCTGAATGCCTGGATGTACACCATCCTCAGCAATTGCTGGAAACAGCACCTGCGCCGCATGCGCCCGACCATCGACATCGACGAACTCAACCTGTCTGCGGACAGTGATGCGGAAACCGGCAGCATCGAACAGGAAATCGTGGACACCGTGCGACGCGCCATACTGAAACTGCCGGTCGGACAACGACAGACCGTCACACTGGTTGATCTTGCCGGCTTCTCCTATGCGGAGGTCGCCGAAATCCTGGACATCCCGATCGGCACCGTCATGAGCCGCCTGTACACTTCAAGACATTCACTGCAGCACTCCCTGGCCCATTCCGGCCACCGGCAACCCGCTGCAGCACCGTTCCTGCGGAGCGTAAAATGAACACCCCGGAATCCCGCATCGAGCGCATCCTGCACGCCTATGTAGACGGTGAACTCAGCGCCGCTGAAAAAAGCCGCCTGCTGTTAAAAATGGAAACCGACGAGACGCTGCGGGAACGCGCCTGCGACCTGCACCGCACCAAGGAATGGGTGCGCTTTTCCTTCGAACACGAAATGGCACCAACCCGGACCCTGCCCGGTATATGCCAGCGCTTACGGAAAACCCCGCTATCCCGCCTGGCCGCCTCGCTACTGCTGGCCCTGCTGGCGTTTGGTGCCGGCTGGCTCGGTCACTCGCTGCGCGATGGCAGCCCGCCGCCGCAACTCGTGCAGAACGGTGCCGGCCACATTACCCGGCACGTCATCCTGCATATCGGCGAGTCCGACGAAGCCCGCTTCTCCAGCCTGCTGGCCAGGGCGAAACAGATACTACGCAGCTACCAGCAACCGGGAGTACAGGTCGAAGTGGTCGCCAATGCCGGTGGCCTGGACCTGGTACGCACAGCATCGTCCCGCCACATCGATGAAATCAAACAACTGATTGCCACCTACGACAACGTGCGTTTCATTGCCTGCAGCAAGGGTCTGCAGCGCCTCCGGGAAAGCGGCATGGACCCGATGGTCATCCCTGGGGTCGATGCACACGAGCCCGCCGCAGACCACCTGATCCAGCGCCTGACGGAAGGCTGGACCTACATTAGAATCTAGGAGCCTGACGGACTTAGCAGGCTGTCAGGCCCCATGATTCATTCGTCATGACGGTGTGGATGGTCCTATAAAAAACGCGCTATAACCCGGCCAGTGTATCCTGCAAATGCCGCCGCGCGGTTTCTGCGTCGACCAGCACCGCCGTAAACCCGTAGTTCGCGGTCAGCGTGGCCACCAGCTGGGCGGCCGCGTTCACAAAGGCCGTGTCGTCGGCAAAATCCAGCGAACGAATGGCGGACACCAGCGGTTCACGGGTGCCGGCTGCGGCAACCCGCAGCGTGGCGGGGATGGTAATGCGCCGGTCGCCGAGGATCGCGTCCAGCGACTGCAACAGCCTGGCGATATTGATCACGGCCGGGGTATCCAGACTTCCCCCCGGCACCAGGTCCAAAGGGGTCATCAGCGCTTTGGCGGTGACCGCTTCACCCAGTGCGATCGACCCGATCGAAAAACGGATCGTTTTCCCTGCTTCGTAACGGAACTCTCCATCGGCCCCGGTTACCCCGCTCACCGAACCGGAGGTGTAACTCACGCCCTGCACCGGACCGTCCACCAGGCGACCATCATTGATCACCACGATCAGCCCGTTACCGCCGTTACCGCCCTTGCCATCCTGCTTGTCCCGGCCATGGTTGCCGGAACTGGCGACAAAGGCACACTGCGCCCCGGCCAGCGCCAGCAGGGCGAACGTAGCAAAAATAATGCGCACAAAGATCGACCTCATAACCGTTATCATTATACTGGAATATACAGGTCGGAACCCGGCCGGCAGCTACTGGAATTCGTCCCGGAGACGGGCAGGAACCGGCATGACAAAGAAAGCAGACAGCCCTGGAAACAACAAGCTGGATCAACTGGTTGCGCAATCGCGACAACAACGCGAACAGCGCGAGCGGGGCTACCGGGAACAGGCCCTGAAAATGTACCCCTGGATCTGCGGCCGCTGCCAGCGGGAATTCACCCGCGCCACCGTGCAGCAACTGACCGTGCACCACCGCGATCACAACCACGACCACAACCCTGCCGACGGCAGCAACTGGGAACTGCTGTGCGTCTACTGCCATGACAACGAACACCAGCGCCTGCTGGAAGCCGAAGCACACAACGGCACTGCAAGCAGTGACGCGGGCGCTGCGCACGCCACCCACAATCCGTTTGCCAGCCTGAAAGACCTGCTGGACAAATAACCGGGTAAACCGGTGCCCGCCATGTCTGCCACCATCCGTAACCGCTTTCTTTCCCCCTGCCTGCTGCTGGCAGCAATGGCTGCATGGAACCCGGTTTCAGCGCAGGACGAAGACCCGCACCAGGTACCTTTGCGCGAACTGGAAACGACCTTCACCGGCGACCTGCCGGAGATGCGCAAGCGCAGACGGATACGCGCCCTGGTCACCTACAGCCGGACCGACTTCTTCTTTGACCACGGACGCGCGCGCGGCATACAGGTCGAGTTCCTGCAGGCGTACGAAAAGTTCATCAACAAGGGCGTAAAGCGCACCACGGACAAAATACACATCACCTACCTGCCGGTCACGTTCGACCAGCTGATTCCCGCCCTGCGGGCCGGCAAGGGCGACATTGCCGCGGCCTTCCTGACCATCACGCCGGAACGCGAAAAGAAAGTCGCGTTTGCCACCGGCGGTAAACTGAAGGTCCGTGAACTGGTGGTGACCCACAAGGATACCGGCGGTATCGAATCCGTGCAGGACCTGTCCGGAAAATCCGTCTATGTGCTGAAAGACAGCAGCTATGTGCGCCACCTGGAACAACTCAACCTGCAACTGCGGCGCGCGCGCAAACCACCGGTCAGGATCGTGCCGGCAGACCCGAACCTGCTCAGCGAAGACATCCTCGAACTGGTCAACGCCGGAGTGGTTCCCATCACCATCGTCGACGACTACAAAGCCCGTGTCTGGCAAAAAGTGCTGCCCGATATCCGCGTGCACGAAACGGTCAGCATCCGTGATGACAACACCGTGGGCTGGGCAACCCGCAGGCAGAACCCGGAGCTGGGCAAAAGCCTGGACCGGTTTGCGCGCAAGGTCGGCAAAGGCACACTGCTCGGCAACATGCTGTTCAGGCGCTACTACCGGGAAACCCGCTGGATCGACAACCCGGCCAGCCGGGAACAGCGTAAACGGCAGGAGACCTTTATCGCCCTGTTCAGGAAATACGGCCAGCGATACGGCTTCGATCACCTGGCCCTGATGGCCCAGGCCTACCAGGAATCAGGGCTCGACAACCGGAAAAAAAGTCACCGCGGCGCAGTCGGTATCATGCAGCTGCTGCCTTCGACCGCCGCCGATCCACACGTGAACGTAAAAAACATCCGCCAACTGGAAAACAATATTCACGCCGGCACCAAGTACCTTGCCTTCCTGCGCGACCGTTACTTCAACGACCCCGGCATCAGCCACAAGAACCGCCTGGCATTTACCTGGGCCGCCTACAACACCGGCCCCGCCAGCCTGCGCAAGGTACGCGACAAGGCAAAAAAAATGGGCCTGGACCCGGATGTCTGGTTTGGCAACGTGGAACTGGCCGCCGGCCGCTATATCGGCAAGGAGCCGGTGCAGTACGTGGCCAATATTTACAAGTATTACGTCGCCTACAAACTGGCCGACGAACTCAGCGAACGGAAAAAGAAAGGCCGCAGCAAAGCCTCCGCGGGCACTGACGCGCGCGGCTGAATCCCGCCCCGCGAACGGTCAGTAATGCGGTGGCGGCTCCTCGTCGTGCGCGACTTCACCGGATGGCTGCAGAGCGCTGAGCTGCGTCTCCAGCCGTTTGACCAGTTTCGCCAGTGCCCGCAGCTGCTGTTCCTGGTCCAGCACGGTACGCGTGAGTTCCTCCAGCGCCGATTCCTGGTGTGCGTAGCGCACCTCGATGGTTTCCAGCCGTGCGTCAATGTCGCTGTCTGTCATGGTCCCGGTCTGCCTTTGCCTGGATTTAGCGGGGATATCACTGCTGTCCCGTTAACTTTTGCAACGCGCACACAGGCGAGGACATGGAACCGGTACAGCCAGATCAAGGCCGTCTGCCGCAGGGATGCGGCAGCCGAGCAGCCACGGATGGCCTGCTTTGCGTGTCTTGATCTGGCTGTACCGGTTCCATGTCCGGGTTGCTCCATATTGTTCAAATTGTTCAAAACGTACCCGATGCCAATTTTTATCTGCACTGCTTACAGGTTAACGGGACAGCAGTGCGGGGATATCCAACATGTGCGTTCGCGGTGCCAATAGTGTAAAACAAACCGGGTACCATTACCGACAGCACCCGTGGTTGCACAGGAGCCCCGCCATGGCCAGGTCCATTGGCCCCGGATTACGACACTACTGGCAACGCCTGTCCCGCTGGCCGGGTGGCGCCTGGCTGTTCAGCCGGGTGCTGGGGCTGACCGTACCCTACACGGGTACGCTCGGCGCCCGGGTGCAGGAACTCACCCCGGGGCACTGCCGGGTCACCTTGCGCGAGCGGCGCCGGGTGCGCAATCACCTGCATTCGGTGCACGCCATAGCGCTGGCCAACCTGGGCGAGATGGTCACCGGGCTGGCCTTGCTGAACAGCCTGCCGGACCGCACACGCGGCATCCTGACCAGGATTTCCATTGACTACCTGAAAAAGGCGCGCGGCACGCTCAGCGCAGAATGCCGTTGTGCTATCCCGGACCACAACACGGCCGGCGAACAGTCCGTGACGGGCACGATACGCGACAGCGCCGGCGACACGGTCGCCACCGTACAGGCCCACTGGCTGATCGGTCCTGAAAAGGAAGACCGCGGTGTCGACTGAGCTCAGTCGCGCCCTGCACATCGACGTCCCGCTGATCTGCGGTGCCATGTACCCCTGCTCCAATCCCGAACTGGTCGCCGCGGTTTCCGAGGCGGGCGGCATCGGCGTGGTACAACCACTCAGCCTGAGTTATGTGCACGGTTATGAATTCCGCGCCGGGCTGCGCTACATCCGCAGCCTCACCCGCAAACCGATCGGCGTCAACCTGATCATCGAAAGCAGCTCGAAAAAATACCTTGCCCGCGTGCACAACTGGCTGGACATTGCGCTGGAGGAACAGGTGCCCTTCCTGGTCACGGCCCTGGGTAACCCACGCTGGGTGGTGGAGCGCGCCAGGGCCGCGGGGGTGCTGGTGTACCACGATGTCACCAGTCGCCGCTGGGCTGAAAAAGCGCTGGATGGCGGCGTGGACGGTTTTATCTGTGTCAACAAGCGCGCCGGTGGACACGCCGGTACACTGTCGCCACAGCAGCTGCTGGAGGAACTGATGGTGCTCGGCAAACCGCTGGTCTGCGCCGGTGGCGTCAGTACGGCAGACGCCTTCGGCGAGGCCATCGCCTCCGGTTACGCGGGGGTACAGATGGGAACGCGTTTTATTGCCACCCGCGAGTGCAGCGCCCACCCGGACTACAAGAACGCCATCCTCACCGCGAACGAAACGGACATCGTGCTCAGCGAAAAAATTTCCGGCGTGCCGGTATCGATCATCCAAACACCCTTTATCGAACGCACCGGCACGCGTGCCGGTGCGCTGGCGCGCTGGATGT
>Ga0256841_1002616_pt1 | contig 14159 bp, 14 predicted proteins | sample 356308metaG_FD_185971 | JGI IMG/M metagenome (GOLD analysis project Ga0256841, IMG submission 185971) | Hydrothermal vent microbial communities from Mid Atlantic Ridge, Atlantic Ocean - 356-308 | ecosystem: Environmental > Aquatic > Marine > Hydrothermal vents | place: Atlantic Ocean: Mid...
CTGGCGCGGGCGATGTCGCGGGCTCGCCGAAACGTTCGAGCGACTGGTTCAGCAGGTCGCCAAGGCTGCCGCCGCCCGGAGGCGCCACGTTGACGCTGCCCCCGGGGCGCGATGCCTGGCTGAGCCCTTCGAGCAGGCCGCCCAGACCGCCGCCGGACGCGCCACCGCCGCGCCCCGCCAGGAGTTTCCCGAGCCCGCCGAGCAGGTCGCCGCCCGAACCGAGCCCGCCCGAACCGGCCCCGCCCGAGCCGAGCCCGCCGCCAAGAAGACCGCCCAGGCCGCCGCCGCCTGCTCCCGGGGAAAACATGTCGCCAAAGATCGATCCTGACCCGGGCGCCGAGGCGCCCCCGCGCGGTGCCGTCCCCGGCACCGATCCGCGTTGACCCGCGACCATGCCGCTGACGCCTTTCGCGACGACGACACCGACGGCAACCTTGGCCAATGTTCCCAGCAAGCTCATGTTCATCCCCCGTATCATGTGAAGTTGGCGCAACCATACAGGCCGGGCCCGAGGATGCGAGGGGAAAAGGCGCGGGGATTTCCCATCGCGCGCCGATGGCGGCGGTTGTGCTTGCCTCGTGCCGGCAAAGACCATAGAGCGGACGGGATGACTGCCGAAACGAGTTACCGCCTGCATGGTGCCCGGATCCTGGCGCTGGCGCTGCCGTTGATCGGCAGCCACCTTGCGCAGTTTGCCGTGGTGATCACCGACACGGTCATGCTTGGCTGGTATGACGTGAACGCGCTGGCGGCGGTGACGCTGGGCGGGACGCTGTTTTCGAATTTCCTGCTGGTCGGGTCCGGCTTTGCCTGGGCGGCGATGCCGATGGTGGCGAAAGCCGCCGCGCAGGGAGAGGCGGCGCAGGTTCGCCGTTCGACCCGCATGGCCATGTGGCTGTCGTTTCTGGTCGGGCTGGTGGGGCTGACGCTCTTTTCCTGGGCGCAGCCGGTCTTCCTGCTGCTCGGGCAGGAGGCCGAGGTGTCCGCCCAGGCGGCCGCCTATCTGAGGATCGCCGGCTGGGGGGTGCTGCCGGCGCTGCAGGTCATGGTGCTGAAATCCTGCCTGTCGGCGCTTGAGCACACGCGGGTCCTGCTGGTGGTGACCATCGCTGCGGCCGGGGTCAATGCCCTGGTCAACTACGCGCTGATCTTCGGGCACTGGGGCGCGCCCGAGCTTGGCCTGCGCGGGGCGGCGATCGCCTCGGCACTGACCAATTCGCTGATGCTGGCGGTGCTGGCGCTGTATGCCGCCGTGAAAACCCGCGAACATGCGCTGTTCCGGCGTATCTGGCGCCCGGACCGGGAAGTCTTCGCGCGGGTGTTTTCGCTGGGATGGCCGATCAGCCTGACCACCTTTTCCGAGGTCGGGCTGTTTTCGGCGGTGACGGTGATGATGGGCTGGTTCGGGACCATCGCCCTTGCGGCCCATGGTATTGCGCTGCAACTGTCGGCGCTGGCCTTTCTGGTTCAGGTGGGGCTGTCGCAGGTGGCCACGATCCGGGTCGGGCAGGCGCTGGGGCGCGACGATCGTGCCGGGCTGCGGCGCGGCGCGCTGGCGCTGATCTTCGTCGCCGCGGGCTTTGCGGTTGTCCCGGTCGCAATGTTCCTTGCGCTGCCGCGCCCGTTGCTGGCGCTGTTTCTGGATCCGGCGGATCCGGTGCGCCCGCAGGTGCTGGCGATCGGGTCCCGGCTGCTGGCGGTCGCCGCGCTTTTTCACTTTGCCGATGCCGGGCAGGTGCTGGCGCTGGGGCTGCTGCGCGGGATGCAGGACACCCGCGCGCCGATGCTGATGGCGGCGGTGGCATACTGGCCGCTGGGGCTGGGCGCGGCCTATGTCCTGGGGTTTCCGATGGGGCTTGGCGGGGTCGGCGTCTGGCTGGGACTGGTGGTCGGGCTGGCGGCGGCCGCGGGGCTGATGATGACGCGCTTCTGGCGCGCGGTCGGGTTGCGGCCGGTTACGCGGTGATGTCGGGGCAGGGCGCCGCGGGCGCCGGCGTTGCGATCGTCGTGCCGCGCCGATTGCGCCGGGCCGCCGATTGCACCGGGCCGGTTGGACCACGCCGGTTGCACCGCGTCGGTTGCGCCGGGCCCATTGCGCCGCGACCCTGGCGTGCCAGCCGGGTGCCGGCCGCGTGCCAACCGGACGCGCGCCGGGTGCCAGCCGGTGCGGAACTCCGGCTGGCCTGTGCACGGCGGTTCGCCCTCCGTGCGCGGCGGCTGCTGTGCCCCGGCCGTCCCTGTCAGCCCGTTTCGGACGCGCGGTCGCCCTTCTTTCGCACCAGGATCGTGCGCAGGTCGTGCATGGCCAGCAGCAGCGCATCGCTTGCCTCTTCCAGATCCCGGGGGCTGGCGCGCGACAGCGCCCATTGCGCGGTGAGGTTCAGCTCTTCCACCGTGCGCCAGGGGCGCGAGCGTTCGCGTCCGGCAAGGGTTTCGCGGCGCTGCTCCAGCCATCGGGTGATCGCCGCCATGTCGGCTTCGTCAAGGGTGCGATCGCCATGCGGCTTGATTTCGCCGTTCTTCACATTGACCACGGCCAGCTGATCCATCTGGATGCGGCGCTGGCGATTTTCGGTATCCACGCGAAAGACCATCGCGCCGTTTTCGCGAATACGGAAGTAATAGTCGGGAAGCGGTGCACTCATGAGCTTGCCTCATCAGGTTCCATCGTTTCGACTCCTCGGCCTGGGGGGCGCTTTGCCCCGGGCTGCCATCATCTGCGCAAGCCGGCGCAGAACTCCTGTATGCGCGTGCAGGCTTCGCGCAGCGTGTCATCCGATGTCGCATAGCTGACGCGAAACGCCGGCGACAGGCCGAAGGCGGCGCCAGAGACCACCGCAACCCCGGTTTCTTCCAGCAATGCCCGGCAAAAGGTTTCATCATCATTAACAAGCACCCCTCCGGCGCTGGTCTTGCCGATGCAGTCCGAGATCGAGGGATAGACGTAAAAGGCGCCCTGCGGCCTCGGGCAGGAGAGCCCCGGCGCTTCGCTCAGCATCGACACCACCAGATCGCGCCGCCGCTGGAACAGCGCCCGGTTGTCGGCCAGAAACTCCTGCGGGCCGGTCAGCGCAGCCAGCGCGGCCCATTGCGAGATGGAACTGGGGCAGGACGTGCTTTGCGACTGGATCTTGCGCATCGCCTCGACCAGCGGTTCCGGCCCCCCGGCATAGCCGATCCGCCATCCGGTCATCGCATAGGCCTTGGAGACGCCGTTGCAGGTGAGCGTACGCTCGCGAAGCTGCGGTTCGACCTCGGCCGGGGTGCAGAATTCGAGCCCGTCGAACACCAGGTGTTCGTACATGTCGTCGCTCATCACCCAGACCTGCGGATGGCGCACCAGCACGTCGGTCAGCGCCTTGAGCCGGTCGCGGTCATAGCCGGCGCCGGTGGGGTTGGAGGGCGCGTTGAAGATCAGCCACTTGGTGCGGGGCGTGATCGCGGCCTCAAGCTGCTCGGGGGTCAAGCGATAGCCGTTTTCGGGATCGGTCGGCAGCGGCACCGGCACCCCGCCGGCCAACAGCACCATGTCCGGGTAGCTGACCCAGTAGGGCGCCGGGATGATCACCTCGTCGCCGGGGTTGAGCGTGGCCATCAGCGCGTTGAACAGGATCTGCTTGCCGCCGGTGCCCACGGTGACCTGCGCGGGGCTGAATCCCAGATGGTTTTCGCGCGTGAACTTTTCGCAGATGGCCTGTTTCAGCCGGGGCATGCCATCGACAGCGGTGTATTTGGTCTGCCCGGAGTCGATGGCCGCGCGGGCGGCGGCCTTGATGTGCTCGGGGGTGTCGAAATCGGGTTCGCCCGCCCCAAGGCCGATCACATCCCGGCCGGCCGCCTTCAGTTCGGCGGCCAGACTGGTGACCGCAATGGTGGGCGACGGCTTCACCCGGGCCAGGGCTTCGGACAGGAACGACATGGGGCCGGCTCCGGTTTGAATATGGATCGGGTCTGTCTTAGGGTGCGCCCGAGCACCGATCAAGGACGAAACCCCTGTCAGTGAAGGACGGCCCATGGCGACGGAAACGCGGCAACACCGCCTGAAACGGCTGCGGATGCGTTCGTGGAGGCGTGGCACCAAGGAAATGGACCTGGTTCTGGGACCTTTCGCGGATGCCTGCCTGTCGGCGATGGACCCCGACGAACTGGCGCTTTACGAGCGGATGCTCGAGGAAAACGATCACGACCTCTATGCCTGGGTCTCCGGCAGGTCGGCGCCGCCGGCAGGGCTGCGGCGGCTGGTGCGCCGGATCGCGCAACATGCAGGGATCACCTGACTGTTTCGGATTGAAGCGGATTTTTCGCTGTTTAACTGAATGTTGGGGAATCTTGTTCAACCTTGGCCGCGTCAGCAACGGCGGAGATTTTGATGAGCGTGATATCAAGGGTCGGACCGACCACAACCCCCGATTTCATGACCCAGTATCTTGAGGTCCTGTCTCTTGTGGAGCGGCTTCACCGGCTGCTGCTGGACGTGATAAAGGACGAGTTCGAGCGTATCGGAACGCTGGAAATCAACGCGGTGCAGGGTCTGCTTCTGTTCAACGTGGGCGACAACGAGGTGACCGCAGGCGAACTGAAATCGCGCGGCTACTATCAGGGGTCCAACGTCAGCTACAACCTGAAGAAGCTGGTTGACATGGGCTACATGCACCACCAGCGTTGCGAGATCGACCGCCGCTCGGTGCGTGTGCGTCTGACCGAAAAGGGACGCGCGGTGCACAAGGCGGTGGCCGACCTGTTCGAACGCCACGCGACCGGCCTGCAGGGGCGCGACGTGCTGGACAAGGACGGGATCGGGGACATCACCATGGCCCTGCGTCGGGTGGAGCGCTACTGGAGCGATCAGATACGCTACATCTACTGAAGCGGTGGCCGCCAAAAGCGGTGCCGCCAGAAGCAGTGCCTGCAGAAGCTTTGGCAGCAGAAGCTTTGGCGGCAGAAGCAGTGCTTGCAAAGGCTTTGACGGCAGAAGCTTTGGCGGCAGAAACGGTGGCCCGGTGACCCGTCGGGCCGTGTCCCGGCAAGCGCGCCTTCGCACAATCCATCCGCCGTGCGCCGGCGTCCGGGCGCGTCACCCTCCGTTCACAACCCGCGCGATCCAGCTGGCAAGCGCCTGGCCCAGCCGCCGATGTGCCGCCTCGTCCATGTGGATCGGATCGGCCGATGACATGGCGACCACCTCGCCGGCATCGAAGACCGGCGCATGGAAATCCGGCGCGAAACGCTGCGCCTCGACCCGCAGCCGGTGGCCCAGTTCGGCGGATTTGGCGCGACCTCCCTGCCATTCCGCATAGCGTTCCCAGTTCGGGGCATCGGCCTGCGGGCCAAGCGGAGGCGGCGCGATCAGCCCGACGGCGGGCGGTGCCGAGTCGGCCCAGGGACCGGGGCCACCGCCGGTTCGGCGCAACGCCGTCACCAGCCGGCAGATGTTTTCGGCGATCGAAACGGCAGTGGCATCGAAGCGGGCCTTCAGATCGTTTGTGCCCAGCATGATCAGCACCAGATCCAGGGGCGCGTTGCTCCTCAGCGCGACTGGAAGATGGCGCAGCCCGTTCATTGCCTCGCCCAGCATGTCGGGATCGTCGTGGGCGGTCGTGCGCCCGGGCAGCGCCTCTTCCACAAGTTCGGCGTCCAGCGCGGCCGCCGTCACGCCGGGCCAGCGCCGATCTGGCGCCATGCGCAGCCCCGAGCCGTCGGGCGGGAAGCCCCAGCTGTTGGAATCGCCGTAAACCATCATCCGCATGGGGCGTGCCCTACCAGTGACCGGTATTGCCCATGCTGGCCCAGGGCTCCTGCGGCTCGCGCGCTCCGCCCATCTGCAGCAGTTCGATGGAAATGTTGTCGGGCGAGCGTACGAAGGCCATGCGCCCGTCGCGTGGAGGCCGGTTGATGGTCACCCCGTTGTCCATGAGGTGCTGGCACATGGCATAGATGTCTTCGACGTCATAGGCGAGGTGGCCGAAATGCCGGCTGTCCGAAGGCAGGCCGTCGTCGCCATCCCAGTTCCAGGTCAGTTCTATCGGGCAGTCTTCCTGCCCTTCCGGGGCCATGAACACCAGCGTGTAACGCCCCTCTTTGCTTTCGCGCCGGCGCGTTTCCCTGAGGCCGAGCAGTTCGAAGAAGGCCATGGTCTTTTCCAGATCCAGAACCCGGATCATGGTGTGCAGGTAACGGATTTTCATGGGTGTGCTCCCCTTGTGTTCGATGGTTGCGTTACGCACCGGCCCTGCGGCCGGCGGTGCCCGGTTCCCGTTGCCACCAGGTCCCGGCCCCGGACCCTGACCCGCCCCCGTGTCGTGCGGGTGCAGGGCGGATGCGCTCAGAAGGTGGACTGAATGCCAAGGCGCACGGCGTTGGAGCGCCGATCATAGAGCGCGACGTTGGATTCGCTTCTGCTGGTCTCGATGCTTACGCTCGGCGAGAAACCGTAAAACGAAACGTTCGGAAACACCGCGCTGATGCCCCCGGACAGCGTCCGGTCGTGGCGCCCGGATGAATCGTATACCGAAACGCCATAGTCGCGCCGTTCCGCCGACAGGTTCAGCGAAAGCCGCATGCCCATCACCGGCCGGGCGAAGCTGTAGCTTGCCTGCAGCCGCGCCGCCCGGTTTTCCGCCGTGGGGTCGTCGGAGCGGGTATCCGACACAAGCAGGTTTGCCGACAGGGTATCGCCATTGCCCAGTTTGCGGCTCACCCCGCCGCCCAGAGAGACGATGTTCGATACCGTGCCACCGGAGAGGTGCGACAGCTGGGTTTCGTAGCCGAACTGCAGGTTCGTGCTGGTGCGCGCGGACAGGTTGAACACCTGCGAGGCCGACAGCCGCGCGTAATCAAGGTAAACCGCCCCGCCATACCAGAACCTGCCAGCGGTCAACGCCAGCGAACTGGGCCCCGACAGCCCGGAAAACCTGCGATCGTGCGTCAGGGAAAGCTCTGCCATTGCAAAGGCATAGTCGCTTCCCTTCACACCTGGCGCGGCCGCCTTTGCCGCATCGGACAACTCGTAGCTGCGCTGATACAGGGTCACCCCGAGATGGGTTTCCTGCACCTGCGAACGCGACAGGCGATACTTCGCCTGGATGCTGGCCGAGGCCTCGATCCCCGAAAGGGCGCGGGCATCCGGGCTCAGCACGAAGGGCAGGTTCCAGATCGTGATCGTCTCGCTGGACGAGCCGTTGTTGATGTTGTCATTGGGCGCCATGGAAAAGCCGAACGACATGGACAACGGGTTGTCCCGGTGCACGGTTGCGAATTCCTCGCGCAGCACGGCCCTGGTCTTGACGTCGCCGGCCTGGTTGAAGGCCCGCCGCAACCAGATTTCCGCCAGCGTGTAACGGTGCGCGCGATACTGCGCCGAAGCGGCCAGCCGTGCCGCCTGAACCCGTGTCCCCGGCACGCCGGCGGCGCGAAAGGCGCGTGCCGCCATCCTGACCGCCTCGTCGTAGCGCCCAAGCCCGATCAGCGCCGATGCGGCCTCGATAAGGGCGCCGGCATCTTCGGGATCGCGCTGCAACAGCCCGTTTGCGACCCCGAGAGCCAGGTCGAACTGCCCCGAGGCATTGGCCGAATGCGCCAGTGTCCGGGCCTGCTCGATCGTCAGCGTGACCGGGTTGGCCGACTGTCGGGCGGGCGGCTGCGCGCTTGCGCTCTGCTGCGCCTGTGCGCGGGCCGCACCGCCTGCCGCACAGGCCGCCGTCAGCAGCAGCGCCACGGCGGCGGTGGCGGCGGCGCGCGGCCGCCGGCTCGGGGTGCGGGTCATGGGGTATAGGCGGATTGGGTCGCCACGAAGGCGCCGGTTTCCTCGGCCGTGACCCCGGTAACGCTGGTGGGGCCGGAAATCACGATGACGCCGGCAATCGCGCCGCCCAGACCCGCGCCGACGGTGCCTCCGACGGCGCCGTTCAGCGTGCCGCTCAGATGGGGGGTGCCCGGCGCGACGATTTCGGAGATCGCGGTCTGGTTGAGCACGTTCGAGCCGGTCTGGAACGACGTCGTTGAGGCTGCGAGATTGGGCAGCGAACCGACCAGCGCGCCGGTGTTGTCATAAAGGTTGCGGTTGCTGACCGAGATGTCGATCGCCCCGGTGCCGTCAAAGTTGCGAAAATCCACAAGCACGCTGGCCGAGCCGTCGACGGTGTTGAACTGGCCGCTGGTGGGATTGGTGATGCGCACCCCGGCATAGCGCCCGGAAAACTGCGCTTCACCGGTTGTCGGCAGGTTTGCCCTGGTCGCGCGCAACACCGTTCCGCCATAGCCGAATTCGTTGTAGTTGGCGGTCTTTACCGCCCCGGCGCCAACCGTGGCCCCGGGGCTTTCGGCATAAAAGGCCAGGTAGTTCCGCCCGCCGCCGGAATTGCGGTAAGCCTTGAAGCCGGTGACATCCATTGTCGGATCGCGCGTATACGTGCCGCTCAGATCGAACGGCAGGTTGTTGATCGAAAGCGTGTCGGTGGCGGCGTCATAGTCGAACCGGTTGACCTCGCCGGAAAATGTCTCGACGTTGCCGCCCACGTCGCCGCCGACGCTGCCGCCCGCCGTCGGGCCGTTGGAGGGCGTTTCATTCAGCCCGGCCAGCCCGCAGGCGCCCAGGGCGGTGAGTGCCGCCAGAGCCGTGATTTTCCCGCCGACGTTCCTGATGATGTCCCTGCTCACGAAAAATTCCTCCGTCCTGCGCTTGCGCAATCGTTCAACTTTGCGGACACCTTGTTCAAGCGCGGGCGCGCTGTCAACGTTGCAGGCGCCGACTGGCGGCGAAATTTCCGCGGTGTCGCGGTTTTTGCTTGTCCCGGGCCGGTCCCGTGCCGACGCGGGTGCAGAATATTTCGGTCCACCCGATATTGTGGCATTTTACCGGGTCTTTCGCAGATATAGTATGGCGCGACTCGAAACGTAGCCAAAGGATTCGCCCCATGCCGCTTTCGCAAGACCAGCAGGCCGAAATCGAAGCTCAGCGCGCCACCCCCCGGCCGACCCTGCGCGCGGTCTCCGAGGGCATGGAGCGCCATCTCTACCATGCCTATCCGGTTCTCGACCATGGCTTCGTGCGGGTCATCGACTACATGGGCGACGACGCCGCGATCTGCCAGGCGGCGCGGGTCTCTTACGGCAAGGGCACGCGGTCGGTGCAAAACGACGAGGGACTGATCCGCTACCTCATGCGCCACTGGCATTCGACGCCGTTCGAAATGTGCGAGATCAAGCTGCATGTGAAGCTGCCGGTTTTCGTCGCCCGCCAGTGGATCCGCCACCGCACGGCAAACGTGAACGAATATTCGGCCCGCTACTCGATCCTGGACCGGGAATTCTACATCCCCGCGCCCGACCAGCTGGCGGCGCAATCGGCGCTCAACAACCAGGGGCGCGGCGCGGCGCTGAGCGAGGCCGAGGCCGCGCGGGTGCTGGACATCCTGAAGAGCGACGCGGCGCGCTGCTACGATCATTATCAGGAGATGATTTCGGACGACGGCAAACAGGGGCTGGCGCGCGAACTGGCGCGCATGAACCTGCCGACCAGCATCTATACGCAATGGTACTGGAAGGTGGATCTGCACAACCTCTTTCATTTCCTGCGGCTGCGTGCGGATTCGCATGCGCAGTACGAAATCCGGGTCTATGCCAAGGCGATTGCGCGCGTGGTGGCGGACTGGGTGCCGCTGGCCTTCGCCGCGTTCGAGGATTACCGCATGGGCGGCGTGACGTTGTCGGCGCAGGCGTTGGACTGCGTGCGGCGGATGCTGAAGGGCGAAGAGGTGACCGCCGAGACCAGCGGGATGAGCGCCCGGGAGTGGCGGGAGTTCGAGGAGGTCGTGGCGGGCTGACTCCGCCCCCTGCACGGTGCGCAGCCCCCCTGCGGCGCCGTGGCCCAGGCCCGCCCGCTCTGTTGGGAGGCGCCGCCGTTTCGGGGGGCGCGAAAGGGGTGGGCCGCGTTTTTCAGTGGCTTCGAAGCTCGTAAACCCGGATCGCGGTGATGAACGGGCAGGTTTCGGCCATCGCCTGGGCTGCGTCGATGTCCTCGGCCTCCACGATTGTCAGGCCGGTCAGGCAGTCACGGTCCCAGCCCAGGTCGTCCACGCCGCTGCGCGTCACCTCGCGCCCGCCGGCAAAGCCGATGTTTTCCACCGTCGCGTCCCTGATCGAAGCGAACCATTCGCCCCATTTCGCCATGTCCTCGGGCGCGGGCTTTTCAAAGCCGATGTGCAACAGGGCAAATCGTTTCATTGCGTGTTCCCTTTCGGTGCCCGGGCCGTGAGGAGGGCCGACAGGTCGATGGAAGGCGGGCAAGGCCGGGCGGCGCAAGGCATACCCGACACCCGCCCGCGGCGCACCCGCCCCCCGCGGCGCGCACCCACCCGATGCGCATTCCCTGGCCCGAAACCGCCCGATGCGCGCAGGCATTGGGGCGGCCAGACGGGGCGCCCCGGGGCGCCTCCGAAAACGATGCCACCGAAACGATGCTGATGCCGCCGGTTGCGATCCGGGCCGCTGGTGTCTGTGCACGTTTGCCGCCGGGATGGGCGGCGCGGGGTCAAAGGGTCACAGGGTCTTCAGCTCTCCTGCGGATTGCCGGCCGTCGCGTCCTTCGATCATCTCGTAGGATACCTTCTGGTTGTCGGCCAGCCCGGTCAGCCCGGCCTGTTCCACGGCCGAGATATGCACAAAAACGTCCTTGCCGCCGTCATCCGGCTGGATGAAGCCGTATCCCTTGGTGGTGTTGAACCATTTCACGGTGCCAGTAGCCATGATCTGCGCGTCTCCCTTGTCAAATCCCGCCCGCGACATGCGGCGGTGTGGTGCAGCCAGTGTCTTCTAACGTTTTCGGCTGCCCCGGAATCGTGCGGAGCCGTCATGGTAGAAATAGTGGTTGTCACGGCGGGAATTCTGCGGTGTATCGGGAAAAAATCAAGAAAAATCCTTGAACGCCCGGCAGGATCGGCCGCCGGGCATGATGCGGGAATGCGAAATGATACGCGTATTTGCACTGAAAACCTGCGATACCTGCCGGCGTGCGTTGGCCGAACTGCGTGCTGCCGGCCACGATGTCGAGGTGGTCGATGTGCGTGCCGACGGCCTGTCGCCCGAGGAAATCGGGGAATTTCACGCGGCCTTTGGCGCGGCGCTCGTCAACCGGCGTTCGAACACATGGCGCGGGCTTTCCGATGAACAGAGACAGCGCGACCCCAGGGCATTGCTGGCCGACTTTCCCACCTTGATGAAGCGCCCGGTGATCCGCGCCCGGGGGCGCCTGTTTCTTGGCTGGGGGGCAGAAACGAAAAAGGCGCTTCTTGGCTGAGCAGGACCCGCGCCGGGCCAGGCGCTGCACCGCGGGCATCGGGCAGGCAGCACGCGACGAGCAGAAGACCCCCCGGCGGCAACGCCCCGCGCTGCTGGCGGTATCTTCGGCGATGCTGCCGGGGCGATCACCGGGCGTGGTGCTGTTGGCGCACGGCGTTCATCGACCGCCTTGCAAGGGGCGCCGGCCCCGTGCACCGGCCGGCCCCGTGCCCCGGTTTGCCCGCGGGACTGTCCGCGGGGCTGTCCGCGTGACAGCCCTGCGAGGCCGGCAGCGGGCACTTGTCGCGGGCGGGTGCATTCGCATGCGCCGCCGGGCACGGGCCGATGCACCCGCGGACCGCCGGACGGCCCGGGGCGCGCAAGCGGGTTTCGCCATGGTTCCCGGCATCGCGGGCATCCGTGCTCAGGCGGCGATGGACGGGGGGCTGTCGTGAGGCAGGGCGGGGGCGACCGGCCCGAAGGCGTGATCGGCTGACAGCGCGGGCAGGGTCTCGGCCCAGATTCCGTTTGCGCAGACCAGCGTTTCATCTTCGCACTGCAGCCAGAAATACTCGACCCCGGCACCCGGGCTTTCTTCAACGACGGTGCGCCCGTTCAGCAGCGAATGAGCCGGGATGAGGATTTCCTCTTCGCCGAAAAGGTATTCCGCGCGCCAGTCATCGACCAGCAGGCGATGCTGCCGGGATACCACCAGGTCCTGTCCGGGGCGTCCGCCGGTCAGTGCGCCGGCGGTTATGCGCACCGGGCAGAGTTCCGGCGACAGGACAAGTTCGAGCGGTGAAATCGAGAACCGTCCAACCCCGGCCAGCAGCTGCACATCGCCATTGCGAAGCATCACCTCGTCCCCGTCTTCGAGATGTTCCACGGCAATGGCGCCATGCGGCGTGTCGATCAGGGTTCCGCGGGCAAAGTGGTTCTGCATCTGCGCGGCGCACAATGGCACTTCGCAACGGGTGATGCGCAGCGCGCGCCGGCAATCGCCATGGCCCCCGCAGGCGATCCGCTCCGAGGCGGCCAGCACGATCGGGCGCGTCGCATTGCCAAGCCGCGCGACCACGATGGTTGCAGCCGGAAAATCGCCCGTGCTCAGGACAAGTTCGGGACGGATTGTCGTTCCCTTCGCAAACCGCGCCGGGCCGATTTCGCCATCTTGCGCCAGGCGCGCCAGCCCCGCGGCAAAGCCGGCATCGGCAGGGGACGTCGGTCCGGTATCCACGACGATGCTGGCGGCGTTCGAAACACCGGCAAGCGAAAGGTCCAGCCCGCGAAAACCGGGGCCGGTCTGGATCGGCGCGTTCAACAGGCGGTCAAGGTCATCCCCGAAAACCGACACGTCCCAAGCGAAGATTTCGTATTTCGGCATTTTTCAAACCATCCAGTATCGGCCGTTGCTACGGGGAGTCGTGGCACAAAGCCTTTACTGTCCGGTTTATTGGCAGAAAAACATGTCATCAGTGGGCCGGCCAGCCGGCTGGAAACAAGCAGCAATAGGGAAAGAAAAAGGCAATTCCCGGTCGTCTTGCGGCGGCAGGCGCCCGCGCTCCGGCGCCTGTTTCACCCCGAGACGGCATCCGGTGGCAGGGCCTCTTTCGCCAGTTCGCCGACCACCTGCTCCAGTGGCAGGGTGCGGGTCTGCTTTTCGCCCAGCCGACGCAGCGTCACGGTGCGCTCTTCGACCTCGCGGTTGCCGATCGCGAGGATCACCGGCACCTTGGCCAGCGAATGTTCGCGCACCTTGTAGTTGATCTTTTCGTTGCGCGTGTCCGCTTCGGCGCGCAGCCCCGCGGCCTTGAGCTGCGCCACCGCCTCGTGCACGAAATCGTCCGCATCCGAGATGATCGAGGCCACCACCACCTGGCGCGGCGCCAGCCACAGCGGGAACCTGCCGGCGTGCTGTTCGATCAGGATGCCGATGAAGCGTTCGAAACTGCCCAGCGTGGCGCGGTGCAGCATCACCGGGCGGTGTTTCGCCCCGTCCGCCCCGATATAGGTCGCATCCAGCCTTTCGGGCAGCACGAAATCCACCTGGTGGGTGCCGCATTGCCAGTCGCGCCCGATGGCGTCGGTCAGAACGAACTCCAGTTTCGGGCCGTAAAAGGCGCCTTCGCCGGGGTTCAGCCCGTAATCGCATCCCGCCGCGCGGGTGGCGTTGATCAGCGCGGTTTCGGCCTTGTCCCAGATTTCGTCGGAACCCGCGCGCGTTTCGGGCCGGTCGGAAAACAGCACCTTGAAGCTGTCAAAGCCCAGGTCGCGGTAGACCCCCGAAAGAAAGTCGATGAAGCGCGCGGTTTCGCTTTCGATCTGGTCTTCGGTGCAGAAGATATGCGCATCATCCTGGGTAAAGCCGCGCACCCGCATGATGCCGTGCAGCGCGCCCGAGGGCTCATAGCGGTTGCAGGCGCCGAACTCGGCCATGCGCAGCGGCAGGTCGCGGTAGCTTTTCAGACCCTGGTTGTAGATCTGCACATGGCATGGGCAGTTCATCGGTTTCAGCGCGTTCACCGCCTTTTCGCGGGCGTGTTCCTCGTCCACCTCGACGATGAACATGTGCTCCTGATACTTTTCCCAGTGCCCGGAGCGCTCCCACAGCTTGCGGTCAACGACCTGCGGGGTGTTCACCTCGACATAGCCGCCGCGGCGCTGGGCCCGGCGCATGTAGTCTTGCAGCGTGGTGTAAAGCGTCCAGCCGTTGGGGTGCCAGAACACCTGGCCCGGCGCCTCTTCCTGCATGTGAAACAGGTCCATCTCGCGGCCCAGCTTGCGGTGGTCGCGCTTGGCGGCCTCTTCCAGCATGGTCAGATGCGCCTTCAGATCCTTGCGGTTCCTGAAGCCCACGCCGTAGATGCGCTGCAGCATCGCCCGGT
>Ga0256841_1002617_pt1 | contig 14158 bp, 17 predicted proteins | sample 356308metaG_FD_185971 | JGI IMG/M metagenome (GOLD analysis project Ga0256841, IMG submission 185971) | Hydrothermal vent microbial communities from Mid Atlantic Ridge, Atlantic Ocean - 356-308 | ecosystem: Environmental > Aquatic > Marine > Hydrothermal vents | place: Atlantic Ocean: Mid...
ATTCGAGCCGGTGCGCGATCGCGGTGGGGTTGAGCCGGATCGCCTCCTGGAACAGCGGCTCGACCCGCTTGATGCTCGCCCCGTACATCCAGCCCACGCCCTTCTGGGCGAGCTCGAGGTTCCACAGCGCCAGCGCAACCAGCGCGCTGTCGTGCTTGGGCTCGAGCTCGAGCGCCTTCTTGAGGTTGTCGCGCACCGAGCTGGCCAGGTTGAGGCTCGCGAGGATGCCCCGGTACTGCGAGAGGCGGCCCTGGGCGCGGGCCAGTTCGAAGTAGCCCTCGGGGTAGGTGGGGTCGGCGGCGATGGCCTTTTTGGCCGCCGCTTCGGCCTTGGAAAACCAGGCTTCCTTTTCCTTTCCCGTGGAGGCCACGTACCCCGCGTAGTAGCTGGCGGCCTTGGCGGCCAGGGCGTAGGTCGCGGCCGTACCCTGGGCCAGGGCCTGCTCGTAGGCCTGCTGGAAGCGGCCTTCGTCGATCAGGGTGGCGGGGTTCGCCCAGACGACGGCGAGGAGGAGCGCGAGAAGGGCCAGGAGCTTTTTCATAAACACCTCCAGGATTCGAGGCCATTCTACAAGGGACTACCCAGGCTCTTGAAAGGTGCGTGCTAGAGTTTAGGTATGCGTTGGATCTTGGGATTTTTGGGGCTGGTCCTCCCCTTCGCCTGGGCGCAGTTCAACCCCGGCCCCGCGGAGTACTACGCGCAGTGCCGCAGCCTCTACGACGAACAGGTGCTGGCGGGCGCGCGCGCCGCCTGCGAGCTTTCGCTGGTGACCGATCCCGAGTACGTGCCCGCGCTGAAGCTGCTCGTGCGGGTGCACCTCGACGAGGGCAACCTCGAGAGCGCCGGCGAGCTGCTCGAGCGGCTGGAAAAGCTCGCCCCCGACGACCTGGTGACCCGCACCCTGAAGGCGCGCTACCTGCTCGAAACGGGGCGCCCCGCCGAGGCGCTGGGGCTGGTCGCCTTCGTCCCCGGACCCGAGGCGGCCTGGGTGAAGGGCCGGGCCTACGAGGCCATGGGGCGGTTCGGGGAGGCGCTCGAGGCCTACCGCGAGGCGGCGATCCTGGGAGATCAGCGCGCGCGGGTGGACGCCGCCGCCCTGCTCGAGCGCACCGGCGAACCCCTGCGCGCCCTGGAGGAGCTTGCGGAGCTGGACGACCCGGGGATGCTTCCCCTCAAGGGGCGGCTTCTCTGGAGCGCCGGCCGCCTGCCCGAAGCGGCGGAAACGCTGGAACGGGCGCTCAGCGAGCTGCCCAGCAGCGATCCCCGCTACATCGAAGCCCTGAGCACGCTGGCGCGCGTCTACTACGGTATGGGGGACGCCCGCCGCGGCGGGCTCGCCCTCGGTCAGCTGGCCGGCCGCGTCAACCTGGTGGCCGAACTGCTGCAGGCGGGCTGGCTGTGGCTGCTGGGTCTGGTCCTGCTTGCCGGGCTGCACCTCTACGGTGAAAGCCGTATCGAACCCATCAGCACCCTGGAGGTGCGCAGCGACCACACCTGGGGCGTGGGACGCGTCTACAGCGTGCTGCTGCTCGCCTGGCTGCTGGGGGCGGCCGTCGCCCTAGGCCTGGGCTGGTACCTCTACCACAACTGGCTGGCGGCGTTCACCCCGGTGCAGGCGCAGGTGGTGCGTCCGGCCTTCTACATCGCGGCGGCGCTGACCCTCGCCGCCTTCGGATGGGGTGCGCTGCGCCCCGAAGAGGAAGGGGGCCCCTCGCCGCTGGGCCGGCGGGAGGGCTGGATCGAGGGCCTGTGGGTGGGCGTGGTGCTCCTTGCGCTGGTGATCGGCTACGCCTGGCTGAGCGGGCGCACGGCCTGGCTCGAGCCCCTGCCCTTCCATCCGCTCCGGCCCCTCGGCGCGCTGGCCCTGGCCGCGCTGGCGCTCGCGGAGCCGATGCTGCGGGTGCGCCTCCCCGCCGCGCTGCAGCTGCGCTACGGCGCCGCCCTGGCCCCGGTGTTCACGGTGCTCGTGGCCGGGCTCTTCCTGATCGTACCGGTGCTGCTTTGGTGGGTTGCGGGCGCCGTGCTGCTCGCCGTCTTCCTGCGCTTGCGCGGGCTCTGGCCTGTGATGGTGGGCTGGGCGGTGCTGGCGGTGCTGCTCCTGGTGGCGGGCTACCTGCCCTGGGCGCAGTCCCTCTTCTAGTACGATGCCGATCTACTTCCTTTCCGACTTCGGCTGCGCGGACGTCTACGCGGGTGTGGTGCGGGCCGTGCTCGAGCACCGCGCCCCCGGCGCGCGCGTGATCGACCTGGCCCACGACCTGCCCCCGGGCGACGTGCGTCACGCCGCAGTGCAGCTCTACGCCGCGGTGCCCTACCTCGAGGAGGGCGGGGTGGTGCTGGCCGTGGTGGACCCGGGGGTGGGCTCGGCCCGCCGGGCCCTGGCGGTGCGCGGCGAGCGGCTGCGGTACGTGCTCCCCGACAACGGGTTGATCACGCTGGCTGCCGAACTCGACCCGCCGCAGGCCGCCTGGGCCCTCGATCCCGGGCGCTACGTCGAGGGCCCGGTGAGCGCGACCTTCCACGGCCGCGACGTCTTCGCCCCCGCGGCCGCGCATCTGGCCCAGGGCCTGCCGGCGGCCGCGTTGGGGGAGGAGGCGGACCCCGAGGGCCTCGTGCGCCTGCCGCTGTGGACCGTGGAGGGGGACGAGGGCGAGGTGGTCACCTTCGACCGCTTCGGCAACGCCATCACCAACCTGCGGCCCGCCCAGCGGCCCGAGGCCGCGCACCTGGTGGGCCGGCGCATCCCCTTTCGGGACACCTTCGCCGACGTGCCCGAGGGCGAGGCGGTGGCCTACCTGGGCTCGGCGGGGCTCGTAGAGATCGCCCTCCGCGGCGGTTCGTTGCGCGAAAAGCTGCGCCTCGTCGAGGGGGCTACGGTGACGCTGCACGGCCCCGAGGAAGAACCCCCTCCGCTCGAGCTCGACTAGCTTTCGAACGCCTCGCGCAGCTCCGGCATGAAACCGTGCGCGGCCAGGTCCAGGCTGATCGGCGTGATCGAGGTGTACCCCGCGCGCACCGCCCACAGGTCGGTGCCCGGGTCCTCGCTGCCCGTGGGCTTGCCGGCGATCCAGTAGTAGGGGACGCCGTTCGGGTCCACGCGCTCGACGACCGCGTCCTCGTAGTGGTGGGTCGAAAGCTCGGTGATGCGCACCCCCTGGGGGGCGCCGACGGGGAAGTTGACGTTCAGGAAGACCTTCTCGGGCAGGCCGCGCTCGGCCACCCAGCGGGCGATGCGCACCGCCTCGGCCGCCCCCGGCTCGAAGTTCATTTCGGAGCGGCTGTTCACGTCGAGGCTGAAGGCGATGGAGGGGATCCCGATCGAGGTCCCTTCGATCGCCCCGGCCACCGTACCCGAGTGCGTGAGGTCGAGCCCCAGGTTCACGCCGATGTTGATGCCGCTGACCACCAGGTCGGGCCGCCCCAGCAGGTGCACCCCCAGCACCACGCAGTCGGCCGGGGTGCCGTCCACGCGGTAGGCGGGGATCGGATCCAGCCCCGCGGCCGCGGTGTGCTTGAAGCGCAGCGGCCGGCGCACGGTGATGCCGTGGCCCACCGCCGACTGCTCCACGTCCGGGGCCACCACGTAGACCTCGCCCAGCGCGCTCATGGCCCGGGCCAGCGCCTTGATGCCCGGGGAGAAAATGCCGTCGTCGTTGGTGACGAGAACCTTCATACCCCCAAGCCTACACCCGGGGTAAGCTCGGGGTATGTTTCCGCTGGCCGACATCAACCGGCCCCTGCGCCCGCCCCTGGTGGTCAAGGCGCTGGTGGCGCTGAATGCGGCCGTCTTCTTCGTCGAGCTGCTGGCCAGCCCTGCGGCGCGGGAGGCGATGATCTACACCTACGGCTTCGTCCCCCGCCTCTTCTGGGCCGACCCGCTGGGCGAGGGTTACCGACTCGTCACCAGCCAGTTCCTGCACGGGGGTTTCGGCCACGTCCTGGGCAACCTCTGGTTCCTCTGGGTCTTTGGCGACAACGTCGAGGACCGGTTGGGGCGGTTCCGCTTTCTGCTCTTCTACCTGCTGGGCGGTGCGGTCGCGGCGTTGGCTCAGGGCGTCTTCGACGCCGGCTCGAGCGCGCCCATGATCGGCGCTTCCGGTGCGATCTCGGCGGTTCTGGGGGCGTACTGGCGGATGTTCCCGAACGCCCAGGTGCTGACCCTGGTCTGGCTGGTCCTGCCCATCACCTTCTACCTGCCCGCCGGGTTCTACCTGGGCTACTGGGCGTTGATCCAGTTCGTCTCCGCCCTCTTTGGCGGGGGAAACGTGGCCTTCTGGGCCCACCTGGGCGGCTTCGTATGGGGCTGGGCAGTGCTGCGCTACGGTCTCTTCGCCCCCGCCGCGCCGCCCTGGCGCCGGAGCTAGCCGCGCAGATGACCCAACGTCGCCGTAGACCGGTGCTAGTCTAAAGTGCACGAGGTGGACGTGGCGAGCGAACCGCTGTACCAACGCCAGCTGATGGAGTACGCGCAGGACCTGGCGCGTGCGTACCGGGAGATCCGCGATTCGCGCGAGGACTTCCTCGAGCTCCTGGTTACCCTGGTGGAGCTCAAGGCCCCCGCGGTGCGGGGGCACGCCCGCCGGGTGGCCTTCTGGGCGCTGCGCCTCAACGAGGCGCTGGGGCGGCCGCTCGAGCCCGCCTCCCTCAAGGCCGCGGCCCTGGCCCACGACGTGGGCAAGCTGGGCCTGCCCGACCGGCTGATCGCCGCCTGGGTGGGCGAGGGCGAAGAAGACCGTGAGCTGGTCCGGGCGCACCCTCAGCTGGGGGCCTCGCTGCTCGAGCACGTGGCCGCCTTCGGGGGCTGGATCCCCTGGGTGCGCCACCACCACGAGCGCTGGGACGGCGCCGGCTTCCCGGGCGGCCTGGCCGGCGAAGCGATTCCGCTGGGGGCGCGCGTCATCGCGGTGGCCAACGGCTTCGACTACCGGATGCACGGCTACGGCCACGATCCGGCCCACACCCTGGCGGGCACCAGCGTATGGATGGAGCAGCGGTCGGGGGTCTGCTTCGACCCCGAGCTGGTGCGGGCCTTCCTGGGCATGCCGCTCGAGGCCCTTTGGGCCAACCGCCTCTGGCTCGAGGAGGTGCAGGAGTGAAGGTCCTGCTCATCGAAGACGAACCCGACATGGTCGCGCTGCTTGAGGCCACCCTCAGCCCCGCGGGCTTCGAGGTGCACGCCGAGCGCAGCGGCGACGCCATCGAAACCCTGCTGGAACGGCACGACCCCCAGGTGGTGATCGTGGACGTGATGCTCTTCGGCAGCCGCGCCGACGGGTTCGAGGTCGTCGAACGGATCCGGCGCACCCCCGGCCACGAACGTACGCTGGTGGTGGTGCTCACCGCGCTCGAAGGGGAAGCCTACCGGCGCAAGGCCGAGGCCGCGGGCGCCGATATCTACCTGAGCAAGCCGTTCAGCCCGCTCGAGCTGCTCCAGCGGCTGCAAAGCGCCGAGCTGCTCACCGACTAGACCTTCAGGCAGGGGAGTTCGAACCAGAAGACCTGGCCCGGGGGGCGCGCCTCCCAGCCGATGCGCCCGCCGTGCTGAGCGATCACCTCGCGGGCCACGGCCAGCCCCAGTCCGTAGCCTTCGTGGCCGCGGTGGCGGGGTAGGCGCGTCCAGGGGCGGAAGACCGCTTCCGCCTCCTCGGGGCGCAGCGGCGGGCCGCCGTCGTGCACTTCGACCCGGGCCCGGCCGCCGCGGCAGGCGAGGCGGACCCGCACCGGCGCTTCCTCCATGCCGTACTTGGCCGCGTTGCTGAGCAGGTTGAGCGCGGTCGAGAAGAGGCGCCCCTCGTCGCCCTCGACCCGGACCTCCTCTCCGCCGTCCTCGATGCGGATGCGGCCCGGGTACTGCAGTTCGAGCAGCCGCGCGGCCTCTTCCAGCAGCGGCCGCAGGGCTACGGGCCGGCGCACCAGCTCGAGCGCCTGCCCCGACTCGATCCGGTAGAGGTCGAGGAAGGTGGCCAGCGTCTGCCCCAGGCGGCGGGCGGCGCTCTGGATGCGCTCCAGGTACGCGCGCGAATCGGCCGCGGGCCGGTCGAGCAGCTCGCTGAAGCCCACGATCGTCGCGATCGGGGTGCGCAGCTCGTGGGCCACCATGCCCAGGAGCCGGGTCTTGAAGGCGCCCTCGCTCTCCAGATCGGCGATGCGGCGGCGCTGCCCCAGGACCCGCAGGGCCTGGAAGTACAGGTAGGCGAGGGCGAAGACGATCACCAGCGCGAAGCCGAGCAGCGTGTCGCGCCGGTAGGCCCTGAGCTGCACGAGCAGGTTCGATCGCACCGTGTTCGAAACCTCGGTGGCCTCGATGACGACCGGATGCACCTGGTCGGCCCAGGCTTCCAGCCGTTCGCAGGGCCAGGCGCGCGCGGGCTCACGGTCGAGCCGATCGCGCAGGAGCTCGAGGGTGCGCCGGCTCTCCTCGGCGAGCAGAGGGAAGCTGTAGCTCTCGGTGGCCAGCCGGGCCCGCCGCTCCAGGTTGGCTTCGCGCACGGCGGGAAGACCGCCGCGCGCGCAGATCAGCGCCGCCTTGAGCAGGTCGCGTTCGAGCTGGGAGTACTGGTAGGCGGAGTTGGCGGCGCGGGCGTTCGTGATCGCCGACTCCAGCCGCGACTGCTCGTAGAAGAGGAGCGCGGCGAGCAGCAGCAGGGAAACGATCAACCCGGCCGCGAGAAGGCTCGGGTTCAGTAGTGAAATTCGACGACGCGGACCTGCCACACCCACAGGGCATTGTACCGGGTGGGGTCGGGCTTCAGCCGGTCGTAGGGCAGGATGACCCGCACCGGACCGTAGTTTTCCAGGGTCAGCGGGCGGCCGTCCTGCACCAGGGCGAGGATCGGTTCGAGCGGCGCCAGCTCCGCCCAGGGGCGGTCGATGCGGTAGTCGTCGAGGGCGACGAAGCGCACCACCAACCCCTCCGTGTCGAGGTTCAGCTCGCGGACGATCTGTTCCAGCAGCACCCCCTCGAAGGTGGAGGGGGGGTCGGTCTCGTGGGGGTGGTGGCGGGTGGTGCGCCGCACCCAGGTCAGCCGTTCGAGCCCGGCGCGGTCAAGGTCGTAGCTGCGCCCGTCAGGGGCGATCAGGGTGAGCAGCACCGCGCCCGTGGGCGCGGGCGGGGGGCCGCTCCAGCCGCCCTCACGAACCACGCTGTAGCTGGCGCCCTCCCTGCAGCCGCCGAGCAGCAACGCGAGGAGCAGGAGCACGGTTGCGTGGCGCATCGTCACGCATTCTATCGGTTGCGCGGGGTTTCGGGGTTGCATGTATACAGTAATAAAAGCTGAGTGTATAATGTTCAATGAGGAGGTGGGCCATGCCCAAGGGACTTTCGGCCCGACGCAAGGGGGAGGAGCTCGAGCTGGTGCTTTCCGACGGCACCGCCGAGGAGCGCCTGCGTCTGCTTGCGATCGAGCTGGCCGAGGCGCTGGCGCGGCTCGAGGCCCCCGGCTACCCGACGATGGACCCCGAGGAGCTCGAGGACAAGCCCAACGACGTCCCCAACTACACCACCGCGACCGTCGAGCTGCTCGAGCCCGAGGGGCTGCTCACGCTGCGCAAGGTGCGGGTGCCCGGCCCCGACCTGCTCGAGTTCACCACGCCGACGGGCAGCGTCTACGAGTTCGAGTGGCGCCCGGCGCTCGCCTACCTGGAGCCGCTGCTGCCGCGCTAGACCTCTTCGAGGCCCAGGTCCTCGGGGACGACCCGCGCCGGTATGGGCAGGGGGCTGGCCAGCTCGGTGCGGCGCACGAAGGCGAGCATGAACTTCCCGATCAGCCGCAGCTGCGAGGTGTGGGCGCGGGTGGCGGCGAGCTTTCGTTCCAGGGCGCCGTCGTCGAGCTCGAGCTTGCGCCAGGGCAGCCGCCGCCCCCGGGGCGCGGGGTAGAGCGGCAGCCGCGGGTGCAGCCCCTTGGGCAGGGGGTACTCGTAGCCGCCGTGGACGATGTAGTAGACGAGCCGCTCCTCCCAGCCCAGCTTGCCCAGGACCCGCATCGCGAAGTACGCCGCCGCCTGGTGGTCGGGGTGGGCGTCGAGGGGGCTGGGCGCGAGCACCCGGGTGGGCGCGAAGCCGCGCAGCACCGTCTCCAGGTCGGCCTCGAGGTCGCGGCCGGTGTAGCGCGCCCCCGGACGCAGGCTGCCCGGGTAGGCCACCTTGGCCAGGCGGGTGTGGGGGCTGGTGTAGGGGAGGTAGTAGTGGGTAAGGAAGAGGCGCAGCAGCCCCTGGTCGGGGTAGCCCAGGAAGACTCGGTCCGCCTCCCCGAGCCCCAGCACGGCCGTGGCCGCGCGCGCCTCCTCCATGCGCCGCAGCGCCAGCGCCCGCATGGCCTCGGGCCTCGGGGCCGGCCGCCCGGAGGCCAGGTCGAAGGCGTCGCCGGCGGTGAGCCAGACCACGCGCACCCGCGCGCCGGCCCCGCGCGCCTGCAGGATCTGGCCCGCCGCGGCCAGCACCTCGTCGTCGGGGTGGGGCGCGAGGACGAGCAGCCGGTCGTCCGCCGCCAGCCCCGCCAGCGGCGGCAGCCGCCGGCTGATCAGCGAAGCCCGCAGGGCGTGGTAGTAAGCGAAGATCCAGCGGCCGTTGACGAAGGCCCAGACGCTGAGGGCCAGCGCCGTCGCCAGCAGCCGCTCGAGCAGGTCGAGCCGCCACCACAGCCGCAACGCCTCGCTGACGCCGACGAAGACGACCACGAGCGCAACCAGCCAGAGCCAGCGGGGCGCCGGGTTCACGGACCTATACTAAGGCAGGACGATTCCATGCCCTCCGAGCCCCTGCGGATCCGAGCCGCCACCGCCGCCGACCTCGCGGCCGTGGGCCGCATCTCGCACCGCACCGGGCTGCTGGGCGCGCCCATCGGGGGTTTCTTCCCCGACGAGGCGCTGTGGGCCGACGTCTTCGTGCGCCCTTACCTCGAGACGGGTTGCTGCAACTTCGTGGCCGAGGCGGACGGCCGGATCGTCGCCTACGTGATCGGCGCCTGCGACCCCAGGGCGCTGCCCCGCTGGGCGCGGACGCGGCTCGTGCGGGTGCTGCTCGGGGGGCTGCTGCGCGGCCGCTACCCGCACTTCCTGCGCGACCTCCCCTACCTCTGGCGGGTGCTGCGGCAGCACGGGGAGCGCGCTCCCGCCGACCGCTACCCCGCCGAGCTGCACATCAACGCGCTGCCCGAGGCGCGCGGCCGAGGCGTGGGGTCGGCCCTGATGGCGCGCTTCCTCGACTGCCTGCGGGCGCGCGGGGTACCGGGGGTCCAGCTGGGCACGACCGCCCGCAACACCGCAGCGCTGCGGCTCTACCAGCGCTTCGGCTTCCGGGTCCACGCCCGCTGGCGCTCCACGTTCTGGAAGCCCTACACGGGGGAGGCCACCGAGCACCTGCGCTTCGTCAAGGAGCTCGGCTAGTCCTCCACCTCGAGCCGCCCCGCCGGGGCGCGGAAACCCGTGCGCTTGTGGGTGCCGTCGCAGAAGGGCTTCTTCGCCGAGTTGCCGCAGCGGCAGAGCGCCAGCTTGGGGCGCTCGAGGGTGCGCTCCACGCCGTCGAGCAGGTAGCGCGCCCCTTCGGGCAGGTCGATCACGATCGGTCCGTCTTCGCGAAAGCGCAGCTTCACCAGCGACCTCCCAGGCCGGAAAGGAACGCGTGCAGGCGGGCGCCGTACTCGGGGTGGCGCCAGGCGGAGACGTGAGGAAAGCCCGCGAGGGTCCAGAGCCGCGCCTCGGGGTAGGCCGCGGCGAGCCTGCGGGCGTGGTCGTAGGGCACGGTGCGGTCGGCGTCGCCGTGCAGCAGGAAGAGGGGCGTGCCCGCGGCGCGCAGCCGCGCCGCCGCCTCCTCCGGGGCCACGGCGGCGGGGTTCACCCCCAGCAGCCAGCGGCTCGCCAGCGCCGCCCCGGGGTAGAGCCAGGGGCCCATGCGCTGGCGCAGCAGGCGGCTCAGCCGCGCGTAGCCCGAGTCGGCCACCACCGCGCGCACGGACTCGTCCGCGGCCACCCGCAGCACCGTCGCCGCCCCCATGCTCCAGCCGTGCAGCACCACCGCCTCGCGGGGGTAGCCGCGCTGAGCCAGCCAGTCGAGCCCGCCCAGTACGTCGCGCACCTCGAGCGCCCCCAGGGTGGTGCGCACGCCCGGCGAGGCGCCGTGGGCGCGCAGGTCCATGAGCAGCACACCGAAACCCAGCCGCGTGTAGACGGGCAGCGCCGGCAGCACGTAGGGGCTGCCCTTGCTGGCGTTGAGGCCGTGGACCAGCAGCGCCGCTTTGCGCTCGCGACCGGCCGGCACCCACCAGCCGGCCAGCTCGAGCCCGTCGCGGCTCTTCACCTTGACCTCGGCGAAGTCCAGCCCGTAGAGGGCGGGCGAGAGTCCGCTGGCCTCGCGCCGCGGCCGGCTCTGCAACCCGACGAGCTGCAGCGAAGCGCCCAGGTAGCCCGCCGCCAGCGCCGCGGCGCTGGCGGCCAGCCCCGCCTCGGTCACGGCTCCACCCCCGCGCGCGCCAGCTCCGCGGCCAGCTCCTCGTAGCCGGGCCGGCCCAGGAGGGCGTAGGTGTAGCGCTTGCCCAGCTCCACCCCGGGCTGATCGAAGGCGTTGACGTTCCAGAGCTCGCCCAGCAGCGCGGTCTGCCACATCAGGTGCTGCAGCAGCCAGCCCAGGTGGTAGGCGTCGATCTGCTCGAGGACGATCGTGTAGTTGGGGCGGCGCGCCTCGGCCAGGGCGTGGGCGGTGGCCGCCGCTTCGGCGGAAAGCAGCCGGAAGAGGCTCTTGCCGAAAAGGTAGCTCAGTTCTTCCAACCCCTCCTCGGGGGGAACGGTCAGGTCGCGGTCGGCCACCCGGTGACGCACGAAGACGACGAGCTTGTCGAAGGGCCCCTCGCGGAAGAGCTGCACCTGGGCGTGCTGGTCGGTGGCGCCCACCGCGGGCAGCGGCGTGGTGCCCGCGTGCACCCGGCTGCCCGAGCGGTCGAAGGCCTTGCCCAGGCTTTCGGCGTGCAGCTGGACGAACCAGGCGGGCAGCAGCGCCAGGCGCGTCGAGTAGGGCATCAGCACGCCGATGCGCTGCCCCTTGCGCCAGGCCAGGTACTGCGCCAGCGCGGTCTGGGCGGGCAGGTTGCCCTCAGCGTCGGCCCGGGCGAGGGTGCCCGCCATCCGCGCCCCCGCGAGCAGACCGGCGACGTCCACCCCGGCGAGCGCCAGGGGCAGCAGCCCCACGGGGCTGAAGACGCTGAAGCGGCCGCCCACGTCCACGGGAATCTCGAAGGTGACCAGCCCGTGCCGCTCGGCGTAGGGGCGCAGCACCCCGCGCTCGGGGTCGGTGGTGACGACGACCCGCTCCTTCCAGCGCGGACCCAGCGCCCGGCGCAGCCAGTCCAGCGCGATCAGGAAGGCCGCCATCGTTTCGGCGGTGGTTCCCGACTTGCTGATCACGTTGACCAGGGTGGCGGCCGGATCCAGGCGGTCAAGGAGCTCCGCCACCGGCTCGGGCTCGACGTTGTCGACGAAGTGCAGGCGCGCCCCTCCGCCGCCCAGGGCGGCGTTCAGGGCCTTGGCGCCCAGCGCCGATCCGCCGATGCCCAGCACCAGCACGTCGCGGACGCCGTCCTGGGCCAGCGCGAACCGCTGCACGTCGCGCAGCACGTCGGTGGCCTCGGGCAGGTTCACCCAGCCCAGCATCGCGTCGGGATCACCGACCCGGTCCCACAGGGCGTCGCGGGCGGCGTCGAGGCGCGGCGCGGCCGCCTCGAGCTCGCGGGCCCACTCCACGCCCTGGTCGGGGCCGATGCGGGAGGCGTCGAGGTTGGCAAAATCGACCTGGAGCATACCCCCATGCTAAACCCCCTCCGGCGCGCCGGAGGGGGCGGTGGGAGACGGCCGCCTCACTCGCAGCTCGCGGCCTCGCCGACCTCCAAGCGGAAGCCCTTGGCGGCCTTCACCTTGAAGCTGCTGTAGGGCTCGGCTTCGCCTTCGTGGCAGCCGGGGGCGAGCCGGCGCTCGTTCAGGTAGACCTCCCCGTCCTCGAAGCGGACGCTGTAGCGGACCGGCCCCCGCTCGTCCGTCAGGTGGAACTCCCCGTTTTGGATGCGGGCGCCGGCCACCACGTACACCTTTCCGGCAGGGCCCTGGTAGCACAGGGAGCAGCGCTCGGTGTCACCGACCACCGGAACCGCCGCCTGAGAGGCGTAGCCGCCCGCCGCGAAGTCTTCCAGCTGATGGTAGGCCTGCCAGCCGCCCCAGACGATGCCAACGGCCCAGGCGAGGGCGGCGGCCGTGGTGAACGCGCGCGCGGTGGGGCTTTTGCTGCGGGTCCAGCCGAACCAGGCGCCCCAGAGCGCCACCACCAGCAGGATCGCGTTGAACAAGAAGACGGAGCTCATGCCCACTCCACCTCCTCCCAGAGGCGCACGGCGACCCAGAAGAGCAAGGCCGCGAGCAGCAGACCGGTGAAGACCGGGAAGGTGGGGATGCTGCCGAAGAGCGATTGCAGGGTGTGCTGCAGGTCCAGCTCGCCCGGCCCCAGGCCCAGGGCGGGGGCCATTTCGCGCGGCAGGGTCAGCCGCGGCACGGGCAGCTGAGGGAAGAGGTCGAGCCGCTCCAGCGCCAGCGTATTGATCCCGCTCCAGACGCTAAACACGCCGAAGGTTGCGGCCACGGCCACGACCTGTCCGCCGCGCCCCGGCCGGTAGGCGGCCAACACCAGGCCGTAGACGATGCCCACGAGGACCAGCGGAGCCGCCCAGGCGGCCAGCACGTAGGCCCAGGCCACCCAGGGCAGCCAGGCGTCGTAGCGGACGCCGAGGGCCCCGGCCACCCAGGCGCTGACCGCGGCCAGAACCCCGTAGTAAAGCGCGAGGGTGCCAAGGCCGACGCCAAAGCGGGCCGCCACGTGGGCCAGGCCGCTGCGCGGACTGGTGAGCAGGAAGGCCAGCGGCCCCGAGGCCTCGCTGCTGAGGCTGCGCACCAGCACGATCGGCACCAGCAGACCCACGGGCAGCAGCGCGAAGAGGAAGCCCACGTTGGCGGCCAGGGTGAACAGGACCTCTTGGGTGACCAGCGCGCGGGCCATCCAACCGGCCCAGAGCAGGGCCACCAGCAACAGGCCCCCAATGAGCAGCCGGTGCTTGCGCAGTTCGAGCGTCACCAGGTTCATGCCAGCACCTCCCGAAACGCCTGGGCCACGCTCTGACCTCGCTCGCGCAGCTCCTCGGCCGAGGCGGAGAGGACCACCCGGCCCTCCTTCATGAAGACGGCGCGGTCGAAGATCCCCTCGGCCTCGGCCACCTCGTGGGTGGAGAGCAGGTAGGTGGCGTCCTCGCGCCACTCGCTCACCAGCGCCGCCAGGATGCGGTCGCGGGTGATCAGGTCCACCCCGCCCAGGGGTTCGTCGAGCAGGTAGAGCCGCGCCTTGCGGGCCAGCGTGGCCGCGAGCAGAAAGCGCGCCCGCTGCCCCTTGGACATCTGGCTCAGGCTGCGCTTGGGCACCTCCAGCTGCTCGAGCAGCTCGTAGAAGCGCCGGGGCCGGAAGTCGGGGTAGAGGGTCGAGAAGAGCCCCACGGCCCCCTTGGGGTCGAGCCATTCGTAGAGCTGTCCGCGCTCGGGAAGAAAGGCGATCCGTCCGCGCACCCGGCGCGGCGGCTCCCCCTCCACCCTTACCTCGCCGGCGTCGGGGTAGAGCAGGCCGGCCAGCAGCTTGAGCGTCGTCGACTTGCCCGCGCCGTTGGTGCCCAAAAGGCCCACCACCTCGCCGGCGGGAAGCACGAGCGAGAGTCCGTCGACCGCCACGGTGGCGCCGAAGCGCCGCGTCACCTCCCGCAGTTCAACCAGCATCGTCCACCTCCTCCAAAGCGGCCCGCGCCGCCTCCAGGTCCACGCCCAGCGCCCGTGCGGTGCGCAGGTAGGCGCGCGCCGCCCGCTCGAGTTCGCTCCTGCGAATCGCCTCCACGTCCACGTCCTCGCGCACGAAGGTGCCCAAGCCCCGGCGGGTCTCGGTGATGCCTGCACGCTCGAGCTCGGCGTAGGCGTGCACCACGGTGTTGGGGTTGACCCGCGCCTCCTCGGCCAGGGCGCGCGCCGAGGGCAGCCTGCCGCCGGGGGCCAGCTCACCGCGGGCCAGCATGCGCTTCACCTCCGCGGCGATCTGGGCGTAGATCGGGCCTTTCTCGGGTTCGATGTGCCACAAGTACCTCACCTCCAC
>Ga0256841_1002618_pt1 | contig 14158 bp, 9 predicted proteins | sample 356308metaG_FD_185971 | JGI IMG/M metagenome (GOLD analysis project Ga0256841, IMG submission 185971) | Hydrothermal vent microbial communities from Mid Atlantic Ridge, Atlantic Ocean - 356-308 | ecosystem: Environmental > Aquatic > Marine > Hydrothermal vents | place: Atlantic Ocean: Mid...
AACTTACTTTTTTTCTTCTCGGGCTTGGCTTTATTTTCTTGAATTTGAGCGTGTATTTTATTTTCATCGACAATATAATTTTTAATAACCAACATAATGGCAATGGTCAATAAATTTGATACAAAATAGTACAAACTCAAACTACTGGCATATCTATTAAAGAAAAAGAGCATCATAATGGGTGAAAAATACATCATCATTTTCATCATTTTTCCCATATCGGGCATACCTTCTTGAGTAGGTTGCTGCATGTTCATTTGTTGGCTTTGTGTCATTCGCATATAAAAGAAGATGGCTATCGAGGCTAGGATAGGAAATAAACTAATATGGTCACCGTAAATAGGAATTTTAAAAGGTAATTTGGCAATGATATCATACGATGACAAGTCATTAGCCCATAAAAATCCTTTTTGCCGCAAGGCTATATTCGAAGGAAAAAATCGAAAGAGCGCAAAGAATACCGGCATTTGTATCAAAGCGGGAATACAACCCGATAGCGGATTGACTCCGGCTTTTCGCTGCAATGCCATGGTTTCTTGTTGGCGTTTCATAGCGTTTTCTTTGCCTTTATATTTTTCGTTAATCTCTTGCATTTCAGGACGTAAAACCTTCATTTTTGCACTTGACAGATATGATTTATAAACTACCGGCGACATGATGATACGAACTACAATGGTCATTAAAATGATAATGAGTCCGTAATTGCTGATAAAAGAACTCAAAAAAGCAAAAACGGGAATGAATACAATCTTATTTATCCATCCGAAAATCCCCCAGCCTAAATCTATAATTCTGTCGAGGTTTTTGCTTTTATAAGCCTTTAAAATTTTATAATCGTTAGGCCCGAAATACCAATGCATGTTTTTATTAAATTCGCCATTTGTAGCATCAATAGGTGTTTTTAATGAAAAATGCTTGGTAAATACAGTATCGATATTTTCATCTTCTACTAAATTTGTAGAAACCATTTTTGCCGTACTAAAGGGGTTGTCGGCCAATAATATGGAAGAAAAGAAATGTTGTTTATACGCTACCCATTCTATATTTTTCGCGATTTCTTCGTCTTCTTTTGAAAGGGATAAATAATTTACATCATCGTCATCTTTATAGTAATATTGAGAATATTGATTTTCGGTACGTATACTTTTTTCTTGCCGATAAGATTTTAAACTCCAATCTAATTGTAAGGGCTGCGATGTATTAATAGCTTGACCTATACCCTGTGACTTGATAGAAAAACCGAGCATATAATCGTTCGGTTTTATTTCATAACGATATTCTAAAAATTGATTTTCTGCCGTTTTTAATTTCATCGACAATACCTGATTCTCACCATTTTTTGAAAGTGTAGGCTCAAAGTACAAGTCTTTGGTATTTAATATCCTATGGTCTGTTGTACTAAAATTAAGGTTGAAAAGTGCATTGTTATTTCTTATTAAATACAGGGGAAGTGAATCATATCTCCTATAATTCTTCAATTCTACCTCAGTAATTTGCCCCCCTTTATTAGCAACTTTAATTCTTAAAAATTCATTTTCTAAAAGGGTTTCATCAGTTTTTGCCGACGGTAATGTTGCACTATACGCAAAAACACCTAATTCGCTTTGGGCATTGGCCAATGCTTTCGAATCGGTAAGTTTATCAGTAGGTAGTACAGTGTCTTTTTGAATACTATTTTTTTGAAGTTGCTGTGTTGCTTTTTGGATGGAGTCTTGTATTCTTTCAATCTTTTGCTTTTCTAATTCTTCGGGAGTTGGTTGGTTAGTATACAAATACCACATCATAATGGCACCTAAGAGTACAAATCCTATGAGTGAGTTTACATCAAATTTTTTTTCTTCCATAATTTGGGATGTCAGGTTGGCAGATAATAAAATAGTCAGCACTATCTAATTTGACAATTCGTCAAAATTTGCAGTTGCGAAAGTATGAAAAACTCTGCATATAGCCTTTATTTGTATGGTTTTTTTGGTTTATTGATAAATAGTATACATTAATTTCGTTAGGCATAGTCAAATAGTATTCCAAAAATGATTACCGGTATAAATTTTTAATGGCAATAGCTAACTTTCGGGCGGCATTGGGCTGTATTCTAAACCACAATTCAGGTTCTATCAATTCTAGTTCGGCGATGGCCAATTGCCCATGATTATCAGTAAACATATCTACTCTAGCATATAACGGTTTGGGCCTACAGGCATTCACTGCTTTTATGGCAAAGGCAATTTCTGACACAGAGGGATGGTACCGATGTACACTGCCACCATAATCATCTTGTACCCTAAAATCGCCTTTTTTAGCTTTTTTTAATACGGCATGCGAATAGGCACCGTCTATAATGATTAACGAAAGTTCTCCTTTTTCAATGATACTGTGTTGAAAAGGTTGTAGCATAAAAGACTCATTGGCAATGAGCTTTTTAAAAAGGGCTTCGTGGCTTTGCAGATTTTTTGGAGTTAGTTTATAAGTATGCCTTGCCGCACCTGAAATTACCGGTTTTAAAATGGTCGTTTTCCAATGGGTTTCTTTATGTAGTTGGGCTAAAGTCTTAGCGGTGCCGGCTTCAATAAATAAGGTAGGCGCACAATGTACGCCGTGCTGCTCTAAGTCTTGTAAATACTGTTTGTCAATATTCCATTTAATGAGATTTTCGGCATTTATAAAACAAGTTTGCCGGCCTGTTTTGGCTAACCAATTTGAAAATTCGCCAAAACGATCAAAATAGTCCCAAGTTGACCGAAATAACGCATAGTGTGTCGTTGACCAATCAAAGACGGGGTCGTCCCATGCGAGACGTAGGGTGGTAAGGCCTTCTTCATGTAATGCTTGTTGTACGAGCCGGTCTTCAAATAAAACATTTGTTATATATGGAGTTGTTTCTTTAGGGCGTACATATCTAGCATCAGTTAAGAGAACGACATCAATTTTCTTTGTCATATTTAGTACTACTTAAAACCCTGCTGCTTTGTCATCACCCCTAGGGTCGGCACCGCCTTCCAATTTGCCATTTGGCAATACCAATACGGCATCTACTTTTCCTATAATGGGAGTATTGCCACTATCAATGGTATACCCTAATTTTCTTAAGGGTGCAAATACTAAGGTGTCAAATGCAGGTTCAAATTTAATAACATCGGGTAACCACTGATGGTGAAACCGAGGTTTAGAAACCGACTCTTGCATGGTCATATCGTATTCTAAGACATTTAAAATATTTTGCATTACCGAAGTAATGATGGTAGAACCTCCCGGAGAGCCCAATACCATTTTTAACCGGCCGTTCTTTTCAACAATCGTCGGCGTCATAGAACTCAACATCCGTTTCTCGGGGGCAATGGCATTGGCTTTTGCCCCGATAAGGCCAAACATATTAGGTACTCCCGGCTTGGCACTGAGGTCATCCATTTCATTGTTTAAAAAGAATCCTCCTTTTGCTACGTAAACTTTTGACCCATAAGCCCCGTTTAGTGTTGTGGTTACAGATACCGCATTGCCAAATTTATCAATAATAGAATAATGGGTAGTTTCATTGCTTTCATAACCTGTGATAGTTCCATGTGAGATATCGGAAGATTTTGTTGCTTTGTTCCAATTGAAATTAGCCATTCTGCCTTTTAAATACGAAGGGGCGATGAGGCTGTCTACCGGAATATTCACAAAATCGGGGTCGCCTAAAAAGTAAGCCCTATCGGCATAAGCCCTGCGTTCAGCTTCAGTAATTAGCTGAATGTATTTTAAAGAATTATGAGGGTATTGTTGAATTCCGTAAGGTTCAATACTTTTTAATATTTGGGCAATACAGATACCGCCACTTGAAGGTGGCGACATAGAAATGATTTTATTACCATCATAGGTAAAGGTAATTGGGTCTCTCCATTTGGCTTCATAGCCGGCAAGGTCTTCTTTGGTGATGATACCTCCTAATGCTTGTACATAATTTACTATAATGTTGGCGGTTTCCCCTTTGTAAAATTCGTCACGGCCATGATCTCTAATCCGGGTGAGGGTTGCTGTTAAGGCAGGGTATTTTATGGTATCGCCGGCTTTCCAAACCGTATCTAAAAATATTTTGCGGTGGTTGGCTTTACTAAAAAGAGGCCTGTAATGTGCCAGCCTTTTGGCTTGTTTTTCGGTAATTACCACACCTTTTATGCTGAGGTCTATGGCAGGCTGGATGAGTTGTTTAAAAGGCAGAGTGCCAAATTTATCATGGATGGCAAATAAACCGGCAACGGTACCGGGTACTCCAATAGCCATAGCCCCAAGAGTACTCTTATCTTTGATAACATTACCGTTGGCATCTAAATACATATCGTGAGTAGCTGCCATAGGCGCTTTTTCACGGTAATCAATAGCTCCGGTACTACCGTCATTGAGCCGATATACCATAAATCCGCCACCGCCTATATTTCCTGCAAAAGGATAGCTTACTAACAGAGCCAAATCAGTTGCTACCATAGCATCAAAAGCATTGCCGCCTTGTTTCATAATAGATACACCAATTTTTGAGGCTTCTTCACGTGCAGAAACCACAATAGCACTATCAGCTATAAATCCGTATTGTTTTTTATGAGGGGTTTGGGTTGGTTCTTGGGTGCATTGTATCAAAACAAGTGCGAGTAACAGTAAAGTAAAAAAATGTTTCATGGGTAGAGATAGTTATTATTTTTATTGGCCATACAACTATTTAACTGTGATTGGTTGAGTTTTTATGATTGTAGGCTTGTAATTTTTCGTCGCAAAAGGTACGTAACTTTTCAAAAAATACTTTAAAATCATTTTCTAAATCTGAATAATGAAGTGTTAAGTCTTCAATAGCCAAATGCATTTGCGAAATATTTTTGGTGCGTTTGTTCATTCCTTGCAGCACTTTTTCTATGCCTTTGGTAGTTTTGTAACTGTACAACCAGTTTCCTTTAATCATAATAGGCAACATCAGTTGAATTTTTTTAGGGAGGATGTTGTAATTATCTTTTAACAGGGTGTAAAAATTTTGTACGTATGTTGATAATGGGATATCGCTATACAAAGCCCAATTTTTTGCAAGGTAGTGGTCATATAAGATATCGATAATTACGCCGTCGTAATGGCGATACCTCTTGTGTAACCTATTTTTACTCACTTTTACTATTGGATGTACATCTGTAAAAGAATCAATTTGACGATGCAATACAATTCCTTGCTGGATGTCAAGAGGATAGCCTTGGTACTTTTTTCCTTTAATGCTATCAGCAATAAAATTACCTATTTTGATAGCGTTGTTATTACCTGAGAGGTATATATGTGCTAAAAAATTCATTCGTACGAATATAATAAACTCAACCAGAATATGAGCGTATATTAATAAAAAACTCCTTTAAAAAATAAAGGAGTTTTACATTGGTTGAGATTGAGGTTTGATATGGGATATTGAACTTATGTAAAAGAAAAATACCTTATACTGTAAAATTACGGAATAATAAATTCCCAATTTATTTTTTTAAAGAGCTTTTTTAATTCGTCTTTTTTATCGGTTTTACAAACAAAGAAATCATATTGCCCGTTTGCTGCAATAAGGGCAATCAATTGTTTGCTTTGAAGGGCGTTATTAGCTGATTTTAAGTATGAATTGGTCCAATCGGTGGCCCTTACCGGCCTAAAGTTCATTTTTTGAGTATATAATAATTTGCGCAATGATTTTTTAGTATTCTTGGCATCTTCGCTATAGGCCATCAGTTTAAAATGTGTTAAAAGCAAACTAATGGCTCTTTGAAAATAAGGAGTTTCGCCATTGGCCAACGTCCATTCTGCCAAAAACGGATTGGGTTCTACAACAATCAATCCGCGGGCATTTTTTTTGTTCCAATTCGGAATGGTTCGAATGGCAATGTCTTTAAATACAAAATCAAATTTTTTGGGATTTATAAATGCCAGCCAAATTTTATCGATGATATCATCAATTTTTGTCTCTGTATAATAAGGGCTGCCTAATAAAGTGACAATTTTTTTGATATCTTCTTTTTTGACGTCAACACTTTGTAAATTGGGTTTCTTTTTTTTATACTCTCGGATTTTACTTTTAAAAGTTATTTTTGAATAATCGGGTTGTGACCAGCTATTTACATTAAATCCGATGATTGTTATCAATAACAATGCTATCTTTTTCATGTTCATTAGGTAGAATTTAAAATTAATAAATGGGCTTGGTTTTTTTTAGTAAAAAACCGTTCCTAGTAGAAACGGTTTTTTTACAATTAAAGTATATTCAATAAAAGTATGGATTAAGGTTTTACAAAATCCCATTTTATTTTTTTAAAAAGGTTGGTTAGTTTATCTTTTTCGTCTATTTTACAAACGATAATATCATAATGCCCTTTGGTTACTAGCGCTACAAGACCCTTCTTTTCTAATTGTGTATTCACCGTTTTGAGGTATGAATACGCCCAATCATCATCTTTCGGGTCTTGGAGGTTGATGTCTTTGGTAACCAAAAGTTCATTAAAAGACGACCTTACTCCTTCGGCATCATCCCCATAGGTAATTAAGCTGTAATAATCGAGTATTTTGCTTAAAGCAATTTGAAAATACGGAAACTCGTCATCATTAATAGTCCATTCGGTAAGGTACGGATTAGGCTCTAATACCAATTCGCCTTTGGCATTTTTATGCCCCCAATTATTAATGGTTTTAACGGCAAAATCTTTATATACAAAATCAAATACTTTAGGATTGCTAAAGGCTAACCAAGCCTTATTGATAATTTCTTCCTTTTGTTTTTTGGTATAAAGATTATCGCCTAACAAATCAATAATTTCGGTAAGCAATGTTTTGTCAATACCTAGTTGTTTTGTTCTAGGTTCTTCTTTCTTATATTCATAGATGTCGCTTTTAAACTTCACATCAGCGTAATCAGTTACCTGCGAATATGCTATAAAATTAAAAATCAAGAATGTTAGAGGGAGTAATTTTCTTATCATAGAGCTGTTTTAGTTAAACTTCGTTTTAAACTAAAACTAAGAACAATAGTTGATTTTATCAATATGTTCATAGTAATATTTCTTTTATATAGCTAAATAGGATGCTAAATTACTAAAAAAAGAGTATCAACGCAACTTAAGTTACACAATTTTATTATTTTTTTAATAAACGGTTGCTTTTTGCTAATAAATGGAACAGTTAATCGTTTAACATTACCGGCATTACCAAAAGGGTGATGTTTTCACCGTTTTCCAACCCATCGATAGGAGTTAAAATTCCTGCCCTGTTGGGCAATGACATTTCTAGCAATACCTCATTAGAATTTAGGTTGCTCAGCATTTCTGACAAAAATCTTGAATTGAAGCCAATCTGCATGTCATCCCCTTCATAATTACATTGTAAACGTTCGTCGGCCCGATTCGAAAAATCGAGGTCTTCTGCAGAGATATTGAGTTCGGTACCTGCCATTTTTAAGCGTATCTGATGTGTTGTTTTACTGGAAAAAATAGAAACTCGCCGAACAGAATTTAAAAATGAACTCCTGTCTAATGTCAATTTATTCGGGTTTTCTTTAGGGATAACAGCTTCATAATTAGGATATTTGCCGTCAATCAATCGGCAAATCAACACACTGTTTCCAAAAGTAAATTTGGCATTTGACTCATTGTACTCAATAAGAACATCACTATCAGAACCAGAAAGGATATTTTTCAATAAATTCAACGGTTTTTTGGGCATGATAAATTCGGCTACTTCATTGGCGGCAATATCTGTTCTGGTATATTTTACCAATTTGTGGGCATCGGTAGCCACAAATGTCAAATTTTCAGGTGAAAACTGAAAGAATACCCCACTCATTACGGGACGTAAATCGTCATTGCCAGAGGCAAATATCGTTTTAGAAATAGCCGTAGCCAAAATATCACCCGAAATAGTTGTGGCACTGGGCGATTCTAACTCAACAGCTTTTGGAAATTCTTCGCCACCGGCATACGCCAATGCATATTTACCACTATCCGAACTTATTTCTATGGTATTATTATCTTCAACCACAAAAGTTAACGGTTGTTCAGGAAACGTTTTTAAAGTATCTAATAACAAACGGGCATTGACAGCAATACTGCCATCAGCATCAGCCTCAACGTCTACCGTAGTACTCATAGTAGTTTCTAAATCTGAAGCCGAGATTTTTAATTGTTTTTCTGATAATTCAAACAAAAAATTATCTAAAATGGGCAATGTATTATTATTGTTAATAATACCACCTAAAATTTGAAGTTGTTTTAATAATTGCGTACTAGAAATTATGAATTTCATCTGTTAATTTTTATTGTTTTTTCAACGGCCATAGATCCCTGAAAAGTTAGGATTGATGACTAATAATAATTACGCTTTAAATATAACAATTATTAGCAGTAACAGTTGTATATAAATTTATATTTAAAATATCAAGATACAAATATATCACAATATATACGAGCGGCAAAAATTTAATTATCCAGTTTTATTCACAATCCGAACTAAAATGTTAAGGTTTTCTTAATTACTATTAATTACTCATATTATTGTCTAGATTTGTGTGCTACTCTGTTAAATTTACTCTATGAAGCGATTGTTACTTTTTTTATTGTTATTGTCATACAGCCTTTGCCTAACAGCTCAAAAACCAAAAAAACTAAGCACTTCAGAAATATATGAATCTATTAAAAAGTTAAATTTTTTAGGTTCTGTTTTATACCTCGCTGCACATCCCGATGATGAAAATACACGGTTGATTGCCTATTTTTCAAATAAAGTAAAAGCCAGAACTGCCTATTTGGCAATTACTAGGGGTGACGGAGGGCAAAATTTAATAGGCCCAGAATTGCGCGAATTATTAGGCGTTATCAGAACACAAGAGTTATTGGCGGCTAGGCGTATAGACGGAGGCGAACAGTTTTTTACAAGGGCTAATGATTTTGGCTATTCTAAACATCCTGATGAAACATTGCATATATGGAATAAAGATGAGGTGCTCAAAGACGTTGTAACCATTATTAGAAAGTTTCAACCCGATGTTATTATCAACCGTTTCAATGTTGAGTCGGCGGGTAAAACACACGGACACCATACATCATCTGCTATATTGAGCACTGAGGCTTTTGATTTGGCAGGCAATGCCGATTTTAAAAGCCACGGTTTATATAAACCTTGGCAACCAACACGCCTGTTTTTTAATACAACATGGTGGTTTTATGGCAGTAAGGAAAAGTTTGATAAAGCCGATAAATCAAAAATGTTATATGTTGATACAGGAGTATATTATCCGTCAAGCGGATTGTCTAATAGCGAGATGGCATCGTTGAGTAGGAGCCAACACCGCTCTCAAGGTTTTGGAAGTACCGGTACCAGAGGGGCACAAAAAGAATATGTTGAATTGCTAAAAGGAACCTTCCCGAAAAATGGAGATATTTTTGAAGGTATCAATACAACATGGACAAGGGTACAAGGTGGTGAAGCCATCGGTAATATTTTAAAAGGGGTTGAGCAACATTTTGATTTTAAAAACCCTGCGGCGAGCATTCCCGAATTATTGAAAGCATATACTTTAATTAATACCTTGCAAGATGCGCATTGGAAAAACCTAAAGCTCAAACAAATTAAAGACATTATTGCCGCTTGTACAGGCTTGTATTTAGAGGCCGTAGCCGATGCACCCGGTTCTTATCCCGGCGAAAAAATTTCATTTGCCATTGAAACTATCAACAGGAGCGAGGTGGCCATGAACTTAAAAAGTGTACAGATTACACCATTAGAAATTTCAGAGGAACTCAATCAAAAATTAGAAAATAATAAAAGAAAAAACTTCACATTTAAGGGCATTATCCCTAAAAGCAGTAAGTATACCAATCCGTATTGGTTGACTAAAGACGGTAGTTTAGGAATGTACCGGGTTTCTGATTTGCATCTGATTGGAAACCCTGAAACACCCAGGGCTGTCAAAGTAGTTTTTAACGTAGAGATAGCCGGTGTGCCAGTTGATTTTCAAAAAGATGTAGTGTATAAATTTAACAGCCCGGTAAAAGGAGAAGTCTACCAGCCTTTTGAAATCATTCCTGAGGTGACAGCACATATTTCCGATAAGGTATTTATTTTTGCCGATGCCGATGCCGATGCCGATGCCGATGCTCATGCCAAAGAAATTCCTGTAACCATCACTGCCCATAAAGATAATTTTACCGGAACCGTTTCGCTTTCATATCCTAAGGGTTGGAATTGCAGTCCTAATGAGATTGCTGTTTCCATACCACAAAAAGGGGCAGAGCAAACCGTTATTTTTAAAGTAGTACCACCCAATTATCAAGCCGAAGGTACCATTGGTGTAAAAGTATCTAATGGCCATGCTGCCTTTACTAAAGAGCTGGTGACGATTGACTACGACCATATTCCGAAACAAACAGTTTTATTACCGGCAAAGGCTAAAATTGTTCGATTAGATATTCAAAAGAATGGGCAAATGATTGGATATATTCAAGGAGCAGGTGATGCCATACCCACAAGTTTACGGCAAATTGGATATACGGTTGTAGAATTAAAAGAAAATGAAATTACTGCTGATAATTTACAACATTTTGATGCTGTAATTTTAGGCGTTAGAGCCTATAATGTAAATGAACGGTCTAAGTTTTATCAAAAAGAATTATTTCACTACGTTGAAAACGGCGGTACCTTAATCACTCAATACAATACCAGTTTTAGATTAAAAGTAGACAGTGTGGCCCCGTACCATTTAAGATTGTCAAGAGATAGGGTAGTAGATGAAAACGCAAAAGTAACCCTATTAAATAGCCGGCACGAGCTTTTAAATTATCCAAATAAAATTATAACGAGTGATTTTGACGGATGGGTGCAAGAAAGAGGCCTGTATTTTCCTGATGAATGGGGCAAAGAGTTTACGCCCTTATTGTCTATGCACGATAAAGGCGAAAAAGCCAAAAACGGCAGTTTATTGATAGCCAACTACGGAAAAGGCCATTTTATCTATACCGGACTGAGCTTTTTTAGAGAATTGCCCGCCGGTGTGCCGGGAGCTTATAAATTATTTGCAAATATGCTTTCTGTTGGTAAAAACAATATTAAAAAACCACTTAAAAATTAAGAGATTTGGAACCGCAAAAATATGTTTGGAAAACTTCATATACCATTGTACTCATTGCTAATGCAGTATATATAATATTGTTTTATCTTCTCATGCAATCATTCTCTTAGCCCATGCAGCAATTAGATTGGATAGTACTCATAGGCACCCTGTTATTTATTGTACTGTATGGAGCGTGGAAAACAAGAGGCAGTAAAAATGTACAAGATTTTATTCGTGGGGGCAATCAGGCTAAATGGTGGACTATCGGATTGTCAGTAATGGCTACCCAAGCCAGTGCCATTACTTTTTTGTCAACACCGGGGCAGGCTTTTCATGACGGAATGGGCTTTGTACAATTTTATTTCGGGTTGCCCATTGCAATGGTAGTTATTTGTTTGGTATTTATACCCATTTATCACCGTTTAAAAGTATATACAGCTTATGAATATTTAGAAACCCGTTTTGACTTAAAGACCCGTACATTGGCAGCCATGCTGTTTTTAGTACAACGGGGACTCGCTGCCGGAATCACCATTTTTGCACCTGCAATCATTCTTTCAGCTGTATTAGGATGGGATTTAACAACCCTCAATATTGTGATTGGGGTACTCGTTATTATTTATACCGTTTCAGGAGGTACCAAAGCGGTGAGTGTTACCCAAAAACAACAAATGGCCGTTATTTTTATCGGTATGTTCATAGCTTTTTATCTGATATTGAGTTATTTACCCGAAGGAATTACTTTTACAAAAGCCTTGACAATTGCAGGAGCAAGTGGTAAAATGAACATTTTAGACTTTTCTTTTAATTTTGAAAACAGGTATACGTTTTGGAGTGGTATCATTGGCGGCAGTTTTTTGGCACTGTCGTATTTCGGAACTGACCAAAGCCAAGTACAACGCTATTTATCGGGTAAATCAGTAAAAGAAATGCAGTTGGGCTTACTCTTTAACGGATTGTTAAAAGTACCCATGCAATTTTTTATTTTGTTGGTAGGAGTGATGGTTTTTGTTTTTTATCAATTTAATCCGTCTCCCATCAATTTTAACCCTATCGCTAAAAAAGCGGTTTTAGAATCGACGTATCAAAAAGAATATAAGGCATTAGAAGACAAACACAAACAAATTGAAATACAAAAGTCAACCGCTAATATGGATTTTAATGCCATTGCATCTTCAGCTATAGATGCGATTAAAAAGCAGGAATTAAAAAATAAAATAGTAAAAATTAACCACCTTGAAAAAGAAAACCGAGAAGCCGCTAAGGTTATTTTAAAAAAGGTCGCCAAAGAAAAAAATATTAAAATAGAAACCAATGATAAAGATTATGTCTTTATTCATTTTATATTAAACAATCTACCAAGAGGATTGATAGGCCTCTTATTGGCGGTTATTTTATCGGCGGCTATGTCGTCAACAGCATCAGAATTGAATGCCTTAGGGTCAACTACCGCTATAGACCTGTACAAGCGAAATGTAAAAGGCGAAAAATTAGAAAAACACTATGTGGCGATGTCAAAATGGTTTACCTTGCTATGGGGCATTATGGCCATTATAGTGGCCAATGTAGCCAGTTTATTTGATAATTTGATACAATTAGTAAATATCATTGGCTCTATTTTTTACGGTAATGTATTGGGCATTTTCTTATTGGCATTTTTTATCAAATTTGTAAAGAGCAATGCCGTATTCACAGCAGCTATTATTACACAAGTAATTGTAATTATAGGATGGTATTTTGATTGGATGCCCTATTTGTGGTTAAACTTATTCGGATGTGCATTGGTAATGGCGCTTGCTATTATCATACAACAAAATGTAACTGATAAAAAAGTGCTAACTTCGTAACAAACTAAGTACTGACACATGAAATTTTATACCATAACAACGTTACTGGTTCTTTTTGTGGTGATGAGTTGCCAAACAAAAAAACAGGCCACATCTAAAGAAGCCTTGCCGAACGAAGAACACAACACCACAGAAGCACATAGAAATAAAGCCGATGAGCAGATGCACCGTACTTCGGTAGCAAAGCTCATTAAGATATTCGAATCGCCCGAAAGAGATGCTTACCAACAACCCGAAAAAGTATTAGCATATATAGGAGATATGAAAGGTAAAAAAATATTGGATATCGGTGCCGGATCAGGATATTTTAGTGTAAAACTAGCCAAAAAAGGAGCACATGTTATTGCCGGAGATGTAGATGATGAGTTTTTAAAGTATCTCAAAGAACGCATTCAAAAAGAGCAGTTAGATACATTGATAGAAGTAAGAAAATTGCCCTATGACAGTCCTGATTTACGAAACGAAGAAGTTGATAAGGTATTGATAGTCAATACCTATCACCATATTGAAGACAGGCCGACCTATTTTGCCAAGGTATTGCAAGGATTAAAAAAAGATGGGGAGTTGATTGTTATTGATTTTTATAAGAGAAAATTGCCCATCGGGCCTCCACCGCCACATAAGATAGCTAAAGAAATAGTTCTCAAAGAATTAAAACAGGCCGGATTTACCAACCTTGAAATAAATACCGATGTATTGAAAATGCAGTTTATTATTAGGGCTAAGAGGTGATTATTTGCCTATACAATATGTTTCAACCCTTATAAACACCGGGATTACCGCTGACTGCGGTGTAAAAAAGGTGTAAACTTTTGTTTGTTCTTGATAGTATGATGTTTGATTTTGTGTTTATAACTTAAGGTATAATGATTATACATTTATAACAAATTAAGACTGTTTTGGTAACTTCGAGCTAATATCTTGCCTCCCAATAATTGTTATAATTTCTACTGTTTGATTTGTGATACGAAAATAAAAACAAATAAATCTTCAAGAAGAAATTGTTAAAACTGAACTATTGTACAAACATTTAGAACTATAGTACAAATATTATCACTGTTAATCTTGGTAGTTTACAAAATGAATCATACAATAACAGTCAATATCTTTTGTAAATTGTAAACCTGATGAAATTAAAAGTTACACTTGTAGCCATTATTGTATTTAGCCTTTTGGGCATGTTAAGTAATGCTCAAAACAAAACGTATTCAAAAGAATTTGGTCTTCCTTTTGT
>Ga0256841_1002619_pt1 | contig 14157 bp, 19 predicted proteins | sample 356308metaG_FD_185971 | JGI IMG/M metagenome (GOLD analysis project Ga0256841, IMG submission 185971) | Hydrothermal vent microbial communities from Mid Atlantic Ridge, Atlantic Ocean - 356-308 | ecosystem: Environmental > Aquatic > Marine > Hydrothermal vents | place: Atlantic Ocean: Mid...
TCATAGGGTTAGGGACTTCAGGCAGGCGCCGGACCTGCGTTCCAGCGCGCTGGACAGGATGTCCAAGTGTCGCGAGTGCATGGATGCACTGGAGCGACCTTGGCAAGGGAATGACCCTTGCCTGCGCACTGCGCCTTGTTCCGGCGCCTGCCTAAAGCCCTGAATTCGATATATATTGTTGCCGGGTTAATAATATATATCGTATTCAGCCGTGGCGTGCCGGTTCGCAACAAGGCGGCCCATCGCCGCTGTAGCCACCCTACAGCAAGATAGAGCAACGCAGTCTGCGGGCCGGCACGCCACGGCCTGCTTTAGAATATCATACAGGGTTAGGGCCAACGGGGTGATTGACCCCTGCTTGGCCACTGGGTTAACGTTCCCCCAACCTAATCAACAGGATTGGACCAACGTGGCTGGAAAAAAGAAAACACCGACCTTCGAGGAATCGCTGGCGGAACTCGAAAAACTGGTGGAGACCCTGGAAAAAGGCGAACTCAGTCTGGAAGACTCGCTGAAATCCTTCGAAAGAGGGGTCGAGCTGACACGCACCTGCCAGGAGGCGCTGAAAACAGCGGAGCACAAGGTACGCATCCTCTCGGAGGATCATCCTGACGCTGAGCCGGACGCCTTCGACAGTGACGACTGACGCGCTGACCGCCTTCATGGCGGAGGGTCAGGCGCGTGTCGAGCAGGCCCTCGACCGCCACCTGCCGCCTGGCGCCACGATCCCCTGCGATCTCCATGAGGCGATGCGCTATGCCGCCCTGGGCGACGGCAAGCGCGTACGCCCGGTTCTGGTCTATGCCGCAGGACAGGCCGTGGGCGTCCCGCCTGAGCGCCTGGACGGCCCGGCAACGGCGGTGGAACTGATCCATGCCTACTCGCTGATCCATGACGACCTGCCGGCCATGGACGACGACGACCTTCGCCGGGGACGCCCCACCTGCCACCGGGTCTTTGGCGAGGCCGTCGCCATCCTTGCCGGCGATGCCCTGCAAAGCCTCGCCTTTCAGGTGTTGGCCACCGACGCCGGTATGGCGGCCTCACCCGCCGCCCGCGTGGAGATGATCGAGCTGCTGTCACGCGCCAGCGGCTCCCGCGGGATGGCGGGGGGACAGGCCATGGACCTCGCCGCAACCGGCCAGTCCAGCACCAGCCTCGCCCAACTCGATGACATGCACATCCACAAGACCGGCGCCCTGATTCGCGCCAGCGTCCGCCTGGGCGCCCTCAGCGGGCCGGCGGTGGATGTCGAAATAGCGTCCCGCCTGGAGCATTACGCCAAATGTATCGGCCTCGCCTTCCAGATACGCGACGACATCCTCGACGTAGAGGGTGAGACCGAGGTCATCGGCAAGACCCAGGGCAAGGACGCGACCCAGGAAAAGGTCACCTATCCAGCGCTGCTCGGCCTGAATGAGGCGAAGGAACGCGCCCGCGAGCTTCAACGGGAGGCCCTGGACACCCTCGATCCCCTCGACCACCATGCCGACCCGTTGCGTTGGATCGCGAACTACATCATCGACCGCGACCACTGAGCTTGAAGTTGCGGGAATTCGTTTGTAACTGCATAATAGTTCGCCTTTTTTATTGCTGTCAGCGCAACCTGCGCCCCCAAGGCGGACCACGATGAAATTCCCCAGGTTTTTCAACGTTGCCATGCAGGTGGCCGGACGTTAGCCTGCTTGACACCCCCTGACGACACCGGCCAGCGTGCGGGCTTGCTGGCCACACGAGGATGCAATACATGGGAACACCTCCCGACAACACCGCGACCGGCAACGAGATCGCGGATGTACAGAGCAGCGCCGATACGCGCCGCATTGCCATCAACAAGGTGGGCATCAAGGACATCCGCCACCCGGTACGGGTCAAGGATCGCAGCGGCGGCGAACAACACACCGTCGCCAATTTCAACATGTACGTCAACCTGCCCCACAATTTCAAGGGCACGCACATGTCGCGCTTCGTACAGATCCTCAACAATCATGACAAAGAGATCGGCGTCGAGTCATTTAAGGAGATGCTGGCGGAAATGGCGACGAAGCTGGAGGCGGAATCGGGCCACATCGAGATGGGCTTTCCCTATTTCATCAACAAGACCGCGCCGGTATCAGGCGTACAGAGCCTGTTGGACTACGATGTCACCCTGATAGGCGAGATCCATGCCGGCACGCCCATCATGTACATCAAGGTCGTCGTCCCGGTCACCAGCCTCTGCCCCTGCTCCAAGGAGATCTCCGACTACGGCGCCCATAACCAGCGCTCTCATGTCACCGTCCAGGTCCGTACCCGGGGATTCGTGTGGATCGAGGAGATCATCGAACTGGTGGAGAAACAGGCCTCGTGCCAACTCTACGGCCTGCTGAAACGGCCCGACGAAAAATATGTCACCGAATACGCCTACAACCATCCCAAATTCGTGGAAGACATGGTGCGCGACGTGGCGGTGGCGTTGAACATGGACGAACGCTTCAGCGCCTACGTGGTGGAATCGGAAAATTTCGAGTCGATTCACAACCACTCGGCCTACGCCTTGATCGAACATGACAAGGAGGCGGATGCCTCCACCTGCTGAATCAGAACTTCGTCCGAAGCACCAGCATGTCGCCCCGGTCGTCCATTCGCACCCTGGAGAGAAAACTCATCCCGAGCAGCACGCGACGCGGGCTGTCCCCCTCCACCACGACGGCCCGCACATCGCGCAACTGAATCTCCCCCACCCGCACCCGGTTTAGCCGCACCTCCCAGCCCCGGGCGGTGCCGGATGCGGTGGAGAGGCCAACCAGGTGGCCCTTGCGGTAATCGAGACCCAATCTCTTCGCCTGAGTCTCGCTCAGCGCCACCGCCGTGGCGCCCGTATCCACCAGCATCTCCACGGCATGGCCGTTGATACTGCCACGTGTGCCGTAACTGCGGTTACGGTCACGCCAGATCCGGGCCTCAGCTTGGGACCGCGACGCATAGGATGTGCCGATATGGTGACCAAGCGCCAAACGTTCGCGCCGTCCTTCCCGTTCGATCACCGCACCCCGGCTGTCCGCCGACACCAGGAGCACCCCTTCCGGGCTGCGTTGCCCCTTGCGCAGCAACCTGTTGTCGCCGTCTATGGAGAGCATTGCCTTGCCAGGAAACAGGGCAAGCACGGTGATCCCGCCCGCCGATGCCGTACAAACGGCAAGCAAAAGCGACAGAAACGTCAATGAGCGCAGAATCTTCATATGCCTGCGGAAATCGGCTGCAGGAATGCGTTATTGAGAAAGGGGGGATATATTCGGGGAGAGGAACCCACAAAACGTGACCACGATCACATAACGATGCGCCCCGCCACTTGCACGCAGACCAGGGCCAGGCCACCTGCGAGCACATCGTCAAGCATGATCCCCAATCCCCCACCCACCCGGCGGTCCACCGGCCCGATGGGCCAGGGTTTGAGGATATCGAACAGCCTGAAGAGGACGAAACCCGCGACCACCCAAGCCCAGCCGTGCGGGGCCTGAATCATGGTGACCAGATACCCCACCACCTCATCGAACACGATCCCCGGATGATCGTGGACCCCCAGATCCCGGGCCGTCGCGCCGCAGATCCAAATGCCGGCCAGGAACAGCCCGGCCACGAGGAGCAGATAGACACCCGCCGAAAGCGGCTCGACCAGCAGGTAGAGCGGAATTGCAGCCAGCGTGCCCACGGTCCCCGGCGCCCAGGGCGAAGCACCCGCGCCGAACCAGAAGGCCAGAAGGTGCGCCGGGTTTTGCCAATGAGGGCGTTTGGGATTCACGGTGTCAGCCATGGGGCGCAAAATGATCGTATCCGCCATCTGGCAGTGGCAACAAACCGCCCGCCTCGTCCACCAAGCGTATACCCTCTTTTGCCTCCACCTCCCCGATGCGGTCAAAACTGCAATTGAACAACGCGGCCCTTTCCACCAGCGCCTGTTCCCGTGACGGAGGGACGGCAAAACAGAGTTCGTAATCATCTCCCCCCGCCAGGGGAAATCGCCAGTCGCAGGTCCGCTCCGTATAGTCGCGCAACGGCGGAGACAGGGGAATCGTCGCCCGCTCGATCCGCGCCCCCAGGCCACCGCTGGCGGCAAGCAGATGTCCCAGGTCGGCGAGCAGGCCATCCGAGATATCGATCGCAGCGGTGGCGACGCCCCGCAGGGCGATGCCGGCCTCCACCCTTGGCGCCGGCCGGTCGAGACGCCGATCGAGCCCCGCCCGCTGTTCCGGCGGCGGTGGAACGACCTCCCTTTTCCTCACCGCGAGCGCCATGGCGGCATCACCCAATGTGCCCGTAACATAGAGCCGATCGCCAGGCCGGGCGCCACGACGCCGCAAGGCCTGCCCACGCGGAACAAATCCACTCAGATGCAAACTGACCGACCGGGGGCCATGGACCGTATCTCCACCGACCAGCGCCACACCAAATGCAGCGGCCAAGTCACACAGGGCGCTGGCAAAACCGTCGAGCCACTGCGGTTCGGCGGCAGGCAGGGTCAGGACAAGCGTTGCCCAGGCGGGCTCGGCACCCATTGCGGCCAGGTCGCTCAGATTGACCGCCAGCGCCTTGTGGCCCAGCGCTTCCGGCGGACAACCGGGAAAGAAGTGGACCCCCTCCACCAAGACATCCGTAGTGACGGCGAGCTGCATGTCCTGAGGGCAATCCAGAAGGGCGCCGTCATCACCGACACCCAGCGCGACGTCGGTCCGGAGCCGGCCACAGCGTGAAAAGAAGCGCTCGATGAGAGCGAATTCAGAGAGACCCACGGGGCAAGGCTCTCAACCGCCAGCCCGGGCTTCACCGGCGCGGGTCTTCTGGGCCAGCTTGTCGAGCACGCCATTCACATAGCGATGCCCCTGTTCCGAGCCGAAGGTTTTGGCCAGTTCCACCGCCTCGTTGATCACGACCCGGTAAGGCACCTCGGGCTGGTAGAGGAGTTCGTAGGCGCCGAGACGCAGTATCGCCCGCTCCACCGGATCCACATTCTCGATCGCCCGGTCGAGCAACTCCCGTAGCGCTTCATCGAGGGCGCTCAGATGTTTTGGCACCCCGTGCAGCAGGGTCTTGAAATAGGGAATGTCAATCCGGATCGCCTCCGGTTCCTCCAGGAACTGGGCGTCGATCTCGCTGAGATTCTGACCCGTGAGCTGCCATTGGTACAACGCTTGCACCGCCTGCTCCCGCGCCCTGCTCCGCTTGCTGCCCATCAATCGAGCTGACGCAGCAAGTTGACCATCTCGATGGCCGACATCGCAGCCTCGCCCCCCTTGTTGCCCGCTTTGGTGCCGGCGCGTTCGATGGCCTGCTCGATGCTGTCCACCGTGAGCACGCCAAAAGCGATGGGCACGCCGTGTTTCAGGCTCACCTGGGCCATGCCTTTGACGCACTCGCCCGCCACGTATTCGAAATGGGGGGTACCGCCGCGGATCACGGCGCCCAGCGCCACGATGGCGTCATAACCGCCGCCCGCTGCAATCTTGTCCAGCACCAGTGGCATCTCGAACGCCCCTGGTACGCGCACCACGGTAATCGCCTCTTCACTGGCGCCGTGGCGCTTGAGGGTGTCGAGCGCCCCTTGCAAAAGGCTCTCCACGATGAAACTGTTGAAACGGGCCGCCACCAGACAGAAGCGGGCATTTTGCGCACTGAGGGCGCCTTCGAGGGTCTTCAGGGTCATGACCTTGTTCTCTTCCGATTGTGGTTATTCGCAGTCCACATACTCTACCACTTCCAGATCGAAACCGGAGAGTCCGTGAAGGCTCACCGGCGCACTGAGCACGCGCATCTTCCGCACCCCCAGGTCGGTAAGGATCTGGGCGCCCACACCGTAGGTGCGCAGTTCCTTCGTCCTCTCCCGCTCGGGAATCGCATCCTCACTGTCGTGCAACGCGAAGTCGCGGATACGCCGGGCGATCTCGCGCGCCGTGTCGTGATTGCGCAGCACCACGACGATACCGGACCCCGCCTTGGCGATCTGCCGCATGGCGTTGCGCAACGGCCAGCCACAACCCGAATGGGTGGTACCGAACAGGTCGCACAGACTGTTCTGCATGTGCACCCGCACCAGCACTGGCTGGGAGGTGTCGATGTCACCGCGGATCAACGCCAGATGCAATTCCTGATCGATGTTGTCCTGATAGGCCACCAACCGGAAGTCGCCGAACTCGGTGGGCAGGTTGCACTCGGTGACACGTTCGATGGTCTTCTCGGTGCGCACCCGGTAATGGATCAGATCGGCGATGGTACCGATCTTCAGATCGTGTTCGGCGGCGAAGCGCTCGAGGTCGGGGCGCCGCGCCATGGTGCCGTCCTCGTTGAGGATCTCCACGATCACCGAGGCCGGGGTGAAGCCGGCCAGACGCGCCAGATCACAACCCGCCTCGGTGTGCCCCGCCCTCACCAGCACGCCGCCTGGCTGCGCCATGAGGGGGAAGATGTGACCCGGCTGGACCAGATCGTGAGGCTGGGCGTCGGGCGCCACTGCTGCCTTGACCGTAGTCGCCCGGTCCGCAGCCGAGATGCCGGTGGTCACCCCCTCCGCCGCCTCGATGGAGACAGTAAAGTTGGTCCCGTGCAGGGCATCGTTCTCACTCACCATCAGTGGCAGGCGCAACTGACGGCAGCGTTCGCGGTCGAGAGTGAGGCAGATCAGGCCCCGGCCGTACTTGGCCATGAAGTTGATCGCCTCTGGTGTGACCCACTCCGCCGCCAGCACGAGATCACCCTCGTTTTCGCGATCCTCGTCGTCCATGATGATCACCATCTTGCCCTGGCGGAGATCCTCGATGATTTCTTCGGTGGTATTGAGTGACATGGACGCCTGTTGCTGCCTGTTGGGGAAAGGGCCGGTGATTTTATCAGACCCGCCGCCGCTGCTCACTTGATAAAGCCGTGGTCGGCGAGAAACGCCTCGGTAATGGTGGCGCCGGTCTTCGCCGCCGCCTCGCCCAACACCAGCCGTTCCAGATAACGGGCGATGAGATCCACCTCCAGGTTGACCCGCGTACCCGGTACATAGTCTCCCATGGTCGTTGCCTCCAGTGTGTGAGGTACGATGTTGAGGTCGAACACGCGGCCATCGACGGCGTTCACGGTCAGGCTGATGCCGTCCACGCAGATCGAGCCCTTGTGGGCGATATAGCGCGCCAGCGCCGCCGGGGCCTCGATACGAAAGCGTACGGAACGGGCATCGTCAGATCGCTCCAGCACGGTACCGACACCGTCCACATGGCCGCTCACCAAATGCCCACCCAAAGGCGTGGACAGCGTCAGCGCCTTCTCCAGATTGACCCGACTGCCCGGCCGGAGTTCTCCGAGCGTCGTGAGGGAGAGGCTCTCGCGCGAGACATCGGCCACATAGCCATCGCCCGGCAACTCGATGGCAGTGAGGCAAACGCCATTGGTGGCGATACTGTCGCCCAGGAAGATGTCGCTGAGGTCGAGCGCACCGGTGCGGACGTGGAGCCGCATGTCGCCGTTGCGCGGTTCCAGCGAGGCGATGCTTCCCACTGCCTGAATGATACCTGTAAACATGAGACTACTCCGATGATCGTTGGGGCCGCAGGATGAATCTCACATCCGGCCCGATGCGCCGCAGATCGAGGATCTCCAGCGGGATGCGCTGCGCCATCCGCGCCAAGCCCGGCAGACGGAACAGTCCATGCGCGCCATCGCCCATCAGATGCGGCGCCATGTAGAGCCGGATCTCGTCCACCAGACCGGACTGCAACGCGCTTCCGGCGAGGGTGGCTCCCGCCTCCAGCAGCACCTCGTTGATCTCCTGTTCCGCCAGATACTCCAGCGCCGCGCGTATGTTCACGTGGTCGCCGTCCGCGGGCAGCGGCACCACCAGGGCGCCGGCCGCCTCCAGCCGCGCCGCATGCAAGGGCTCTTCGTCGGCACAGAGCACGACAGTCTGGCCGGGCAGACTGAGCATTCGCGCCTGCGGCGGCATCCGCAGGGCAGCATCGAGCACCACCCTGATCGGCTGATAGACCGGCGCGTCCGCCGTCCTGCCGGGCAGATTGGCAGCGTCGAGCCGCACATTCATGGAAGGATCGTCCGCCAATACGGTGCCGATGCCCGTGAGGATAGCGCTGCTGCGCGCCCGCAGACGTTGTACATCCCGCCGCGACGCCTCCGAGCTGATCCATTTCGACTCACCACTGGCCATGGCGGTGCGTCCATCCAGGCTCATCGCCAGTTTGACACGCAAAAAGGGCAGCCCCTCACGCATGCGCTTGACAAAGCCCGGGTTGAGCGCCTCGGCCTGGGCCTGCAGCACTCCGCTTTGCACCTCGACACCCGCCTCGCGCAGACGCGCAAAGCCCTGTCCCGCCACCAGCGGATTGGGATCTTCCATGGCCGCCACCACCCGAGCGACGCCGGCCTCGATAAGCCCGTCGGTACAGGGTGGCGTGCGGCCATGATGACAACAGGGCTCCAGGGTGACATAGGCGGTGGCGCCGCGCGCCGCCTCTCCCGCATCGGCGAGGGCAAGACGCTCCGCATGGGGCTCGCCGGCACGGTGATGCCACCCCTCGCCCACCACATGGCCATCCTTCACCAATACGCAACCGACACGGGGGTTGGGGTGGGTGGTGTAGAGACCGCGTTCCGCGAGGCGCAGGGCGCGCGCCATATGGCGAAAATCCTCGCCGTTCATTTTTTCTCGTCCCCCTCCAGCAGATCGAGCTGGAGGCGCCGTTCCTCGGGCGTGGGCTGACCTTCCAGCCGCTCGATCTCTTCACGGAAGGCGTTTACGTCTTCGAACTGGCGGTAAACCGAGGCAAAGCGCACGTAGGCCACCTGATCCATCGCCTTGAGTTCCTCCATGACCCGCTCACCAATGTGGCGCGACGACACTTCGCTCTCGCCGCTCGCCATCAACTGGCGGCTGATCCTGTTCACGGCGGACTCGATATCGTCGGTACTCACCGGCCGTTTCTCCAGCGCCCGGCTCATGCCAGCGCGGAGCTTGCGGCCATCGAAGTTGACGCGGCGGCCATCGCTCTTGATCACCCGTGGGAGGTTGAGTTCCGCCGTTTCATAGGTGGTGAAACGCTCGTTACACACCGTGCAACGGCGGCGGCGGCGCACCTGATCGCCCTCGCCGGAGAGGCGGGAATCCACCACCTTGGTGTCCTGGGCACCGCAAAAGGGACAACGCATGACGCGGGTTCAATCCCCGTAGACCGGGAAGCGCTTGCACACCTCGGCCACCTTCTCCCTCACCTCGAGGATGATGGCGTCATCCCCGCGGCTGTCGATGATATCGCACATCCAGCCGGCCAGTTCCCGCGCGTCACCAGTGCCGAATCCGCGGGTGGTCATCGCCGGGGTGCCGATGCGGATGCCACTGGTGACGAAAGGCGACTGGGGATCGTTGGGTACTGCATTCTTGTTCACCGTGATATTGGCCGCGCCCAGCCAGGCATCCACATCCTTGCCAGTGAGGCCGGCTTCGATGAAGCTGACCAGGAAGAGGTGGTCGTCGGTGCCGCTGGAAACCACGTCGTAGCCACGGGACATGAAGACCTCCGCCATCGCCCGGGCGTTCTCGATCACCTGCTGCTGGTAGGTCTTGAACCCCGGCTCCATCGCTTCCTTGAAGGCCACCGCCTTGGCGGCGATAACATGCATCAGGGGGCCGCCCTGGATGCCGGGGAAAACCGCTGAGTTGAGTTTTTTCTCGATCTCCTTGTTGGCCTTGGCCAGTATCAGCCCACCACGCGGCCCACGCAGTGTCTTGTGGGTGGTGGTGGTGGTTACATCGGCAATCTGCACCGGACTGGGATAGAGACCTGCCGCGATCAATCCGGCTACGTGGGCCATGTCCACGAACAGGTAGGCGCCCACCGCATCGGCGATATCGCGGAAACGCTGCCAGTCCACCACCCGTGAATAGGCGGAGAAACCGGCCACGATCATGCGCGGCTTGTGTTCCTGGGCCAGCCGCTCCACCTCCGCATAGTCGATCTCTCCCGTTCCCGGATTGAGACCGTATTGCACCGCATTGTAGAGCCGGCCGGAGAAATTGGGCCGGGCGCCGTGGGTGAGATGGCCGCCGTGTGCCAGACTCATGCCAAGGATGGTGTCACCCGGTTGGCAAAGCGCCAGATAGACTGCGCCGTTGGCCTGCGAACCCGAATGGGGCTGGACGTTGGCGTAGTCGGCATCGAACAATTGCTTCGCCCGGTCGATGGCGAGCTGCTCGGCGATATCCACATATTCACAGCCACCGTAGTACCGCCTGCCGGGATACCCCTCGGCATACTTATTGGTCAATACCGATCCTTGGGCCTGCATCACCCGCGGGCTGGTGTAGTTTTCGGAGGCGATCAGCTCGATGTGATCCTCCTGCCGCTGCGCCTCTCCCTGGATGGCCGCCCACAACTCCTCGTCGTAGCCGTCGATCTGCATGGTCTTGTCGAACATTGAGATTTCTCCGCCGGAAAATTGGGTCATTTTAACAGGCTGGAAAGAGTGCGTCTGCGACGGGCAACGATGGCCGGAAACGGCGGAGGCGTCACCCTTCGTTGATCATGCGATCGAAATCACCGATGAGCCGGAGCAGCACCCGGGTATCCACGCTCTCCATCTCGGCAAAGGCCATTTCGGCCAGAGGCTGGATCTCGCTCCTGGCCGGCATCGGCATACCCCGGTCCATGATGGACCGGGTGCGGGGAATAAAGATCCACTGCAACCACTGGGTGAATTCCAGCGTGTCGTAGCAGAAGGGGAACACGCTGTTCAACGCCTCCTCTGCAGGCGGGCAAGTCTCCCAGAGGCCCAGACGCCGCATCTCGTCCTCGAGCGCCTGCATCAGCCGGTAATAAGGTTCGGTGTGACTATCCACCGATGGATTTTCTCCTCGACGAACAACGTTCGTCCCATAAAAAACGGTCTCTTCGCCGAGCCAGTCTGACGGAAATTTCAACAACTCGCTGCGCATCGCGGAAATCCCGCGAATTTATATTCTCAATTAAGAAATCACTTTACAATACAGGGCCAACTCTTTTGCCCAACCGAAATAATACGTAATCTTGATATTTTACTTTAACTTTCTTCCCTCTACGTCATTGTGCAAACTGGAGAATTAAGATCCACGAGATACACAGAATACAACCAAAAAGACTCGATTTCATATTGTATTTTTAATAAAATCTCGTTTCGCTAACGAGAAATTTCCAAGTCTCAAACGGGTGGATGCCATGCTTCACGGCCATAGAAGTAACCGGTTACATGAACTGGATCGGCAGGGAAACAGAATGATAGAAGAATATACCGTCGAACTTGCGAGACAGGGCAATAATGATGCCGCGCGCCTTTTATTGCAGTTCGCCGCTGATGCACTCTCCAACAATAAACCGCTCGAGCCCGATATTGCCCACTATTTTGCCGAAGCCTTCAATCGCATACTGAAGGGCGAGGATCCCTCCAAGGCGTTGAATATCGCTCCGGCGCAGAAAACGAGTCTCTACGACCACGAAACCGATCACCTCGAGATCGTTATCGATTACTGGAAGCTGAGAGAGTCAGGTGAAAAGTCGTCGGTCGCCCGGCGTCTTGTGGCTGAGACCTGGGGAATCCGGGAAGACCAAGTCAAAAAGATTGTGCGCGAGTTCAAGAACGCAGTGCGTGAAGTAATGGATCTCCGCAACCGGATGCGCGCCATTTCATTGCAAGCGGCCGAAAACACCGACCTCAAGACCTTTCTCGACCGGTTGGGCAAAAGGCATGGAAAGCCCTCCTCGATGCCCTAGCCCCATTGCGGATTGGCAATGACAAGGACCATTTCGCCGCACACCATTATTAACCCGGCAACAATATATATCGCACTCAGGGCTTCAGGCAGGCCGCGGCGTGCCGGCCCGCAGACTGCGTTGCCCCATCTTGCTGTAGGGTGGCTACAGCGGCGATGGGCCGCCTTGCTGCGAACCGCCACGCCACGGCTGAATACGATATATAGTGTTGCCGGGTTAATAACAAGATGTCGAAAAGCCCTTCCATGGACTTTCTCAACTGCGGAAGCGGAAAATGCGGTTTCTCGCTCCCTTCATTTTCAATGACTTGCAGTCATCGAAAATGGCGGTACATCCCTGTATCGCACACAAGCCATTGAACAATGCCATTTTTCAACGGCCTGTTGAGAAAACCTGCTTCGGCAGCAGGGCGACAAGAATACCTTTTCCGCTTCAGGGTCCCCCCAGTTTTGTGAAGCGGAATTTTTTACCTGCCACATTCAGTCGTCGTACCCATACCCGCGGTAGTGGAAGGTAAAATCCAGATAGCCATCATCATCCCAGTCAGGACCGCTATCCCATCGCCTCACCGGTAAACATTGAAACGGCCAGCAGGTCCAACGGTCTGGCCAATACGCGCCCCACCCTTCCCATTCGTCGTCTCGCCAGTGTCGATAGCGGTAATGACCGCGTCCATGCCCGCGATGATGCCGTATCCCATGGCGACGGTGAGGACGGTCGTTCCAACGGTCCCGCTCACCCTGGTAGAAACGGTTTTCCACCCGGGCATGATCGGAAATATCGGTAATGCGACCGGCATTGACGGAACAGGCGGCGGCCAGCAGGATTGCCGCAAATGCGCCCTGGAACACGCGGCGGGGGGCGACGATGCTATTCATGGTCCATATCCTCTTGATGAAGCGTTTGTTTATCGGAAAGGATATGAATCACTACCTGAATGACGGCTGAACGAATGGCGGCGATATTGAGGCACTACTCCTCGCAGCTATAGCCGTGCTGGTCCAGCCCATCCCGCAGGTAGTCTGCCACCAAGGGATGGGCCAACAGATAGTCGGCGGTATGCTCCGTCAATTGCTCGGTCGCATCGGCGAGCGCATTCTCCCATTCCACCATGTCGTAGTCGCCCCGTCCCAGCCACATCAACGCCACGAGTTCTGCCTGCTGATCGGGTTCAAGGTCTTCAACGGTGGACTTGACCTCTTGATAAGTCAGGTCTCCCACATGGTCAGCCAGAATCTGCAAGGCCCAGTCGTCCGCAGGATTCATGGGGACATCAGGGATGACCACCTGTTCCTTGGCCTGAAACTCCCGCGCCCGGGTAATGAGGGAACACACGATATCCGGATTGACGTTCAACATGACTCCTCCTCGGCCACTGCCGCTTGGACTGCTTTGCCTTCATGCGCCAGAAGTCTGTCGGACTCAACGAACCGCCGAAAACGTCTTTCCTGACTTCTATATAACGCGGCGCCAAAAACAGCGATATCGTGGTTGTTGCCGCTGCCAATGATGACGTCCGACAGCGCCCTGGTCATTCTTAATATGGAGGCCGCCGCCGACATATCAAGACACTCCCACAACGGTGCTCATAGACGCTCCAGCAGATAGACCTTCTCGACCATGGAATCCAACCCCCGGTCGGCATAGCGCGGCGTCTCTTTGAGCAGATCGAGGGAATGGAGCAGCCGAACAGAAAAGGTCTCTCCATAGAGCACTTCCACTTCCTGCTGTGGGACACTATAGGGTGGTCCCTGCATCGCCCCCTGGGCATATTCCATGGCCACCAACAGCATGCGCACACCCGTGGGCACCAGCCGTGCCATGCGGCGCGCATAGACCCGCCGCTGTTCGGGATCCAAAGCGACCAGGGAGGCCCGGTCGTACACCCCGTCGACACTGCCGAGAATCGTAGTGTCCAGATCGAAAATATCCCCACACAGCAACAGGTAGGCGCCGGCTTGCCATCGTTCGAAACGGCCCAGTCGCTCCGAGGATGGGGCCACTCTCCGCTCCCTGAAAAACATCTCCACCGCCAGAGGGCTGAGTTCCACCCCCACGACAGAATAACCGTGCTCCACGAGCCACGCCATATCCCGGCTCTTGCCGCACAAGGGAACGAAAATTCGTGCGCCAGCAGGGACACCCATTTCGGGCCAGAAACCAAGAAGATGGGGATTGTACTCCTCGTGATGCCAACCGATGTTCCCCGCGCGCCACCGCCTCAACCAGTCTTCATTGGCGCGACGAAGCGCAGCCCCGTCTCTGTCGTTTTCTGTCATTGCACCATCTCCTTCTAGCCCGGATTATTCATGAAGTCGCTCGCACCCTTGCTTGATCCTTGTCCATACAGGGAATTTTCCTTCCTCGGCAATACAGCTCGTATTCCACT
>Ga0256841_1002620_pt1 | contig 14155 bp, 14 predicted proteins | sample 356308metaG_FD_185971 | JGI IMG/M metagenome (GOLD analysis project Ga0256841, IMG submission 185971) | Hydrothermal vent microbial communities from Mid Atlantic Ridge, Atlantic Ocean - 356-308 | ecosystem: Environmental > Aquatic > Marine > Hydrothermal vents | place: Atlantic Ocean: Mid...
CCTGCTGATAATCGGGCGGGGCGACGAACAGGCCCAGATAGAGCCCATAGCCCAGCACCGCCACGGTCAGGGCCGCGAGCCAGGGCTGCACGGCCGCCTGGATTTTCAGAAACCGGGTCGGGTTTGCGAGGTAATTGAACATGGCCGCCAATATGCCCGCTTGGAGGAGAAAAAGAATAGGCTCAGGACCCATAAATTTACACGGTGCCTGCAGGATCCATGCTGCATATCAGCATCCTTTCGCCCTTGACAATGGCTTGAAGTTTCGCCCGCGGGTGAAAAGGGGCCGATATCTTGCCTGGGATCCTGCCTCCACCATGCCTCTTCATGAGGCCTGAGCCTAGACCCATAAGCATTCCGGCGCAACTTACCAGATTGTCACGAAGTTTCGATGGCCCGGGCGTCCAGGTTCCTTTCATCCGGGAGGAAAAAGCAAGGGTGATTTGCGGCGGCGCAATGTCATTCCAGACTGGCCAGGTAGGTGGCGATGGCCCGGATATCGGCATCGGGGAGTTTGGAGATGTTTTCCTGAACCTCGCCCATGCCGCCGGAGCTGATGTCCTCATAGCCCAGGGCCTCGCCGTATTTCAGGGCGTTGTAGATGTCCTCGGTGTCCTTGAAGCGCTTGCGGCGGATGAGACCGCGCAGGGAGGGCACCGAGCCTTTCTCCACCGGATGGGGGCCGCCGGCCAGCCAGCGGTCACGGTTGAGCAGCATGATGCCGTTGCGCGGGGTGTGGCATTCGGCGCAATGGCCGGGGCCGAGCACCAGATAGGCGCCGCGGTTCCATTGCGCGGACTTGCCCGGCACGGGCCTGAATTCGCCGCGCGGCAGGGCCAGCCATTGCCAGAAGGCCAGGGCGAAACGGCCCAGCCGGAAGGGCTTGCGCTCCACCTTGTTGCGCACCGCGGGCAGGGTCTGCAGGTAGGCGAAGAGATCGAGAATGTCGGAGGCCGTCATCCAGGCATAGGAGGTATAGGGAAAGGCCGGGATGTAATGCGCGCCATCGGGGGCCAGGCCGCGCTTCATGGCGGTGAGGAACCGCAAGGGCGTCCAATTGCCGATGCCGGTGTCCCGATCGGGCGTGATGTTGGGCGGGACGAGGGTATCGCCGGGCACCTTCAGCTTGCGCCCTCCCGCGGGCTTGTCCACGTCCGGGCCGATGCCGCGATGGCACGAAATGCAGCCGCCCGCGGTGTAGATGATCTTGCCGTTGGCGATGTCCGGCGCATGGTCTTTCGGCAGGGCCGACGGCGGCAATGGTTCGGAGAGCTTGGCATAAAGCCCGGCGGTGATGAGCATGAAGAGCAGCAATGCCGAGACCAGCGACCAGAGGATGGGATGTTTCGTCATGTGCCTGTGCATGGCTGCCATTGTGGAGAATGGCGGGCAAAAAGCAAGGGTGATGAAAAACGCCGCATCCGGTGGAATGCGGCGTTTTCGGTGAGCGCAGGTGGCGTCATTTCTTCTTTTTGGGCAGGCGGAACTTCTTGTGGCAGGCCTTGCAGCCCTTGCCGCCCAGGCCCAGGACGGCGGGCTTGAAGGCGGCCTCGCCGTCGATGGCGGCCAGGGCCTTGGCGCGCTTGATGGCATTGTCGAAGGCGGCCTGGAACTCGTCCTTCATGAGCCAGATTTCCGGCTTGGCGCGGGTGTCCACCTTGGCCTCGCCATCGCCCGTGCCATCGGGGAAGAGCTTGCGGGCCTTTTCCAGATTGGCGGCGATATGCGCGGCGTTCTTTTTCACCGTTGCCAGATCGAGGGGCACGGCTCCCTTGACCATGCCGATCAGCGGTTTGAGGTTTTTCACCGTGTCTTTCATGATCTCCTGGCGGTCCTCGATGGGGCCGGCCAGGGTGGTGGTGGAGAAAATCGCCATGGCGGCCAGGGCAATGGCGGCTGTCTTGAGTTTCATATGCTTCGTTCCCTCAGTTTCTGCATTTGCATTTCAATCTTAATACAAGCAAGGGCCATGATACTAGCAAGGGCCATGGCAAACTATCCTTTTGCGCTCACGATTTTGTGAGGATGCATGGGGCTCCTTCCGCGGGCCTGTTTGCGCGGAAGGGGAATTGCGATAAGGTGATTCGTCCGATTTCAGGATGGAAAAGCGGTGCCCTGGAGCCGGATCGTGTCCCGCGGGGGCGTCCAGAAAGTTCAACCCTGGCCCGAACGAGGGGATGATGCGCCTGATATTTGCCTTTCCGCTGCTGATTTTCGTCCTGGCGGCGTTCAATTTCGTCTTCTATTCCGGCTCCCTCAGCCTGGAGACACAGGTGACGCAGGTGGCCATGATATCCGGTGCCCTGCTGGTGTTGACGGTGGCCGACCTCCTGATCATCCTGGCTCTTTTCGTCTTGTTCCTGGAGGTCCTGAAGGCCACCGGGGCGGGCAATGTCACCATCGTGGACCACATTTTCTCCACCGGGGTGTTCATCATGGCCCTGGTGGAGTTCCTTCTGGTGCCGCGGGCGGGCAATGCGCCCTTCCTCATGCTGGTCATCATCTGTTTCATGGACGTGGTGGCCGGTTATGCGGTGACCATCCGCGCCTCCCGGCGTGATGTCAGCGTGCAGTGAGGGGGCCCCATGGATGTCTTGTGGAGCGGCCTTGTCATGCCGGCCTTCGCCACTTTCTTCGTCATCATAGATCCGGTGGGGCTGGTGCCCATGTTCGTGACCCTGACGAGGCACATGGCGGTGGAGCACCGCCGCAGGACGGCATGGCGGGCGGTGCTCCTGGCTTTCGCGGTGCTCGTGGTCTTTGCGCTTTTCGGCCGGTCGGTGCTGCATTTCCTGGGCATTACCCTGCCGGCCTTTCGCATCGCCGGGGGCATCCTGCTCCTGCTGCTGGCGGTGGAAATGCTGTTCGAGAAACGCGCGGCGCGGCGCAAGCGCAATGTCGAGACGGCGGCGCATGCCCATGAGGCCGAGGCCGATGAAACCGACGATCTGTGGGTCTTTCCGCTGGGCATCCCCCTGCTGGCCGGGCCGGGGGCGATCACCTCGGTCATTCTGCTCATGGGGGCGCATGCGGGAAAGCCCGCCGAACAGGCGATCATCATCGCCGTTCTGTGCATCGTGCTGGCGGTATCCCTGGCGCTTTTCCTGCTGGTGACGCGATTCGATCACCTGATCAACGAGACGGCGGCGCGGGCCATTTCGCGCATCCTGGGGATGATTCTCGCCGCTCTGGCGGTGCAATTCGTGCTCACCGGCCTGAGCGCGGCGGGCATTGCGGGCATCCATTAACCTTCCGTTCACCGCGTCAGGCAATTTCTGCCGTGCTTAAGGCTTTGCTGAGGCCTGTTGCGGTAGGGTTTTGCGGTGTGCGCGGCCATGCCTGGCCGGCACGCGCAAGCGGCTTGCACAACCTTGGGCAACAAAGGGAAAAGGCGGCGGATGGGCGCCCTGATACGAAAGATCAACGGCCTCGCAAACCGGCTCACCGGCGCGGATGATGATGCGCGGGCGCGTTCCGGCGCGCTCTTTACCTTCGGCATCCGCATCGTCTCGGCCATGCTGGCCTTTTTCTCGCAGGTGCTTCTGGCGCGCTGGCTGGGGGCCTTCGATTTCGGCGTCTATACCTATGTCTGGGTGTGGATCAACGTCCTGGGCACCCTGAGCACCGTGGGGCTGTCCATCACGTCGGTGCGTTTTCTGGCGGAATATGCGCGGCCGCACCTGCACGGGTTCCTGCACGGGTTCTTGCGTTTCGGCCGCGCCGCCTCCTTCGGCATGGGGGTGCTGGCGGCCCTGGCCGGCTATGCGGTCCTGCATCTGATGCCCTGTTTCACCGGCGATCATTACCATGTGCCCTTGTCCATCGCCCTGCTGTCGCTTCCGGCCTTTGCCCTGACCGATTTTCACGATGGCGTGGGCCGGGGACGCTCATGGGTCGGGCTGGCCTTCATTCCGCCCTATATCCTGCGCCCCCTGCTGCTGCTGGTTTTCGTGGCCATCCTGGTGGTGACCGGCGGCGGGCGGACGGCCATCACCGCCGCCTGGGCCCTGGTGGCGGCCACATGGATCACCGCCGGGGTGCAGTTCATCCTGTTGCACAGGCGGCTTGCGCGCACCAGCCCGGCGCCGGATACCCGGCGCTACCAGCCGCGCCTGTGGCTGGGGGTTTCCATCCCCCTGTTGCTCATGGACAGTTTCACCCTGTTGATGACCAATATCGACATCCTGCTTCTGGAGCGGTTCGTCAATCCGGACCAGATTGCCATCTATTTCGCCGCGGCGCGCACCATTTCCTTCATCAGTTTCATTCATTTCGCCGTCACGGCCGTGGCCATGCCGCGATTTGCCGCCGCCTTCGCGGCCAATGAACCAAAGGTGGCGGCGGCCCATCTGGCGCGCTTCAGAAACTGGACGCTGTGGCCCTCCCTGGCGCTGTCCATCGTGCTGCTGGGTTCCGGCAAGTTCATCCTGGCCATGTTCGGTCCGGCCTTCATCGCCGCCTGGCCCGTCATGTTCGCGCTGGTGGCGGGGCATCTGGCGCGGGCCGCGGCGGGACCGGCCGAATCCTTGCTCATGGTCTCCGGCCGTCATGTCTATACCGCCGTCGTCACCGGGTTGACGGCGCTCCTGAACATTGCGCTGAACCTGGCCCTGGTGCCCCGTCATGGTCTCGTTGGCGCGGGCATGGCCACGGCGGCGGCCCTGGTTTTTCAGTCGGCGGTGCTGACCCTCGCGGCGCGGCGGGCAATGGATGAGGGGTTCCATTCCAATGCTCACAAGGCGGCGGGAGAGGCGGCATGACCTGTCATCCCGGCATGGACTCCGGCGGGCGGACAGCCGGGGGGGCCTGGCGCGCGCTGGAGGCGCTGGCCTGCGAGCCCGCTCCGGCGGCTTGCGAAAACTGGCTGGGGGCGGCGCTGAAGCATCTGCCGGCAGGCGCGCGGCCCTGGCGGGCGCAGGTGGCCGGGGAGCGGGGAGATGCGCCGGTGGCCATCATGGGCCTGCGCAAGACGCGCCGCTTCGGCCCTTTCGGGCGGCTGGCGAGCAGCCGCTGGGGGCAGTTTCACTTCTCCGGGATTCCCCTGGTGCGCAGGGGGCATGAGCGGCAGGGCCTGCATGGCCTGTTGTGGGCGGCCGCCGGAATGGGCGCCAAGGCGGCCGAATTCGCCGCCCTGCCCGTCGAGGGGCCGTGCATGGCGGCGCTGGAGGAGCTGGCGCGGGAAGAAGGGCTGATGCTGCGCAAGATGGTCCAGTGGGAGCGGGCCGCCCTGGATGCCGGCCGCGACCCGCAGACATGGTGGCGCGAGGACATCCCGCGCAAGCGGCGCAAGGAATGGAGCCGTCTCATGCGCCGCCTGGGCGAGGCCGGAAACGTGGTTTTCGAGGCCAAGGACGCGCAAGCGGACCTGACGCCCTGGCTGGAGGATTTCCTGGCCCTCGAGGCGCGCGGCTGGAAGGGGCGGGAGGGCACGGCCATCGCCTGCAATGCGGCCTTGCGCCGGTTCGTGGAGAGCGCCCTATGGGCCCATGACGCGGCCGGACAGTTGCGCTTCTGGCGGCTGAAGCTGGACGGCAGGGTCATCGCCACGCTGTTCGGATTCGTGCATGGGCGGGGCCTGTGGCTTGGCAAGATGGCCTATGCGGAGGATCTGGGGCAATATTCGCCGGGGGTGCTGCTGATCATCGAGGCGACCAGGGCGATCCTCGCCGATCCCGAAATCGGTTTTGCCGATTCGTGCGCCGAGCCGGATCATCCGATGATCAACCATTTGTGGAAACAGCGTCTGCGCATGGCCGACGTGCTGGTCGCGACGCCGGAGGTGACGAAAACGCGGGCGCGGCTGGTCTTTGCCCTGGAAGCGCTGTGTCTGCGGTTGCGCGGGCTTCTCAAGCGGTTGTGGCTGGCATGGCGCGGATATTGGCGCGGAAAGGGAAAAGGCGCCGCCCCGGGCAGCGGATCCTCGGCAAGGCATTGATCATCGAGGATGCACCCGGGGGCATGGGAGTTGCTCGCGTTCACCCGGCACGGCCGCAAAGAAAAAGGGCCGCTCGAAGCGAATTCGCCGGCGGCCCAAGTCTAGGGAGGAAACGCCCAGAAAGGGCATTACATGGACGGAAAAAACGCATTCCGGCCGTGCGCGATCTATGTCGCAACGTGACGCGCAACTTTCAAGGGCTGCGGGCTTCATGCGACAATGTGTCTAACTCATTATCCGGGAGTCGCGTCTCAACCTCTTGATTTTCAATAATTCTTTTCTCATTACATGAAAATGGGCGGGGGATTGCGGGCGGGTTTCACAAGGCTCCGGGAGGCCGATTCCGACCAGATTGTGACGTCAACCTGCGCATATCCTTCCGGTTTTATCAAGATATTCGCATATTCACATCCATCAGGCGTTCAAGCTTTCGCTTGCCGTGCGCGGCGGCGATGCCTAAAGTCCGGCGGCAAGGAAAGAGGCTTGGCATGGGCAGTGTAGACACTCTCGAGGATCTGGCGGAATTCGCCCTGGAGCTGGCGGCGGCGGCGGGCGAGGTCATCTGTCCCCTGTTTCGCAACAGCAAGGTGCGGGACAAGTCCGCAAAGGGGCGCTTCGACCCGGTCACGCAGGCCGACCTGGCGGCGGAAAGGCGCATGCGCGAGATGATTCGCGCCCGTTATCCGGATCACGGGGTGCGCGGCGAGGAAATGCCGGAAAGCGCGGCCGGGGGGGCCTATTCGTGGCTTCTCGATCCCATCGATGGCACCCATTCCTTCGTCTATGGCCTGCCCACGTGGATGACGCTCGTGGCCCTGCTGCACGAGGGAAGGCCGCTGATCGGGGTGGCCAGCCAACCGCTGTTGGGGGAGGCCTTTCTCGGCATGCCGGGCGGGGCCTGGCGGATTGCGGCGGGAAGGCGCGAAAGGCTGCGCGTGCGGGGCACGGAGCGCCTCGGCCAGGCCCTGACGGGCACCACCTTGCCGGACATCTATGAAACGGCGGCGCAGCGGGCGGTTCTCGAAGCCATGCGCCAGGCGGCGCGGCAAGTGCGCTATGACGCCGATGCCTATTTTTACGCCCTGCTGGCGGCCGGACAGACCGATCTGGCTTTCGACACCGGCCTGAGCGCCCATGACATAGCCGCCCTGATCCCCATCGTGCGCGGCGCCGGCGGGCTGATCACGGACTGGGATGGCAAGGCCGATCCGCTGGGAGGCGATGTCCTGGCGGCGTCCACGCCCGCCCTGCATGATCAGGCCCTGGAGCTTCTCGCCAGGGCGCGCGGCAAGGGGTGATGCGGGTCCGGGCGGAGCGCATCTTGTCATGGATGAAACATGTTTCCGTCAGACCCCTTCCGGCGGGGCAAAGGGGCGGGCATTCCGCAGAACCGGGATTCGGGCGCGCATGTCGCTTGCCTCGTTCATGTCCAGTTGCGCCAGGATGACGCCCGGCTCTTCCCCGGCCTCGGCCAGAATGCCGCCCCAGGGCGAGACGATCAGGCTGTGGCCATAGGTGGCGCGGCCGTTTTCGTGCTGCCCGCCCTGTCCGGCGGCGAGAACGAAGGATTCGGTTTCCACGGCGCGGGCGCGCAACAGAACATGCCAGTGGGCCTTTCCGGTGGGCACGGTAAAGGCGGCCGGCACCGTCAGAAGTTGCGCGCCGGCCCGCGCCAGGGCCTGGTAGAGGGCGGGAAAGCGCAAATCATAACAGATGGAAAAGCCGACGCGGACATTCGCGGCATCGGCCACGACGGCCCGGGTTCCGGGGCGGACATATGCCGATTCCCGATAGGCCTTCTCACCGTCGCCCAGGGTCACGTCGAAGAGGTGTATCTTGTCATACCAGGTGGCAATGCGGCCATCGGGGGCAAAGAGAATGGAGCGGTTGGCCAGTCTTTCATCGTCCGCATCCGGTGGCCGCAGGGGCATGGAGCCGATATGCAGCCAGGTGTCCAGCTCCGCCGCCAGGGCGGAGAAGGCGCGCACGGCGGCATCCTCCTCCATGGAGCCCACGAGCGCGCGCACCCGCGCCTTGTCCTCGTCCATGATGGTGGTGTTCTCCGGGGTGAGGACGTAGCGGGCGCCGCTCTCCACCGCCTGGCGCACCAGATCGCGCGCGGCGGCGATATTGGCCGGGATGTCCAGACCGGAGCGCATCTGCACGCAGGCGGCGGTGATTTGCGCATCTTTCCCCATGGGGTCATTCCTTCAACAGTTCATCGAGCTTTCCGGCCTGGTCCAGGGCGGCCATGTCGTCATAGCCGCCGATGTGCCTGCCAGCGATGAAGATCTGCGGCACCGTGTGGCCGCCATTTGCCCGTTCGGTCATTTCCCGGCGTCTGCGCGGGCTGAAGGTCACGTCGATTTCGGTGAATGCCACGCCCTTTTCCTTCAGCAGGCGGCGCGCCGCATGGCAATAAGGGCACATTTTCGTGGCATAGACGACAATTTCCACCATCTGGCTCTTCCCCTTTGCGAAGGCCTCCATTTCCATCTTCATTTATGAAGCGCAACGTTGCCGCCCGCAAGGGCGAAAACGGCCACGTCCAGGCGCGCCGGGCGGGCCTTGCGCAGGGCCTGGCAGCAGGCGGTGGCGGTGGCGCCGGTGGTCAGCACATCGTCCACCAGCAGAATGTGGCGGCCCTCCAGGCGTGGCCGCCAGGCATCGGGAACGCGAAAGGCGCCGCGCATGTTCCGCCGCCGCGCCGGGCCGGAGAGCCGGGCCTGGGGAGTCGTGACCCGCACCCGCCGCAGGGCGCGCGGCGCATATGCCGCCGCCGCCTTTTTCGCCAGTTGCGCGGCCAGCAACGCCGACTGGTTGAAGCGCCTTTGCCACAGGCGGCGTGGATGCAGGGGCACCGGAATGACCAGCACACCGGGGGCGAGCAGATCGCTCAGCCGTCTGCTCATGAGAGAGGCCATGAGGCGCGCCAATTCATGGCGGTCATGGTATTTCAGGCCGCGCACCAGGGATTTGGCAACGCCGCCATAGGCCACCGCGGCCCGCAGATTCTCCCAGGGCCCCTGCGCGATGAGTTCCGGCAGGCCTTGAAGCTTCACGACGTCATCCAGATAGGCCAAGGGGCGCCCCGAACGGGGGCAGGCGGGTGATTCGATGAAGTCCAACCGCCGCCAGCAGTCCGCGCACAAGGCGCCGGACGTGGCGGTGGGGGCACGGCATGCCAGGCATGCGGGGGGCGCGATAATGTTCAGGCCACCCTCCAGGAGGCGGCGGATGCCCCACCCCCTTGTGCCGCGCAGCCGCGCAAGGGTCTGGTGCAGGCGGCGGCTCGCGGGGTTGCCGGGATGGGGAAACATGCGCTGCTCCTTGCCTTGTCTTGCGTAACCGGCCGTGACGCGGCATCCTGTCCCGCGCATCCGGGGATGCCACGGCTTGCCCGGCGCGCCGCCCGCCGGGGAAATCCTCGCGATTCCATAGCACAGGCAAGGCCTGAAAAGCACGCAAAGGCAAGACGATCCATGACCCGATCCGCGCCCGCCCATCCCTTTGACACGGCGCTCGTGGCCCGCCGCATGGCGCGGCTGGGCGGCGCGCGAGGCATGCCGATGCCGGATTTTCTGCACCGCAGGGGGCTGGCGGAGCTGATCCTTCGACTGGAAGAGATGGATGAAACCTTCGGCAGGGCCGTCGTCTGCGCCACGGCGCCGGATGACGCGGCGCGGATGCTGGCGGCATGCAAGCGGGTGAAAACGGCCGTTCATGCCCGTCCCTGGGCGGCGCCGGCGGGTCATGCGGGAGAGCTCATCGTCGATCCGGAGCGTCTTCCCCTGGCGGCGGCCAGCCTCGATCTGTTCGTTTCGGTCCTCGATCTGGCCCTGGTCAATGACTTGCCGGCGGCGCTGCGGTCCATTCGGATGGCGCTGCGCCCAGGGGGGCTGTTCATGGGCGTCATGCCGGGTGGCGAGAGCCTGCGCGAACTGCGGGCCGCCTGGGCGCTGGCCGACAGCGAGAGATTTGGCGAGCCGGGGCTGAGGGTCATTCCATTTTGCGGCCTGCGGCAAGTGGGCGGTCTGTTGCAAATGGCCGGGTTCATCCGGCCGGTGGCCGACATGGAGGCGCTTGCCCTGCGTCATGACAGCGCCCTGTCTCTCATGTACGAGCTGAAATCCATGGGCTGGGCCAATCCGCTTGCCGGGCGGCCGCGGGTGCCGGTCAGCCGCGGGCTGCTGGCACGGGCGGCGGCCTATTGCGAAAGCGCGGCCCAGGATGCCGATGGCCGGGTGCGCACCAATATCGAACTGATCTACCTGTGCGGCCGGGCCGCCGGTGAACGGCGGGCATCCCCGGGGCGGGGAGCCGCCACCGGGCAAGGTTGCCCCGTGCCTCCGGCCCGGGAATGAAAGCGCGGGTGGACCGGCAAGGGCCATGTGGAGGCTTCATGCGGACCGGGGGGCGCCAAGGCGCTTTTCGGCCTCCTTGATGGCATCCAGGGTGGCCTCCCAGGTGAAGGCGAAATAATGGAAGCCCTCGCCATCGATGCGGTCCTCGTCAAGATCATGCACGACCTGTTCGAGAAGCTTGTAAAGCGCCTTGCGCAGCTCGCTCAGCCGATCCTTGTCCGTGATCTTCCTGGCTTCCCCGGCCATGGAGATCAGATCGAGATTGTAGACATCCACGCGCCCCTTCTGGCGCTCCAGCCAGCTGCGGCGCAACCACATGATGCCGGAGAAGAGCACCGCGGCAATGGAAAAGAGCACACCGATCACCTCGGCGTTCTGCTGAATGAAAGTGGGTTGATTGCGGGTATAGTAGTTCATGGCGCCGTCATGGATGGGCAGGATGGTTCCCTCCTCCAGGTCCGGCTTGCTGACGAGGTTGGCCAGGCGGGAATAGATGGACAGATCCCGGCGGTTCTCGAACAGGATGGAGGTTATGGTGCGCACGACGCCGCTGTCCACGTCATGGCGCGTCACCAGCATGCGCGAGGCGGCCACCGTTTCGATGCTGTCTTTCGGCAGGGGCGGGCCGCCGGCATAGAGCCCCTTGGGGATGCGGATGGCATGCAAGGCGGCGCGGCGGCGGGACATGGCCTCGGCCTGGTCGACGGGCAAAATCCTGATGCTGGTGGTTTCGGCCAGCCAGCGGATGTGGCGGTCGCCGGGCGGCAACATGAGGAAAAGCCCCTGCACCCGCCCCTTGCGCAAGGCCAGAAGGGCCTCCTTCTGGCTCAGGGGGAAGGGGCGCATGCGTTCCGGATTGAGGCCATACTGGCCGATCATGAACCAGAAGGAGCGATAGGCGGCCGTCTTGTAGGAAGGCACGGCCATGCGCTTCCCCTCCAGGTCATGAATGGAGGAGATGCCCGAATCGGCGCGCACGATGACGTGATAGGTATCGGGAAAGAGGTTGGCCACCAGCGAGAAACTCGGGCGGGTCACCGAATCGGCCGGGATGGCGGCGAAATCCACCTTGCCCTTTTCCAGCAGGCGGATGTCCTCGGCCGGGCCTTCGGTGGGCACCAGTTCCAGGCGCAGGCCGTCCTCCTTGCCGGCGGCGATCCTGGCGACCGCCTCCAGCAATCCGCGAATGTCGCTGCCCTTGTGCCCGGCGGCGATGCGCACCACCTCCGGCGCGGCCTTGACGACCTTGAAATAATAGAACAGGCCGCCAGCAATCAACAGCGATGCCAGAAGTGGCAGAAAGGCCAGCATCAGGCCTTTCCTGTTGACGGTATCCTGATGCTTTTTCACCATGCGTTCTCGCAACGGACCGAAACGTGAAAGACGTGTTCCGTCTCTTACAATGTCCCATGATCTGCCGCAAGCGCAACCGGCGGACGGGGAATGCTCCATGCGTTCATAAAGCGCTTACCATTTTCCTTCATGATTGCAGGAAAGCCGGGAACGCGGGCGGGTTCGCGCGCGTCCGGGCGAGAGGAAAGTCCGGCAGCCGCGCCGGTCTTGCAAAAAGCAGGTTTCGCACCATGACATTCCATCCGTCTTCCTCCATGACCCAGGCGCAGACCCATTTCCGTCCCAAGCCGGACGGCGCGCGCGATCCGGCCGGCGAGGCCGGGTGGTATCTGCAACGCGAAAGGGAGATGCGCGGCCTTTCCCTCGACAAGGCGGGGCAGGATACGGGCATTCATCCGCACCATCTGGAAGCCATCGAGAAAGGCAATCTGGAAGGCCTGCCGGAGCGTTCCCAGGCCTTGCAGATGATCGGCGCCTATGCGCGCTATCTGGGCTTCGATCCGCAGCCGCTGGTGGCGCATTTCTCCCGCCTCATGCCGCGGCCGGTCAAACCGGGCGGCAAGCTTCGGGCCTTCTCCTCGGCCAAGGTGATCTCCTTTCCGCTGATCGAGCGGCTGCGCTCGATGACGTCGGGGGCTGGCGGAGTGGTGGCCTCGGTCATGGCCGCCGTGCTGCTGTTCGGCGGCACGGTCTGGGTGATTACCGCCGACCATGGCGCCAGTGACGGGAAATGGGTCAACGTGGCCGCGGCTCCCGAAGGCGGCCAGGAGCGCAAAGCCGCCATGGGCGGGCCGAAGAAGAAGGGCGTGCGCACGGTCTCGTCCATTTCCCAGCTTGCCGAGCAGGCCCTGGGCGATGACAAGCCGCTGGAGCATGTCAACAGCATGGAGGAACTCATCAAGCGCACGGCGACGGGAGATATCTCTTCTCCCGCCGGAAAGCCAAAGGACGCGCCGGTGGCTTCCAGGGAGGCCGGCAGCATGGCCGCGCCGCCGGCGCAGGCCGGGAAGACCGCCAAGGCGGCCGCGCCGGGCAGGGGCTTCGTGCTGCGCGCGGTGGATGACATCTGGGTGCGCATCGAGGACAAGGATGGCAACAGCGTCTATTCGGGCATGCTCAAGAAGGGCGAGACCTATACGGTGCCGCCGGTCAAGGGCCTGACCATCATCGCCCGCGACGGCGGTCTGCTGGAGTGGATGGAAAAGGGCAAGGTCATGGGCAGGCTGACCAAGCCGGGCACGGTGCTGGTCGGCGAGCCCTTGAGCCCGCAGGCCCTGCGCAAGCGGCAAGGCTGAAGCGCTTTCCCGGCGCGGGAAAATATATTACAAGCATGGATGAACGGGGGCGGAGGATCCGTCCCCTTTCCTTTGGAAGCAGGGTTTTTCCATGTCCATTGCGCATTCGGCGAAAATCGACCAGGTCCTGGCGCGCCTGGATTCGGTGGAAAAGGAACTGGCGGCGGGCCCCTCGGGCGATGAGTTCGTGCGCCTGTCGCGTGAATACGCCCAGCTCGAGCCGGTGGCGAAAGTGGCCAGGGCGTTGCGCGCGGCGCTGTCGGAGGCCGAGGATCTGCGCGCCATGCGGGACGATCCGGAAATGGGCGGGATGGCGCGCGAGGAGCTGGCGGCGCTGGAGCCGCGCATCGCCGGGCTGGAAAAGGAGCTGCAACTGCAACTTTTGCCCAAGGATGCGGCGGATGCGCGCAATGTCATCCTGGAGGTGCGGGCCGGAACCGGCGGCGACGAGGCGGCTTTGTTCGCCGGCGATCTGTTCCGCATGTATCAAAGGTTCGCGCAAGGCCGCGGCTGGACGGTGGAGATCCTGTCGGCCTCCGAATCGGAGCGCGGCGGTTACAAGGAGATCGTCGCCTCCATCAAGGGGGCGGGGGCCTACGCGGCGTTGAAATACGAATCCGGCGTGCACCGGGTGCAAAGGGTGCCGCAGACCGAGACCCAGGGGCGCATCCACACCTCGGCGGCCACCGTGGCGGTGCTGCCGGAGGCCGAGGAGGTGGATGTCAGGATCGAGGACAAGGATCTGCGCATCGACGTGTTCCGCGCCTCCGGGCCGGGCGGGCAATGCGTCAATACCACCGATTCGGCGGTGCGCATCACCCATCTGCCCACCGGCATCGTGGTCTCGCAGCAGGATGAGAAATCCCAGCACAAGAACAAGGCCAAGGCCATGAAGGTGCTGCGGGCGCGCATCTACGAAATGGAGCGGCGCAAGCTGGACGAGGCGCGGGCCAGCGAAAGGCGCGGCCAGATCGGCTCCGGCGACCGCTCCGAGCGCATCCGCACCTACAATTTCCCGCAAGGACGGGTCACCGATCACCGCATCGGGCTGACGCTCCACAAGCTCGATCAGATCATGGCCGGAGACGGGCTGGACGAGCTGGTGCGGGCGCTGACCACCGAGGATCAGGCCGCCAAGCTGGCCGCCCAGGCTGCCGGGGACGGGCAAGGAGATGCGGCGTGAGGCGCGCTTCCCTGGCCGGAATGCC
>Ga0256841_1002621_pt1 | contig 14155 bp, 11 predicted proteins | sample 356308metaG_FD_185971 | JGI IMG/M metagenome (GOLD analysis project Ga0256841, IMG submission 185971) | Hydrothermal vent microbial communities from Mid Atlantic Ridge, Atlantic Ocean - 356-308 | ecosystem: Environmental > Aquatic > Marine > Hydrothermal vents | place: Atlantic Ocean: Mid...
TCGCACACGAACACGTCCGGATCAAGCCCACTTACACATAAGGGATCAATCGCTTCACCTGCTTTCTGTTGGTGGAATCCAACAAGGTGCCTTTCCGCAAGTTTCTCTTGCGCTTAGAACTCTTTTTGGTAAGTATATGGCTGGCATAAGCCTTTCTCCTGGCTATTTTTCCCGTGCCCGTCACTCTGAACCGCTTTGCGGCAGCACGTTTCGTCTTCAACTTTGGCATTCTTCCCTCCAATAATCTTGCAGATTTTGTACTGCGAGGTGGGAGCAAAGCGTGAAAGCAGCAATCAGGTATAGGAGGGGGCTACTTTGGCACCAACAGCATACTTATGGTGTTTCTTCCTTCCTGTCTCGGCTGCTGTTCTATGGAGCCAAGCTCTCCTACCTGCTCTGCCACCCTCTTCAACAGCTCGTAGCCCATATCCATGTAAGCCATTTCCCTGCCCCGAAAAAAGACCACGACCTTTACGCGGTATTTCTTTTCAAGGAACTTCTTGATATTTCTTATCTTGAAGCTCAGATCATGCTCATCGGTATGGGGCCGTAACTTGACCTCTTTGACCTGGAACACTCTGCTCTTCTTCCTGGCTTCCTGTAGCTTCTTGCTGGCCTGGTACTTGAATTTTCCATAATCCATGATCCTGCAAACCGGCGGATCCGATTTAGGAGAAACTTCGACCAGGTCCAGTCCTTCATCCCTTGCGACCCGCAGGGCGTCCTGGAGTGGCAATATCCCGAGCTGCTGCCCCTCCACAGAGATCAATCGCACATTACGGGCCCTTATTTGCTCATTAACTCTCACGTCAGTGTGCTGCTTTGCTATGGCTTACCTCCTTTCCCTACAGTCCTGTTTCAGCCGCTCAATGAAGTCCTCTACACTCATAGGGGGAAGATTTTCCCCTGTCCTTAACCTGGCCGTTATTGCCCTGGCCTCTACCTCTTTATCACCGATAATAAGCATATAAGGAATTTTCATAAGCTGTGCCTCTCGCACCTTTAAGCCCAGCTTTTCGTTCCTGAAATCTGATTCAATACGCACGCCCACATCTTTCAGTTGCTGTAGGACCTTCTCAGCGTAAGGCAGGTGTCTGTCTGTAACAGTAAGCAAAATTGCCTGGACAGGAGCCAGCCATACAGGAAATGCACCAGCGTAATGCTCAATCAGGATCCCTATGAACCGCTCAATCGCCCCAAGGATAACCCGATGTATCATAGCTGGCCTGTGTTTTTCCCCGTCTTTGCCGATGTAGTAAAGGTCGAATCTTTCCGGCAAGGTAAAATCACATTGTATCGTGGCGCACTGCCATTTTCTACCCAGGGCGTCCCGCAGCTTTACATCGATCTTGGGCCCGTAAAATGCCCCATCCCCTTCATTAATCTCATAGGGGAGGCTGTCGTCTTGCATGGCTTTTATGAGCGCCTCAGTTGCATTGTTCCAGTCCTCCTCAGAGCCAATCGATTTCTCTGGCCGCGTGCTGATCTCAAGTTCATATTCAAAGCCGAAAATACCCATCACGTCTTTTACAAAATCGAGCACTCCCTTTATCTCATCGTTCAACTGCTCAGGCATGCAGATGATGTGTGCGTCATCTTGGGTAAACTCACGAACTCTCAGGAGGCCATGGAGCACACCGGATCTTTCGTGTCGATGAACTGTACCTAACTCGAAATAACGTTTAGGTAGATCTCGATAACTTCTTATCTTGGAGCGATAGATCATCATATGAGCAAGACAGTTCATTGGCTTAATGCCGTAAGACTGTTCGTCAATTACGGTAAAGTACATGTTCTCTCGGTAGTTCTCAAAGTGCCCGGACTTTTTCCACAACTCAGTCTTAAGCAATTGAGGCCCGCGAACCAGTTCGTAGCCACGTTTCAGGTGTTCTTTGATTTCAAAATCTTCAAGGATATACCTCAACATTGCACCCTTTGGGTGCCACACCACCATCCCGGCGCCAATTTCCTCGTAAGTATTGAATATATCCAACTGGGGTCCGAGACGAACATGATTCCTCTTGCGAGCCTCTTCCAGTTTATGTAGGTAAGCCCTCAGCTCTTTCTTACTCGGGAACGCCACACCATAAATTCGGCTTAACATCTGGCGTTTTTCATCGCCTCTCCAATAGGCACCGGCTACCTTCGTCAGTTTAAAGGCTTTTATTTTCCCGGTGGATGGCAAATGCGGGCCCCTGCACAGGTCAGTAAATGTCCCCTGGGTGTAAAGCGATACCTTTTCATCCCGTATATCTTCAAGCAACTCAAGCTTATAGTTTTCTCCGGCTCGCTCAAAAAAACGTATTGCTTCTTCTTTAGAAACTTCTTTCCTTTGAAAGGGATAGTCAGCCTTTATTATCTCGGCCATCTTTTCTTCTATCGCGGGCAGATCCTCTTCTTTGAATGGCCGCTCGTAATCAAAATCATAGTAAAAACCGCTCTCAATTGCCGGCCCTATGGTTACTTTTACCCCGGGAAACAGCTCCTTAACCGCCATGGCCATGACATGTGACGTACTATGCCTCAGGATCTCCAGGCCCTCAGGGGAATCCACATAAATTGGCTCAAGCTGCACTTCTCCATCAAGGGCAGTATCGAGGTCACAGAGTCTGCCGTTCAGCCTAACCGCGATGACATCTTCAAGGCGTTTTACCTTGAGCCTCCTGAGGGCATCTATTGCTGTAAGCGAATCAGCCTCGATAACTCTAGGCTCTTCATCTTTAACTCTAATGCTGTAGCTTTTCACTTTACTTATCTCTAAAGAAAACAAGGCATCTGAGCGAAGCTACTCTCTCCTTCAGATGCCCCTTACAATGTTGTGTTATCTAAAATGGGACCCCACGAACTCAATTTTTTATACAGCCTTACTCCCTATGTTATCGACTTTCTTCAGCCGCTACCCTCCGCAAAGAGTTTTTTTGCAGGGAGAGCTTGCCTTTTATAGTTGACAACCTAAAGAAATGCAAGAAAAAAATAGGACTAGTCATCCGCTTGGCGCAAAGAATGACATTCCTCCATAGCCGATTGTAATCGCATTGCTCAGTGCATAAATGAGGGACCTTTTTCCTAAGGTGCATGAAAAAAGCCGCCCTTAGGCGGCTCCCTTTACTGATTGCTGGTAGGCGCGATGGGATTTGAACCCATGACCACTACCGCGTCAAGGTAGTGCTCTCCCCCTGAGCTACGCGCCTGTGTTCGACTTCTTTAAACCTAGCAACAACCCCGTCCCTTGTCAAGCTCTAACCTTCCGCTGCCTTCGCAGAACCCCCTTTCGAACCATTGCTTATTACCTGGAACCAGAAATACATGTAGTGGAGTCCGGAACTGATCGTAAACAGTGCTGTCAGCCAATAAACCAGCTTGTGAAACGCGGCCGAGAAGTGGAAATATCCTGCCGACAAGACCACGAATACCGTAGCTAATTGGAGACATGTGGTAGCCTTGCTGATCAAAGAAGGATGTATGGTTATAGTCAGGTCGTTGAGAAAAAGCACGGAGACACCGAGTAATATCAGAACATCACGACTTATCACAATGACCGTCAACCAGGATGGTACAAACCCTCTAAAAGAAAGGACTACAAATGCCGCTACCAGAAGGATCTTGTCCGCCAGAGGATCAAGATAAGAACCAAGAGTGCTCTTCTGGTTGAAAAGCCGCGCCACAAGTCCATCGGCGCCGTCGCTCAGTCCTGCTATTACGAAGACCACCAGAGCGGGTAAGAATTTCTCGTTTAACAGATAGATTATGAAAATCGGCGCCAGAATAATCCGTAAGCTTGTAATGAGATTTGGTATAGTCATATCTGCTATGCTCGCTTCTATTGCTTACCTGCACTGCCTATCACAAAGACCACTTGTCCGTCTTTTTTCTCCACACCCTGAATGGGAATAGGCAAAGAATCGTGGTACATGACAAGGTTTGCAAACTTTTCTTCATCCCCCCGGTATTGAACCTTAAAAGACACAAAGTGGCTGCCAATTCTGCTTTGTACAAATTCCTTAACCCCAGGGATCTGTTTGCTTAAAAAGTCCTTTAATTTTCTATACTGTGCATAACTCTCGAGGCCTTTCAACACTACCTCGAAGGTATTATAAGTAACCTCCTGGCCCCCAGCTTCAATCACACATGTCTCTAACCTCGGCATCATGCGGTTGACCATTTTCTCAAGCACGTCCACAACTCCCTGGGTATCGCTTCCCTCAGGAGCAGTACTGCTCTCGGTCATCTGGCAAACTTCCTTTCCATCTACGACACCGACCACTTCAAGCCACAAGGAAATCTCGCCAGAGCCATTGCTCTTAGTCTTTCCATAAACTACAACGTCAGCTCCTAACAGGGCCCCCCATGCCTTCACAAGGGGCACAGAAAGTTCAGCCCTCTTCATCTCAGGACTAACCTGCTTTGTAGGAAAGGAAATAGTCCTGTCCACCAAATCAAAGCCTTTGTTCTGAAAAGCTCTGAAAAGAGCCAACTCTGGTGGAGACAGTGCCGATGCCTCTTCGGGTTTCTCCCACCAGTATTTACTCCTGCCTTGAAGAGAGTTTCCCACAAGAAATAATATCTTGATGGGCCTGGCCTCTGCGCTAAGGATACCTTGCGCCAGGAATCGGTCTGTAGCAAGCTTTTCGTTCACCCTTATTCTCAGGAGAAGGACGTATCTATCCTCCAACTGCATCTCCCTGACAACATGGTAATATTCCACCAATTCCTTTGCCCTCGGCAGTATCCCATCAGCAAGAGTATCAAGGTGTTCGGAAACAGTCTTTGGGCCCAGTTTCTTAATTATATAATACTCAACCCCTCTAGCAACTGCCTTGGATATTGCCTCTTGCCTTGCCCCGGCCACGTTGTCTTGCACTATTTTTGCTACCCCGAGGGCCAGAATCTGTGCATCACCTGACGAGGCATTCTGCTCTTGGGCATATGAATAGCTATCTAACCAGAGCCCAAGCATCACTATAAAAGCGAAGAATGAAACAGCTATTATAATAAGGCGTTTTCCTGCTGCCTCCTTCCTATGTATATCTTGATTTTTATATCTTAGTGCCACAGATCATCCCCTCCACAGCATGTTTCCAAACTAGTGCCTCATTTATGTGGCCTAGGAGAATACCTAGGTACCAGTGGCTACTCGTACCCTGAGGCATCCCTTAGTCTTCTTACGGCAAGAAGTACATCAGCGCCCGAGACCAGCTCCATAGGTCCAAAGGCGCCATGATCTGGATCTAACATATGCGTGAGTCTAGTACAGAGGATAACATCAGCGAAGTACGGAGCATCCCGCTCAAGATCATCAAATGGGTTAACGAGGCTCTGAATCTCTTTACTCTTACTCGGAGCCAATTTTAACTTTCTGATTATGTCTGCTAAGATGGTAGCAAAGTCCGATCTGGTAACCGGCATATCGGGCCTGAACGAACCATCAGGGAACAGCGTCAACCCTTGAATGCCAACACTAAGGATTCTTGCTATTTCTGCTCTGTAAGGGTAGCGCCTTATATCCTGTGGAACTGGAAGCCTTGCTTTCGGCTCGGCCGGACAAATGGACTCTGCACTATGCATCCCTAAAATACGGGTGCAACCCAACTCCCTCGCAATTAACGCTGCCACTTCACCCCTTGTCAGCGCTGCTTTAAATGCCATGGCGCGGCCCAGTTGAGTTTCGGGTTTTGCGGCAATTACCTTATTCACCAGCGCCAAAGCATCCTCGGCTCTTTCTCGAAAAGGGCCCCCGAGCTTTACCGCCTTCCTGAAGGCCCATACTGCCTTGGGCAACATTCTGGCTTCTCTGTACGCCACACCCATATAATAATAAGCTTCAGAGCTGTTGTGATCCTCATCAAGGGCTTTTAGGAAAAGAGCCTCTGCTCGATCAACCCAGTCCCTTCCTTTTTTGAGAGTTACCAAACGGAGGAAGCCTACATCAGCTAATGCCTTTGCCTTATCCGTCTTCGCGCAAGCCCTTGCATGGCCCATGGCCCTAAATGCTTGATCAAACCTCTCCTGCATTCCCAGGGACAAACCTATACCCCTATATGCATCACAACAGCGGGGGTCTAATGTCAGGGCCGTCCTGAACTCCCGTCTGGCATCATCGATGCGCCCCAGCTCCAACAGTCTGAAGCCATTTGTCACCCTGTGTCCGGCGGAATCCAGTATAAACTCCTTTGGGGGACGTGTGCATCCACTGGTGATAAAGCCCACAAGCACGAGTACAGCAAAAAACACCCTTTTGGCATCATCCCTACAAAATAATTGCCTTGTAAGTATATCCAACATTCCTTACTTGCTCGGCCTTTTTCCTAAGACGAATACAACCTTGCAGTCATGGAAAAGCAAGAGGTTGACAGGATTTGCCCTGATGCTTTCGGCATCAGAATTTGTCAATACAACAATATTTGGATTACCCCGAAGGACCCTCAATGCCTTAAGTTTTAATATCTTCTTTCCGAGCCAAAGAGTATTGATCCGTTTATCCGGCCCTTTAACATACCTTACCATCCCCTCCCTGGTTACGCAGTCTCGGCTCACATAGGCTGGACCAAATATCTCCTCTTCTTTCTCATTAATGATCCTCGGGACGAGACACGGCTTAAAGCTTATCTCGCTGCAATCAATCAGAATTCCCGTATAGGAGCTTTTCGGATTTGTTGTGCAGGAACCCATCTTGATTATAGGCCTGATTCTCTTTATGTAGTCAGGCAAAATGAGATCAGCAACAGGGCCATTGAATCTAAGAGAAAGGGTCACTCTAACGGTATCCTTTCCAACAAACGACAGATTTGCAAGTTCCGCACTTTTCACAAGCGAAGTCAATTTAATTAGCCGTTCTTTATCGCCCTTTATGAAATCAGAGACAGATCTGCCCGAGTCCATAGTAATGGCCATGATAATCGACAGGAGATTTTTCCTGGCCTTCTGGATGGCAAGCTTCTTTGCCAGGGAACGGGCCCGGGGCTTTGTCCCTTCGTACTTAGGAAAGGTACTTTGCCCAACCGCCTCAATTATTCTATTAGTCCAGTCTATGGAGCCGTACCTGGACCTTTCGACAAAGTTGGCTCCCCTCCCAATAGCTGGCACCAGGCCCACCGCGAGCAAGAAAATTACCATGATTGAATTTTTCCAGAATCTTTCTGTGATCATATAACAAACGAAACTTACGAGATGATATATCTCGAAGTCTCCTTCCCTGGTTATCGACTATTTAGCCAGAAATGATCTGACCCTTTTAACAACGGCTTCGTATTGGTGCGGCCTCACCCAGATAAACTCCGGCTCTGCCCTGAACCATGTGATCTGTCTCTTGGCATAGCGCCTGGTATCCCTTTGAAGCTCTCGGAGCGCTGCTCCAAGGCTAGAATTATTTGTGAGGAACCTGACCATATGCCTGTATCCAATAGCCTGCATGGACTTTAACTGAGGAGAGTAACCTTTATCCAGAAGCCTTTTTGTCTCCTCCACCAACCCTTCCTCGATCATTTTCTCACTTCGTTTATTAATTCTCTCATACAGGACCTCTCGATCAAGATACAGACAAAAGACTATATCATCAAATGGTTTCTCCCGGAAACCATGGTTCTTTGCTAACTCAGAGGGGCGTCTTTTTGTAAGCTCATATATTTCGATGGCCCGCATTACTCTGATCCTATCATTTAAATGAATCTTTTTAGCTGCTTCCGGGTCCAATTGTTGCAGCCTCTCATACATGTGCTCAGGCCCGAGGCTCTCATATTCCTCCCTGATCCGAGCCCTGAGATCTGGATCTGCCTCTGGACATAATAAAAGTCCCCCTCTCAGGGTCTTAATGTAAAGGCCAGTGCCGCCGACCACAATAGGGATCTTTCCTCTTTCCCAGATATCCGTTATAGCTGGCAGTGCCATTGACCTGTAAAGGGCCGCATTGAAGGGCTCATCCGGGTAAACCACATCCAGCATATGATGGGGGATAGTGGCTCTTTGCACTTTACTTGGCTTGGCCGTCCCTATGTCCATCTCCCTGTATACCTGCATGGAATCAGCATTTACGATTTCGCCATCCAGCTCTTTGGCAAGCGAAATGGCAAAGGAGGTTTTTCCGGTTGCAGTTGGTCCCCCTATGATAACTACTTTGGGCTTACGATAATTCAACACTCACACTACCCTCTTGAACATCTTTTCCAATTCATAATAAGTAATCTTCCTGCAAACCGGCCTTCCATGGGGGCAGTTAGTGGGAAGAGCTGTCCTATTCAACTGTTCCAGTAGGCTTTCCATTTCCTGCCTCGTTAGAACATCTCCGGCCTTTATTGCTCCGTGACACGCCAAAACACTTATCGCCCGGTGCATGAGGGTTTCCCTGTCAGCCTTGCCTTGTTCCAGGGCCTCGATCAACTCACCCATCAAAAAATCCCAATTGGCATTACCAAGAAGGGAAGGAATACCCCGCAGTAAGACGGACTGACCCCCAAAGTCTTCCACTTCAACCCCTAGCTTTGATAACAACCCGGACTTTTCCTGAAGAACCCTTTTCTCCCGGAGGCTCAACTCTATCGTTTTGGGCAACAGCAGAGTTTGCACCTCCACAGAGGCATCCTGCACCGCCTTTATAAGCCTATCATAGAGGACCCTTTCATGGGCGGCATGCTGGTCAACTATTACCAGACCTCCCTGCCCCTCACAGAGAATATATGTTCCATTTAACTGGCCAATCACCAGCACCTGTTCGTCGAGAAGAGTAGTTCCGATAGAGCCCTCCTCGATCTCCCGGTCCGGCGACAGAGTGAGATTTAGATCATAGCTGGAATCCGGAGTGTGCCAACTGAGTTGAAAAGGCTCAGCGACCTTCTTGCCCGCGCTTTTCTCCGAAGCAACCGTGTATTGTTCCACTGAGGGCCCCAATCCAGAATCTATAATCTCAGAGATCTTCCTAAAGATGCTACCCGGATTGCTAAAGCGCACTTCCTGCTTGGCAGGGTGGACATTGATATCCACCAGAGAGGGCTCCACGTCCAAGAACACAACGGCCTGAGGATAAAATCCCTTCATAAGCCTGCGACCATATCCTTCAATGATAGCCTTGTTTATCATTCTGTCCCGTACGCTTCTCCTATTCACATATACATATAGCCTGTCAGCCTTGGTTCTCGCAAACTGAGGGGGGCAAAGGTAGACACTAATCTTAACACCCTCCCCTAATCCAGTGCTCTGCACCATCCGCTCAGCCACATCTCTACCAAATGGCACCACAAGCCGGTGCACCAAATTATTTGTCCTTGCAAAGTTCAAAACCGTCCTCTTATCAGCCTGTAGCACAAAATGGATATCCTCAAATCCCAAAGCGATTCTGGTAAATACGTCTACCACGCTGTCTGTCTCCGAGCGGGGAGATCTCATGAATTTCCTTCTTGCTGGGACATTATAAAATAAATCCTTCACCTCGACAGTTGTACCCTCTGGCCTTCCAATCTCATCGACAGACTGTACCTTTCCCCCCGCCACCTTGAGTTGGTAACCAACAAGGCTGCCCTTCTGTCTTGTGCTGATTCTTAATTTGGATACAGCAGCAATGCTCGCCAATGCCTCACCGCGAAACCCAAGGGTGCTGATATTATAAAGATCATCCAACTCATAAATCTTACTGGTGGCATGCCTTTCAATGCAAAGCAACAAATCGTCTCTGGACATGCCAATTCCGTCATCGCTTACCCTTATCAGAGATATGCCGCCTCTTTCGATCTTTACATCTACACGGCTGGCACCTGCGTCTATGCTATTGTCAATTAACTCTCTGACCACAGAGCTCGGCCTGTCGATAACTTCTCCGGCAGCTATTCGGACCGCGACTTTTTCTGAAAGGATTCTAATATCATTCATATGCGAAAAATCTCACCACTCCTGGGGACTGCAAGGTAGGGTCGTCTGGACCTGAGAAACCGGGCGAGAAATCCCTTTCGCCTTGATTGCCTCAGCCTCACCCTTCCATTGGGATCATACTTAAGGCATATTGAGTGGAAAGGATCCCGGAGAAATTCAGTCACAAAAAGCGATGAAACCATTACCATCCTCAGCGAGTACTCTCTGAATCCATCCCACCTGAGAGTGCTTCGAGCAAACAAGGCGGGGACCGTATCGTATAGATAGTCTGATATCTTTACTGATTGGGTATAAATCTTTTTTCTGGTCCTGAGGCCCTTTTTCCTAGTGCTTACTATAGATCGCAGGATGTCGTCACAAGCATGCTGATCAGTGCTTAAAACATTCCTGGCTATTCTTGTATATACCGGTCCTACTACGTAATCGGCCCGCAGTTCCCAGTATAGGTGGGCCCCTCCCCTTTTGTTTGGAAAGATATGGACAAGATTCGGAATAAAAATGTTATGAGCTATTACATCTGCTGCCAAGTGGGCTAGAAATCCGTAGGCATAAGCCTTCTCTTTCTCAGTATCAGCCTCTTTGAGCAGGGCAAATCCTCCTTCCCAGTGGTGCGCATGCCTCGTGCTCTTAAGATGCCCTTTCATCAAGAAAAAATCCGCCGCGAGAGAACCGTACAGATACTCCAGTGGATTGGACAGGATAATAGCTCCAATTGCCGACAAGATATTGTCTGCACCCTCCAACGAGCGAAGGGCTATAACAGTATGAACACCAGGGCCCCACGCTAATGCGCTCCGGCAAATGAGTAAATCAATGATGCATACCAGCCCTGCCAGAAAGATTACGATGATAACTTTCTTTTTCAGACTTGTGCCTTGGTTTTGAATCAATGGCCTTTCCTCTTATGTTAAATTTCCCAACTGATTTGAAATATCCTGGCACCCCATATCCATAAAAGAGGGTGTTACCAGATCCTGCTAGCCTGTGCCCAGTGATGCCCAGCGCCCGTTCATTATTTACATACTTTCAGCAATGGAGACCGTTCGGTCGCCAAGCATATTAACGTAGCTCCCCAGCTCATTGTCATACCATCCATAAATAACTGCCTGAGTAATAGCTATTTTAACCATGTTGGCGGCTCCTTGCCCTCCCACCCCCTCTGTTCCGCAGACCAAGGCTAGATCTATGGCAACCTCGGCAGTCCTGGTATGAGTTTCGTGGGCTTCTATTATGGCAGCAGCACGAGGCAACCCGATAATATCACTGGAGACGTTTTGTTCCTCTGTATAATGGAGGTATCCCCTTGGATCATTTTCTGCTGCGTTCTTGTAAATGCTATTGACAACATCACGCCTGATAGGCTGTCCTGAAGGCTCCTCCTGCAAGTTCACAACTAGTATGACAAGGGACCCGGTGGTGTTAGGGATTCTAACAGACTCTGCGATGAATCCGATCTTTTTCATCTCAGGTATCACAAGGCCTAAGGTATCAGCGGCACCGGTGGTAGTCAAAATAATATTGTTCATCACACTTCTGTTCTTTCTGAGGTCAGTAGCACCGGCTTTAGGTAATCTATCCAGCACCTCTTGGGACCCTGTAACTGCATGCACGGTTGCCATTGAGGCTGTGAGTATCCGATGAGCTCCGAAGTAATCTATTAAGGGCTTCATCATATGAGCTAGGCACGTGGTTGTACATGAAGCATTGGAGATTAACTTATGAACCCTTGGGTCGAAATCGTTTTCATTAACCCCCATCACTGTGGTCACTGAATCTTCGGGCATAGGTTGGGTTTTGTCTTTTATCTTGAAAGGGGCTGAAAGAACCACTTTTTCTGCGCCCGCTTCCAGATGCCCTCTGAGGGCACCCTTTGGTGAGTCAGCGGGCGCCGTGGGGTCACGAAATTTGCCGGTTGTATCCACTACCAAGCGTACGCCGTGTTCAGCCCAAGCAATATCTTTGGGATCCCTGGCTTGTCGGAGAACCCTAACTTTTACTCCATCTACGATGATCTCCCCTCTTGCCTCGTCAATCTGCTGCACCACCTTGCCGCCCCGGTGGCCCTGCAGGTAGCCCCCAAGAGATCCATACGTCGAATCCCTTTCTATATAGTGGGCCACATCTTTAAGAGACGTCCCAACGGGCCTCCCTATGTTTACTACTATCTCAGGGAAATATTTTCTCGCAACATGGTGCCACAAAGTTAACTTGCCTATTCTGCCCAGACCATTTATACCCAGTACCATATCGCCTCCTGCCTTGCGTCCTTCAAAAGCCTCCATTTTCATCCCTCTCCATCTCTTTTATTTTCATCAGTCCTAGATACACGCTTCCTTCATTTCCATCTATACTGATCCAGTCCCCTGAGTCTACTTTCCTACCACTAAGGGAACAACTCCTTTCCTTTTCCATACATATCAAATTAGCACAGCCCACAACACAAGTCTTGCCCAATCGGTGCGCAACTATCGCAGCATGGCTGGTAGACCCACCTCGCGCAGTCAATAAACCATCAGCTTCATATATCTCTTTTATGTCGTCGGGCACAGTGTCACCCCTTATTAAGATCAGAGAGGTACCAGGTTCCTTTTCCCTCCAGTACCTGATCTCTTCAAGGCTGAAGACCGCCCTGCCTGTCATGGCACCCCCACTCACCCCTATACCGTGGCCCAGGAATTCAACTTTACCATCTTGTGCGAGATCAAAGGAATAGACCTTTTTCCTCTCCCTCATCACCATATCTCTTGTCTGAAGTATGTAAAGGTCTTCAGCAGTGGGCCCCTCAAATGTAAATTCCATTTCCTGGGGGCTCCACCGTCTCTCATAAATAAGCTCCTTTGCCCACTGTCTCAGGTTCTTGAAGATATCAGGGAACCTTCTTTCCAGACTCTCTTCAGGATTGCGGTTTTCCGCCTCGGCCTGTTTAACCGAGATTGGCTGGGTTTTGACTAATCCTGAAACCACGTCTTCCCCCTGATTGCCCAATGTGTAATCTCCCCATAGAACCAGCATGTCTCCGGACCATCTGGGGTTATGAGTAAAGAATACACCTGAGCCTGATTTGTTCGAATAGTTACCAAACACCATCGCCTGGACCGTTACAGCAGTGCCCCAGTCATCAGATATGCCCATGATTCTGCGGTATGTAACGGCCTTAGGGGCATTCCACGAATCGAAGACCTTGCTCACGGCTATCATTAATTGCGAAAAAGGTTCCACCTCAAGCTCGATACCGTGGTCCTTAATCAATTGCTCGTAGGTCAAGGCCACGTCTTTCATCTGATCCCCGCTGAATTCCCTTTTCAGTGGCAGGCCGAGACGATATTTAAAGTCAGATATTATAGCGTCGAACAGATCACGTTCCATACCAAAGGCCATCCCATACGATTGCAGGAAACGCCTGTAGGTATCCCATGCGAACCACGGGTTGCCCGTTATCCTCACAAGTCCCTGTACTATCTCCTTGTTAATCCCCACATCGAGGAATGTGTTCATCATTCCGGGCTGCGATATGGACGAGCCGCTTCGAACCGAGAGAAGCAGAGGATTTTTTGGATTGCCAAAATACTTCCCCGTTAGCGATTCAATCTTTGCTAGCTCTCTGGCTACCTGCTGCTCAAGATTTTTCCTTGCAGGAGGATATTTTTCCACCACATCGCGGCACCTGAAAACCTCGGTGGTAATTACGAAACCAGGAGGAACCGGGAGCCCCAAACCTTTCAACCGAACAAGGTTTAGGGCCTTGTTGCCCAGGTGTATCAGATCAACAACATTCTGGTTAACAGGATACAAAGGCGTGAGGGCTTTCTTTGGGTCATAACTCAGAAGCTTGTGTACCTTCTCCTTAGGCAGCCTTTGGGCCTGCTCATATAGAGTGTTAAGGATTCGGCTCACAAAAACATCCATTTGCTGAAGCCCCAGGGACGATGCTATCCTGTCTCTCAGGAAAATCTCCGACACTCTATGGGCGAATCGTTCCGGATCCTCATCATCCTTTGGCCTGAACTTGGGCAGCAAATCCTCCTTGGGTATCTGTGATATAATATTTATGAGATTGTTCTGATGCACATTATTAAAGTAATCATGGACAATGTTGCTCACCGCCAACGAAAGGCCTCTGAAAATATCCACAAACTGGGTGGAGGAAAAGCCCCTTATCTTCAGGGAATGCGCTAGAAGATCAAGCTGCTTGGCAACCTCTAGGGATTCAATGCCTTCCAACCTGAGGCCTTTATCAAACAGGATCAGGAACTCATAAATATGGGACATGGTTTCCCTGGTTATGAATTCCAGATCAAGT
>Ga0256841_1002622_pt1 | contig 14149 bp, 8 predicted proteins | sample 356308metaG_FD_185971 | JGI IMG/M metagenome (GOLD analysis project Ga0256841, IMG submission 185971) | Hydrothermal vent microbial communities from Mid Atlantic Ridge, Atlantic Ocean - 356-308 | ecosystem: Environmental > Aquatic > Marine > Hydrothermal vents | place: Atlantic Ocean: Mid...
CTCGCTCTCGACAACAACGCCATGGGACGACTCATACTGCTGATCTCACTGGCCGGCTCACAGGGACTTCACACAATGCCGACCTGTCGCTCATTCTACAACCACCCTCTCACCCGGTCAATGCTGACAGAAAGCCTGAATCCAATTCGGCGGAAGCCCTTTTGTCACTCTCCCCCTCGCATTGCTGAAAGGAAGAGGTCGTCTGAATCGATCGTGCTGGTGAGGATGATGGTCAGATCGCCCGAATCACCAGTTGAATCCCACCCGATTGCGCTCCTCTCCTCCCCCTTCTGGCAAGGAGAACGAATGGGGATGTTTCCTTCCATCTCCCCATCCCCCTTCAGTCGACGCATGCACCAGCATTTCACCCGAACTCATCATCCGGGTCGCAACCACATGCCTCATTTTCGACAAATCATTTCACCTGTAGACCAGATTCGCTAAGTCGCCTCCCATTCGACTACCAACCCGCCTCCGGCAGACATTCGATCCGGCGTTCCGAAGGCGAATGATGACGGTGAACTGGCAAACCCGTTGATCTCTCAATCCGTATTGATCCCTCCCTCAAGCAATGTAGCAGCGTCTCACGGCTCGTCAGCAGCGAACGAGATCTGCCCACCTTGCAGCTTCACCGGGACCAGGCTCCTTATCTTGACCACTCGACCGTGAACAACGAAAGGCTCAAACTCCCATTGCATTAATGCGTCGATGGCCGCTTGCGCTAATGCCCGATCACCGGTCGCATACGTGACTCCACTCACTACCCCTGTTTCATTCACGTCGACTCTCACAATCGCCCATCTCGCTTTCTGATGACCGGCAGTCCCGCCCGCCATGAGGGGAAAGACGAGCGCAACACTCTCCCGAACCAGGGCTCTCAACGCCCGCCAGGGAATCATGTATGTATCGCTGCGGGCGTCGTACTGGATCGCATCAACATTCTGTTGCGGAGCCAACCGGAAAGCGTGTACGGCGGCAGCGGCGAGGGAATATCCCATGGCCGAGTTCACGATCTTTCCGCCCTGAACCATGATGTTCTTCAATAACGGCCCGCTTCGAATGAGTCGACCATCAACATAGAGCGTCACATCCGTTCCAGCCGGAATGGCCAGATAGACGATGACTCGCTGATCTGAAGCCGCGCGTCCGCGGATCGTGAGCGGACCTTCGCTGAAGGAGACATCTTCCCGCGCGAGAGGATCGGCGCGCTCGATTTTCAGGATACTGAACATCGCCTTCTTGGTCGGATCATAGTGGATGACGGATGTCTTCAATTTCAATTCACGACCAATATCCGTTCTGCTCTCCAAACTGACCACGCCCTCCCGGCCGACATCATTGACCATGACGGTCAACGACTGATCTTCACCCAATCGGAATGACTCACGAAGTGGATTGAGAGGCAATGCCCTCTGGCCCTCCCTGGTCTGAGCGAAGCCAGCCGGCGCGAGCATCAAGCAAACGAGTAAGGAATGATGAATCGTGATGGAGCGAATGTTCATCATAAGATAACCTCCTCAGGATAATACATGAGCGAGTCAGGGAACCATCCACTCTCTTCGAAGGGATGAAATTCACCACCTTAACGACTTACTCCTCATCTCGTTTTCAGCAATCCCCTTCGAATGAAATCAGCACCTCCTCAAACGTGTCGCAGGCCGTGACGAAGACACAGCACTCACTGCCATGGCAATCCGTCGCACAGGGGGTTGACGTGCAATAGCCCAAAATACACAGAACTCCTCTATTCCCAATGTCAAGGAGACAATCGGGACTTTGCCCTGGAACAGGTGACATCGGTCTCAACATTGAGAGCGCGATGAGGATTCCTAAGAAAATTCGTTGTACTATCGGTTTCCTCCTCCCATTAACAATTTCAGCATTATTTTATCTCTAAAGCGCGACAGAGAGTCTCATTTTTGCGACCAGAAATCTCATCCCACCGGATTTCATTGATTTCCTCCCTCATCCTCCGACTATGAAGCGCCATTTGATGAGTGCGCCTTCTAATGATCGGCCAAGATCGCCCGGCAGGCAATTAGTTGAGCTGTGAGCCGAAGTTCGGGCCGGTCCAGCTCCTGAGCAATGCCGATCACCCGGGTGAAATCCTCGCGCGCGAGCTTTGGGAAGAGTGGCTCGAATCGAAAGAGGTTGGTCGCTTGGATCTTGCGGCGGGCTGACGGCCGGACCGAGCCGACTGGCGACGCCAGGGAGAACCGGGGGCGCCCTTTCTCATCAAACGCGCGATTGATGCTCTTGACGGCGTGACTCAGGAGTTCGAAGGCGCGCAGCGACTCAAGCTGAACATGCGTTTCGGTGATCCAGAGCATGACCTGGGCTTTTTCCACCGAGTCGCCGAGTTTCCGCGCCGTGTGCTCAGCTTCCACCAGCAAGGGCACGGCCCGCAGCCGATCCTCCTTCTTGGCCAGGGCGCGCGCGACCCAATTCAACCCCCAGGCTCGTTGTGACAACGGCTCCAGCTCGCGCGCGTATCGGGCCGCCGCGTTGAACTCGCCCCGCTCGGTGAAGACCTGCACGAGCAACTGCTTGATCTGCTGCACGAGGTGTTGCCGCTGCTCGCGGTCTTCGATGCGCTCGGCTATCTTCAGAGCATTATGATAGTCGCCCGATCCATAGGCAGACATGGCCGCCTGAGCATAATAAGCATCGCGCCGACTCGGTTCGGTCTCCTGCTTGGCCAAATCGAGAATCTTGGCGATATTGGCCCGGGGATTGGCGTTCGCTTCGATCATCTGGCGTTGTTCTTGCGTCAGAGGTCGGCCCAACTGATCAATAAGCGCGTTGAGTGCGACCACCGCGTCCGGTGTCCCATAGCGTTCGAGCTTCGGTTGCACTTGTCGGGCCAAAAAATAGGCATGTTGAGAGAGCTGTTCTCGCGTTTCGGCCGGCATGGATGAGGACATCTGCTCAAGCCAGCGAGCCGTTCGTTTCAGAATCCGCAGCATGAGATCGAAAAACTGGTGTATCTGCGAAGCGGCGACGACGGGCACCGCCAGCTTCTCGCTTGGTAGGTTCCCCAGTTGAAGATCCGGAAAGATGTAGACGGCCAGGATCTGAAGCTGGAAGGTCGTCAGATAGGGATTCTGCAGAAGCAGTGTCAAAACGCGCTCGAAGAGCGGATTGGTGCGATTCGCTCCCAGCGACATTTTCAGCGGGATGAGAAGATTCAAAAGCTGCGGCGAGACGACACCTTCGGCCAGACTCTCATCGGCCAACTTGAGCGCCCGTTCGGGATTCTCCGAAAAAGTTTGCAAGGCGAGCGCCACCAGTCTATCGGCTCGCGCCGCCCGTTCTTTCAAATCGGCTTTTGGATCGGCCGGAGGTGTTTCGGCCTCTTCTCGATCTGTTTCTTCATCTTTTTCGGCGCGCCACTTGGCGAGCTCCTCGGCGAACTCGCGGTCATAGCGCATGGCCTCTTGAATGACCTCCTGCCGCAACTGATTCCGCCGCCACTTCACCACATTCGACTCCTCCCCCTCGAGCTGATATTGGGCGATGGAGCGCAAGAGCTGCTGGAACTGGAGGCGGGCCTGCGCTTCACGTTCGTTCCAAAGCAGACCTGCGGCGCGGGCTTTCAGCCGCACACGCTCGCGAAAATCCTTGATCTTGTCGATCTCCGGGATGATGGCGTTCAGCGTCTGCAAAGCCAGCTCTCGCTGCGCCGTTTGGTCCTCCTCGGATGGCTCGCTGATCTCTGGCGCGTCCGGTTCCGTTTGTTTCGGCGCCTTCTCCTGTGCGAGCACGCCCAGCGGCGCGTTTAAGATGAGAGAGAGTAGAAGCGCGTTGATGAGGGATCTCGATACATTCATAATCGCCTCCTTCGAAAAAGAATGGGAGAACTCCCGCGCCCACTCTCGAAAAGCGTTTTTCATTCCTTCGGTGTGGCGTCTCCGCGCCATGGGCGACTCCTGTGAAAAGAATCTCCCAACGGATGAAAGGTCCCAACGGATGATCATCAGTTGATACCTTTCATCCGCTGGCGAGCGTATTTTCCTCCTTCATGGTTGGCGTCTGCGCCCATAAGCGATTCCCTCGCTATTTAACAGAAACCGTTTCCACCTCAGGGCCTTCCGGTTCCTTGAGAAGATAATTCTCAAAGAGATAGAACATGTCCCGATACACCCGCAACTCCTCTTCGGTCGGTTTCTTATAAGCTGGCCCCATCACAGCATTACTGAAATGCGTTGAATCCACAAAGACGATCAAGGCACCCCGGCCGTGCTGAATCTCCACCGCCAATAATCTATCCACGTCATCGCTGAAGATCGGCCGATGGGGACCCTGAACTTCCAATCTTGGTAGCGTCATCGGTCCATACGCTCGCTTTTCATATCCCGGCTCCTCATCTGAATTCTCAGGATTCGGATCCGCCGCCCTCCGCTTCACAACCTTGCTCGGCTTAGGAATCTGTAACGACACCTTAATGGGCATGGGCGCGAAGTGAATTCGGGCATTGAATCGCCGCAGCAGCCGATTCGTGATGAGGTTGTCATTTGTGATGCTATCCATTAAAAGCAGCCGGCCTCCATTCTGGAGAAAATGATGAAGTCGATGAATATCTTCTTCAGCGAATGATCTCCCCGGATTAATCACAACCACAATGTCAGCCGCATGAAGGGCTTCGTGCAGTGACTTTTTCACGGTCAGGAAAACTCCTAATCGAGCCAGATTGATATAGAACGTTCGAAATGTCTCTAAATTCCGGTGTGTCGGACCATGCTTGTGTTCATGTTCGTGCAGCAACAGGTGTTCCTCTGGTATCTGCTCAGCCAGCAAGGCCGAGACCTGCGTCAATCCAATATCCGAATACTGACTCTCAAAGGCAATGGCTCTATAGGCGATATGCGGTTTCAATTCATGATAATGCTGAGCGTTCCAATGATTCATCCAGGCAGCCGAAGCCCAAAATCCCGCCACCCCCAAGAGCGTGTACAGGGGCACGAGCGGTCTCAAATTAAAATGAAATATCAGAAAAACAGCTCCCAGGAGGCTGGCGAGGCCAATAGCCAAGAGCAGGAGATTCACGCGGTCGCCGTACGTGTTCCTACGGTTCAGGTAGTCGAGAACATGGAGAAAGAATTCGGCTTTTCCAGGCCAGAAAAAGGAGAAGTTGGAAAAGACGGTGCTGTCACTGAAGGCCACGACCCGTCCTTCACCATACTTCATGGCAGCCGCCTGTACGAAGAGTCCGTAATCTTCGTCCGGATCGAGCCGGATATTGCCGAAAAAGTTCTTATGCGAATAGTCAATCCATTCTCGCCCCAAGCCGGAACCCACCATGACGAACTCGGCCGAGAGCGGCACGTCCAGCGTACAGGAAGTCTCAAAAAGAAAATCAGAAATTCCTCTCACAATGGGATGGGAGAGATACCGGGGCTCTGTGTATGAAGTGATCCCTCCGGTCATCAAAGCGAACGTATCGTCGAAATTGAACCGAATTCGAAACGGACGAGCCAGATCGTTTAAGACTGTAGACATGCCGAAGAGGTTCGTATGATCGCCGATTAAGAAAAGCCCGCCGCCACTTCGGACGAAGTCATAAATGGCGCGCTTCTCCTCATCTGAAAAGAGCGTCGTGGGTGTCTTCACCACCAGCACATCGTACTTGTCTAAGAGCTGCTTGGTGACGGGCTGCTCCGTATTCACCTCGACATGAAAGTAGTGATCGGCAAAATCTCTGGCCAGATAGTAATTATACAGCGACTGCCGCCCGAACCATTCTTTATCGAACGGCCGCGTCGTCCACTCCCAGTTACTGTGAGTCTCATCAATCAGAATGCGCCCGCGCTTTTTTACCCCGGGATCCTGAAAAGTCAAATAGCCGGTGAATCCAGCCGTCGCGATAATGACCAGGATCGCAGCGGCACCGATCGGTTTCCATTTGAATATCGACTGGAGGCTTGGCAATTGATATGAGACCATCACCGGATTGAACCGTTCCAGAAAGAGCGAGAGCGGCGCCAGGCTGAGTAGAATGTACACTGGATTCCAAAAGAGCGAGAGATCCCGGACGGAAATGTAAACTGCGTAAAGAACCACAATGCGGAGGATGCCATAAGCAAGGAGACATAGGGCTGTCCGTCCAAGTCTCCGCCAAATCCCTCGGACGTCAAACAGAAACAAGCAGACAGCTTCTCCGACAAAGAAGAAAAGAAGCGGGAGAAAGGCAACCTTCTCCAACGTGATCGAGAAGCGAATGACCTCACGAAAGTCTTGTACGGCGACGATCGCACCTTGCCACGTCGTCTCGAAGCCGAAGATCTTCAGGAGCATGAAGATGACCGGCGCCAGCGGCCATGCACTATGGTAGACGGAGGCGAAGCGAATATAGAACGGCAGTAGCGCTGCTTGCAACAAACAAAGACTCAGCGTGAAGGCCATTCCCATTGCCAGGGAGTAAAAGACCGCTTTCGCCCGGGACGATCCCGCTGGCACAATGTTGAGGCGGGCGCTCTTCCAACTGGCCGCCAACCAGGCCGCCAACAGTAACCCCGCCCCCATTCCGCCATCAGGCTCCACGTAGATGGGCAACAGAAAGAGCCAACTCACCGAAATCAGGAGCACCGTCAGTCGAAAAAGCAGCATAGCTCACACCTCTTCCTTTCCGTTCGTCTTTGCATCCTCAGCATCTTGGCGGCTGCTTTTAAGACTCAAGATCTTCTTCAAAAACTCCACGTTCCCTCGCCAGGCCATCCACTCGTTCTCCAGCGTTTTATCCCACAGGAAGCGGGTATCTCCGATCAGGACGATCTCGCCTCGACCCCACTCCTTGGACACAACGATGGGAAAATCCTTGTATGAATAGAGAACTTCATGAGTGGCTCCATCGGTCACTTCGACCGGCCAGGCTTCCATGAAGTGCGGCTTCTCCATGAGCTTCTGAAATTCCTCAGCGCTCGGAATGAAATCCGTGATGGGCGCTGCTCCCAGCGGTATCGATCCAATGCGGAACCCGAACCTAGCCAGCAGCTCTCGCGATGCCACGCTCTCCTCATACCCCACAGCCAGCAAGGCCATGCCCCCTTCGGCCACGAATTTTTCCACCGCTTCAATCTCCTCCTTTGAGTAAGGCCGCATGGGCGAGATGGAGATGTAAACGCGACTGACCTTCAGCCAATCAGGGGAGAACTCTCTCATGATGATCGGCAGATACCCGTTGCGGACGAGATTGACCAGGAGTCCGTCAATTGATTCATCCTTCCACTTCTCTAATTTGAAATGGCCAAGATGGGAAGTATCAATATAAGCCACCTGCTCGCCTGCACTGGGCATTTCATCCGGCACTTTTGTGGAACGGGCAATTCCCGTGGAGATTGAGAAGCCCACTGTGAGCGTCAGTGCCGTAATGGTCATCGTGATGGGTTGGCCGACCTGACCTCCGAGTATGAGGCCCAGCACGGCCAAAGCTATGAAGATAAAGGAAAGATAAGACAGCGTAGGATAATCGAGCACTTCTCTCGTAGAGAGCCATGAGAAAGCTTCGGCAATGAAGGGATAGCTATAGGGGAGGGCCACGTTCTGAAATGATGACGTATCGCCGAAGACGAGGACTTTGCCTTCTCCATAGCTCGCTCCGGCCACAAGCACCACATCGCCGAGTTGCTCATCCCTTTGATACCGGTAATCGCCGAGAAATGCGCCGCGTCCCGCGTTCGCGTAGTCACCCTTGTCGGAAAAGGCATATTTTCCAGTGATGACAGGATACGCTGGCGTCGAGACAGAAAGTGAAGCCCCAATGCCATATTGAAGCATGTCGTTAACCTGATCCAATGAATGCGTCACAGGATGCGGGAAACATTCGTAAGAATAACGCCAGGCTCTGCGCGCTGGATAGGCCGAATCGAAATTAAAGCTGACGCGAATCGGCGCGAGCAAATGATTGAGCGGCCTCATGGTGCCAAAGATGTCGGTATGATCGCCCATCACAAGTAACGACCCGCCCGCTTTGACGAACTGCCAGATGCGCCCATGCCATTCCGGAGAGAAGATCTCCGTTGGACTGATGATCACTAGAATGCGTACCTCGTCAAATACCTCGTCGAGTTTCTCTATATGTTCGACGACGGTGACATCGAAGCCAGCCGCACGGAGATACTTCGGAAGCAGACCATACATGCCCGAAGCCGCGACGCCCAGTCGGCCAAATGTAGGCGTTCCATAGCTGGCCGAAGGTTCCGTGCCAAATATGACGACATAACCTCTCTCACCCTCCCCACCAAATCCATGTGTGGCCAGGTGACGCATCCCCACTGATGCGGCGACGAGAATCTGCACGAGAACAATACACTGGATCCTCGGTCGGCTCTCAATCCCTTCAGGGAGACGCGTTCTTCTGTGGAAGAAAGGAAGGACGACAGCTCCCAGGGCAAAACAAAGAACTTGAGAATTGAAGAGATTTAGGCCCGTATGTGTGTGATAGCGCAAAAGCGGATGGTGGAGACTGAGTAAATTGAAGACAGCAAACACTGCTCCCACCGACAGCATGCCCAAGGTCAACCGCCAGAGGCATTTCTCCATAATGAACAAAGCCAGAAAATAACAAGCAAAAAGCAAACAGATCCACCAACCACTGGCCGATGGAGCGATAACCAGCGTATGATCGATTATCTCTCCGAGTTTTCGCGTGGCGTGAACTGATCCGCTTAAACTCAATCTCCAAAAGGGTTCGAGCGGATAGAGGAAAGCGATGAACGTGAGACACACCCCGGCCGTTATCCCCAAGGTGGCCCAGTGAGCGGACATACGGCCCGCGAACCAAGCGCTCAAGCCAAAGGCAAATAGGCATGCTGCCGCCATCCAAACCATCGAGGCTTGGGTTACAACGCCGACAATGAAAGCCAAGATAATCACCACCAGAGCGAAGAGCCGCCTCCTTGGGGATCTGGCCCTCGTCGCTTCAGAGAACGATGGCGTCAAGACCAAGAGCAAGACCAAAGTCAGAAGAGAACCGATCAGATGATTGCCCTCGGAGGCAAAAGCTCCAAGATGCCCGCTGAAAAAGCAAAGCGCGAGGAGAAAAAGCGCTACCGTTGTAAATGGAGTCCATGACTGTTTCATCTCTCTCTGAAGCACCACATCGTTCTCCGACAATCCGCTACAGCCCAAATGCGTTAGGAGACGCGCTCGGCCTGGCAATCGATGTTCGTCTTCGAGACGAAGATGAATACAACGTACAGGCCTGAGAAAGTCGCACGCCCAAGGATCCCCCAAAAGCTCCTCCCGGACGCCACTCCCGTGAAATGGGGATAGGCACCCAAGGCGAGAAAGATCAAACCAGCCACCAACAGCACGTGAACGAACCGCCGTACGCGAAACCGGCTGTCTAAAAATTCACCCGCGACCATGCCCAGAATGCCGAGCATGAGCGCGCCCGCCCAGAAGAGGATCTCCACCAAGTCGTATCCATACGCTGTTGCACTTCCGAACCAGATGATGAGACCAGCTCCGGCAAGCAGACATCCCAGAGCCACGTCAATCCACAGCACACTCCTCAGCTTACCGAGGTATTGTTCGGGATTCGTCCTGGCGAGACCTCCGAGCACGCTCGTGATGGCTTCCAATAATCCAAAGGGGCCCCCTACAACTGTGTCAACGTAACCCAAGTCGAGCATCCTTGAACCCCCTCAACGCGCGATGTATCCGCGCCGAACTCGAATCAAGACCCTCCCGTTCTCCTTCTCCACCCAAGGCGCCACCCGCACTTTGATCCGCCGAAACCGACCATCGCGCTTCCGGTTCGCGGGCACATATCCCAATGTATATCGCGACTGGATGCGTCCGATCACTTCAGGCAAAAGCGTCGCCACCTCCTCTTGCCCGATCTCTATAATCTCCCCTCCAGTGGCCTCCACATACTTCTTGAGCGTCCCTCCACGAACGATCCTGTATAGACCAAAATTAACAGGGTTCGCTTTCATCCACCACTTCAGGAATCGCCATTCCAATGGTACCGGCGTGTGAACAAGAATTCCATACACCAGCGCATTGCTTCGATACACCGCCTTCAAGGCCGCTTTCGGCGAATGCCCTTTGAAGAATCTCGCACTCAGCAAGTTCCCGCTCATCACCACCAAAATTACGCGGCGGTTCAGTGGATGACTGGCCTTCTCCAAATAGACGGCTGCTTGGTAGATCGCTTCATCGATAAGCTCTGACGCGCCGATTCCCTCTGTCTCGCTCACAAGAGAGAGCTTCTCCCGGATTAATTCTTTGTCCGTTGTCAACTCTTGTAATAAGTGCGCTCGCGCAGCGAAGACCATCAAGGCGACCTCATCCTCCTCCCACAGCCCTTCGAGGCTATACTGTGCCACCCGCTCAATCACCTCCACCGAATCAATCATGCTCATATCAACCGGGCACACCATTAACACGAGCGAGAGCGGCCTCCGGCGGTGTGGCAAATCGTGGCGCTGAAAATGTTCGATCGGCCGTCGCGTTCCATCCTCGTAGACGAAGAAATCCTCTTTGCGCAAATTTCCGATCCGTTCGCCCGTCCGTTTGTTGATCACCTCGACGTTTAACAACACTAACTCCGTTCGCAGGCGAACCGCTTCGGTCTCTTGGGCGGGCACTAGCGATCGGGCTTGAACTCCCTGAAGAGCGAGCATTAGGCCACACAGGAGGCTCAGAAACCGAGTATCAGTAGCCATTCCCCAAAACCTCCACGAAAGAGATATCCCGAGAGCGCTCATCTCATCACACCCATCCTCCCGCGTCAAAGCAGATCCGTTTCTTCCACAGCGAAGGCAGTGGAACGATTCCCACACCAATTTCGAAAGAATCGCTCATGGGCTCGGAGCTGACCACGAAGGATGAACATGATGGAGCGCAAGTTGGCAACTTGCGCCACACTCCTATTTTCATGGGAGCGCTCTGTACGTGAAAATCCGTCCGGCGAAGCTGGCTTTCACCCGTTATCCGATCCTTCACGATCACTTCCAACTCATAATGCCCCGGTGCCATCCGCTCTACCGGCAACCGGCGGACGATGGAGACGATACTGTTCGTCATGCGTGGCTGAGCCAGAAACTCCCGACCCTGATAAATCACCTCCCTTCCTCGCATCACTCGGTAGCTCAGTTCCAGATCAACTGGAGATCCTGTAGCCTTCGCGGCCCGCTTCACTTGCAAGCTCATGATCGCTGGTGAACTCTGTTGAAACATCCTGGCCCCCGATGGAATCAATCGCAAAGATCCAACCGCTGGCAGTGACGTCAATGACTCCCGTCCCTCCTCTCCGATGCACAACACCACGTCACTGAGCAGCAAACGCTCAGGGTCGGGCATCGGGACCACGAGTTTCTTCTCCGCACTACCCAGCCGCCCCTCCTCATTCTCCCGCACTACCACGCGCAGCCGGTACTCCCCGGGAAGGAGTTCGACTTGCGTTACGTAACGTAAGTATCGACGGCGCAATTCCTCATAACGAGATGGCCGTAGATTCAACCGAATCGTTCGATCGATGAGTTTCTTAGGTTGGCCAGACAGCGTCAGAATTTGCGCGAGAATATCCACACTACCCTGATATCGCCCTTCCTGCCATCGGACAGGGATAGTGGCACCATCAACCTCGATCACCACTGAGATTAACACTCCGTCTTTTTTCGCTTGGGGGAAGATATATCCCTCGGCTATCACCGGCAACGTGCGGTACGTCTTCTCTGAAAGCAATGCTTCCACCATCTGATCGCGCCGCTCCGCCACCGTCATCCGTGCAAAAGGCTTGGGCGCCCAATATCCTACTCGTGTCCGCACCCGTATTCCCCTCCGCTTCACCTTTACTGTGATCCGCCGAAATCGCCCATTCTGCGCTATATTACTCGGATAGTAGGCCAGGTGATAGTAGTTGTGTGCATCTTGCGCTGCCCACCGAATCCCTTCCTCGCTCCGGTTTAATCCATAAAATCGCCCTCCTGTGGCCCGGGCCAAAATCCGAGGCGCATACTGAGATCCGGTGATCGCTGCCAAGTATCCCAAGATCGCCGAACCTTGCGTCATCCTGGATATCTCCGGCGCCATCAAACCACGCGCATCAATCACATAGAAGCTGATTCCACCTCGATTGGCCACATCAATGAGCCGCTCAAAAAGAGGGATATCTGCCCCCACGGAGAGTGGTTTATGATTAGGACTTGGTGATACTGATGCTCTCTGACCACCCACGACCTTCAACATGAGTCCGCTATTGAACCAAATTACCTGTTTGCGCCCAGGGAGTAGTGACAGACTGCGTATGACCTTGACGAAATCTTGAAGAAATACGCGCTTGATAAATTCACGATATCCCCGAGCATCGGCCAGATGCTCATTGGGTGAGAAAACCTGACGGGCAATGAGAGAACCGAGTGAAACCTGCCCAATTGCAGCTGAACTTGACGGAGCAGTGAGCACGCGTGTAATTCGACTCGTGACCGGTTCATGCGAGAGTACGGCTTCCACCGCTTGGCACACAAGGGCGCTATCATTGGTGAAATCCTGCATGATACCCTCCGGCGTGGCGACAGCCACTCGATCCGATGGTCCTGCCAATCCGTGAATTGCCTCGAACAACTTCTTTTTTCGTGCGGCCAGAAACGCTCGCTCATCGGGGCCAACACTGATGAAAATCAGACTGTAGCGCGGCGGGCTCGGCTTCGATAGAGCATTGTCTTTTCCCTTCGTTACATTGAGATCGTCCTGGTCAGAAGGAGCTGTACGGTAGCCCTTGCTGATCTGTTCAAACACCACGAACTTCTGTTGCACACCATCTTCGTACACTTCGACTTCGCTTGGCTTCAAATTGGTGATGGGCTTATCATGGACGTCTGTCACCACCACATCCAGTTCGACCAGATTGGCTTGCAAGCCGATCGTTCCTTTCCGCTTTTGTTCTTTTGACACAAGCCTATCTTGAGCTCGGAAGTGAACCAGTGGCAGCATCAACATTATTCCCAATCCTATGGCTTTTAACTTCATCGATCCTGCTCTTTTTTGGATGGCTTCATCCGGAATCTTCACAACAACATATCTCCATTGATAGCGAAGGCGCATCCCCTATCCTGTTGTCCGTGAGTCACCTCTAATGAAACACACTCTAATCAGAAGCCTCCCTTCACTCCCTTTGGCCGGGCGTATCTTACATAATCTACGCATCTCAATCCGAACTTATCGAGATATGACGATACCTCGACTGAGGGTTTATCGTCCTTGCGTTTCCGTTGATTTCCTCAGCAATAGGATCTAACTCGGCACTAAGTGACACAATTGAGCGTGACATTCGCCCACGGCTCAGAATGTCAAATCTTTCTCCACTGGCTATCTAACATCCTTCACCGGAAGCTGAATCAGGCGGTTGTTCAGTTGGTTCTGGCGCTGGGCATTGCCATCCCCCGTCAGTACATGTACTAACAGCACAAAAGCTACCCAAACAGGCACTAGCACAAGCACTTGTGAGACAAACGCTCCCACCACAGGCACTCCCCCCACATCCACTTAGAAGACAAGCGCTACCAGCACAATTACTGAGCTTACAAAAACTCACCACACATCCACTATTACCACATCCACTTTCAGCACTCTGGGGCTCCACAGCACTCGGTTTAAATGCCGGCGTGTCCACGCCCGCATAATACACAGTCAGTTGATCAAGCGCCATCACGGAGTGTTTTAACTTCTCGGCATAGATCGGTGACATACCATCACTCATATGACTCGAATCCATTGAAACGGCATAAACGTTCTCTAGCAGATCAGCCTCCATATCAACGCCGACGCTCCTGATGAACGGGGTCATGACAAGACACCACATCAAGATTCTTACCCAGGCTTGCACTCTTGCTCTACACATATTCCTCACCTCCTCAGATTGAGTTGTACCGAAAACTTCACCCCTATTTTACCAAAATCCGCGGTCTGAGTTACGACTCAAAGTCTCATTTTTGCGACGAAAAGTCTCATTTTTGCGACAAGAAGTCTCATCCCACCGGATTCACCGCATTCGCTCTTTCATCCGCTCCCGATACGCCCGCGGCGCACATCCCACCCACCGCTTGAACGCCCGCTCAAACGACCGCAACGTCTTGAACCCACTCGCCCACGCCACCTCCGAGACCGTGTATCGACGATCCCCCAATAACCGCCTCGCCCACCC
>Ga0256841_1002624_pt1 | contig 14142 bp, 14 predicted proteins | sample 356308metaG_FD_185971 | JGI IMG/M metagenome (GOLD analysis project Ga0256841, IMG submission 185971) | Hydrothermal vent microbial communities from Mid Atlantic Ridge, Atlantic Ocean - 356-308 | ecosystem: Environmental > Aquatic > Marine > Hydrothermal vents | place: Atlantic Ocean: Mid...
CGGGCAGCAGACGGAACGGGATCATGTGAACGGCATATCCATGCTTCTTGGGAAGCGCCTACTCTACCGCATTGCGCGCGAGCAGGACAAATGGCGCCATCTCAGAACCGCCAGCGGTAACTCACCCGCAGGCCCATGTTGCGCGTTTCGCTGCGCGGTTCCAGGATCAGGTCGCCGGTGGCCGTGCCGTTGCGGGTGACGGCCGCCAGATTGCTGCGTCCCAGATTCCAGGTGGCGTAATAGGGTTCGAAGACGATCGCCCGTCCCGAGGGCAGTTCCCAGCGCCAGCGCAGGGCCAGCTGCAGCCCGTCCTCGGTGGCCAGCACCACGTCGGTATCGTCATAGCCCTGGTAGCCCTTGAAGTCCACGCGCATGGTGCCGAACAGCATCCGGCGATAGCGCCCCTCCAGACGCAATTCATGTCTGTCCGCATGCCAGAGACGCAAATCGGCCCCGACCAGCAGATAGGCCCACTGATACTCCTCCAGCAACCCGGCCACGGGCGAGCCGTCAGTCGCGGTACTGTTCAGGATGTCACGATACCAGTAGTGATAGCCGAGGCCGCCAGACAGACGGAAGCGGTTGGCGTTACCGAAGGCATGACCGCCGAGCAGGCGGCCATCGAAAAGAAAGGTGCGGGTGTCGGTGCGCACCGGGATTCCGGTCTGGGTCTGGCCATCGTATTCGACGATGCCCGGATGCCATTCGCCCTCCGCGGCCAGGAACCAGCGCCCCCCGGCCAGTTGCCAGCGGGCGGCAAGGCCGGGCAAGGGTCCCGTTTCCTTGTCCAACAGACGGCCGTCGGTATCGAATTCCCGGTAGTCCATCCACCGCAGCTCGCCGCCGAGATCGACTTCCTGCTGCAGGGGCGCGGCCGGCGTCAACCCCGGCAGACATAGCCACAGCATCCCCGCCAGCAGCGGGGTCCGAAGGATGCGCAAGCTCACCGGTCCCGGGCCTGCTGGCAGAAGGGGCGTTCGTCGGGATTCTCCACCGCGCTGGCGATGATCTGCACGAACCGGCCCAGCTCCTCGATGCTCACCGCCTCGAGCAAGCGGTTGAGCAGCGCCGGCTCCACGGCAGCCTGGACGGTGCGACCGTCCCGCAACTGAATGGTGATGCCGGCCGCGTGCATCTCGGGCGCCTCCTCGGCCTCGAACAGGGCCTGTTCCTCGCTCAGCAGGCGATCGTAGGTTTCGTCGATGGCATCGAGCCGTGCATCGTCCACCTCCTCGTCGATGCTCACGACCAGCTCGGCCTCGTCGGTACGGGTCTGGCAAGGCACGTTCAACCGTTCCAGTTCGATCACGAACCGGTCACGGGAACGGCTGTTGAAGAAGACGTAATCGAACATGATGGTGATGATAGCGTTTTCGTGGTGGTCTGTCAGTGGGACCCGTTTCTAAATAGCTGTTCCGAACCCTCCTACACTCAGTGACAAGCACTGAGCCCTCTGGGACGGAGAGTCGTTTCGTGACCGTCGGCCGCAGGGATGCGGCCGTCGAGCCTACAGGGATGTATTCACGGCGTGTCACGAAACGACTCTCCGTCCCAGAGGGCGGTGTTGGAATCCGGCATGCTTGCCAAAGGAGTGGCACAAGCCGCGATAAGACGATGTTTTTCAACAGACCGGTTTTGGGTCGAGACGAATTCAACGCCCAGCGGCCTGCTCCACTTGTCGGGCGATTGCGGCATGCAGACGATCCGGCAACTCACGATCCCGGGGCAGGATGCGATCCGCGCCGCCGCTGGCGGCGTGCGACAGGCCGTCGCTGCCGGTCACCAGCAGACAGTGGCAATCCATGTCACCCTGGCGGCTGTGCTTGACGGCGGCGATCAGGGCCGCGCCGCCCAGGCGCCGGGGTTCGCCCGCGGTGACGAGGACGGCATGGCGGCGGTTGAGATAGTGCTCCAGGCCGCTGAGCCCGTCGTCGGTGCGATCGATCTGCAGGGGCAGATCCGCGAGCCGCTCCTGGAGCAGGCCGGCCAGCGAGGCGGAGGGCTCCACCAGCAAGAGGCTCAGGACGTTCCCCGGCCGGTTGCCATCCAGGGCGCGCAGGGCCTGACGGATCGGCTCGGCCTGCTGTATGGCCTCGCTGCCCAGTTGCTGGATTTGGCGCAGGATGTCCACGTGGGCCAGCAGTCGCGTCCGGTCATTCGCCGTCTCGCCGGCGTCGGCCAGGTGCGTCTCCAGCTGGTGGCAGGCGAAGGAAAGCACGTCGATCCCGTGCGTGGCCCCCAGCCCCTTGAGGTTGTGGACCTGGCGGCAAAGCTCCTCCGGCTCGGCCCGGGGTTCGAGGATCAGGCGTTCGATGGCATCGATCCGATTCGGCAGTTCCTGCAGAAACTCTTCCCGCAAACGGCGCAGGAGACGCTGGATGTCCTGGGGGGCGCTGGCGTCCATGAAAACGGGCCTCTGACAGGTTGTCGTTGAAAATGACGCTTTACAACAGCCTGTATAGCGGACATTCAGGCGTTTTCTGTAATTCCGGCCTTTTCGGCAACCGTCAAACTTCCTGCAGTCTGCCCGGTTCTCGCAGGCGCCGAATGTGCCGGTACAGGGTGCGTTCACTGACCCCGAGCAGCCGCGCAGCCCGGGAGCGATGACCAGCGGTCTTCTCCAGGGCCTCCAGCACCAGTTCATCGGTGAGCCGGCCCCGGCGACGGACCAGTTGTTCGGTCAGTTCGGGGGAATAGGCGCGGGCTTCCTGCTCGCGCAGCAGTTCCCGATCCTCGAGCACGATGTGATCCGGTCGCAGGATATCGTCACAGGCGAGGATCATGGCCCGTTCGATGATGTTGCGCAGCTCGCGCACGTTGCCCGGATAGTCATAACTCAGCAGTTTCTCGATCACCTCGCTGGAGAGCGGGATATGGCGCTCGCCTTCGGGCATGTGGGCCAGGAAGTGCTCGGCCAGGGCCACGATGTCGTCCTTGCGCTGACGCAGGGGCGGGATCTTCACGGGAAAGGCGGACAGGCGATAGTACAGATCCTGACGGAAGGCCCCTTCGCTCACCATCTGCTGCATGTCGCGGTTGGTGGCGGCGATGATTCTGACGTCAACATTGATGTATTCGTTGCCGCCAATCCGGCGAATGGTGCCCGATTCCAGCGCCCGCAGCAGCTTGGTTTGCAAGGGCAGGGGCAATTCGCAGATCTCGTCGATGAACAGGGTGCCGCCGTTGGCCGCCTCGAACAGGCCATGCTTGCGGGCAGTGGCGCCGGTGAAGGCGCCCTTCTCGTAACCGAACAGTTCGCTTTCGATGAGAGATTCACCCAGGGTACCGCAGTCCACCACCACGAACGGCTTGTCACGCCGCTCGGAATAATGATGAATGTATTCGGCCACCTTCTCCTTGCCCACGCCGCTCTCGCCCAGCAACAACACCGTGGATGCGGTGGGCGCCACCCGTTGCAGCAGGCTGGCCATGCGCAGAAAAGCCGGTGAACGGCCAACCAGCAGGTTTTCTTCCTTGTCCGGCTGGCTGAGAACGTGGATGTATTCACCCATGTAGCGCACCTCGCCTGCCGCATCCAGAATCGGTGAGGCCTGGAGCTGGACGTATTCTTCATGGTTGTGCGGATCGTAGTGGATATGCATCACCTGGGTCGGCTTGCCGCTCTGGAACACCGCCTCCAGCGGGCATTGCTCGCCATGCTGGCTGCAGGGCACATCCGAATGGTGGGAGACTTCATGACAACGCCGCCCCACCAGTTCGCCCGGTTCGGCCCCATAATGGCGCTGATAGGCGGTATTGGCCGCCACGATCCGGTAGTCACGATCGATGATGACGAAAGGGCCGGGCATGATGTCGATGAGCTGTTCGCAACTGGGCTTGTCCTGTATGAGGTTGTCGGAATCATTATCCATGATTCGAATCTCCTGTGGCACAAATGACATGACTGTCATGCCATTACTGTCATTTTTGAATTATAGAAGAAACCCGCGTCACCATCCAGGGACGCGGGTTCCGTGTCGGGATCAGCGCAGTTTTCCGATCCCCAGGGCCTTGAGAATGTACTTTTCGTACAGGTTCTCGGTGGTGCCCTTCTTCATCTTCTTGATGAAGTATTTCTCGAACGCCACCTTGGCGAGGTGGACCCATTTGCCTTTCTTCATCCAGGCCACGTTGCGCGGCGGGATCTGCGGCATGGCCACGAAGGCGATGCCGGTGTCGCCCATGTCGGCCAGACAGATGGCATTCCAGGTCGCTTCGGTATCGGGTTCCTTGCCTTCGATGTCGCGCTGGATGTTGTGGGCCGTGGCGCAGACCATCGATTCGATCATGTAGCCGGTCTTCGGCGTGCCGGTCGGAATCGGCGTGGCTTCCACGGGCGGGATGGCGATGCACACGCCGACCGAATAGATGTTGTTCCACTTGGGATTGCGCTGATACTTGTCCACCTTGACGAAGCCGCGTGGATTGACCAGATCCTCGCCGACCTTGGCCACCGCATCCACGCCCTTGAAGGCCGGCAGCATCATGGAGAACTTGAAGGGCAGCTCGTGCTGCTTGATCACCTCGCCTTTTTCGTTGTGCTCGTCCACGAACATCTTGCCGGCTTCCACCTTGGTGACCTTGGCGTTGGTGATCCAGTTGATGTGCTTGTTACGCAGCTCCGATTCGAGCATGCCCTTGGAATCCCCTACCCCGCCAAGGCCCAGATGGCCGATGTAGGGCTCGGAGGTGACGAAGGTCATGGGCACCTTGTCACGGATCTTCCGCTTGCGCAGATCGGCATCCATGATGAAAGCGAACTCGTAGGCCGGCCCGAAACAGGAGGCCAACTGGACGGCACCCACCACGATGGGACCGGGATCCTTGACGAATTCCTGCCATTCACCCCACGCCTTCTCGGCATGATCCACGGTGCAGATGGACTGGGTGTGGCCGTTGATGGGCCCCAGCCCCTCCACTTCCTCGAAGGCCAGCTTGGGGCCGGTGGCGATCACCAGGTAATCGTAGTCCACCACCTGCCCGTCGGCCAGGATGACCTTGTTCTCGTCGGGCTTGATTTCGTCGGCGGCCACCGGGATGAAGTTGATGTTCTTCTTCTTCAGGTAGGGTGCGAGCTTGAAGGTGGTGTCCTCGCGGGTCCGCCAGCCCACTGCCACCCAGGGATTGGACGGCACGAACTGGAAGGTGTCGGTGTTGGAAATCACCGTGATCTGGTGCTTCTTGCCCAGCAGGTGCCGCATGTCGTAGGCCGCGGGCAGCCCGCCTGTACTGGCACCGATGATGACGATATGAGCCATGTCTTGCTCCTCCTGATTTATTGTGTGGATGTGACGTGTCACCGTCTGAATCCCGGTACACGCTCTACAACTCGTCAGCACGATTCATGCCAACATGACATGACGCTGTCCTGACAAATTCGTTTCTAAAGACGGGGTGACAATGGCCGCTAACGTTGGCATCCCCAAAGCTGTGACAGAGGTCTCACAAAATGACAATAAAAATGCGAGTACTGCTGACCCTGATCCCGTCGGCAGCCGTCAGTTTTTTCCTTGCGGACTTCATCGCCAGTTGGCTGGCGCCGGCGGGAGGGATCCTGCATGACACACTCCTCGTCGTGCTGAGTCTGCTGCTGCTTGCCGCGGCCAGCCGTCTGCTGCTGTCCTGGTGGCTGCAGCCGCTGCGTGCACTGGCCGATTCGCCACAGACGACCGATCCCCTGCTCCGCCCCCTGGCGGAACGCCTGACCACCCAGCAGGAACGTCTCGATGGCCTGGGTGAGGAGGTCGGCCGGCTGTCGAACGATCTCTCCTTCACCGCCTCGGACATCTTCGCCAGCATGGAGAAGGCCGAGAACAGCATCGCCCGCCAGCAGCAGGAGACCGATCAGGTCGCCACCGCCATGAACGAGATGACGGCCACGGTGGAGGAAGTGGCGCGCAACGCCGCCGAAGCCTCCGGCGCCGCGCAGGCGGCCCTGGACGCCAGCAACGAAGGCCTGGGCATCGCCCGCACCGCCCGCGAGGACATCCAGGTGCTGGTGGACAAGGTGGACAACGCCTCGCAGGTGATCAGCCGGCTCGAAGAGGAGAGCGGCAACATCGGCGTGGTGCTCGACGTGATCAAGAACATCGCCGAACAGACCAACCTGCTGGCCCTGAACGCGGCCATCGAGGCGGCCCGGGCCGGCGAGCAGGGCCGCGGTTTCGCCGTGGTGGCCGACGAGGTGCGCACCCTCGCCTCCCGGACCCAGGAGTCCACCCAGGAGATCGAGGAGATGATCTCCCGCCTGCAGGCCGGCGTGCGCGATTCGGTGGCCGTGATGCAGGTGGCCGTGGAAAAGGGCCAGGAAGGCTCCGAACAGGTGGGCCGCACGCTCACGGCGCTGGACACCATCCTCCAGGCCGTGAACACCATGTCCGACATGAACTCGCAGATCGCCACCGCCGCCGAGGAACAGACGGCCGTGGCCAACGAGATCAATCAGAACATTCTCAACATCAACGAACAGGGCGTGACCACGGCCGCCGACGCCGAAGCCGCGCGCAAGGCCTGCGAGACCCTGGCCGACTTCTCCAACCGCCTGCAGGATCTGCTGCAGCGTCTCGACATCAAACCCGCGGGTCTGGATCTGTCGGCGGCCAAGGCCGCCCATCTCAACTGGAAGACCCGTCTGCGTGCCTTCCTCGACGGCAAGGAGGCCCTGTCCAGGGACGAGGCGGTTTCCCACCGGCACTGCAAGTTCGGCAAGTGGTATTACAGCGAAGGTCTGGAGAAATTCGGCGCCATTCCCGCCATGCGCGAGGTGGAGAAACCCCACGAAGAGCTGCACGAGATGATCCGCCTGATCATCGAATACAAGGAGCGGGGCCAGATGGACCAGGCCGAACAGGCCTACCACGAAGTGGCCCGGATCTCCGAGCGCATCGTCAGCCTCATGGACGAGGCCGAACGGGAGGCCAATTGATCCATTTCGGACAAGATGGATCCGTCGCGACGAAACCGAAGAGTAGCGCCTGGCGCGGAGTTGGTGCCCGGGGCCGGAATCGAACCGGCACGGTGTCGCCACCGAGAGATTTTAAGTCTCTTGCGTCTACCAGTTTCGCCACCCGGGCGGCACGGGCCGCCATTCTACCGAAGTGCCGACAGGATGGGTATGCGGCGTTTGGCGTCCTGGCAGCCTGCTGAATCGAGTAGGAGCGGCTTATCCCAGCCACCCGTCCCCAGCCACCCGCTACCGCATAATCGCGGCAAGGGCGCCACCCCTGCGGATCAACATAGGCGGCTCTGGTGACTCATTCGGTCTCGGGCGCCACGACCGGCTCGATGATGATTTCCACGCGACGATTCTTGCGCCGGCCTTCGGGGGTGGCGTTGGAGGCGCGGGGATGGTCTTCGCCGGCGCCGGCGGTGGTGATGCGCTCGGGGATCACGCCCCGCTGGCGCAGGGCGGCGGCCACCGCTGCGGCGCGGCGTTCGGAGAGCCTCTGGTTGTAGGCCCGTGAGCCGGTGCTGTCGGTATGGCCGATGATGGTGAGGTGGGTCTTGCCGTACTTGTTGATGATCCGGGCGATCTTGTCGAGCACCGGATCGAAGGCGGGCTGGATGCGGGTGGAATCCACCTCGAAGGCGGTGGCCGCGGTCATGCCCACCAGCAGGCGATTCTCGGGCAGCTTTTCCAGATAGATGATGCCGCGGTTCAGCTCGGGGGCGAGCTGTTTCTCGAAGTCCTTCTTCTGCTTGTCCATGTAATGGCCCACGGCGCCACCGGCAATGCCGCCGACGATGCCGTAGAGCACGCCGTATTTGCCCTCGCGACGGGTCGCCAGCCCCAGCAGGGCGCCGGTGGCGGCGCCGATGATGGCGCCCTTCTCGGTGTCGGTCATCTCGCGGGGACGGCCGTATTCATCGGTGGCGCAGCCGCCAGTGGCGAGGCTGAGGATCAGGGCGTACAGGAAGGGGCGGATTCGGCGGGGCATGGCGGTTCTCCTGCGGCACCGCGCCTCGGCCCCGGCGAGGCCGTGGCGCTGTCGGGAAACATGGAAATATGGAGGCTGGGCCCGGAGTCGAACCGAGGTACACGGCTTTGCAGGCCGCTGCATAGCCACTCTGCCACCCAGCCAGGAGGACCCATTCTACGCGAGAAGCGGGTCCCGGGACAAAAAAAACCTCGGCGCGGTGAACGGGGCCGAGGCTTGGGGTTTGGAGCGGGAAACGAGACTCGAACTCGCGACCCCGACCTTGGCAAGGTCGTGCTCTACCAACTGAGCTATTCCCGCTTGGTTGAGGACGCGTATTTTAACCTCGCCGTCGGCGCTGTCAAGCACCCTCTTTGCCATTGCCGTCACCATTGAGGGTGGGCCAGGCGGCACGCAGATAGACCACCATCGACCACAGGGTGAGGAAGGCGGCCACGTAGATCAGGATGAAGCCGATCTCCAGGGTGGGGAAATCGCCCAGCGGCTGCGCGTAGAGCAAAAAGCCGATGGCCAGCATCTGGGTGGCGGTCTTGAACTTGCCGATGATGGACACCGCCACCTTGGCCTCGTCGCCCACGTGGGCCATCCATTCGCGCAGGGCCGAGATGGCGATCTCGCGGCCGACGATGATCACCGTGGGCAGGGCCAGCAGCCAGCCCGGATGCTTGCTCACCAGCAGGACCAAGACGATGGTCACCACCAGCTTGTCGGCCACCGGATCGAGAAAGGCCCCGAGGTCCGACTGCAGGCGCAGGCGCCGGGCCAGATAGCCGTCGAACCAGTCGGTGATGCTAATCAGGAAGAACAGCACCGTGAGCACCACGTTGGTCCAGCCGAACAGGGGCACGTAGAACAGGATCACGAACAGCGGAATCAGGGCGATGCGCAGGAAGGTCAGCTTGTTGGGCAGGTTGAGCGCCATGTTCAGGTTCCGTCCGCGTGAAAGGCATCGTAGATTTGCTGCGCCAGCCGCGTGCTGATGCCCGGCACCCGGCTCAGATCCTCGATCCCGGCACGCGCCACTTCCTGCAGGCCGCCGAACTGCTTGAGCAGCCGCTGGCGGCGCTTCGACCCCAGACCGGGAATGGCTTCCAGCAGCGAGGTGTTGCGACGCCGCTGGCGGCGCTGGCGATGGCCGGTGATGGCGAAACGGTGTGCCTCATCCCGGATCTGCTGGACGAGGTGCAGCGCCGCGGAATCGGCTGGCAGTATAATTTCCGCCTCCCGGGCGGACAAGTGAAGGGTTTCCAGGCCGGGCTTGCGTCCCGGCCCCTTGGCCACGCCCACCAGGGTCACGCCCCGGATCCCCAGCTCGTCGAACACCGCGGCGGCCTGCGCCACCTGGCCCTTGCCGCCGTCGATGAACAGCACGTCGGGCAAGGCCCCCTCCCCCGCCTTCAGCCGCCGGTAGCGGCGGCTCAGGGCCTGATGCATGGCGGCGTAGTCGTCGCCGGGGGTGATGCCCTCGATGTTGAAACGCCGGTAGTCGGACTTGCGTGGGCCGGCCGTGTCGAACACCACGCAGGAGGCCACCGTGGCCTCGCCCCGGGTGTGACTGATGTCGAAACATTCGAGGCGGGTGGGCAGCTCGTCCAGCTCCAGCGCCTCCTGCAGGGCCTCCAGGCGCGCGAGCTGGCTGGCCCGGCTGTTGAGACGGATGGCCAGGGACTGGCGGGCGTTGTCCGCGGCCATGGCCACCCAGCGGGCTCGTTGCCCGCGCAGGGCATGCCGGAGACGCACGCGGTGGCCCGCTTCGCCGCTCAGGGCCTCTTCCAGGGCTTCGCGCGATTCGACCGCATGGCTGAGGAGGATTTCCGCCGGCACCATGGCGCCGGGGCGCAGGTAGTGCTGGGCCACGAACCGCTCCAGCAGCGCGCCCTCCTCGCCGGCTTCCAGCGCCCCTTCCAGGCGGGGATACCAGGTGCGGTTGCCCAGGTTGCGTCCGCCGCGGATGCTGAACACCTGCACGCAGCCCATGCCGCCCTCGATGGCCGCGGCCAGCACGTCCACCTCACCCTTCTCGCCGCTGATGTACTGGGTTTCCTGCACCCGCCGGAGGGCGGCGATCTGATCCCGGTAACGGGCAGCCTGCTCGAATTCCAGGGCGGCCGAGGCCGCTTCCATGCGCTTTACCAGCGCATCGATCACCTCGCTGCTCTTGCCCTCGAGGAACATCACCGCGTGGCGCACGTCCTCGGCATAGGCCTGCGGATCGGCCAGCCCGGTGCAGGGGGCGGGGCAGCGCTTGATCTGGTACTGCAGGCAGGGTCGGGAGCGGTTGTTGTAGAAGCTGTCCTCGCACTGGCGCACCGGGAACACCTTCTGCAGCAGGCGCAGGGTCTCGCGCACCGCGCCGGCGCTGGGATAGGGGCCGAAGTAGCGCCCCTTCGCCCGCCGCGCGCCCCGGTGCGGGCCGAGCCGGGGAAACTCGTGATCGCTCAGGAAGATCCAGGGAAAGCTCTTGTCGTCGCGGTAGAGGACGTTGTAGCGCGGCTTGTAACGCTTGATCCAGTTGTTCTCGAGCAGCAGGGCCTCGGTTTCCGTGTGGGTCACGGTGATCTCGATGTCGTGGATCTTCGCCACCAGCACCCGGGTCTTGGGGCTGTCGAGATTGGCACGAAAATAACTGGCCAGGCGCTTTTTCAGGTTGCGCGCCTTGCCCACGTAGATCACCGTGCCCTCGGCATCGAGCATGCGGTACACGCCGGGGCGGCCCGGCACGGTGCGCAGGAAATCGCGGGCGTCGAATGGGGTGGTGGCGTCGCGCATGGCGGCCATTGTATCAGCCGTCGATATGCTTCCGGATGCGGCGGAACACGGCCCGGAACATGGCCGGGGTGAGCCGCTTCGTCTGGGTGTTGTAGCGACTGCAGTGGTAGGAGCTGGCCAGGAAGCGGCCCGTGGGCAGCTCGGCGAAGGCGCCGTGAACGAAGGGCCAGTCGCGGATTTTCAGCGCCAGGGCCCGCAGCACCGCCTCGTGGGCGATGCGGCCGAGGGCCAGGATCACCGCGCGGCGGGGCAGCGCGGCCAGTTCGGCGGCCAGGAAAGGGTTGCAGGCGCGGATTTCCCCCCCGGTGGGCTTGTTGGCCGGGGGCAGGCATTTCACGGCGTTGGTGATCCGGCAGCGTTTCAGCCGCAGACCGTCGTCGGCGGCGGTCGATTCCGGCCGGTTGCTGAAGCCGAATTCGTGCAGGGTGGCGTAAAGCAGGATGCCGGCATGATCGCCGGTGAAGGGGCGCCCGGTGGCGTTGGCGCCGTGCAGGCCCGGAGCGAGCCCCACGATCAGCAGTTGGGGGCGGGCGCTGCCGAAGGGCGGCACGGGCCGGCAATGATAGCCGGGGTGCCTGGCCCGGACCGTATCGAGAAAGTCGGCCAGCCGCGGACAGCGCCGGCAATCCGGGTCGAATTGGAGTGCGTGCATGGGAATGGGAGAAATGACTTAAGGTATGCCGTATATCCTATTGATTATACAGCAATTATGCCTTTACTTTCACTGTGCTTTCCACCACCCCGTGCAGCAGTGCCAGGCGCGCCAGCTCGATGTCGTTCTGCACGCCCAGCTTGGTGTACAGGCGCGAGCGGTAGGTGCTGACCGTCTTGGGGCTGAGGCACAGTTTCTCCGAGATGTGGGTGACCGACTGGCCATCCATCATCATCAGCAGCACCTGCATCTCCCGTTCGGAGAGGCTGTCGAAGGGGGAGCCCTCGTTGCCATCGAAGCTCGACAGGGCCATCTGCTGGGCGATCTCGGGCGTGATGTAGCGCTTGCCGGCCACCACCGAACGGATCGCGCGCAGGATTTCCTCGATCCGGGCCCCCTTGGTGAGGTAACCCATGGCGCCGGCCTTCATCAGCCGCTGGGGAAAGAGATCGTCGTCGTGCATGGTGACGATGATGATCCGCAGATCGGGGTTGCGGCGCAGCAGCTTGCGGGTGGCTTCCAGGCCGCCGATGCCGGGCATGTTGATGTCCATGAGCACCACGTCAGGGCCGGCAGCTTCCACCTGCTGGAGCGCGGTTTCACCGGATGCGGCCTCCCCCACCACCTGGATGTCATCGGCGTCTTCCAGCAAACGCCGGATCCCCGTGCGCACCAGGTCGTGATCATCGACCAGCATTACCTTGATCATGCGAATCCCCGGACTGCCAGATGGATGGCGGAAAGGATAGAACTTTCCGGTACTAATCACGTATCAGACGGGAATCTACAACATTGGCCGGATTTTGTGTAGGTCCAAATCGTGACAATCCGGGGCAAACTTCGCCTGGATCAGTTTTCAGTCACGCGGATTCTCGTAGAAGATATAACTGGTGGAATAGTCGCTGAACTCGAAATAGACCTTCTTCTCGCCCGGGTCACGACGCAGGTTCTGGTTCTCGTCGAGCACGCCGTAGCCGAACCGGTACGGTCGCGGCACGTTGCCACCCGAGGTGGAATAGGCCGTGGAAATCTTGTCGATCTCGATGAAACGCTTCACCAGCTTGTCACCGGCATAGACGTCCAGCACGCCATCGGTGCCCGTATAGTTCTGCACCGCGCGGCCAATCTTGTTCTGCATTTCCTGGGTGCAGCCATTCAGGGCCAGGGCGCCCAGCAGGAATAGCGTGGCAGACAACAGTCGCATGGAATCCTCCCGTTCAAGTGGTATGGCGGGGAGATGGGGGCATCGACCGGGAACGTCAAGCGGAAAAATGGCGGAGGGACAGGGATTCGAACCCTGGAAGGGCGTCAACCCTTGCCGGTTTTCAAGACCGGTGCTTTCAACCGCTCAGCCATCCCTCCGGTAAAGTGGTCGCTGGTGGCGGGTAGCGGGTTGCTGGACACAATTCACCTCGCTACCAGCCACCTTCCGCGCGGAGGATACCCCAACCACCCCTCCCCTTTCCAGCCGGGCGGGGTCGCGGGGCGGTGAAATCGGGGGTTGCACCGGGGAACCGTTCGGGTAAGCTGTTGTCATATTTGCCAGCACAAAACCAATCACCGAGAAGGGGATAATTCATGTATCAAAATCAGTCTGTTGTTCAACGCACCGCAGACTCGGTCCTGTCCACCAACAAGGTTCTGCGAAACACCTACATGCTGTTGTCCATGACCTTGCTGTTCAGCGCCGTCATGGCGACCGTGGGCGTGACCATGCAGGTTTCCTATGGCGCCGCGCTGGTCGCCGACATCGTGGCCATCGCCATGCTCTGGTTCGTGCTGCCGCGCACCGCCAATTCGGCCACCGGCATCCCGGTGCTGTTCGCCATCACCGGTCTGCTGGGCTTCGGTCTCGGGCCGGTGCTCAGCTATTACCTGGCCATCAACCCGAGTATCGTGATGACCGCGCTGGGCGGCACCGGCGTCATCTTCCTGGGACTGTCCGCCTATGCCCTGACCACCCGCAAGGATTTCAGCTTCCTGGCTGGCTTCCTGATGGTGGGCATGTTCGTGATCCTGGGCGCGGCCCTGCTGAACATCTTCCTCGGCATTCCGGCCCTGTTCCTGACGGTCAACGCCGCGGTGATCCTGATCATGAGCGGTTTCATCCTGTATGAGACCTCGCAGATCATCCACAACGGCGAGACCAACTACATCATGGCCACCGCCAGCCTGTTCCTGTCGCTGATCAACCTGTTCCAGGCGTTGCTGCAAATCCTGGGCGCGTTCAGCGGGGATGACTGATCCACGGGTTACGACTTCCCCATCCATCAACGAGCCCCGGCCCTGCGCCGGGGCTTTCGTTTACCAGAGGAGTGAAATCACATGGACTGGCTGAAAATCGGTTCCGCCCTGTTCCTGGTGGCCATGATGGTGCTGATCTTCCCGCAGATGCGAAAAGCCGTGAAAACGGCCCCCAAAGGCACGGCAAAGGACTGGCAGGCATTTCTGTTGCCTGTGATTGGCGTAGTGCTGTTCGTGATTCTGCTCATCGCCATGGTGCGATGAGATTGTGAACTCCTTCACAAAACGGCCAGAAAGCCCCTTGCTCTCCGGGCGGCTCCGGATATAGGCTTTGCCGAAACAGGGATGACACACTACCAGGGAGAGGAACCATGCCCGACCCGGCCACTCCGTACAACCGCGCCCGCCTGCGCCTGGAGATTGGCGGCGCCCCGTGCGACGTCCTGTGGCTGGAAGGCTTCGAAGCCCTCAACCACCCCCACCGTTTCGAACTGGAACTGCTGCTCCCGGGCTGTGCCGAGATCCCCGCCCTGCTTGGCC
>Ga0256841_1002625_pt1 | contig 14141 bp, 12 predicted proteins | sample 356308metaG_FD_185971 | JGI IMG/M metagenome (GOLD analysis project Ga0256841, IMG submission 185971) | Hydrothermal vent microbial communities from Mid Atlantic Ridge, Atlantic Ocean - 356-308 | ecosystem: Environmental > Aquatic > Marine > Hydrothermal vents | place: Atlantic Ocean: Mid...
TGTTTCGGCCACCAGCTCCTCGCCCAGGCTCTCGGAGGCCGGGTGGAGCGAGCCCGAGGGGGTTGGGGTGTCGGGGCGCGGGTGGCTCGGGTGCTCACCCGAAGGCCGTGGATGATGCCACCGGCGGAGGAATTCCGTCTCCTCTACTCGCACCGCGACCAGGTCGTGGAGCTTCCACCCGGAGCCCGGGTCCTCGCGGCGGCGGACCACGCCCCCGTGGCCCTGTTCGAGATCGGCGACGCCGCGGTCGGCCTCCAGGGACACCCCGAATTCTCGGCCGACCATCTCCGCGCGCTCCTCGAGCGTCGACGTGGAGGCGCGATCCCCGCCGAGGTCGTCGACGAGGCCCTCTCCACGTTGGACGCCGACCTCGACCGGGACCTCCTCGCCGACTGGATCGCCGCGTTCTTCTCGGCGATCCCCGGGGCGCGCGCTCCTCTCGGGAAGGCCGATGGGGTCGAGGCCTCGGCGGAAATGGGCCCAACGATCCATGGCCCGTGACCGCGTGCCGGGTACGCTGGTCCCATGGCGGGGCGACCCTTTCTCGCGACGATCGATCAGCACATCGCCGCCGGCCACGTGTCGGTGAAGGTCACCCTGGGCATGGACGACGAGATCTATGTGGGCATCGCCGACGGTCCCGAGGATTCGCAGCACCGGGCGCGGTTGGTGGGAGAGGCGACGCTGCGGGCGGTGGAGGAGGCGGTGGGTCATGTCACCACGTTCGACCTGACCGCCGTCGCCACCACGGACCTGGGGCCGGTGAAGGTCGCCCTCGCCCAGGTCCGCGACGGCGGCTGGAGCGACTACCTGGTGGGTTCGGCGTTGGTGCGCGAAGCGGATCCGTCCACGGCCACGGCGAAGGCGGTGCTCGACGCCCTCAATCGGCGCATCACCCAGGCGCGCAATCCCTCGGCGAACTGACCGCCGTCGGCGGGCCTCCGCGCGTAGATTCGGTATCCCACTCTGCGGGAATACCCGCACGTGACCAAGACTTGATATGATCGGACTCAGATTTCATATCAATACCGGAGGGGGTATCTCCTGATGGATTTCAACAAGCTGACGACCAAGAGCCAGCAGGCACTCCTGGAGGCGAAGACCCAGGCCCAGGCACGCAACCACGCCCAGATCCTGCCCGCGCACCTGCTGGCGGCGATCCTCGGACAGACCGAAGGGCTCACCTATCCGCTGCTCGACGCCCTCGGCGTCCAGCCTGCCCAGGTCCGGAAGAGGCTCGAGGAGATCCTCGACGGGCTCCCCAAGGTGTACGGAGGGGAGGAGCCGGGCATGAGCCGGGAGCTCTCCCGGGTCCTCGAGACCGCCGACCGTTTCCGGGAGGATTTCAAGGACGACTACCTGTCGGTCGAGCATCTCGTGCTGGCCCTCACCGAATCCGACGACCCCACCGGGGAGGCTCTGCGTTCCCTCGGCGTCACCAAGGGAGCAGCCCTCGAGGCGCTGATGCGTCTCCGGGGCAACCAGCGGGTCACCTCCCCCGACCCCGAGGCCACGTTCCAGGCCCTGGAGCAGTACGGTCGGGACCTCACCGAGGCGGCTCGCCAGGGCAAGCTCGACCCGGTCATCGGACGCGACGACGAGATCCGGCGGGTCATCCAGGTGCTGTCCCGCCGCACCAAGAACAACCCGGTCCTCATCGGGGAGCCCGGCGTCGGGAAGACCGCCATCGTTGAAGGGCTCGCCCAGCGGATCGCCAACGGCGACGTGCCGGAAGGCCTGAAGGACAAGCGGATCGTCGCCCTCGACATCGGGGCGATGATCGCCGGTGCCAAGTACCGCGGGGAGTTCGAAGAGCGCCTCAAAGCGGTGCTCAACGAGATCAAGGCCTCGGAAGGTCAGATCATCACCTTCGTCGACGAGATGCACACCATCGTCGGAGCCGGGGCGGCCGAGGGGGCGATGGACGCCTCCAACATGCTGAAGCCCATGCTCGCCCGGGGCGAGCTGCGGATGATCGGCGCCACCACCCTCGACGAGTACCGCAAGTACGTCGAAAAGGATCCGGCCCTCGAGCGTCGGTTCGCCCCGGTCTTCGTGGAGCCCCCCTCGGTGGAGGACACCATCGGGATCCTGCGGGGTCTCAAGGAGCGGTATGAGGTCCACCACGGGGTGCGGATCGCGGACTCGGCGATCGTCGCTGCCGCCGTGCTGTCGGACCGCTACATCACCGGCCGCTTCCTCCCCGACAAGGCGATCGACCTCATCGACGAGGCGGCGAGCCGTCTCCGCATCGAGATCGACTCGATGCCCGAGGAGATCGACGAGCTGAACCGGCGCAAGATCCAACTGGAGATCGAGCGTGAGGCGTTGAAGAAGGAGACCGATGAGATCTCCAAGGAGCGCCTCGAGGCGTTGGAGCGGGAGTTGGCCGACCTGGAGGAGCAGATCTCGGCCCTCACCGCCCGTTGGGAGCTGGAGAAACAGGCCATCACCGCGATCCGGGAGACCAAGCAGCGGATCGAAGAGGTACGAGCCGAGGCCGAGAAGGCGGAGCGAGAGGGGGATCTGCAGCGGGCCGCCGAGCTCCGCTACGGCACCCTGGTGCAGCTCGAGCAGGAGCTGGTGGCACGCCAGGAGGAGCTGGACGAGCTCCACGCCGAAGGGAGGATGCTCTCCGAGGAGGTGACCGACCAGGACGTGGCCGAGGTCGTGTCCCGCTGGACGGGGATTCCCGTCGCCAAGCTCATGCAGGGTGAGGTGGAGAAGCTGCTGCACCTGGAAGAGCACCTGCACCAGCGGGTGGTCGGCCAGGACCGGGCGGTGGCCGCGGTGGCGAGTGCGGTGCGCCGCAGCCGGGCGGGCCTGTCGGATCCGAACCGCCCGATCGGGTCGTTCATCTTCCTCGGGCCGACGGGAGTGGGGAAGACCGAGCTGGCTCGGGCGCTGGCCGAGTTCCTCTTCGACGACGAACGGGCGATGGTGCGCATCGACATGTCCGAGTACATGGAGAAGCACACCGTCTCCCGTCTCATCGGAGCACCCCCCGGCTACGTGGGATACGAGGAGGGAGGTCAGCTCACCGAAGCGGTACGTCGACGTCCCTACTCGGTGGTACTGCTGGACGAGATCGAGAAGGCCCACCACGACGTGTTCAACGTGCTGCTGCAGGTCCTCGACGACGGCCGGCTCACCGACGGCCAGGGCCGGACCGTGGACTTCACCAACACGGTGCTGATCATGACCTCGAACCTGGGTTCGGAGTTCATCCAGCCCGACCTCCCCGACGAGGTGGTGGAGGAGCGGGTGATGGGGGCGGTGCGGGCCCATTTCCGTCCCGAGTTCCTGAACCGGGTGGACGACATCATCGTCTTCCGCCGCCTCACCCGCGAGGAGCTGCGCAGGATCGTCGAGATCCAGCTCGCACGCCTGCGGCGACGGTTGGAGGAGCGTCGCCTCACCCTGGAGGTGAGCACGGCGGCGATGGATCTCCTCGCCGAGTGGGGCTACGACCCGGTGTACGGTGCCCGGCCGCTGAAGCGGGTGATCCAGAAGCGCTTGGAGGATCCGCTGGCGGAGATGCTGCTGGCCGGCAAGTACGGCGAGGGCGACACCATCCACGTCGACGCCACCGACGGCGACCTGGTCTTCACGTGATCCTCGGCCCCGAGCCCAGGGTTGTGGGCCACCGTGGCGGTGGCTGCGAGCCCTGGGCTGGAGGCCACTGTGGGCTGTGGGCCACCGTGGCGGTGGTCACGAGCCCTGGGCTGGGGGCTCCGTGGGGTTGTCGAGGAGCCTGACGCGGGCGAGGGAGCGTCGAAGGGCGTAGTCGACGACCTGCCGGGCGAGGGCGACCAGCCGTTTCTCCGAGTCTTCGTCTTCCGACGTGGCGAGGTGGGCTTCGAAGAGTCTGCGGAATCGGAGGGCGATCTGGTCGGTGAGCTGGAGGAGTGCGTCGAGCTCGTCGAGGACGGCGTCCGGTGGGATGCCCATCTTGATCACGGCCGCGCCCAGCTCCAGAGCCCGACGGTTGACCTGAACGGTGCCGTCGTCGCCGATCTCGACGAGGCCGAGCTCCTCGGCCTTTCGAAACAGCTCGGGGTCGAAGGTGGTCTCGGGTCCGAAGATCTCGGCGGTGAGGGCCGTCGGGTCGATCGGCTCGAGTCGAATCGTCTCCACCAGCTCGGGATGGGAGAGGACGTCGGCGAGGTCGAGCCCCGACTCGAGGGCTCGGAACAGGTGGCCGATGGCGGCCAGGGAGTAGCCGTGGTCCTTGAGTTGGTGGATCTGGCGGAGGCGCCTCACGTGCTCGGGTCCGTAGACGGTGCGGCGTCCTTGGCGTGACGGTGGCGGCAGGAGGCCTCGGGTCTGGTAGAGGCGGATCGTCGACGATGGCAGGTCGAAAAGCCGAGCGAGCTCTTCGATCGTGTAGCTCTCGTCGGTTCCCACGGACCTCATGGAACCGGCGTCGGTCGGTTCTTGCAACTCCTAACATGCGAGTGATTAGTATGTGAGTGATCGCTTGCATAATGGAGGTGTCAGATGGGGACGGCGGCACGTTGGGTGGGAACGCTCGCCATCGCTCTTGTCATGGCGGGCGCGTCGGTGGCGGTGGGGACGGATCCGACGCCCCGGCTCGAACCCACCGCCGACGGTTGGAGGGTGGCCGGATTCGCGGTCGAGTCGTCACAGGGGGACGTCGACCGGCTCGACCGGTCCGCCGTCGGCAGCGCCATGATCGAAGTCGAGCCCGGAGGGCGCCGGTACCTGACCGACCCGGAGGGCCGCCCGTTGGGGATTCTGAGTGGACCGGTGAGGTCGTTCGGCCTCGACGGTACCGGCGAGCCCTACGAAGGCGTGCAGCCCCTGTCGGTGATCGTCGACCGAGAAGGCGGACAGCTCGTGCTGAGTTGGCGGCCGGTTCCCGGTGCCGACCTCTACGACGTCTCCATCGACGAGCGTCGGCTGACGTCGACGTCGGCGACGAGCGTGCGGATCCCCCTGGACGAGGTCGCCGTCGACGACCTGGTCGACGTCACCGCCATCGACTGGGACGTCCCGGAGGAGGAGCGCATCATCGGCACGATGAGCCTCGTGGTCTCGGAGTTCCTGCTGGGCCGCATCACCGACCCGCCCGGTGGTCCGATCGGCCGACTACCGGTGCCGCCTCGTCGGGACCTCATGTCGGCCGGCCCGATGTCGGCCCGACCCAACGACACCCACTTCCGCTTCAAGACGTTCATCCCCGAACGTTGGGTGTGGGCTCCGATCATCTGCAACGGTGAGGCGGGGTTCAGCACCGACCGATACTTCCGGGGCGACGATCGATCGTGGAGCGCCGCCTCGACCAGATATCGGACCCTGGCCGATGTGAGTCTCTACTGGGAGAGCCGTGACACCACCCGCCGGTACGTAGGCCTGTCGAAGCTGTACCGAAGAAACCCAAACGGGACCTACACCCTGTTGGCTCGGAAGTCGGCGTCCCAGCGGGGAATCACCTTCTATGGTCCCAACACCTACCAGGGGAACCGCAAGAACTTCATCGTCTACCACCGTGTCGGGAATCCCTTCTGTCCCAAAGGGATCGGGGTGATCGATTATCGGGTGAGCGTGGTGGTCGACCGGATCGCCGGGTACAACGGGTTCCGGGCCTGGGGAGTGCACGACCGGGCGCCCAACTACGAGTTCTACTACCGGGACAACACCATCGGCTGGCGTCGCTTCCGGGCCTGGATCCACGGGAGCTTCGTATGTCTTTCGGTTTGCACACAAACGAGCTTCTCGGTGGTGAAGTGACGATGCCCTTGTCTCGCGGACCGTGTCCCTCGAGTGCATGTGGGCGGGAACCCCGGTGACACCGACGTAAATATCATGCGATTCGATCCAACTCCAACCCCAAGAGCGGTTCGGCATCCGATCCGGTCACTCGCGGCCGTGCTGGCTGCATGGGCTCTCGCAGTCTACGCCAGCTTGGCCCTGGTCGGTCCGTTTTTGACCGCCATTGTGTTGGGCCTAGTGGCTCTCCTGGCGAGTTGGGTTGCGGTGTTTCTGGCGTGGTGGTGGATGGGTCGGGGGATCCTCGGGTGGCTGGCGGCGGTGGCTGCCGGCTGGTTGACGTTCCAGGTGACCGTCTGGTCCTTGATCCATTTCTCCCACTTCTTCTGAGCACGAAGGCCCCGAGCCCAGGGCTGTGGGCCACCGTGGCGGTGGCTGCGAGCCCTGGGCTGTGGGCCACCGTGGCGGTGGTCACGAGCCCTGGGCTGGGGGCTCGGGCTCCGTCCGGCGTGGTGTAGCGTCGGAGGGTGGACATGGCGATCCAGGTCCGGGACCTCACCTTCTCCTACGGCGGAGGGGTGAAGGCCGTCGACGGGATCTCGTTCGATGTCGCACCCGGGGAGATCCTCGGAGTGTTGGGACCCAACGGAGCCGGGAAGTCCACCACGATCAAGATGCTCACCGGCATGCTCGACCCCGGTGCGGGCAGCATCACCGTTCTCGGCCTCCCGATGCCAGAGAGGAAGGAGGAGATCCAGGCGCGGATCGGCGTGTGTTTCGAGGAGAAGAACCTGTACCCGCAGATGACGGGAAGGGAGAACCTCGCCTTCTTCGCCCGCCTCTACGGGATCCGGCACTTCGAACCCGATCCGCTCCTCGAACGTGTCGGTCTCTTCGATCGCCGTAACGACCGAGTCGCCGACTACTCGAAGGGGATGCGGCAGCGCCTCATGGTGGCTCGGGCCCTCGTCAACGGTCCCGAGGTCCTCTTCCTCGACGAGCCCACCGACGGCCTCGACCCGGTCTCGGCCCGGTCGGTGCGGGCGATCATCGAAGCGGAGGCCGAACGGGGGGTGGCGGTGGTCCTCACCACCCACGACATGTACGAGGCCGACCAGCTCTCGAACCGGGTGGCTTTCATCGACGAAGGCAGGATCCTGACGATCGACACCCCCGAGCATCTCAAGCTGACCCACGGTAGGCGTTCGGTGAAGGTGAAGCTCCTGCGGGACGGGAACGAGGTGACCGAGACCGTGCCCCTCGACGGGGACGGTGCCACCGAACGGCTCGAACGGCTCCTGGAGTCGGGGACGATCCTCACCATCCACACCGAGGAGGCCACGCTCGAAGACATCTTCGTCGAGCTCGCCGGCAGGAGGTTGGAGTGAGCGGGCGGGCGAGGATCGTCGCCGCCATCGTCGCCAAGGACCTCCGCGCTCTCACCCGGGACCGCTTCTACCTGATCATCACGGTGCTCGGCCTCGTGGCGTACGTCGCCATCTTCTGGGTGCTCCCCTCCACCGTCGACGAGACGATCGAGATCGGCGTCCACCAGACCGGCCTCGACCGCTTCATCGACCAGCTCGGCGACGGCCAGGGTCTGACCGTCACCTCCTTCGGATCGGCCGATGCCCTGCGGGCGGCCGTGGAGAGGGGGGACGAGGTGACCGTGGGCGTCTCGTTCCCTCCCGAGTTCCTCGACCGGGTACGGGCCGGAGAGCCGACCACGGTCACCGTGTACCTTGGCGGAGAGGTGCCAGATGCCGTCCGGGCCGTCGTCGCCGGGTCGGTGCGAGAGCTCGCCTTCCTCGCCGCCGGGGAGTTGCCGCCGGTGACCCTTCCCGCCGAACGGGTCGTGGTGCTCGGGGAGGACCGGGTGGGGAACCAGATCTCGGTCCGGGAGCGGGCGCGGCCTCTGTTCGCCTTCTTCGTCCTCGTCGTCGAGACGATGGCCCTTGCCGCGCTCGTCGCCTCCGAGATACAGGCCCGCACCGCTTCCGCCGTGTTGGTCACGCCCGCCAAGGTGTCGGACCTCCTCGTCGCCAAGGGGATCCTCGGTACCCTCCTGGCGTTCGGAGAGTCGTTGGTGTTGATGGCGGCGATCGCCGGCCTGAGTTCGTACCCGGGGACGGTGCTCCTCCTGCTGGCCTTGGGGGCGATCCTGGTCACCGGGTTCGGATTGTTGGCCGGGTCGAGTGGGGCGGACTTCGTCGGCATCGTCTTCTGGACGATGGCCTTCATGATCCCTCTGGCGGTCCCGGCGATCGGCGTGCTGTTTCCCGGGTCGGCCACAGGTTGGGTGAAGGCCTTGCCGTCGTGGGGCCTGGTGGATGGCCTGTTGAGGGTGAGCGCCTACGGCGAGGGCATCGGGTCTCTGGGCACGCAACTGGTCGCGCTGGCGGTCTGGTGTGTCGTCGCCTTCGTCGCCGGTTGGATCGTGTTGAAGCGGAGGGTGGTGCGGCTGTGAGCTGGGTCAACGTCGGCAGGATCCTCGGCAAGGATCTGCGGCTGGGTCCCCGCTCTCCGATCCTTCTGTTCGCCCTCGTCATGCCGTTCCTGATCACGCTGCTGGTCCGCGGCGTGTTCGGAGGACTGTTCGACTCCATGCCACGGCTGGGGATCGTTGATCTCGACCGTTCGGTCCTCGTCGCCGAGGCTCGGGAGTTGGAGGGGATCGATGTGCGGTTCCTCGACGACCCCGATGAACTGCGCCGTCGGGTCGAAGCCGGGGAGCTCGACGCAGGACTGGTCCTCCCCGAGGGGTTCGACGTGGCGCTCCGTGCCGGCGAACGACCCCCTCTGGACCTGTTCGTCGCCGGCGAAAGCCTCGCCTCGGAGCGGCTGATCGTGGCGATCGGCACCCTGGAGCTGGTGCGGCGGATCGCCGGGGAGCCGGCCCCCGTGGAGGTCGGGGTCGTCGACCTCGGGGAGGGTGGTCTCGACCTCACCACCCGTCTGTTGCCACTCATCGTGATCTACGCGGTTGCGGTCGCCGGTGGGTTCGTACCGGGGGCGTCACTGGTGGAGGAGAAGGAGAAGGGAACGATCAGAGCGCTGCTGGTGACTCCGGCGTCGATGGCGGAGGTCCTGGCGGCGAAGGGGGTGCTGGGGGTGTTGCTGGCGCTGCTCACCGGAGTCGGGGTCTTGGCCGTCAACGCGGCCTTTGGCGCCCACCCGGTCGCGCTGGTCGTGGGCGTCGTGGTGGGGGCGGTGATGGCGGCCGAGCTGGGCCTGCTCGTGGGCATATGGGCGAAGGACACGAACACCTTGTTCGCCGCCTGGAAGACCGGGGGGATCGTGCTCTTCTTCCCCGTCGTCTTCCCGATCTGGCCGGAGCTTCCTCAGTGGATCGCTCGGCTGGGTCCCAGCTTCTATTTCCTCGAACCGATCTTCCGGGTGGCGACGGAGCATGCCGGGCTGGTGGAGGTGTGGCCGGAGCTGGCGATCGGCGGTGGGATCTGCGTGGCGTTGCTGCCGGTGCTGGCGGCGGCGGGTCGGTGGCTGGAGCGGTCGATGGCGTCGGGGGCAGGAACGCCCGAGGAAGCCGGGGTGGCTGTCTGATCCCTCTTCCCCAGCCCAGGGCTGGTGACCACCGTGGCGGTGGCTGCGAACCCTGGGCCTGGGTTGGACTTCACAGGTGGGCCCATCGTGCTCTCGGTGACAAGGGCTGTTGACACACACACCAGATAGTGTCGGCACGACGGGAACGACGAGCGTGCGGCTGATGATTCCTCGACATTCCGCCCCCTTTCTCCTCGTCGGAGCAGCGCTTGCTGCGGTGCTGGTCGTCTGGCCCTCCTCGGACGCGACGGCGCATGACATGCCACCAGGTTGTCTCACCGCCGCCGACGACCACACCTGCAAGGCGCATTGGGCCTCCTCCAACACGAAGTACCACTTCTCCGGTGTCATCACCTCGTCGGGGAACTCAGCGCTTCGGAGTCGGTTTGTCGACGCCGCAAACATGTGGATCAGCGCGTCCAATCCCAACAGCGTCTGGCACATCCATGCCGACGGAAGCTCTCCCATCCATGTCGGGCTGGTGAACGCCAGTGGATCGGTGCTCGGCTATGCGAGGCCTGCCAATCCGGCCAGCGTCAACTGCGATCCCCCCGCCAGCGGGAGTGCCTGCCATATCCCGGACTTGAGAGACAGCTCCTATTCGTCGACGATCCAGATCTGGCTGCGCCTCGACATCTCCGAGGTCACTGACTGTGGAGGGCCTTGTTCCTGGTATACGAGCACGGGGACGCCGGGAGGCGATCAACTCGACACGATCAGCGTGTGGATGGAGGAACTCGGTCACGTCCAGAACATCACCCACTATGTGACACCCGGACACGGAGGTCATGCTCATCAGCACACGATGTCGGGCGTGACCGTCCGGGGTTCCACGACGAAACGAATCCTGTATGTCCACGAACGGCAGCACGCCTGTGATCCCTACGGAGTCACCCATGGGAAGGCCTGCTGAGACGTCCAGAAGACGTTGGGCCTTGGCGCTTACGGTGACCGCCGTCGTCGCAGCCTGCTCATCTCCCACACGCACAGGCGAAGACGCCCTTCCATCGATGCGCCCGCCGGAGCCATCGACCGCGAGTTCGGTGACGGCACCGTCGAGCGGTCAGGATCCCGGGGACGATGTTCCGTTGCAGACGATCCCCCCGTCGGCGATCGACCTGACCTTGCTACGGAGGGAGATTCAAGACGTTCCGATGCTGATCGAAGGACCGTGGGCCACCGTCGATAACCGGGCGTATCGGAACGCGAGCATCGACCGGGCCTCCGAGAGCCCCTTCGGGCCCGAGGACGGCGAGGTGGTGACCGAGGAGTTCTCATACGTCGTCCCGCCATCGGTGGAGGCCCTGGTGGGTACGGCGCGTCTGGTCGTCGTCGGGGCCGTGGAGGAGATCGGGATTCCGCATTTCAACTCGTCGGACGGCTCGTGGTGGGATCCGGCACTGTTGGTGGGCCAGCCTCCCTACGCGGTGGAGGTCTTCCGTGATGTCCGAATCGGCGTCGAGGAGGTGCTGGGTGACGCACTCGGCGTGGGCGTGAGCCCCGGGGACCAACTCGTCTTCTCGATGCGGGGAGGCGCGGTGCTGGTCAGGTTCGGTCGATCCCAGCCTGACGCCACCCTTCCGGACGGCCATCCGCCACCCTCGGGTGACGTGGTGTTCGAATCCGAGCCGCCGGTGGATCTCGCAGTCGGGGACCGGGGTGTGTTCTTCTTGAATTGGGTGAAGCTGGGTGGTCTCTTCGACGGCCGGGTCGGGGACGTCTTCGAGCTGTTCCCTGCGAACGAGAAGGCGTTCTTCGCCGAGATCGACGGCGACGACCTGGTCAACCGCGGGGTGCCCTCTCTCAGTACCACCCGACCCGAGCTGGAGGAGCTGGTGTCGCTGCATCTGGGTGAGGTCGCCGGGCCGCTCCCCGTGCCGGGTGTGCTTCGCCCCGGATCCGGCTGATCGACGGGTGGGCCATGGGTTCCCAGCCCAGGGCTGGTGACCACCGTGGTGGTGGTTGGGAGCCCTGGGCTCGTCGCCACTGTGGACTGGTGGCCACCGTGGTGGTGGTTGGGAGCCCTGGGCCGGAGGCCACGTCGGTCCGTCAGCCGGCCCAGTCGGCGAAGGCGTCGATCATCGCTCGTTTGTCGGGGCCGAGGGGATACAGCACCGGGGATGTGCAGCCCCGGTCCAGGTACTCCGCCACCTTCGCCCGGCACTCTTCCGGTGTTCCCGAGGCGGTGATGAGCTGCACCACGTCATCGGGTACCAGCTTCGCCGCCTCCGCCACCTGCTCCCGGGTGGCAGGCCAGGTCAGCACCCGGCCGATCTCCGCCAACAGCTCCTCGGGGACGCCGGACGCCTTCATGATGTGGGGTTGCTGGCCCAGGTACTGGGTGACGAGCATCCGGGCGGAATCCAGGGCCCGGGTGCGGTCCTCGTCGAGGGAGCAGACGATGAGCTGGGGGCGGTCGACCTCGTCGAGGGTTCGTCCCGCCCGCTCGGCTCCGATCGCCAGATGCTCCATCGCCCGGTCGTTGTAGGAGGGCGACACCAGGTAGTTCAGCAGGACCCCGTCGGCGATCTCCCCGGCGAGCTCCATCATCTTCATCCCCGTCGCCCCCAGGTAGATCGGGATCTGCTTCGTCCCCATCTCCTGGTGGACGTAGTCGAGGGACACCCCGTCGAGATGGACGAACTCACCGTCGTAGGAGACGGTCTCCCCGGCCAACAGCGCACGGGTCGCCTCGATCGTCTCCCGCATCGCCCGTAGGGGGCGGCGGCGTTCGATCCCCACCTTGCGGGCGAGTGGATCCCACCACGCTCCGATCCCGAGGAGGATCCGCCCAGGGGCGAGATCGTCGAGGGTGGAGAAGGTGGCCGCCAGCAGTGCCACGTTTCGGGTCCAGTTGTTCACCACTCCCGAGCCCACCTTGATCCGGCTCGTCACCGCCGCGATCGCCGCCATGGGTACCGTCGCCTCCCGCACCAGGCGCGACTCCGCCTGCCACACCGCGGTGAAGCCCTGCTGCTCGGCATAGCGGGCCAGCTCCATCCCCTCCCGGATCGGGAGATCATCCTGCAAGTAGATCGCCATGGGGATCGACATCGCCCCGAACCTACCGGGTCTCGACCCTCGGCGCACACATCTGGCAGAATCGGACCCGTGGATCACGACCATCGCCCAGGTTGTCTCTGCCTCCCGGGCCCGGACGCGCATCTGGCTCCGGAGGCCGAGGATGCCCTCGGCCGAGCCTGCGAGCGGGGCCTGGCGCTGTGGCGGGCGATCGGGGACCGGATGACCGAGGCGCTCTCCGACCGGCCCGAGTGATCCCACGGCTCTTCGTCTACGGCACCCTCCGCCCCACGGCACCCGCCTTCGTGCCGGTGCTGGCCCCCTACGCCGTCGCTCACCGGCCCGGCGTCCTCCGCGATCACGCGCTCTACGCCGTGGGACTTCCCTATCCGGCGATCACCCCCGAGGCGGGGTACCGGGTGATCGGGGACCTCGTCGAGCTGGACCCCGGCCGGGTCGGCGAGGCTCTCGCCGCCGCCGACTCTTTCGAAGGCGATGGATACCGACGCACCGTGGTGACGGTGGAGGCGGATGGCGGGACCGTGGAAGCGTGGGCGTACGTCGCCGCCGACCCGTGGATGCTCCCCTCCGGTGCCCTCGTCCCTTCGGGAGACTGGTTCGAGTGCCTCGACTGAGGGCGCCGCGGTTCGGGACGGTGCGTGACCCACGGCACCGACCGGCGGCGAGCCCTGGGCTCGCAGCCACCGTGGCGGTGGTCACCGGCCCAGGGTTGGGAGCCGTGGGGGGTCGTCGCCCACGGGGTGGGCCTGCGATACTGCGGCCATGGTGCGCCCCGACCGTCAAGGCTTCGAGACCCTCTCCATCCATGCCGGTTCCCGGCCCGACCCGGAGACCGGTGCGGTGGTGCCTCCGATCTACAAGACCGCGTCGTTCGTGTTCGAGGACACCGCCCACGCCGCCTCCCTGTTCAACCTGGAGCGGCCCGGTCACATCTACTCCCGGATCTCCAACCCGACCGTCGCCGTGTTCGAAGAGCGGATGGCCGCCCTCGAGGGCGGAGTGGGGGCGGTCGCCACCGCCTCGGGCCAGGCGGCGCTGCACCTCGCGGTCGTCACCCTGATGGGGCAGGGCGGACACATCGTCACCTCCTCGGCGCTGTACGGGGGGACCACCAACTTCTTCGTCCACACCCTGCCTCGGTTCGGCATCACCGCCACCTTCGTCGACCCGACCGATCCGGCGGCGTTCCGTGAGGCGATCCGTCCGGAGACCCGGATGGTGTACGGGGAGGCCATCGGAAACCCGACGATGGGGATCCTCGACCTTCCTGCCGTCGCCGAGATCGCCCACGAGGCGGGAGTGCCGTTGGTGGTCGACAACACCTTCGCCACCCCCTACCTGTGTCGTCCCTTCGAGTGGGGCGCCGACGTCGTGCTGCATTCGGCCACCAAGTATCTGTGTGGGCATGGGACGGTGATCGGCGGCGTGTTGGTGGATGGCGGCACCTTCGACTGGGAAGGGTCCGGGAACTATCCGACCCTCACCGAGCCCGCCGCCGCCTACCACGGGGTCGATTTCGTCGACGAGTTCGGACCGGCGGCGTTCTCGGCTCGGGCCCGGGCCGACGGACTGCGGGACTTCGGGGCGGCGATGGCACCGGAGACCGCGTTCACCCTCCTGCAGGGACTCGAGACCCTGCCGGTACGGATGGATCGGCACGTCGCCAACGCCACGGCCGTCGCCGAGTTCCTGGACGCCGCCCCCGAGGTGGCGTGGGTCTCCTACCCGGGGCTTGCATCCCATCCCGACCACCACCTCGCCCAGAAGCTGCTGCCTCGGGGAGCGGGCGGGATCTTGGCCTTCGG
>Ga0256841_1002626_pt1 | contig 14136 bp, 10 predicted proteins | sample 356308metaG_FD_185971 | JGI IMG/M metagenome (GOLD analysis project Ga0256841, IMG submission 185971) | Hydrothermal vent microbial communities from Mid Atlantic Ridge, Atlantic Ocean - 356-308 | ecosystem: Environmental > Aquatic > Marine > Hydrothermal vents | place: Atlantic Ocean: Mid...
TCCCCTTCTTCTGACGCCCTTCTTGTCCGCTTTTGCCCAGGATATGCCCGCCGACTCGGTCGAGATCACGCCGGATCATTACCGGGTGTACCGGGCAGACGTCGCGCCCGCCACGCTCGAAGACGTCTTTGCCGCCATGGACACGGTCGACGTGGTGTTCGTCGGCGAAGAGCACAACGACCCGGTGGCGCACTTTCTTCAGAAGCGGCTGCTCGAAGAAGCGTATGCGCGGTACGGCGCGACGCGCCCGGTGGCGCTCTCGCTCGAACAGTTCGCCCGCGACACGCAACTCATCCTCGACGAATATCTGGCGGGGCTCATCACGGAGAAGACGTTTCGGGCCGAGAGCCGTCCGTGGAAAAATTACGAGACGGACTACCGGCCGCTCGTCGAGTTCGCCCGCGCGCATGGGCTCGACGTCATCGCGGCGAACGCGCCGCGCCGGTACGTGAATCGCGTCACCCGGCTCGGCCCGGCTTCGCTCGACTCGCTCTCGGACCGGGCGAAGGCCTACCTTCCGCCGCTTCCGTACGCGCCGGCGACGCCCGCGTACAAGGCAAAGTGGGACAGTCTGATGGCGGCATCGATGGCGGAGATGGCGGCCATGCGCGACACCGCCCGCCACACCATGCCCGCGGATACGGCCCGCACCGCCGGGAAGTCCGCCGCGCCCATGCACGCGCCCTCGGGCCACATGCTCGACGCGCAATCGCTGTGGGACGCCACGATGGCCTACTCCATCGCCGAGTACCTCACGCGGCATCCCGGCGCGCTCGTGCTCCACATGGTCGGCGGCTTCCACGTCGAAAAGGGCGTCGGCACGCCGGATCACCTCCGGCGATACCGCCCCGGCGTGCGTATCCTCAACATCGCCGTGCGTTCGAGCGAAGACCTCCACACGTTCGACGCGAAGCAATACGGCGGCCTCGGCGACTTCGTCATTCTGACCGACGAAAGCCTGCCGCGCACCTTCGAGTCGATGTGAGGCGCCGTCCTCCGGAGTTTGCCGCGTTTTCGTTCGCTCGGCCTTGATAGGATGCTCCGGAGGCGGTAATCTGCCCACACCCACCCGACGTTTTCGCCTCATTCCCCGACGTTCATGATGAAGCATCTCCTCAGCACGGTTTGTCTCTCCGGCGCGCTCTTGCTGGCCGCTTGCGAGGCGACGCCCCCCGAAGACACTCCCGAAGACGCGTTCTCGTGCCGGGAATTTCTCGCCGATCAAAACCTTCCCGAACCCACCGGTATGTACGACGTCACGCAGGGCAGCCCCGAGGCGCAGGCGCTGCTCGCCAAGTACACGAGCTTTCGGTTGACCACCGACCTGAGCGCGCTCTCCGAGGCCGAGTGCCGGATGATCCCCCGCCTCATTGCCGCGGCCCACGAGATGGACGCCGTCTTCTGGCAACAGGCATACGGCGACCGGGACGCGCTGCTCGCCTCCATCGACGACCCGGCGCTCAAACGCTTCGCCGAGATCAACTATGGGCCGTGGGACCGCCTCGACGGCAACGCGCCGTTCGTCGAAGGCGTGGGGCCGAAGCCGCCGGGCGCGAACTTTTACCCGAAGAACATGACGAAGGAGGAGTTCGAGGCCGCCGCCGAGGCGAACCCGGATCTCAAGAGTCTGTACACGGTGGTCGTGCGCGATGAGGACGAGCAGCTCCGCCCCGTGCCGTATCACGAGGCCTATGAGCCGCACATGAAGGCGGCCTCCGAGCAGCTCCGCGCCGCCGCCGCGCTCGCCGAAGAGCCGGGCCTCAAACACTACCTCGAACTCCGCTCCGAGGCGCTTCTCAACAGCGACTATCAGCCGAGCGACTTCGCGTGGATGGACATGAAGGACAACACGCTCGACGTGGTCATCGGCCCCATCGAAACGTATGAGGATCAGCTCTTCGGATACAAGGCGTCGGCGGAGGCGTACGTGCTCGTCAAGGACCGGGAATGGAGCGAGCGCCTCGCCCGGTACATTCAGCTCCTGCCCATGCTTCAGGAGGGGCTGCCCGTCCCGCCCGCGTACAAGCAGGAGACGCCCGGCTCCGAGTCCGACCTCAACGCCTACGACGTGATCTATTACGCGGGCGACTGCAATGCCGGCTCGAAGACCATCGCCATCAACCTGCCGAACGACGAGGAGGTGCAGCTTCAGAAGGGCACGCGCCGGCTTCAGCTCAAAAACGCGATGCGGGCCAAGTTCGACAAGATCCTCGTGCCGATCGCCGATGTGCTCATCGCCGAGGATCAGCGCGATCACATCACGTTCGACGCTTTCTTCGGCAACACGATGTTTCACGAAGTGGCCCACGGGCTCGGCATCAAAAACACGCTCGACGGAGCGGGAACCGTGCGGCAGGCGCTTCGCGAGCACGCTTCGGCGCTCGAAGAGGGCAAGGCGGACATCCTCGGGCTGTACATGGTCTCGAAGCTCAAGGAGGCGGGCGAACTCGACGTGGATCTGATGGACAATTACGCGACCTTCCTCGCCGGCATCTTCCGATCGGTGCGCTTCGGCGCGTCGAGCGCGCACGGGCGGGCGAACATGATCCGCTTCAATTTCTTCAAGGAGATGGGCGCGTTCGAGCGCGACGCCGACACGGGCACATACCGCGTCAACTTCGATAAGATGACCGACGCGATGAATGCGCTCTCGGAGAAGATCCTCCGTTTCCAGGGGGACGGCGACTACGAGGGCGTGGCCGCCTTCGTCGCAAAGTATGCGCAGGTGGGTCCGGAGCTTCAGGCCGACCTCGACCGGCTCGCGGAGGCCGGCATCCCGGTCGATATCGTCTTCGAGCAGGGGCTCTCGGTGCTCGGCTCCGAGTGACGGCCATTGCGCTTCTCGCTTCCGATACGGCGGCGGCTTCCGACAGGGGGCCGCCGCTTTTTTTATGGCGGCTCGGCGGCAGCCTTTGCCGCGTCCCGGGCGAAACTGCCGCACGCCGGGCGGCGCATCCGGGCGAGAAACCGCGCCGGAGCCGTCTCGCGGGTGTGGCATCATCTTCGTTGACCTCGATTAAAGAAATCGGCGGAGCAGCCGATACCTGCGAAACGACTCGCGCCTCGCGCGCTTTGCCGGTTCCCATCCACCTTCGTTCAGGGATCTTTCGATGACGACGACCACGACGCTCGACGACTATACGATGGCGGCCTTTATCTCCGGCACGTTGCCCGAGGACGAACGCCGCGCCGTGCTCTCCACGCTGCTCCACGACGATGACGCGCGCCAATGGCTCCACATGGCCTGCGAGGCGCTGGCGGCGTCGAAGGAAGAGCCGGAGCCGGTATCGGGGTCGTGGATGTACGTGACGCCTCGCCCGCCCGTGCGCGGCGTCGACCGACCCGCGAGCCGGTACGCACCCTCTCCGCGCGGTTTCTCGTGAGCGGCTTCCCCGCGCCGGCGCGCTGAGACGTACGTGCCGCTGTTTTTCCTGCGCTCCTCCCGCATGACGCTCGTCGCATGCCGTCCATCGGCAACGCGGCGAGCGTTTTTTTAGGGATGACCGAACCGGGGGCGCAAACCTCATAAAAATACAGAATGGGTCCGCCCCGAAGGACGAACCCATTCCGATCACCCATTATTGAAACCCCCTTACCCTACATCTGCAGGGCGTGATAAATATATCGCCGGAGGGAGCGGTTCGTAAATGGGGATTCGGCCCAACCGGGCATGGGGTTTTTTCCCAGACCCCGGCAGGAGGCATGGACGCGGGGCATTTCCCTACATTCGAATTCAAGAAAGCCCGGCATATTTCTCCCGCGGCAATCCCGATACTGGACCCACGCGACGACAGGATCTTCTGTTGTTACGTAGTAGCTCAGATCAAGACATCCGGCTTTGCGGTGGGGCCGGATGTCTTTTTTTGTCCTTTCCGCACTTCTCTTCGACCGCGCGCGGCTTCTTTCGCCTGGGTTCCCTTCGGTTGCGTTCTCCTTTCAAACCGGTGTGTTTTCTCTATATTGTGGAGAATGCGTCGTCTCTGATGCGTTCTCTGACAGGATTCTCCTCACTCAGCCTCTCCGTGTCATGAACCGTCTTCTCCCTTTTTCCCGGCTGTTTCTCGTTTTCGCGGGTTTGTGGTGGCTCGTCGCCGGGGCGTCGGCGCAGGAGCGGTACCGGACGCCGCCCGAGGCGCTGGCCCGCCTGGTTGATGCGCCGGTGACGCCGCAGGTCGGTCTCAGCCCGGATCGCGCGCATCTGCTTTTGATGGAGCAGCCGAGCCTGCCGTCGATCGAGGAACTGGCGCAGCCGGAGCTCCGCCTGGCGGGGTTGCGCATCAACCCGCGCAACAGCGGGCCGAGCCGGGCGCGCGCCTTCCACCGCCTCACGATCCGGAGGCTCGCCGACGGGCGCGAGCGGGCCGTCGGCGGGCTGCCCGAGAAGGCCCGCATCGGCGACGTGGCGTGGTCGCCGGACGGGCGACGCCTGGCCTTCACCGTGAGCGGCCTCGACCGCATCGATCTGTACGTGGCCGACGCGGCAACGGGGCAGGCGCGGCGGCTCGCGGACGTGGCGGTGAACAACGTCTATTACGGCGCCCCGTTCGCGTGGGTCTCCGACGGCCAGGCGCTCATCGTCCGCGCCGTGCCGCCGGGGCGGGGGGCGCCGCCGCCCGCGCCGCTCGTGCCCGAAGGGCCGGATGTTCAGGACAACGTGGGCAAGGCCGCGCCCGTGCGGACGTACCGGGATCTGCTCAAGGATCGGCATGACGAAGCGCTCTTCACCCACTTCATGACCTCGCAGGTCGTGCGCGTCTCACTCGACGGCGACGTGACGCCGCTCGGTGAGCCGGGGCTCATTGCCGAGGCGATGCCCTCTCCGGACGGGCGGTACGTGCTCGTCGAGACGATCCACGAGCCGTTTTCGTATCTGGTGCCCGCCTACCGCTTCCCTCGCCGCATCGAGGTGCGCGACCGTGACGGAAGGCTCGTCAAGACGCTCGCCGACCTGCCGCTGGCCGAAGAGGTGCCCCGCGGACGCGGCTCGGTCCCGACGGGCGTGCGCGACGTGGCCTGGCGCGCCGACGCCCCGGCGACGCTGTACTGGGTGGAGGCGCTCGACGGCGGCGACGCCCGTGCCGAGGCGGACGTCCGCGACCGCGTCTTCATGCTCGAGGCGCCCTTCTCCGCCGCGCCGACGCCGCTCGTCACGCTGCCGCTTCGCTTTGCCGGGGTCGCATGGAGCGAGGACGGCTTCGCGCTCGTCTCGGAGTCGTGGTGGGCCACGCGCCGCCGCCGGGTCTACCTCGTCCGGCCCGAGGCGCCGGGGAGCGAGCCGCGCGTGCTGCTGGACTATTCCTCCGAGGATCGATACAACGACCCCGGCCGCCCGATGACGGCGGCGACGGCGCGCGGCACGCACACGCTCGTCACGGCGGACGACGGGCGCGCGATCTTTCTGACCGGCAACGGCGCCTCCCCCGAGGGAAACCGGCCGTTCGTTCGGAAGATGGACCTTGCCACGGGCGCGACGGACGAGCTTTTCCGCTCCGAGGCGCCGTATTACGAGCAGCCCCTCACCTTTCTCGATGCCTCCGCGTCGAAGCTCCTGACCCTCCGTGAATCCGCCGCGGAGCCGCCGAACTATTTCGCGCGAAGCCTTCGGGACGGTGCGCTCACGGCGCTGACGAGCTTCCCTCACCCCTATCCCGAACTGATGGACATCCGGAAGGAGTTCATGGTCTATGCACGGGAGGACGGCCTTCAGCTCAGCGCGACGCTCTACCTCCCGGCGGACTATGACGCCGAGCGCGACGGGCCCTTGCCGGCGCTCGTGTGGGCGTATCCGCGCGAGTTCAAGAGCGCCGCCGCCGCCGGGCAGGTCGCCACCTCGCCGTATCGCTTCAAGCGCGTCAGCTACTGGGGCGCGGCGCCGTACGTCACGCAGGGCTATGCCGTCATTGCCGGAGCTTCCATGCCCATCGTGGGCGAGGGCGATGCGGAGCCGAACGACACGTTCGTCGAACAGCTCGTCATGAACGCGCGCGCCGCCATCGAGGAGGGCGTGCGGCGCGGCGTCGTCGATCCCGAGCGCGTCGCCATCGGCGGGCACTCGTACGGCGCGTTCATGACGGCGAACCTGCTGGCGCACTCGGACCTCTTCCGCGCCGGCATCGCACGGAGCGGCGCCTACAACCGCTCGCTCACGCCCTTCGGCTTTCAGAACGAAGAGCGCACCTTCTGGGAAGCGCCGGAGGTGTACTTTCGCATGTCGCCCTTCATGAACGCCGACAAGGTGAACGAGCCGATCCTGCTCATCCACGGCGAGGCGGACAACAACTCCGGCACGTTCCCGATGCAGAGTGAGCGGTTTTATCACGCGCTCAAAGGCCTCGGCAAAACGGTGCGCCTCGTCATGCTCCCGCACGAGAGCCACGGGTATCGCGCCCGCGAGTCGATTCTGCACATGCTGTGGGAGACGAACCGCTGGCTCGAGACGTACGTTCGGAACGCGCCGCCGCGGGGGGATGGAGACGGCGTCGGGGGGCGGAAGTCCTCCGGGAAATGAGGGCGGATCCGCCGGACGTCACGATTCGAGGCGTTTGAGGATGATGAGCGAGAGGTCGTCGTGCGGGCGGGCCTCGCCGATGAAGCGGTCGACGGCGTCGAGGATATGGCGTCCGGCGTTTTCCGCCGAGCGTCCGCGAAGTTCCGGAAGCAGCGCGTGGAGTCGGTGGTCGTCGAAGAACCACCCGTGCTCGTTGCGCGCCTCCGTCACGCCGTCGGAATAGACGACGAGGAAGTCGCCGGGGTCAAGGTGGATGCGCTGTTCGGTGTGCTTCACGCGGGGCATCAGGCCGAGGGCGGGCGCGCCGCGCGGCATCTCCTCGATGCTTTCGAGACGGACGGCGATGGGCGGCAGGTGCCCGGCGTTGAGCACGCGCACTTCGCCTGCGTTCGGTTCCACTTCGAGGTAAACGAGCGAGGCAAAGCGCCCCGGCAACCCGTCGCGATAGAAGATGGCGTTGAGCTCCGTTCCGAGCTTCGCGAGGGCGTCGGAGCCGGGCGCGAGGGCGCGGAGCGTCGCCTGAAGCTGCGCCATGAGAAGCGCCGCCGGCAACCCCTTCCCCGCGATGTCGCCGAGGCCGAGGCCGAGGCGCCCGTCTTCGTGTTCGAGGAAGTCCACCATGTCGCCGCCGACGTCGTTGGCGGGGCGCGTGAAGAGCCACACCTCCCAGCCCGGCACGGACGGCGTGCGATCCGGCATCAACGCCAGCTGCACGGCGCGTCCGGCCGCGAGCTCATCCTGCGCCAGCAGCTTGTCCTTGACTTCGAGGAGCAGGATGAAGAACAGCACGATGAAGCCGATATAGAGCTGAGCCGGATCGCCCGTGGAACCGTTGAGCACGAAGAAAAGGCTGAGCACGAGGAAGAGGCGGCGCGCCGGCGTGAGCTTGAAGAACATGCTCTTGAGCAGCCACCACGTCGCCACGATCCAGCGTTTCGCCTCTCCCATCGTGGAGAGCTCTTCCCGGCTCGCGTCGTCGAGGTAAAACCGGTAGGTCTCCTGCAGATCGTGCCGGAGCGAGCGCCGAAGGTCGCCGCTGCGGAGGTCCTCCATCAAGGTCCGGCCGAATTTCGGGGACGTATCCTGTTGGGTGGGGGGCTTTTCCATCGTTGGGGTGAGGGCTGGAAAGGGATGTCCCGGGGGTATACCGTTCTCACGGCAAAAGGTTAAACCTGCGAACGCTCTTTTTGCCCGCAGCCTGACGGCGCGCCGGCCGCGAAGAACCCATCGTAACCCCTGGAGAAGAAGACCCGCTCAGGGCATCTTTCTCCATGAGCCCGCGGCTCCGGGGCAAAAGGGGAATGTGTAAAATGTTAAGATAAAATGATAAGAGGGAATATCATGAAAGGGAGGGGCGTTTGATATAAAGTGAAAACCATTGATTCCTGTCGAGTATTGGACGGCGTGCTCGTTGGAGTGAATTTTTTCGGTGAATGAAGTGAAGGGCGCGCGTTTCCTTTCTTGCCGATTTATACGAGTTTTTTGTAACAAAACCGGAGAGTGTCGATGTATAGAGGGCTGCCGATTCTCGCGTTTCTTTTTCTTGTGAGCCTGCCCGTTCAGGCGCAGAATGCCTGGATCAACGAGTTTCATTATGATAACGCAGGCGCAGACACGGGCGAGTTCGTCGAGGTGATTCTCGAAGACGCCGGGAGTTTTGCGCTCGGCGACTTCACGGTGACACTCTATAATGGAAACAATAGTTCGAGCTATGGCGCGCATGGTTTGGATACGTTTACGAGTGGAGACGTCGCGGCCGGCTTCACGGTGTTTTCCAAGGCGATCTCGGGCATCCAGAACGGCGCTCCCGACGGGCTGGCGCTCGATTACCAGGGCACGCTGATCGAGTTCATCTGCTATGAGGGCACGTTCACGGCATCGGGCGGCGTGGCCGACGGTGTGACGTGCGCCGACGTCGGCGTCTCGGAGAGCGGCAGCACGCCCGTGGGCTCGTCGCTTCAGCGCACCGGCTCGGGTTCGACGGGCGCGGACTTCACGTGGACCGGTCCGAGCGACGACTCCCCCGGCGCGGTCAACGCCGGTCAGACGCTCGCGCCCGACGCCTGCTCCGATCCCGGCACGGTGCCGATGTGGGACGGCACCATCACGGTGCTCTCCGGCGGCCTCGGCGAGGTGCCGATGACCTCCGGCGTCGGCTTCGGCTCGTTCGCGCTCGACCTCGGCGCGTCCTCGAACATCGCGCTCATCGACGTGCGGGATGCCGGCGGCGTGTCGCTGCCCGGCTATACCGGCTCGGGCTCGATCACGGGGTCGAAAAACAGCGGCTTCGAGCGGTTCGATTACACGGGGACGCCGGGCGGAGAAGCCACCGAGGTGAAGCTCATCATCGGCGCGCCGGAAGAGGCCGGCTCGGCGTTCTTCCTCGACGTCTCGGACGTATGCCCGACGCCGCGCACGCTCCACGTGGACCCGCAGCTGGCCCTCCACGCCGCGACGACCGGGACCGAAGAGCCCCTCCCCACCGCCTTCGCGCTGGAGCCGAACTATCCGAACCCGTTCAACCCGGTCACGACGATCCGTTTCGCGCTGCCCGAGGCTTCGGAGGTGCGGCTGGCCGTATACGACCTGCTCGGTCGCGAGGTGTCGGTGCTCGCCCAGGGAGCGTTTCCCGCCGGCGCGCATACGGTGACGTGGCGGGCGGACGAAGCGCCGAGCGGCGTCTATCTCTACCGGATCGAGGCGGGAGCCTTCGTCTCGGTGCGTCGTATGCTCTTGATCAAGTGAGCCGCGCGCACCCCGTCATCGTTTTCAGGAATCATGATAAGGTCATTCCGATGAAATCCACGTCTGAGCATCCCGAGCATCCTTCGCGCCGCGAGGCCTCGGATTCCGCCGAATCGCCGCTCTCTCCTCCGGATTCGCCGCGCAAAGCCTATACGCCTCCCGCGCTCGTTTCGCAGGGGCGGCTCACCATTCACGCAGGCTCGCTGAACCTGTGGTCGGGACCGTGAGCATGGGGGAGAGAAGGGCAGGTGAAGGGCGGTGGCCCTCCTAAAATAGACGAGCCTCGAAATCGGTGAAGGGTCCGGTTTCGAGGCTTTTCCGTGGGCGGTACCGGATTCGAACCAGTGACCTCCTGCTTGTAAGGCAGGCGCTCTAACCAACTGAGCTAACCGCCCCAAAACAACATTTGGATTTCAGAGGTCCGGATCGGCGGCCGAGTGGGCGTTCGGTTCGGGATCCGCGCTCTGAAATCCAAAGTCGTTGAGCGGGAAACGGGACTCGAACCCGCGACCCTCAGCTTGGGAAGCTGATGCTCTACCAACTGAGCTATTCCCGCGATCAGGCTGTCATATTAGCTCGACTTCGCATGAAAGTCAAGGTATCGACGTTGCTTTTAACCAAACGTTCCTTATCTTAATCAGCCTTTGCCTGAAGGGAAGATGAAATCCGCAACCGGGGCCGAAACCTGCTTCCGGGCGTGCGGTAAGAGCGCCTTCTGTTTGGAAGATAAACCGTTTTGAGGTTGATATGAAACGTACGTACCAGCCGAGCCGTCGGAAGCGGGCGAACAAGCACGGGTTCCGGTCGCGTATGGCATCGAAGAACGGGCGACGGGTGTTGGCGCGCCGCCGGGCCAAAGGGCGTAAGAACCTGAGCGTCACCGACACCCGGAGCGGCAAGTAATCCGCCGTGCCCTCGCCTGCCCGATCCCCGGAGCACCCGCCGCGCGCGCACACGTTCCCGCGCCGGATGCGGCTGAAGCATAGACGGCTCATTCGGCCGCTCTTCGACCGGAACCGGCGCGACGTCCACTCGCTCGCCGTCGGGTGTGTGCGGCTGATCTACCGGAGGGCGTCGCGCGAGGAGGCGGGCGCGGATGCCCCCGTTCAGGTGGGCTTTGCCGTCGGACGCGGCGTGCGGAAGGCGGTCACGCGCAACCGGCTCAAAAGGATCATGCGAGAGGTCTACCGGGTTCATCAGCACCTCCTGGTAGACCTCTTTTCGCAGCGCCCGGACGCCCTCACGGTGATGGTGCTCTTTCGGGGCAATCCGAAGCAGGGCCGCGCGTGCATCCCCCGCGATTTGCCCGAAGCGCTGCGACGCCTGGCCCGGCGTCTGAGCGCCTCTTCCCCACCTGAAAACAGGCCGTGAAACTTCCATGAGCCCGGAACAGCCGAAGGCTCCTTCCGTACTCTCCGCCATTCCGAAAGCCGCCTAAAACGCTCATTCTTTTTGCCTTAGGCAACTCCTCTTGCCGGAGCATCGACCGTGGATCGAAACGTCGTCATTGCCACCATTCTCATTGCCCTCATCATGATCGTGTGGCTGACGTGGCTGTCGCCGACGCCGCCTCCGCCGGGCGAAGCGCCGGCAGGCGATACGTTGACCACCGCCACGGAGCCGCCGCCGGATACGATCAGGCAGACGGCCCCGGTTCTCGAACCTGCCCGAGACCCGCTGGCGGAAGCCATCGACACGACGCTCATCAGGGTCGCCGAAGGCGAAGAGCGCCTCATCACGGTGGAGACGGATCTGTATGAGGCGCGGCTCTCGACGAAGGGCGCCACGCTCGTCTCGTTCAAACTGAAAGCGTACAAACGGGCGGACACCGGCGCCCCCGTGCAGATCGTCGATACGACGAAGGCGGGCGCGCTTTCGCTCGTCTTCACCACCCCCCACAGCCGCGTCGTCGATACGCGCAATCTCTACTTCGAGCCGAGCGCCTCCGCCGACCGGATCGTGGTCTCCGACAGCCTGACCACTCTCGCTTTCTCGACGCAGGTGGGCGAAGGGCGCATCGTCCAGACGTACACGTTCCACCCGGACAATTACGAGGTCGATCTGGCCGTGCGTCAGGAGAACGCGGCGTCCTTCGCGACGAACCGGGGCTATGAGCTCATGTGGTCCGGCGGGGTGCCGTTCACTGAGGCCAACATCGAGCAGGAGGCGCGGCGTTCGGGCGCACATGCCCGGAGCGGCGGCGAGGTGGAGTCCATCGATCTCTCCTCCGATGCCTACGAAGAGAAGACCCTCCGTGGCTCCGTGGACTGGGTGGCCGTCAAAAACACGTACTTCACGGCGGTGATGATGCCGGCGGAGCAGGCGCGCGGCGCCGAACTGATCGGCGAGCGTTTCGGGGAGCCGAACACGCCTTCGCTCAAGGAGGATTACACCCTGAGCCTGCTCATGCCGCCGCCGACGGCCGAGCCCGACTCCTTCATCCTCTACATCGGCCCGCTCGATTACCTCCGCATCGCCAGGTACGACCGCGACCTCTACGACATGGTCGATTACGGGTGGGATGCGTTCGAGTGGATCACGCGCCCCCTGGCGAAATTCGTGTTCATCCCGGTGTTCGACCTGCTCGGCTCGGTGCTTCCGAACTATGGGCTCGTCATCATCATCATGGCGTTTCTGATCAAGCTGCTGGTCTACCCGCTGACGAAGTCGTCGTACAAGAGCATGGCGAAGATGCGGGAGCTTCAGCCGAAGATGGAGGCCATCAAGGAGAAGTACGCCGACAATCCTGCGAAGCAGCAGGAGGCCATGATGAAGATGTACAAGGAGACGGGCGTCAATCCGCTCGGCGGCTGTCTTCCGATGCTTCTGCAGTACCCGATCATCATTGCGCTGTGGCAGTTCCTTCCCCAGGCCATCGAGATCCGCCAGCAGGGTTTCCTCTGGGCGCATGATCTCTCCGCTCCGGACGTGATCCTCCACCTGCCCTTTACCATCCCGCTCTACGGCAACTTCGTGGCAGGCTTCACGCTGCTCATGGGGCTTTCGATGGTCGTGCAGATGCGCATGCAAACGTCGCCCACCACGTCCAATGCGCAGGCGAAAATCTTCACTTACCTCTTCCCGGTGATGATTTTCGGCATCTTCAACAAATTCGCCTCGGGTCTGAGCCTGTACTATCTGTGCTACAATGTGCTGACGGCCATCCAGCAGAAGTACATCAACAAGTCGATTCATGAGAAAGCCGAAGCCGAGGCCGCGCAAGGCAAGAATGGCGCGGGCAAGAAGAAGGCCGTCAAAGCCGGGGGCAAGCGCGCTGCGTCCCGGAAGGGCGGGAAAAAGATCCGCTCGTGACGCCGCCGCTTGACCGTGGCCGTCGTCGGGAAGCAACGCCGCGGCGTACCGAATGCCATGACTCGGATCCGAGATGAGAGGCGCTGAGGATACGATAGCCGCGCCAGCCACGGCGCGGGGCCGCGCCGCGCTCGCGGTCCTTCGGGTCTCGGGCCCGGAAGCCGTCGCGGTCGTCAATGCGTGCTTTCGGGGGTGCGACCTCGCGGCGGTCGATTCGCACACGGCGCATGTTGGCTACCTTCTCGGCCCGGACGGAAACCCCATCGATCAGGTCGTCGTCACGGTGTTTCGCGCGCCGCGCTCGGCCACGGGCGAAGACGTGGTGGAGGTCTCGTGTCACGGCGGCGACTTTGCGCCCCAACTCATCCTTTCGAGCCTCCTCGCCCACGGCGCGCGCATGGCCGAGCCGGGCGAGTTCACCCAGCGCGCGTTCCTCCACGGCAAGCTCGACCTCGCGCAGGCCGAAGCCGTCGCCGACCTGATCCATGCCTCCTCCACGCTCGCGCACCGCGTCTCCCTCGCGCACCTTCAGGGACGGTACTCCGAACGCCTCGACCGCCTCCGCGACGAACTGCTCGAGCTGTGCGCGTACGTCGAACTCGAACTCGACTTCGCCGAGGAAGACGTCGCCTTTGCCGACCGGGGACGCCTCGAACGGCTGCTCGAACACAGTGAGTCGTTGCTCGCCGAGCTCCTCGACTCGTATCAGCTCGGCGTGTTGCTCCGCGACGGCGTGCGCGTGGTCATCGGCGGGCGGCCCAATGCGGGCAAGTCGACGCTTCTGAACGCGCTCCTCGGGCGGGATCGCGCCATCGTCAGCGCCACGCCCGGCACCACGCGCGACGAGATCGAGGCCGAGGCGGAAATCCGGGGGCTGCGCTTTCGCTTCGTCGACACCGCCGGGCTTCGCGCGGCCGCCGACGCCATCGAAGCCGAAGGCGTGCGTCGCGCCCGCCGCTCCATCGAGACGGGCGATGTGCTCCTCTATGTGTACGACCTCACGCGCGGCATGGACGACGACGAGCGCGCCTTCCTCCGTTCGCTCTCGGCGTCGCATTCCGGCCTTGCGGTCCTCCTCGTGGGCAACAAACGCGACCTCGTCCCCGGAAAGGCTTCCCCGCCGGAAGGTATGGAGACGAGCTTTCTCCCGATCTCGGCGCGGGAAGGCGTCGCGGACCCGGCCGCGCTCGAAGCGCTCGTCGATACGCTCGTGGAGACCGTCGCCGACGGGTTGAGCCGCGCCGACGCCTCGCCCGTGGTGATGAACCGGCGTCATCGCGCGCACCTCGGCGCAGCCCTCGACGCCGTACGCGCCGCTCGCCGCGCCCTCGCCGCCGACGCCTCCGGCGACGCCCTCGCGCTCGACCTCCGCATCGCCCTCCACGAACTCGGCGCGATCACCGGCGCGATCACGAACGAGGACGTCCTCGACCAGATCTTCTCCCGCTTCTGCATCGGGAAGTGAAGATCACCGCTCCGGTCACAGCGGCAGTGGCTCCATTGAAACTGGCCCTGTTTGCGCTTAATTTTATTTCGTCTTCATTGTTCTCTGTTAGGCTCGGGAGGTGTCA
>Ga0256841_1002627_pt1 | contig 14132 bp, 12 predicted proteins | sample 356308metaG_FD_185971 | JGI IMG/M metagenome (GOLD analysis project Ga0256841, IMG submission 185971) | Hydrothermal vent microbial communities from Mid Atlantic Ridge, Atlantic Ocean - 356-308 | ecosystem: Environmental > Aquatic > Marine > Hydrothermal vents | place: Atlantic Ocean: Mid...
TGGTTTTCCATGCGCCGGAGGGCGGCGGCGTAACGGTCCTCCCACTTGCGCATGTTTTTGACCCCGTCCTTGAAATAAGGGGAGGCCTTGATCAGGGCGATCATCAGCTTGCTGACCCAACGGCCCAGGGGTTTCATCGGTCGGGCGACGTGGACCAGGAGCACGACGCGGTATTCATCGGTGTCGTTGCGGACTTCGTGGTCGAAGGTGTCGTCGAACACGAAGCACTTGCCTTCCTCCCAGTGGAGCTTCCGGTCGGCCACCCGCAGGTAGCATTTGTCCCGCTCCTTGGGGATGATCAGGCCCAGGTGGCAGACCAGGAAGCTCTTGCTCGGTCCCCGGTGGGGGGGGATGTGATAGCCGGGATCGATGATCGAGAACCAGGCGGTCGTCATGCCGGGGATCTGCGCCAACACTTTGGCGGTTTCGGGACAACGCCGGCAATTGGTCTCGATCCGGCGGCCGAAGCCGTACAGGATGTGCGTTTTCCAGTGATCCCCCTTGGAGATCCGCTTCTGGTCCGGGGAGACCTCGTGGAAGGCGGGGATCAGTTCCCGTTCTTTGAGCAGTTGTTCCGCCTCTTTGCGGATCGGCTCGTAGTTCCGTTCCAGGATCCGGATCCAATCGAACTGCGCGGGGTCGAAGACGGGCGGATCGCCGATCAGGGATTGAGACGCCAGGATACGATCGATGGCGCGGGTGAGCAGTTTTCCGGTCTTGATGATGGCGCGGCGCCGCGCCTGTCTGATAGTGTCGGTTGCTACTGCCATGTCGAATCCCCTGTCGTTGGATGATTTGTGGTATTTTACTCAATTTTTTGTGGTATCGGGGCAAATATGGCGCGAAAACCAAAGGTTTGGTTGCTGATCGGCGACAAGCTTGGAGACAATGCCCAGGTGGCGGCGGTGGCCCGGGCGCTCGATTGGCCGCAGGAATACCGCCGTCTGGTTTTCCGGGAGCCCTACGTGCTGGGTAAACCCCGGTTCGCGCCCGACCTGTTTCACGTCGACCGTCAGCGCTCCGATCCCATCGAGCCCCCCTGGCCGGACCTGATCCTGACCATCGGGCGGCGGCCCGCCATGGTGGCTCTGTGGATCAAGCGGCAATCGGGCGGCCGCACCCGCATCGTTCTGTTCGGCCGACCCAAACGCCATTTGCACGACTTCGACCTGATCGTCGCCCCGCCCCAGTACCATTTGCCGGCGGCGGACCACGTGCTGCCACTGGATTTGCCCCTGATCCATCCCGACACCGGGGCGGTCGAGAAAGCGGCCCGGGACTGGCGCCGGCGTCTGGAAGCCCTGCCCAGGCCGCTGCTGGCCGTGATGGTGGGCGGCACCACCAAACCGTATCGGCTGGATGCCGACGCCGTCCAGGGCCTGCTCGACCAGGTCCACCGGGCCAGCGGCGGGCGGGGAACCTGGTATTTCTCCACCAGCCGCCGTACCCGGCCCGAGGCCGTGGCCGCCCTGGAACGGCAGCTCCCTGCCAACGCCCGTTTGTATCGCTTCGGCATCGATCCGCCGGAGGACAATCCCTACCGCGCCCTGCTGGCCCTGGCCGACGGTTTCGTGGTGACCGGCGACAGCGTTTCCATGCTGGTCGAAGTGGCGCGCATGGGAAAGCCCCTGGGTATTTATCCCCTGCCCCTGGAAAAATCCTGGACCACCCGGATGCGGTATCATGCGATGCGGGCGATGGGCTATCGCCCCGGTCGGCCGCTGCCGGCATGGATGCGGACCATGCTTCGTCTGGGATGGATCGGCAACCTGCGTGATCTGGAGGTGATCCATCAGTCGCTGTACCGAAAAGGGTGGGCAGTGCCGCTGCGGGATCACCGGTTTCCCTTTCCCCGTTCCGGCACAGCGGTTCCGGACGAGATTTCCAAGGTGGTGGCCCGGATTCATGCCCTCTGTGAATGACCGGCTGGCGGCGCTCGGCCTGGCCGGCCTGTACCTGTTCGCCCTTGGATTGTGGTGGCACCGGGCGGTGGCCGTCGCCGGCATCGCCCTGATGCTGGCGGGACTGCTCCGTCCGGGGGTCGGATGGCGCCGCTTCGGGCGGATCGCTTCGGTGAAGGCTGCCATCCTGTGGCTGCTGTATCTGACTTTTCAGTTGGCGACGGTCGCCATCACCGACCCGGCATTGTTTCCAGAGCACTGGAAGGCGGCGCTCCGATGGTCCTATTTGGCGGGTTTTCTCCTGGTGGCGTATTATCTGCAGGGGCAGTGCCGGCGGATCGTTTCGATTCTGGCGTGGGCCGTGGCCGGTTTTTTCCTCGGTCGCTTGGCGTATCTCGACGAGTTGCTCCAGTACGGTTATGACTTTTGGCGCTTTCGTCATCAGCTGGGCTTTCCCACCGCCATTCCGCTGGGGCAGTACGCCGCCACGGTGTTGCTGATCCTGCTGATTCTCGGGCCGCGCTTCCTGGCGCGCCGGGGTTGGGGGGCGCGGGCGGCTTGGCTTTTGGGGCTGGCGCTTGCCACCGAATGCGTGCTTCTGTCCCAGTCCCGCGGTGTCTGGGGTGCCCTGCTGGGGGTGCTCGTCCTGGTCTCGCTTTCGGCCCGGAGGACGGCGCCTTCGCTCTGGCGCCGGTACCGCAAGGCCGTCGTTCTGGTTGCGGTGCTGGGGCTGGTGGTCGGGATGAGCCAGTATTCGGTCCTCGCCCACAGGTTGACCGAAGAGGGGCAGACTTATCGACAGTTGTTGCAGGGGAATTTCGCCGCCATTCCCATGCAGCGGGCCGACGGCAGCGAATACTCCATCGGGGTGCGGGTGGCCATGTGGCGGTTCGGCATCGCCCATTGGCTGGAAAGACCCTGGTTCGGTTGGGGTCCGGCGGGCACCCGACACTTGATCGCCTGCTGCGCCCCGGAGGTGTTTCGGCGTTTCAACGATTTGCACAGCGCTCCGGTGGAATTGTTGCTCCGGTTCGGGATCGTCGGTCTGGTGCTGGTTGCCGCCGTCGGGGTGACGGCAGTGAGACCGGCCCTGCGGGCGCTTCGCACGCGGCGCCTGCCGGCGGACGTGTTCCTGCTGGTGATGGCCGCCCTGTCGCTGCACGGCTTGCTGGCCTTGGTCAATTTCCGCATGCTGAATTATGATTGGCGTTTTTTTTGGTTTTTGTACGGCGGCATCGTCGCCTCGTTTGCCTTTGTCAGGGAGAATGATCGTGAAATTGAGACGTCTCATCGACCGGTTGCGCTACGGCAGGGAAGCAGAGAGAAAACGCAAGCGCGCCGAGAAGGAGAAGCGGCGCCAGCAGAAGTTTCATTCCGAGCGCTGGTACCGGGACGAACGCTTGGCCCGGCGCCACTACGATTCCTACGAGGACTACGTCCGCCATCAAAGTGCCAAGCTGGAGCGGGTGCTCCACCGGCTGAAGGAGACGGAAGCGGAAGACTTCCAGGAGTTTCAGCGCCGTTTTTCCCTCTGTGAGCCCCTGAAGCCGGCGCGTTCGGTGCTTTGCCTGGGAGCCCGACTGGGCACCGAAGTCAAGGCGTTGCATTCGTTGGGCTATTTCGCCGTGGGCGTCGATTTGAATCCGGGGCCTGAGAATCCCTATGTCCTGCCGGGTGATTTCCACGCTCTGGTCTTTGCCGACGCCTCCGTCGATGCCGTCTATACCAACGCCTTCGATCACGCTTTCGAGCCGGAGCGCGTCCTTGCCGAGGTGGTCCGGGTGCTGCGTCCCGGGGGGGTGTTCGTCATGGATCAGCTGGCCGGGTTCCAGGAAGGATTCATCCCAGGCGAGTATGAATCCTTCCATTGGAAGGACCGGGCCGCTTTGAACGAACTGGTCCGGCACCACACCGGATTCGTTTTGCTCGGCGAACGCGATCTGGGACGGCATCGCCGCGACCGCTGGTACCAGGTGGTTTTTCGCAAACCCGCCTGATCTCAGCGGCGCTGATAGGTGCCGATCAGGACGGCCTCTTCCAGGATGTGTCCCTGCATCGCCTGTTCCAGTCGTTTTTTGCTTGGGGTGCCCAGGTCGGGCAGCACCGTGTCCAGGGCGTAGAGTTTGAAGAAATAGCGGTGGCGGCCGATCGGGGGGCAGGGACCGCCGTAGCCGGTCCGTTTCCAGTCGTTCAGACCTTCCCGGGTGCCCGGCGGCAGCCGGTTTTTGCCGACCCCCTCCGGAAGTCCACCGGCCTCCGGCGGCAGGTTGTACAGTACCCAGTGGACCCAGACCATTTTGGGTGCCCGGGGATCGGGGGCGTCCGGATCGTCGACGATCAGTGCCAAGCTTCGGGTGTTCTGCGGAACCCCGGACCAGGTGAGCGGCGGGGAAATGTCCTCGCCGTCACAGGTGTATCGGGCAGGAATCTCCCCATTGTGCCGGAAGGCGGGGGAAGATAGTGTCAGACTCATGGTGTTCCTCGCTGTTTCCGCTGAAAGGCCAAGGGTCACCGTCAGGAGGATGAACCCGACGAACCAGGTGCGCATGGGTCGCTCCGTTTTCATGTGACAGGGTCAATTTCAGGCAAACGGGATGCGGAGTCAAGTACCCTGGTCCGAGCTGATGCGGCGAATCCAGCGCTTCGATCCGGATTTCGTACTCGTCCGCCGTCAAGCCGTCGCCGGCGGCTGCATTCATTCGGTGTGGATTCTCGAAGGGAGCCGAAGGCGCTATTTCGTGAAACTCAACCGGGCGGATTTGTCTAAGGTGTTGGCCGCGGAGGCGGCAGGGCTGGAGGCGCTGGCTTCCACCGGGACGCTCCGGGTGCCCCGATCGTTCGGTTGGGGCGTGGCCGGGGCGGTCGCCTATCTGGTGCTGGAACATTTGCCCCTGGTGCCTCGTACCCCGGCCGCTGACCGGCGCCTTGGGGAGCAGTTGGCCGCGCTCCATGCCGTTTCCCGGCGGGCGTTCGGTTGGTCGCAGGACAATTTTATCGGCGCCACCCTGCAGCCCAATCCAGTCCATGAGGACTGGGTGACCTTCTGGCGGCAATGGCGCCTGGGGTTCCAGCTTCGACTGGCGGCGAAGCGGGGGCACCGGGGAAGGTTGCAGCGATTGGGCGAAAAGGTCATGGCGGAACTGGTACGGTTTTTCTCCGGCTATCGGCCGTATCCGTCACTGCTCCACGGGGACCTGTGGGGCGGCAATGCCGCCGCCGTCGGGGATACACCGGTGGTTTTCGATCCGGCCTGTTACTGGGGCGACCGCGAGGCGGATCTCGCCATGACCGAACTGTTCGGCGGATTCGGTCCGGATTTCTACCGGGCCTACGACGCGACACTGCCCAGGGATCCGGGCTATCGGGTCCGCAAGGACCTGTACAATCTTTACCATGTCCTCAATCATTTGAATCTGTTCGGTGGCGGCTATCGCGCCCAGGCGGAACGTCTGATGCAACGTCTGTTGGCGGAGATTCACTGATGGCATGAAAAAGGAGGTGATGTCCATGGCAGTGAACGATGACTTTCTCCTGGATCCGGAGCATTCCAGAGACGAAATCGAACAGGAAGTAGAAGAGCTGTTTACCCAATGGCAGAGAGATCAGGACAAATTGGCGGCACGCCGGCGGGTCGAGCAGTATCTGGAGATGAAACGCCTGCGGGAGCAGATCGGGGATGTCTTCGATCTCGAGGACTTTTGAAATGAACCCGGCCGTGGCCGGGTTTTTCGTGTCCCGAAGATTGAATTCCCGGAGCCCGTCCCCACTTTCATGAAAGCGATCGAAACCAATCCGGGAGGAAGGCGATGGAATTGAATGAATTGTTGGAAACCGTGAAACAGGAGCGGGATGAACTCAAGGTGCGGATGCACCTGGCCAAGATGGAGCTGCAACAGGAGTGGGAAAAGGCGGAAAAGCAGTGGGAGCACTTCCGGGCCAAGGCCGAGGAAATTTTGGGGGAAACCCGGGAAGTGGCCGACGAGGTGGTCGAGTCCGTCAAGGTGGTCGGCGAAGAGCTGCGCAATGCCTATCAGAGAATTCGGGAGCGTCTGGCCTGATCCGTTCCGGTGAGGAAACGGCCGCCTGCAGGCGGCCGTTTCGTTTCCAGTATAATACTCCCTCCGCCAATTTGACACATCGAACTTTCATGACCGATAGCATCAGAAAAGTCGTACTGGCCTACTCCGGCGGCCTGGATACTTCCGTCATTCTCAAGTGGCTTCAGGAAACCTACGGCTGTGAAGTGGTGACCTTCACCGCCGACATCGGCCAGGGGGAGGAGCTCGAACCGGCCCGGCAGAAGGCGAAGGCGCTGGGGGTGAAGGAGATCTACATCGACGATCTGCGCGAGGAGTTCGTGCGGGATTTCGTGTTCCCCATGTTCCGTGCCAATGCGGTGTACGAAGGGGAATATCTGCTCGGTACCTCCATCGCTCGGCCGCTGATCGCCAAACGCCTGATCGAGATCGCCGAGATGACCGGTGCCGACGCCATCGCCCACGGTGCCACCGGCAAGGGTAACGACCAGGTGCGTTTCGAACTCGGGGCCTATGCCCTGAAACCGGACATCAAGATCATCGCCCCGTGGCGGGAGTGGGATTTGACCTCCCGGGAAAAGCTGCTGGCCTATGCCGAACGCCACGGCATTCCCATCGAAAGAAAGCGCGGCCAGTCCTCGCCCTATTCCATGGACGCCAATCTGCTTCACATCTCCTATGAGGGGGGGATTCTGGAGGATCCCTGGGCGGAACCGGAAGAAGACATGTGGCGCTGGACCGTGGCGCCGGAAAACGCCCCGGACGAACCGGCCTATATCGAACTGACCTTCGAACGGGGGGATCCGGTCGCGCTCAACAGTGAAACCATGACCCCGGCGCAACTGTTGGCGGCCCTCAACCGGATCGGCGGCGAGCACGGCATCGGGCGCCTGGACATCGTGGAAAACCGCTACGTGGGAATGAAATCCCGGGGTTGCTACGAGACGCCCGGCGGCACCATCCTTCTCAAGGCCCATCGCGCCATGGAGTCCATCACCCTGGACCGGGAAGTGGCCCACCTCAAAGACGAAATCATGCCCCGCTATGCCACCTTGATCTACAACGGCTACTGGTGGAGTCCGGAGCGGAAGGCGCTGCAGCGGATGATCGACGCTTCCCAGGCGGAGGTTTCCGGGGTGGTGCGGCTGAAGTTGATCAAGGGCAACGTGTTCGTGGTGGGGCGGAAGTCGGAAAACAGTCTGTTCGACGCCAGCATCGCCACCTTCGAGGAGGACGCCGGTGCCTACGATCAGAAGGACGCCGAAGGGTTCATCAAGCTAAACGCCCTGCGCCTTCGCATCGCGGCCCGCTCGGGCCGGAACATCTGAGCCCGGTAGGCGCGCCGATTCCGGCGCGCCTCAGGTCAGGCCGTATTTCTGCATCCGGTAGAGGAGGGTGTCGCGGCTGATCCCCAGCAGGCGGGCGGAACGGCTGCGGTTGCCGTTGGTCCGCGCCAGGGCCTGGCGGATCAGTTCGATTTCCACCTGTTCCAGCGACAGACCGGTTTCCGGCAGGACGATATGGCCGGAACCGTCTGTCGATGCGGTCCGGCTGAATTCCGCAGGCAGGTTGCCGGGTTCGATAGTCTGTCCGGGAAGCAGGATCGCCAGCCGCTCGCAGACGTTGCGCAGTTCCCGCACGTTGCCGGGCCAGTGGTATTCCTGCATCGCCTTGAGGGCCGCACGCGACAGCCTCGCCGGCTGCAGCTGATAATTGCCCGCCGCGCGCTGGAGGAAATGCCGGGCCAGCAGTTGAATGTCCTCGGGCCGTTCCCGCAACGGGGGGATTTCCAGCGGAACCACGTTGAGGCGGTAATAGAGATCCTTACGGAAGCTACCTTCCCGGATTTTCCGTTCCAGGTCGGCGTTGGAGGCGGCGATGATCCGGACGTCGACCCGTTCCGGTGCCGTCGCCCCCACCGGCTGACACTCGCCGCTTTCCAGAAAGCGCAACAGTTTGGCCTGCAGGGGCAGGGGCATGGAGTCGATTTCGTCCAGGAACAGGGTGCCGCCGTCGGCCGCCTGAAGCTTGCCCTGCTGGTGGGTGGTGGCGCCGGTGAAGGCGCCCTTGCGGTGGCCGAACAGTTCCGATTCGGCCAACGATTCCGGCAGCGCGGCACAGTTGATGGTGATGAAAGGCCGGTCGGCACGGGGACTGGCCTGCTGGATAGCATTGGCCAATTCCTCCTTGCCGGTGCCGGTTTCACCGGAGATCAGCACCGTCACGTCGGTGGCCGCGACCATCTTGGCGGCACGCAACAGGGCCTCGAAATTGGGTGCTTGGCCGATCAGCGTTTTGAACTTCTCCATCAGGTCCACCCCGTTTCTTTTAATTTGTTGCATAACCCATGGGTTTAATTCCGGGAAGGCGGACAACAGGGCCAGGAAGATCATCACGATGCCGGCAAAATGGCGAAACCGCCGCATCCTGGCCAATCGGGTCATCCAGCTCGTCATTATACCGACCCCCATGACCGCCGGCAAAGTTCCCAGTCCGAATGCGATCATGGTCAAGGCGCCCCGATCCGGCCCCCCGGCGGTAGCCGCCAGGGCCAGGGCGGTATAAACCAGGCCGCAGGGGAGCCAGCCCCAGACCATCCCGAACAGAAACGCCTGGGAGAGATTGGTGACCGGAATGATCTTGCGGCCGTAGGGTTCGATGTGGCGCCACAACCGGCCGCCCAGACGTTCGAGGTAGGCGAAGCGGGGGAACCAGCCGCCGATGTAAAGCCCGGCGCCGGCCATGATCACCGCGGCGGCGATCTGCAGTATCCGGTAGCCCCGGCCGTTGCCGAAGGGCAGATCCAGAACGTAGTGCAGGCTTCCGGCGATCAGTCCGGCCGTGGCGTAACTGAAGATCCGTCCCAGATTGTAGCTGAAGACGAAGGGAGTGAGACGGCGCTTGCGTTCCCGGATCCGCCGGCTGAGGCTCAGGGTCAGGGTGCCGATGATGGAGCCGCACATGCCCAGACAATGAAAACTGCTGAACAGGCCCATCAAGAAAGCGACCAGGTAAACGGGATCGAGGTCGTGCCAGACATTCATGGGGAAAACATACCACGAAAAAGCAAACGGATCGGTGGTGAGCCCGACCCCTGGGGCTGATCGGTGGCGGGCGTCTTCAGTTAGTATGGATAGAAAACCATGAGGCATATGCCGCAGTGATTGTGGCATATGCCGCACCTACCGGGGGGTGGCGACCAAAATTAACCAGTCACCTATTTAAAATCAATATGTTGCAACCTTGGCCCGATCGGTGCATAAGGAAGTTGGTTGGTATGAACGAACTTTGTCGAGGTGGTTGTTGATGAAGAAACGAGAATCCATCCGATGGGTGCCTGGCGTGCTCGCGGCCGCCGTGGCCGTCCAATGTCCGATGGCGTGGGCGGAATACGAGGAGCTGCCCACCCTGGTGGTCGAGGGTGAGACGATGGCACCGGGAACCTTCTCGATCCAGCCGGGAACGGTGGGAACTCTGGATGCCGCCGACCTGCTCAAACAGGTGCCGGGGGGCAACGTCAACCGCAACGGTCCGCTCACCGGCATCGCCCAGTTTCGGGGTCTGTACGGGGACCGGGTAGCGGTAGTCGTTGACGGCATGGCCGTCAAGAACGCCGGGCCCAACGCCATGGACTCGCGTATGAGTGCGATTCCTTCCGCTTTGATTCAATCGCTCAGGGTCTACCGGGGGGTGACGCCGGTATCCGTCGGCCTGGAGACGATGGGGGGTGCCGTGATCGCCAAGAGCCGTCAGGTGGAATTCGGCGAAAGCGAACGGTGGATGCCGCAGTTATTCGCCACCGCCGGATGGAGCAGCGTCAACGACGGCGTCTTCGGCGGCGGTTTGGCGGGCATCGCCAATCAAAACTATCGGTTCGGTTTTCTGGCTTCCCATGAAGACGGGGACAATTACCGCTACAACGATACCGACAACGTCAAATACACCAACTACGAGCGCCAGACCTACCAGGCCCAGTTCGGCCTGCAACGCCAGGGGCATACCTTCAACGCCGCCTATAACCACAAATACACCGGCGACAGCGGCACGCCTTCGCTGCCGATGGACATTCGCTGGATCCGCACCGATACCGTCAACGCCGATTATCGCTGGCAGCTGAGCGACACGGTCGCCTTGAAGGCGGCGATGTTCTTCCAGGATGCCGACCACGAGATGACCAACTACCATCGCCGCAATCCGCCCGCCGATCCGGCCCGCTGGCGGCAAAACAACACCGATGTGGTCGCCGGCGGTTACAAGGCGGCGCTGGTCTGGAGCGAGGTGATGGGTGGTGAGCTGGAGTTGGGCGTCGACGGGGATCTGGCGACCCACAACGCCTTCGTCACCAACCCCAACAATGCCGCTTTCTTCGTTCGCCTCTACAACGACGTCAACCGTAACCGCTACGGGGGCTATCTGGAATGGCGCGGCGAGCCGGTGGACCGGCTCCACGTCAACGCCGGCGTGCGTTATCGCTATACCTACATGGATGCCGGCAAAGTCGACGGCACACCGGCGATCATGGGCCAGATGAATCCGATGATGCGGGCGGCGACCATCCTGCGTGACCGTTTCAATGCCGCCGATCGGCGTCAGGATCAGCACGACGTCGATATCGCCCTCGACTTCAATTACCGTTTGAATGACAACCTCAACCTGGCCTTGGGGTTGGCGCGCAAGACCCACGCACCCACCTATCAGCAACGTTATACCTGGTTGCCTTTGGAGTCCACCGGCGGTTTGGCCGACGGCCGGATTTACATCGGCGACATCGGTCTCGACAGCGAAAAGTCCTATGAAGTGGTGGCCGGCTTCGACCTGAACTTGCCGCAGTTGGGCAGCGTGGTGCACGACGTCTATCTGGAGCCCCGGGCTTTCTACCGCTACGTCAACGACTACATCCAGGGTCAAGCGGTCGATCCCGCCGATCTCGGCCTGACGGCGATGCAGTGGAACATGTTCCTCAACATGATGCTGCCCAACGGTTGTCCCAACAATCCGAGCGGGAACGTGGCCAATTGTGCATTGCGTTGGACCAACGTGGACGCCCAGCTCTACGGGGTCGACATCCAGGGGGGGATGGCCCTGGGCGAGCACTTGCGCGTGGACGGCGTCATGACCTACACGCGAGGGGAAAAGCTCAGCGGCAAGGACGACAACCTCTACCGCATCGCCCCGCTCAACGGTCGGGTGCGGTTGACCTATTCGATCCTGGATTTCGCGTTTTCCACCGAGTACGTCGGCGCTTTGCGTCAGGACAAGGTGGCCGATTACAACGACGAGCGCAAGACCTCCGACTGGAGCGTGGTCAACGTCCGCTTCCAGTATCAGCCTTCGTACAAATACGTGCAGGGTTTGAAGCTAGCGGTGGGGCTCGACAACATCTTCGACAACCGCCATGCCGACCACCTCAACGGCATCAACCGCGTGCGGGAAAGTCGTGTCGGCCTTGGCAATCGGGTTCCCAATCCGGGCCGAAACGTCTACGTCACTATGAGTTATACCTTCTGACCTGCCAAAGCACTGGCATATCCTCCGTTGGCGCGTCTTCGGACGCGCTTTTTTTATCCCCGGAACAGGGCGGCGATCCGCCGCTGGATGGCGTAGGCCGCCGCCTTGGGATCGGCGGCGTCGCGGATGGGGCGGCCGACCACGATGTAATCGCTGCCGTTGACGAAAGCCTGTTCCACGGTGACCACCCGCTTCTGGTCCTGGGAGGCACCGCCTTCGGGGCGGACGCCGGGGGTGACGATCAAGGGGGCAGCGCCGATGGTCTCCCGGATCAAACCGGCTTCCAGACCGGAGGCGATCACCCCGTCGAGACCGGCCTCCAGGGCCTGCCGGGTCCGTTTCAGCACCAGGGCCTGTAAGTCCCCCTGATAACCCAGTTCCTCGAGGGCTTTCTCGTCCATACTGGTGAGAACGGTAACCGCGAGAATTTTTAGATCTCCCTCCCGGCCCCGGGCGGCCGCCTCCATGATGGCCCGGTCGCCGTGGACGGTGGCGAACGCCACGGGATGGCGGCTCAAGGCCCTGACCGCCCGCTCCACGGTGGCCGGAATGTCGTAGAACTTGAGATCGGCGAAGACTTTCCTGCCTCGGGCCGTAAGCCAGGCGATCAGGTCGAAATAGTCACCGGCCATGAACAGTTCCAGGCCGATCTTATAGAATGTCACCGCGTCGCCCAGCGTTTCCACCAGCCGCCTGGCTTCGGCGTGACTCGGCACGTCCAGAGCGACGATGAGACGGTCCTTGGCCGCAATCGGTTCTTGGGACAGAGACATGGACTGTAACCTCGATTCAGGGAAAACCCCCATGATACAGGATCCGGGTCCCAAGGCAGGAGGCGTTCGCCGTCACAGGGCAAAGGTGTCGAGGTGTTTGACGTTCTGATTCAGATGTTTCTGCTGATCCTGTGCGGTGCAGGCTGGCGTCTGTTGCGCCCGGCCGGCCTGGAGGGCGATCAGACCCGCCGGGTTCTGACGGCGGTGGTGTACTACCTGTTCCTGCCGGCCCTGATCCTGAAACTGATGAGCCGGGCCGAACTGGGTGGTGAATCGCTGCGGATTTCCCTGTTCGGTTTCGTCGTCATGGGGTTGGGGGGGATGTTTGCCGCCGCCTACGTGTTCGGGCGTCGCTTGCCCCCGGCCCAGGCGGGGGCGGTCTGGCTGGCGGTGACTTTCCCCAACGTCACCTTTCTGGGCTTGCCGGTATTGCTGGAAACCTTCGGTGACTGGGCCGCCCTGTTGGTGATTCAACTGGATCTGTTTTCCTTCACCCCTGCGGTTCTGACCCTGGGGGTTTCCGTCGCCAGGGCATTGGGTTGCAAAGGCAAGGGGCATCCGGTCAACACTCTGCTTCGGGTGCCGCCTTTGTGGGCGGCCGCCGTGGCCGTCGGTGTGAACCTCGCCGGCTGGCAGTGGCCGGCATGGCTGTCGAACCTGTTCGACCTGCTCGCCCAGGGCGTCACTCCCCTGATGCTGCTGTCTCTGGGATTGGCGCTGGAATGGCCCCGGGCGGGGCAGCGGTTTTGGTCCCACGTGTTGCCGGTGGTCGTTTTGCGCTTGCTGCTGATCCCCCTGGTGGCCACCCTCCTGGTGGGACGGTTGGGGTTCGCGGGAGTCGAAGCGGCGGCGCTGGTGATGGAAGCGGGGATGCCGAGCATGCTTTTCGGCATCGTGCTGTGTGACCGTTTCGGTCTGGACAGCCGTCTTTATGCGCTCCTGGTCACCGTGACCACCTTGCTGGCGGTCGTCACCCTGCCGCTGTGGTATTCCTGGCAAGGCACTGGCATCCCCTGGCCCGGTGCAAGATAATAGGGCCATCTTTCAGAAACGAACGTAAGGGAGGAAATCCATGGGATTCATGCAAGGCAAGCGGGCGTTGATCGTCGGACTGGCCAGCAATCGCTCCATCGCCTGGGGGATCGCCCAGGCGATGCATCGGGAAGGAGCCCAACTGGCCTTCACCTATCAGAACGACAAGCTCAAGGAGCGGGTGGAAAAACTGGCGGCCCAGTGCGATTCCGATCTGACGGTCGCGTGCGACGTCAGTGACGACGACCAGATCCAGGGCGTGTTCGACTATTTGGGGCGGCACTGGGACGGGCTGGACATCCTGGTACATTCGGTCGCCTATGCCCCCCGCCGCGCCCTGGAGGGGGACTATCTGGAATCGGTGGACCGGGAAGCGTTTCAGATCGCCCACGACATCAGCTCCTACAGCTTCACCGCCCTGGCCAAGGCGGCGAGACCCATGCTGCGTTCCGGCGGCGCGCTGCTGACCCTGAGCTACCTGGGGGCCGAGCGGGTGATTCCCAACTACAATGTCATGGGCGTGGCCAAGGCCAGCCTGGAAGCCAACGTTCGCTACATGGCCGCTTCCCTGGGACCCCAGGGGATCCGGGTCAATGCCATTTCCGCTGGCCCCATCCGGACCCTGGCCGCCTCCGGGATCAGCAATTTCCGGGAAATGCTCGGCAAGGCGGAAGGGGCCGCGCCCCTGCGCCGTAACGTCACCATTGAAGAGGTGGGTAACGCGGCGGCCTTCCTGTGCTCCGATCTGGCCTCCGGCATCACCGGGGAAGTGGTCTACGTCGATGCTGGATACAACATCATCGGGCTAGCGTTCGAGGTCTGAACCATTGCCGGGGTAGTCCCCGTTCGATCAGCGCTTCGAAGCGGGACAGCGGCATCGG
>Ga0256841_1002628_pt1 | contig 14132 bp, 10 predicted proteins | sample 356308metaG_FD_185971 | JGI IMG/M metagenome (GOLD analysis project Ga0256841, IMG submission 185971) | Hydrothermal vent microbial communities from Mid Atlantic Ridge, Atlantic Ocean - 356-308 | ecosystem: Environmental > Aquatic > Marine > Hydrothermal vents | place: Atlantic Ocean: Mid...
AAAGTCCAATTCCCCTCCGTGCGCTTCGGCAACACCCTTGGCAACGCTCAATCCAAGACCCGCTCCCCCATGCTGACGCGTTAAGGGATTTTCGATCTGGAAGAATTTTTCGAAAATCCTTTTCTGATACTTGGAGTCGATTCCAGGCCCACTGTCCCGAACACTGATCTCCACCAGGTCATCCTTCTCCGTCAAGGAAACCAGGACCCTCCCACCTTCATTCGTAAATTTGAGGGCATTCTCGACTAAAGCCTGGATCGCGCGCCGAAGATCATCCCGATCCGCATGGACCAACTCATGGGTTTCCGCAATGTTCCGATCCAGCTGGATTCCTCGATCCTCGGCAACCGCCTCAAAAGGAAGCAGGATTTGGTCCAACAACTCAATGATGGGAAAGACCTCAAGATCCAAAGCAAAATCACCGGACTCGATTCTCCCAAGCGAAATCAATTTATCGATTTCATGCTCGAGGCGGAGGCTCTGTTCGCGAATGGACTCCACAACCCGCTGTTGTTTCTCGGGAAGTTCCCCCAAAACTCCCTTCCCCAACATCGTGGCGAAGGTTTTGATCCCGGTAAGGGGCGTACGTAGCTCATGGGAGACAATCGAGAGATAGCGATTCTTCATCTGATCGCTTTTTTGCTCGGCCGTGACATCTTTGATCACGGTCAGCATCCCTGCAAAACTACCTTTGTAGTCGCTGACTCCAGTAGTTCTCACTTCCAGGTATAGAAAATCCCTCTTTTTTGTCGGGATCTCCAGGGTAGCCGCAGTCCCTCCCATGTCCTCTTTGGCTTTCAGGTGCCCTCGCCGGATTTCCTGGACAAGCTCCTGGTTCTCACGGTTTTCTTCCAGGGGTTTACCAATTGCCACAAAGGATTTGACCCCAAGATAGGCTTCGGCCTTGGGGTTCATCAGGGTGATCTGGCCTTCGGGGTCTACAAAGAGGATTCCATCCATGATGTTGTCGAAGATCGTCATCATCCGGGAGAGATCCAGATAAAAGAGATCTTGAACATCATCCAAGGCCCGAGCTTGTTGCAGGTAGCAATCCTTGAGTTCCTGCATCTCACGTTTTAGGCGCCAAGAGGCTTCTCCTTCCTGTTGCCGTTGTCGAACAGCTCTTCGGCGAGTCGAACGATAGGTTGAAAGGAGATGCTCCGCTTCTTCGATCCCATCTTCTGACAAGGGACGAACCAAAAAGTCCATGGCCCCGATCCTCATTGCCTCCCGAAGATGCTCGGGCGAGGGAGAAGAGACAAGAGCAAAGGTAAAGGCCTCGGAAGAGTGGACCCCTTCGGCAGCCCCACGATCGAGATCTGCTGGATCCACCAGGATTAAATCGGGATCCAAATCCGCCAGGAGGGTCAGGGTCGCTGCCGGGGATGCTTGGATCACGTTCAAACCGCGATCCAGCAAAGCCTTCTCGAGAGCATCGACCCCCTCTTCATCCTTTGCAAGGATGAGAACAAGCCTTCCGCCCCCTTCTGTCTGAGCCATCACCCTCTCCGGTCCATCCCGACCTGATTCAGATTAGGCCTGGTTTCCCTGCTGAATATCCTGAAGAGCAGCGTCTTCTGTCTCAAAGATGTTCAAGTGTTTCAAGATCCTCATGATGTCAAAGATCTTGATGATGAAGGGCTTGATGTTCGTCAAATAGAGCTTGGCTGACTTGGCGGCAGTCAAGTTATTCGCAGCAATGATCAATCCGACTCCACAGGAGTCAATGATCTTCACATTCTCCATATTGAGAACGAAGTGCTGATAGCCTTCTTCTATTTTTGCGTTGATCAATTCCTTCAGGTTTTCCTTGAGGGCGTCGGTGACATAGAAGTTGAGACTGCGATCGTTGAAAGCAAGAATCGCGACTTTGTCTTTTTCCAGACACGTGACGGAAAGCCCTTGGCTCTTTTTACCTACGACGTCCATGTGCGCACCTTGTATTCCTCGTGGACAAACCGGCAGGCCATTTGTGCGGCCTACCGAAAATGAGTGGACAAGGTTGCCTATCGGATGGATGAGGGGTAAATGTTTACACTTCCTGAAAAAAGCCGGGAGAAATCCGCATCAACGAATCGAGCGGGCAAAAGAACGAAGGGAAGAACCCTAGCGATCCCTACGCCTTGCGGCATTCTCTCGCCCCATTTCCTCAAGTCGCCCCGGATCCTTTTTGAGGCGCAGCTCATTGGCTTTGGCCACAATACTGCTCACGCTTCGGTTGAGCGCGCGGGCAATCTGAAGGTTTGAGACTCTGGGATAGCGCTCCTTCAAAATGCGGCATTCTTCGGGGGACCAACGGGGCATTTTAAGGCGGGGCTGAGGAACAAGGCGGATGATCGGCTCGATTTCAGGGATGGGAACCTCTTCCAAACGTTTGTCCTTCCCCAAACCCAAGGCCTTGGCCTTACGGCGGAGGACCGCAACATCCCTTCCCATGGCAATTGCAAGGGCCCAATCAGGGCGTGAGGGGCCAAAGGTCTTGAGAAACAGGATCTCATCCTCGGTGAATCGACCCTTCCGCTGGGTTTTGGACAGATGACGCAGCTTGGCCAGCACCTTCTGTTTCGGACGTCCCAGGACCAAGGCCATCGTTTCAAGGTTCGAACAGCCGACCATCTCCCGGAGACAATTCACGTCTTCTTCGGTCCAAGCTCCGGTTTTTTTTTGGCCTGCAAACATCTTTTGCGCCCGATGAAGGATCGTTTCCTCTGAGCGTTTGAGTTCGCGTACAAGCTGAGAAAGAGGACGTCTTCCAAAAGATGCCCGCAGTTTTGTGAGTTCTTCGACTGACCAATTTCCACGCTTCTTCATCCGAGGTCCTTTTCCTTCACTGCTGCTTTTCATCCGGGCTTCCTCCTGGCTCGGCTCCGACCTTCCATGCTCTTCTTCAGAGTAGCCCGAACCTCCTCAGCGGTTTTAAGATTGAGAATTCTGCGGGCAAGACGCTGACAACTTCCACTGTCCAACGATCGAATCACTAACTTAATCCGGGGAAGAAAAACGGGAGACATGCTTAGTCTACGAAAACCGAGCCCGATGAGGACAGGGACCAAAGAGGATTCTGAAGAAATCTCTCCGCAAATGGTGGTAGGCAATTGCCACTTCCTTCCAGACTTTGCAATATCAGCCAAAAACCGCAGGAATCCGGGGTGGAAGGGATCATACAAATCCGAAACCCTCGGATTATCTCTGTCCACGGCAAACAAGTATTGCGCAAGGTCATTGGTCCCGATGGAAACAAAATCCACCATTTTCTTCAGGTGGTCCATCATCATGGCCAGAGAAGGAATCTCGATCATGACACCAAAGCCAAGGTTCTCGCCATGAGGGATCCCCTGTTCATTCAGGTCCTTGAGAATCACCTGTAAAATCCCCTTGGCAGTTTCCACCTCTTGGAGGTTGGTCACCATGGGTAAAAGGATCGAAGTTTTGCCGAAGGCACTCGCACGCACAAGGGCCCTCATCTGGGTGAAAAACAGATCCGGCCAACGAAGGGTCAACCGTATCCCCCGCCAACCCAACACGGGATTGTGTTCAGGAGGAGTCCGGAGATAGGGAAGGGGTTTGTCCCCTCCCACATCCAAGGTTCGAAAGGTCACCCTCTTTCCCTGGGCACGCTCCAAAACATCCTTATAGAGCTGAAACTGTTCCTCTTCCGAAGGGAATTGGAGCCTCTCCATGAAGGCAAACTCCGTTCGAAACAATCCGATTCCATCGTAGACACCCGACTCCAAGCCCTCGAACTCTTGTAAACTTTCGGCATTGGCTTCGAGTTTGATTTTGATTCCATCCGTCGTCACCGAAGAGGTGAGCCGCACCTCAAAGACCCGAGTCTGGGCTTCCCGAATCTCCTCCAACTTGACCCGATACTCCTCGATCTCATCCTCTCCTGGATCGACAAGGACCTTGCCTCCATCCCCATCGAGGATGGCCAGCGTCCCCGGATCGATTTTGCCGAGATTGCCCTTGAGTCCGACGAGACAAGGGATCCCCAAGGAGCGCGCCAGGATGGATCCATGGGAGTATTTGCCTCCCTCCCCCATCAGGATGCCCTTGACCCTCGCGGTGTCGATATGTCCAAGCTGGCTGGGCAAAAACTCGTCCACGGCCAGTATGTAGTCCTCGCCGGGCGCAATCAGCGATTCCTGGGTCCGCTCCAACAGGCTCGCGAGGATCTGATTGCCCATGTCCCGGACATCCTCGGCCCTCTGTCGAAGGGTCGGGTTGTCCATGGAGTTAAAAACCTCCTCATACTTGGAAACGATGCGCTGCACCGCCACCTCGGAGTTGATCTTGTTTTTTTGAATCTCCTCCTCCACGTCCTTACCAAAGCCAGGATCCTGGAGAAGTGCCAGGTTCGCCTTCAGGATCCCCACCTCCTCCCCCTGCATCTTTGCCGCAAGGGTTTCCATGAGTCCCTCCAAGGAGGAGACGGCCTGTTCCCTGGCTTTTTGAAAGCGCGTGATCTCTCCGGGGACCTCCGCATCCTCCAGGTGGAGAAGGGGGATATACTCTCCGGCGAGACGCCTTTGGAGCACCCTTGCGATCGCAATTCCAGGAGCAACAGGGACAGCTTTGTATTCACGTGACATTGTGGGATGAAAAAATCCCCCAGACCTGTCCTCAAGGCAAGGAAAAAGGAGAGCGGCTTTACGGGAGCAGGTTCAGAAAGCCTAAAAAGCGGTCGATAGAAAGAAGACGGATCCATCGGGGAACTCGGGATGAAACGAAAGAGTTCCAGCGTTTTTGGGACACTCAACAGCCTGGTGGATCCTTGAAACCTGGCCAAAGGGAGAAATCGGTAATGGGGCATCCTCCACTAGAAAACGAAAATGACCTGCAAGAATCCTTGGATAAGGTCCTCGGAATCGACGAAGGAGAAAACTTTGAAGATTCCAACCTTTTAGAAGAAAACTGGGAGCAGGAGGAATTTGTCGAAGAAGATCCTTCTCAGGTTTACGAAGGAGAAGAAGACCTCAACCTGCATGAAGTGACCTACCAGACTCCTTCGCCAAGGGTCAGGGACCAAGCTCCTCCTTCCGGACCGGGGGCTGGAGGAGCCGCTCTCTGGGGAGGACTTTTTCTCCTTGTGCTGGGTATCGCCTATGGCGCACTCAACGTCCTCGGCAAGGGGAGCGAATTGCTCGGGAGCTTTCAAGCCATCGGCCTTGAACCTTCGATGCTCTTCCTCTCCGGCCTCGTTCTGATCCTGATCGGAAAGGGACAGGGTAAGGCGAGCCGAAACCTCCTCGAAAACCTCCAAGAGAATCTCCAGCATGGAAACCGGGAGATTGAGGGCCTTCTCCAAGAACTTCGGGATGCCCAGCAAAGAAGTTCACAAACTCAAACGGCCACTGCCCCGGGAGATGTTCAGATCGCCCTCACCAAACTCGAGAACATGATGGTCAGCCTCACCAAAGCCACGAGGATGTACAACAAACCCCTTGTGGACCTTGTCAGCATGATGACGGATCAAGGGAAGGAACTTGAGGAGATCCGCTCTGACCTCGAAGGTTTGGAAAAAGCCATGGCGGAAAATGCCGTGACAGCCGAGAAGAAGTTTGAAGGTCTGGTCGAGCGCCTGAGGGGGGACACCCAGGAGCTTGAAGAGATTTTCGAAAAAAGCCGAGAAGCCCTGCTCGGGGAACTGAAACCCTTTGTCGGTCAAAAAGCCGATCAAGCGGGCGAAAAGCTCCAACTCAAGCTGGGAGAAGATCGCCGCATTCTGCAGGAGACTTTCGAAAACCTCGGGGCTTCTCTCGAATCCAAGATCAAAGAGGCTCTGTCCAAAACACCGACCCAAGGCAGCGACACAGACCAGGAAGCCTTGCAACGCCTGGAGTCCTCCCTGAATTCCCTTTTTGAGGTCGTCCAAAAAATCGAACAGGAAGGAGTCAAGGCCTCCGGAATGGTGGGAGCCGCAGCAGCCTCGGCCCCTGCACAACCTGCAAGCCAAAACGCCCCCGCCTCCAGGCCGGCGCAAAACACGCAACCCACGGTTGGAACGGTTTCCACCCAGGATTCCGGGATACAACCTGCAGGTGGCCGCACGAAAAAAGTCATGAGCGCGATCGAAAAGCTGAAACAGCTCCGCGGAGACGGATAGGCGCCAGCCTCATTGGCGGCCCCATAGGCCCCATAGGCTACGAGCCCAAGCCTTCTGTGTTTTGACCCTCTGAGTTTTGAACAAAAAATCAGCGAAGGAGGGCTTCAACCGCTATGCTCTTCTCCTCCAATGAGCAAGCAAAGCCTCCCTCTCGCCCTCGTTACAGGTGCTTCTTCCGGGATCGGAGAAGCGACCGCACGTGCCTTGGCCCAACAGGGCTGGAGCTTGGTCCTCTGTGCACGGCGCACGCAGAGACTCCAAGCCCTGCGCGCCGAACTTTTGGAACAAGCCTGTCCCCAAGTAACCATCCACAGCCTGGATGTCCGCGATGAAAAGGCGGTCAAGGCCTTCGCCGAATCCGTCCTCAAGGAACAAGGCTGCCCTGACCTCCTTGTCAACAATGCCGGCCTCGCTCGGGGCACGGAACGGGTCGACAATGCCGAAGGCAGCGCCTGGCGCGAGATGGTCGAAACCAACATCTTCGGTATCCTCTACCTGAGCCGTGCCTTCCTCCCCGCTATGGAGAAAAGAGGACGAGGTCAAATCATCATGATCGGCAGTGTCGCTGGGTGGACGGGCTACGCAGGCGGTTCGGTCTACTGTGCGACGAAGGCAGGGGTCCATAAGATCTGCGAAGCCCTGCGCCTGGAAACCTTGGGTATGGGAATCCGGATTTCCAGCATTGATCCGGGCATGGTGGATACCGAGTTCAGCGAAGTCCGCTTTTGGGGAGACAAGGAGAAAGCCGCCAGGGTCTACGAAGACTTCGAACCTCTGCACGCAAAGGATATCGCCGACTGTGTTCTCTTCGTGGCCACCCGCCCTCCCCACGTCAACATCGACCGCATCCTTGTCATGCCAACGGATCAGGCCGACCCCTGGCATGTCGCCCGCCGCCCCAAAAAAGGCAGCTGAGCCTTTGGATGAAGTAAGGGACAACGCAATGGATGACGCCTTCAAAAAAAGCAAAACCTACCAAAACCTCATGGACGCCTTCTCCCAGGAGTCCCGCGCCAATCGTCTCTACCTCTATTTTTCGAGGCGGGCCGTGCTCGAAGGCTATCCCGAAATCGCAGAAACTTTTCTCGAGGCAGCTCAGGGAGAAACAGGACACGCGCTCGGCATCCTCGACTATCTCCGTGAATACGGCGAACCCACCACCGGAAAACCCATCGGAACGACCCAGGAAAACCTCGAAGCAGCCCTCGCCCTCGAAGCCCTCGAGAACGACAAGATGTATCCCGAAATGGCCAAGCAGGCCCGTGAAGAAGGGCACGAGGAGATCGCAGCTTGGTTCGAGAGCTTGGCTCGCGCCGAGGACACCCACGCAAATCAGTTCCGGGAAGCCCTCTTAAAACTCAAGCAAAGATGAAGGCCCTCCGCGGCAGCCTCCTCACCTTTTTGGTCTCCTTCGCCCTCTTTGCTCTGCTCCGGCAGGGGCAACCCTACGGGGATGGAATCACCATCCTCTGCTACTTGCGGGATCGCAACTTCCTGGCCCACCACATCCTCTTCCTCCCCGACCTTGCCCTCTTCGCCGACCTTTTGGGAGTGCTCAGGATCCCCGAGAGGACCGCCGCCTTTTTGTTTTCTGGCTTCTGCGCCGCCTCCGGACTGGCCCTCCTCCATCTCCTCCTGAGATTCCACAGGCATTCTTCGCGCGAATGCTGGTTGCTCACCCTGGCCATGGGCAGCGCCCCCGTTCTCCTCTTTTTCGGGACCCAGGTGGAAAACCACGCCCACCACTTTTTTTGGGTGTCCCTTTTTCTGCTGGCCTTCGATCGGGCTTTGGAGCGGGAATTCAGAACGACAGGCGCCCCCTCTCTTCCCCGCTTCGCCTTGGCGGGCCTTCTCCTTATCGCTGTCTATGCGAGCCACTCGAGCAGCCTGCTCCTCTTCCCCGCCCTCGCCCTTTATGCGCACGGAGCCCTCAGGAAGAGACAAAGCTTCTTTCCCGAAAGCCACGAATGGCTTCCCCTCCTTCTCCTCTTCGTCCCGGCCCTCCTCCTCAAGGAACTGGACCCCTGGATCAAGGCGCGCCTCCTCGGCGGGGGGGACGCCTACCTCAGAGATACCAGCCTTCAGTTCGCCCTCTCCCTCATGAGCAGCAAGAGCCCCGGGGAATGGATCCACTACCTTCTTCACGAAGTCCTCCTCGCCGGCCCCGCCCTCCTGGCCGCGAGCGCCATCCTCCTGCGCAAACCTCTCAGCAGCCTCGGCCTCGCCGGAATCGCTCTCCTCCCCTACATCCTCTTCTTCGGCCACTGGCCCGTCTACGAGTTCGGCGCTTACTACGTCGCCCCCTTCGCCTTCCTCCTCTTCCTCTTAGCCCGCGCAAAGCTTTCTCTCAGCTCCCACCTCTCCGTCCTCCTCCTCAGCCTGATCGTCTTCCAATCGGTTTATGGCCTGCGCCGTGTTTTGCTTTGGGAACAGAAGCACGACGCTGCCCCTTGGGCCTTTGCGGATGACGCCGCTGCCGCAGCGGGCAAAGGGGGATTCATCGTGGTCGAAACCGGAACCAAAGGTCTCTTCCTCGACTACGATCATCCCGAAGTCGGATACTCCCCCGTGGAAAACTACGAAATCGTGATTGAACAGGAACTCAAGGCCAGGCCCGGCGGCCGTAAAGCCCTGGCACGCGATGTCGCCGCCCGCTTCAGCCTTTTCGCAAAACGCGGCCCCCTCCTGATCGAAGACAAGGCATGGGAGCGCATCGAAAAGAAATATCCCGAAGTCACCCAAGCCCTGGAACAGCGCTTCAACAAACAACCCATCCACAATGGCCGGTTCCGGGGATTCCGCCTCCAAGCCAAGTAGATCTTCAACCCAAGCCCTCCCCGCCAGTATCGGGAAACCCGCTCCAAGCGACCTTCGCCTTGGAAATTCGGACAAAAAAGAGTACGCTCATCTCTTGGTTGTCAAAGCAGTTCAAAGACACCGTGCAACGAACATTGCTTTACTGCTTTCCTTGGAGAGGCATCACTTGACACCCAATTTCAAACCCTTGATTTCTCCCAGATGGTTTTTTCTAGGTCCCTTGCTCCTCTGGGCCGCTCATCTTTTTTTTCTTTCCCTTTTTCCCAGTCAGGATGGTCCCAGCCACCTGCTCACGGGACAAACTCTGATGGATTGCTTCCAAGGGATCCAACCGACAAGCTCCCTTTATGCCTGGAAAGTGGGACAGGGAACCAATCAGCTCAGTTCTTTCCTCCTAGGTTTTTTTCTCCTCCTGGGCATGCGTCCCCACGAGGCAGAATCGCTCTTCCAACTCATCCTTCTGTTCTTGCTTCTCGAAACAGGAAGAAGATTGCTTGAAAAGCTGCGAGCCTCTCCCGCCACCCTCTTCCTTCTCCTCCTTCCTTTTGCAGGAAGAGTTCTTCACTGGGGTTTCTACAATTTCATGCTCTCCGTTTTTTTAGGAATCCTTGCCTGGACCCTCCGAAAACCGAGAGCCCGAAACCTGGCCAGCGACCTCTGCTTCCTCCTCGCCCTCTATGCTCACCCCTTGGGCGCTCTTACTTTTTTCGGCCTCGTGACCCTTTCACCCCTCGGCCCCCAAAGCCTCAAACGCTTTCTCTTCATCCTTCCCCACCTCCTCTTGTTCCTTTGGGTCAGCATGGGCAACTTGGGAGGAAAGCCCCTCCTCGGCTATAAACCTGGCTTCCCTCAAATCCTGGGACAGCTCTGGATCCTGGAAAAAGATTCACCTTTGCGCTTGCTCTCCGGGATTTTTCTTCTGAGTTTGCTCCTCGTTTCTGTGCTGCAATGGAAGTCCTTTGAGCCCCTTGTGCAAACACGTAGAAAACGCTTTCTCCTAGGTGGCCTCTTTCTTCTCCTTCTCACAAGTCTTGCTCCCGACAAAATGCACCTCGTTGTGGAACTCAGGCTTCGCGCAGGATTTTTGGGATGGATCCTCCTTCTTTTCGCCTTGGCGCCCCCTTCTCGGATCCACCCCCGAACCCTTGCTTGGATCCTTTACGGCAGTGCAACGGCTTTACTTGCATTCGCCATGAGGGTGGATCACCGCTTGGAAACCCAGCTCAAAAAGGAGCTCAAAGCCCTCCCCCCGATCCAAACACATCAAAGCGTCCTCACAGGCTTTCACCTCTATGAACCCCAGACTCTCCTCCTGGTCCAAGGCTTTCATCCGGAAAAGTCCCTTTCCCCCCAGCCGGGAAGACTTCTTTCGATTGAAAAAGAATTCCCCTTCAACCCATGGCTCCACATCCTGGATCGCTGGGCTCTCCAGCACGGGGCGGTCTCGGTTGCCAACCATCAATCCCTCTATCCCCATTCGCCCTTAAAACGTAGCTTCCCTTTTCACAGAAGCTGGCAGGATCTTCTCGAATACAACTGTGGACTCGCTCCCCTCGAACAACTCAAAGGGGCCGCTCGTTACATCCTTTTCGCCAACTTGGACTCGGATTGGCTTCAATACGCAAGACCTCGCATCCCCAAAGCCTTCCGGATTGCCTCAAGCGGCCGCGACTGGGTTCTCCTAAAAGAAAGAGACTGGCGCCCCACCCTCAGCAGCCCTTTTTTCAAGAACCCCGTCAGCAAGGTCCCCCTTCCCTATGTCCTCCCCAAGGACTTCTCAGGAGGAATCCTGGAACTCCCCCAGGTCCTGGCCTCAAAAAACGCAGACTTTCCCTTCCAGGTCTTTTGTTTGGATTCTTTGCGAAAAACCTATAGATCCCCCTCTCCCTCCGAGATCCAACCGAATCACGGGCGCTTCGACGGCAAAGGGAAAACAGCGTTTCAAGGGGTCCATCCCAAGAACAAACAACGCTTCATCCTCGTCCCCCGCTGAGGGATGGGAAGCCCCTTCAGGTCCGAACCGAATCGAAGAGGACGATGCCCAAGCTCCCAAAAAGGATCGAAGGCATCCAGGCAGCGACCACGGGATTGAGGGTCCCCTGGGTTCCAAGATTGCGGAAAATAAGATCCACAACAAAATAGGCGCCGCAAACTAAGAGCGCGAAAACCACCTGTTCCGTCTTACTCCCCCGTTCAAAACGCAGGGCAAAGGGGAGGGCCAGGATCATCAGCAGGATGTTGGCCAGGGGAAAGGTCAGGTTACTGTGAAAGGTCACCACGTAATCAGGGATGCCCGGCTTCTCGCGGATCATCGTCGCGAGATCGCTGAAGGTCAGATCCATCAGCTCCCTGCTTCGCTTGAGTTCTTTTTGGAGGCGAGCGGGATCCAAGCCGGAAAAGCCGTGAAATCGAATGGGCTCCCAAAGAGAGGTGCCTTCGATGCTGCGTTTGCCCCCGGTCAGATACCAACCGGCTCCGAGACGGCCATGAGTTTTGTAGACAGCTTTTTGCGCTCGAAGCTGGTAGCGATGGTCGGGGCGGCGGACGTAGAGCATGACCCCTTCCATCTCCGCGCTGCGGAGACGGTACTTGTCAAACACAAGGGTGCTCTCCGAGTCCAGACGGAGGATGCGGTTTTCTAGGACGGGATCCTTTTGGCCCTTTTTGAGCAGGAGAGCCAGAGAATCGCGGGGCTGGAGGAGACGAGGGAGGGCAAACTCTCGCAGCACGAGCATGGCCAACATATTGAAAAGGCCGAGGAGAAGCACCGGCATCAGAACCCGATAAATGGTCCTCCCGGTAAAAATCATGGGAATGATCTCGTTGGCTCCCATGAGCCTGCTCACAGCAAACATCCCCGCAGTCACGGTCACGAAGGGGGCGACCATGAGATAGACGAAAGGAAGTTGCAAAAGATAATACGAAAAGACCAGGACCACGCCCCGCGAATCTCCTTCCCCAGAAAGTCGCTGAATGGAACGGGCGAAGCTCTCAAGATTGCCCAAGGCATCGAAAAGGATGAAAAGGCCCACGATAAAAAACAGGCAGACCGCCCAGGAGCCAAGACAGATCCTCCAGACATAAGAATCCATCAGGGGCAACAATCGAAAGCGCGTCCTCATCGACGAAAAGCCCTACGGTTGAGGATGAGCGCGACCAAAAAGAGGCCGGCGGAGGGGAGAAACACGGGAAGCACACTGTCTGTCGAACGCGCCAGCTTGGGCGCGATATAGGAGAGGACATAGTAGAGAAAAAGCGGAATAAAGGAAAAGGCGAAGGCGACCATGCGCCCCGCCCGCCTGCTCATAACCCCAATGGGGAAGGCGACCAGCACAAAAAAGAAGGCCGCCCATGCTTGGGTCGTCCTTCGCCAGATGCGCCATTCGATCTCTCCTTGTTGTTTGGACTGCCCGCGCTCCCACTCGGCCCAGAGTTGGGCGGTCTCCAAATCCTTGACCCCCTCCCTTCGCTTGTTTTTCTCGATCAAATCGCGGATGTCAAAGCTCAGCACCAGTTCCCCGACCTTGAACTGTCGCTCCCGCCCCTTCTTTCCGGTCTTTTCGTGGCCTTCGGTATCGAAGAGCTTGAGCACAAGGATGCGGCCGTTGTTGCGGGCTTCGAAGCAGGCCCGCCTGGCCCAACCGACTCGACTCGTTCCGCCGTGCTTGAGATCGAAAACGACTTTTTGGTAGCAGTTGCCTTCTTTCTTTTCCCAGGTCATCGACATCTTGCCGACCTTGAGCGTGTTCCCGCTCGCGCGGTTGCTCTGCAAAAACTGCTGCACCAGGTTTTTGAAGGGCCGGTACTTGAGGTAGTGCACCATGGGGACCAGGTTGTGGAGGATCATGGAATTGACCCCCGAGGCCAAGGAACCTGCGATCAGGACGGCACCCATCAAGCGAAGGGGACTGACCCCCGCCATGCGGATCGCGGTGATCTCATTGTCCGCGGCCGCCCTTCCGAAGGTGAAAACTGTGCCCACCAGGAGGGAAATCGGGATCAGGTGATGGATGGAGTCGGTGGACCAGAGCAGAGTGATCCAAAGCGCGGTCAGCATGTCCGCGCCCTGGCTCCTCGTGATCCCCTTGGCAGCCAGAGCGAGCAGACTGATCCCGAAGAGCATGACGAAGGTCATGCCCGCATTGGTCAAGATCTCGCGTAGGTAATACCGGTGAAAACGCCACACTCTAAAACTTCCCTCCCTATGACGGGGCCGAACTCCTAATCTAGCCCCGAGATGCAAGCGCGTAGAATAGGGGCAAAGCCGGAGGAGACCACGCTTCCTTTTGGGATCGATGGCTTGTGTTGGAAGGAGGCGGCCCCCGGGGAACTGCTCGGGGCGCTCCCAGAGGGTAAGGGGACACTCTCCTTGCTCAAAGATTCACCGCTTCGCAAGGTTTTTCGTTGGGTGGGACCGGAGGGAAGCAGGCTCATCCTCAAGACCTTTACACGCAAGGGTCGTTTCGAGGCGCTCCGCTCCGCTTGGATCCGAAGCCGGGCTTTGTTGGAGCTTGCCAGGCTCAAGGCAGCAAGGTTGCGGGGACTCCCCGTGCCCCGCGTCCTCGGCGCAGCAGTCGAGAAAAGAATCCTCCCCCGCTTCGGATTGCTCGTCCTCGAAGATCTGGGCGAAGGCCGCGACCTCCTGGACCTTCTGCGCAAAGGGGAGGCGGAACCTGCCCTCATGGCCCGAGCCGGAAAGCTCCTGGCCCGGGCCTTCGCGGCCGGCCTTCGCCCGAGGGACCTCCACCTGGGCAACCTCTACCTGGGCGGCGACGGAAACCTCCACCTACTCGACCTCCATGCCGAAGTCCTCGGTAGGTCCCCCTGGCGCCCGCGCGCCCGCGCGCTCACCGCGCTCTACCTCTCCCTCCCCTGGCCCGAGCAAAGCCAACTGCGCGCCGCCCTCTTCACCCCCCTGGGCCTGCCCCAGGATCCCCCCTTCCTCCCCGCCGCCCGAAGCCGCGCCCTCAAAAAACGCATCGCCCGGGCCTTCCGCGACTCAGGCAGTTACCGCCGCTGCCTCCACGGCATCCGCCGCCACCCCTGCCCGCAGCTCCCCTCCCCCCTCCCCAGCCTCGAAGACCTCCTCGCCCAGGGACAGCCCCTCAAACAAGGCCGCCGCGGCAAGGTCCTGAAGACCCCCTTCGGCATCCTCAAAACCCGCAGCCCCCGCCTAGTCCACCGCCTCTGGGCCGCCCAAGAAGCCCTC
>Ga0256841_1002629_pt1 | contig 14129 bp, 14 predicted proteins | sample 356308metaG_FD_185971 | JGI IMG/M metagenome (GOLD analysis project Ga0256841, IMG submission 185971) | Hydrothermal vent microbial communities from Mid Atlantic Ridge, Atlantic Ocean - 356-308 | ecosystem: Environmental > Aquatic > Marine > Hydrothermal vents | place: Atlantic Ocean: Mid...
GCCAATGAAAAGAGTGACCAAACCTTTAGCTTTAATGGGCGCAGAGATCGATAGCAATGAAGGCAAGCCGCCACTAAAAATTAAAGCAGCTAATAAATTAAAGGGCATTACTTATACGTTGCCGATGGCAAGTGCTCAAGTTAAATCGTGCATTTTACTGGCAGGCATGTATGCCGAAGGTAAAACAACTGTTACAGAACCTGCACCGACACGTGATCATACTGAACGTATGTTGTCCGGTATGGGGTATAAAGTAGATGTGCAGGGTGATACGGTTTCTATTGAAGGTGGCGGTAAATTAACAGCGACTGATATTGACGTGCCTGCGGATATTTCATCAGCGACCTTTTTTATGGTCGGCGCTGCAATTTCTGAAGGTTCAGATTTAACTTTAACGCATGTCGGCATTAACCCTACACGCATCGGCGTGATTAATATTTTACGATTGATGGGGGCAGATATTACTTTATCAAATGAAAAAGTGACTGGTGGTGAACCAGTTGCTGATATTCGAATTAAGTATGCACTGCTAAAAGGTATTCAGATCCCCGAAGATCAAGTACCATTGGCGATTGATGAATTCCCTGCATTATTTGTGGCTGCAGCCTGTGCTGAAGGACAAACGATCTTAACGGGTGCCGAAGAATTACGCGTTAAAGAAAGTGATCGCATTCAAGCGATGGCGGATGGTTTGACTATATTAGGTATCGATGCACAATCAACTACGGATGGCATTATTATTAATGGTGGTGTGATTGGCTCAGGTGAAGTAGAAAGTCATGATGATCATCGTATTGCTATGTCATTTGCGATTGCAGGTTTGCAAGCGGGTGGATCCATTCAAATTAATGATTGTGCCAATGTGGCTACTTCATTCCCGAATTTCATTGCTTTGGCACAACAAGTGGGCTTAGATATAGATGAAATCGATGAATAAAGTACCGGTATTAACAATAGATGGCCCCAGTGGTTCAGGTAAAGGAACGATTGCGCAATTAGTAGCGAAAAAACTAGGTTGGCACTATTTAGACAGTGGAGCCATCTATCGCGTATTAGCGCAAGCAGCGATTAAACATGATATAGATCTGGCTGATGAAGCAAAATTAGCGGATATTGCCCGAGATTTAGATCTGGTCTTTTTATTGAAAGATGATGACTTAAAAGTCATGTTAGAAGGTGATGATGTCAGCACCATGATCCGCAGTGAGCAAGTGGGTAATACGGCATCAAAGGTCGCTGCATTGCCATTAGTGCGGGCTGCGCTGCTCAATAGACAGCATGATTTTCGTCAAGCTCCCGGTTTAGTGACCGATGGTCGCGACATGGGAACAGTAGTCTTTCCAGATGCTGAGCATAAGGTTTATTTAACAGCAAGTGCCGAGGTGCGAGCACAAAGACGATATAAGCAGTTGAAAGAAAAAGGAATTGAGAGTAATCTATCCGCCCTTGTTGCTGATATCTCGGAACGAGATGTGCGAGATAGTCAGCGTGAAGTAGCGCCACTACGGCCTGCTACTGATGCATTAGAGCTAGATTCTAGTGCATTAGGTATAGAAGATGTATATAAACATATCATGGCAAAGTGCGGTGATATGTAATTTGGTACCTATACTATATAGATAGAATAGGTTTTTTTAACTTCCTGCCCAAGCTTTTAGGTGGTCAGGTATTTTTGAGCGGTTCTGTCGAATGGTTGATAGAGCTAAGGTAAATAATAATGAGCGAAAGCTTTGCGGATCTCTTTGAAGAGAGTTTAAATTCAACACCCATGCAAACAGGTAAAATTGTATCTGGTATGGTGGTAAGTGTCGGTTCTGATGTGGTAATGGTCAATGCTGGTTTAAAATCAGAAGGCGCCATTCCTGTAGAAGAATTCTATAATGAAAAAGGTGAACTTACTGTTGAGGTAGGTGATATTGTTGATGTTTCATTAGAAACATTAGAAGATGGTTTTGGTGCAACACAATTATCACGTGAAAAAGCGAAAGCAGCTGAAGCGTGGATTACACTAGAACATGCGTTTGAAGAAAATGCCACAATCACAGGTGTTATTTCTGGTCGAGTTAAAGGTGGTTTCACTGTTGAACTAGAAAATATTCGTGCCTTTTTACCAGGCTCATTAGTTGATGTTCGTCCATTACGTGACACATCTCATCTAGAAGGCCAAGAATTAGAATTTAAACTTATTAAGTTAGATCGCCCACGTAACAACATCGTTGTTTCTCGCCGTGCCATCATGGAAGCAGAAAACAGTGTTGAACGTGAAGCATTATTAGAAACGCTTGAAGAAGATAAAATTGTTAAAGGTATCGTTAAGAACCTTACAGACTATGGTGCGTTTGTTGATCTTGGTGGTATTGATGGTCTATTACACATCACTGATATGGCTTGGAAACGCATCAAGCATCCATCTGAAGTCGTTACAATTGGTGACGAAATCGAAGTTCAAGTATTAAAATTTGATAAAGACAAAGAACGTGTTTCTTTAGGCCTTAAACAAATGGGCGACGATCCTTGGAAAACAATTGCAAACAGCTACCCAGCAAGCAGCCGCATTCGCGGTAAAGTAACCAATATTGCTGACTATGGTTGTTTCGTTGAAATTGAAGATGGTGTTGAAGGTTTAGTCCATATGTCTGAAATGGATTGGACAAATAAAAATGTTCACCCATCTAAAATTGTACAATTAGGTGACGAAGTTGATGTTATGGTATTAGATATTGATGCTGATCGCCGTCGTATTTCATTAGGTATGAAGCAATGCAAATCTAACCCTTGGGAAGAGTTTGCTATGACACATAACAAAGGTGATAAAGTGTCTGGCTCAATTAAATCAATCACTGATTTTGGTGTGTTCATTGGGCTTGATGGCGATATCGATGGTTTAATTCATCTTTCTGATCTTTCATGGGAAGAAGACAACGAAGATCTTATTCGTGATTATAAAAAAGGCGATAACCTTGAAGCCGTTGTATTGGCAATTGACCCTGAACGTGAGCGTATTTCATTGGGAATCAAACAAATGCAAGATGACCCAATCTCAGAATATATGTCAGAACATCCACGTGGTAGCATAGTGACTGGTAAAGTGATTGAAGTTGATGCTCGTGGTGCAACAGTTGAATTAGTTGAAGGTGTAGAAGGTTATATTCGTGTTGCAGATATTGCTCAAGAACGCACTGAAGATGCGAGTAAAGTATTATCAGTTGGTGATGAGGTTGAAGCAAAATTCACCGGTGTTTCACGTAAAGATCGTAAGTTAACCTTATCTATTAAAGCGAAAGATTCTCAAGAAGAGACAGAAGCGCTTAAAGAGTATTCAAATGTTTCATCAGGAGGAGCCACAACATTAGGTGATCTTTTGAAAGAAAAAATGGATCAAAAAGATAGTTAAGAAAAAATAGAAATAAGCACCTACAGAAATGTAGGTGCTTATTTTTTATAAAGATTAAGAGTAAATCTTAAGATGCGAACGCTAAGGAATTTAAAAATATGACAAAATCAGATTTAATCGAAAAGTTATCTGAACAGCAGTCACTGTTGAATTATCGTGATGTTGAATTAGCTGTTAAATTAATGCTAGGTCAAATGAGTGACAGCTTAGCAGGTGGAGAACGTATTGAAATTAGAGGTTTCGGAAGTTTTACTTTGCATCATCGCCCCCCACGTGTTGGTCGTAACCCTAAAAGCGGCGAATCAGTTGAATTGGGTGAAAAATATGTACCTCACTTTAAACCGGGAAAAGAATTACGTGAGCGTGTTAATGCCGCTGCGGGTTTATAAGACCTTTAAAAACTTGGATATGGTATGAAATTTAGTCTGGAAGCAACGGACTTAAACCAGATATTTTCTTATGATGACAATCAGGTCATTATAAGCCCTGAAAAAAAACATTATTCCTTACAATTAGGCACAAGCTTAATTATCACTCCCGATCAAGTTATAAACGATGCAAAAATAGACGATATTACAGATCTGTCAGATGAAAATATTGCCTTTCTCCAAAACCTAAAGCCCGAAATCATAATTCTTACTGCTGGCTCAACATCCCATTACCCTTTATCTAATAGCGCCATTAAGTTGGCCAAAAAATCAATTGGTGTTGAATCAATGACATTAGGTGCGGCGAGTCGTACATACAATTTGCTGGTTCTAGAAGGTAGACGTGTGTTGCTTGTAATATCACTTATTTGACCGGAATAAAAGCAAAAGTTAATAGCTTAAGTTTTGTGATGCAGATCATAATTCCTTATAAACACAATATAAGCTAATGATATAGCAAGATTTCTTTTTTTTTCTGTAATGAAATGAATTTTCCGGCTTGACCTTAAAGCCTCAAAACCGCACAATTAGCTTGTAATTATGTGGTAAATGAGGCAAATAACCTTAGATAATGTGGCATATCCCATTACTTGATCTAGATCATGTAATTGGTGTGAGCTTCGACAATAAGTAGTGTAAAATCTGTTGTGCTTTAATTTTAGGCGTAATTGGCGTGGGGCGATACTTCTTGAATTTCTATTTTATAGAAGTATTCGCAAAGTTTATTTATTGAAAAGGGTGTGATCGCTATGCAAGCGGAACAGCAATATAGTTTTCAAATAGTCAAGTGGTTTGCCTATATGGCAGTGGTCTACTTGGTGGTGGGTACGGGTATAGGTGTCTATATCGCTTCTGAATTGGCATTCCCAGTTCTGAACTTCGATAATCCGTATATTAGTTTCGGTCGTTTACGTCCATTACATACCAATGCAGTTATTTTTGCATTTGGTGGTTCAACATTAATGGCAACGGCGTATTACATTGTACAACGTACATCGGGTGTACGATTGTGGAGTGATAAATTAGCTTGGTTTACTTTCTGGGGATGGAACCTTGTTATCGTCAGTGCCGTTATTACGCTGCCTTTAGGTTTCACTCAATCAAAAGAATATGCGGAACTAGAATGGCCCATTGATATTTTAATTGCCGTTGTTTGGTTGGCATACAGCTTTAATTTCATCATGACTTTATCGATTCGAAAAGTTTCACACATCTATGTTGCTAACTGGTTCTTCTTGGCTATGATGATTATGATTACCTATTTACATGTGGTGAATAGTTTATCAATACCGGTAGAACTCTTTAAATCCTATTCGATTTTTTCTGGTGTACAAGATGCCATGATTCAATGGTGGTGGGGACATAATGCGGTAGGGTTCTTCTTAACGGCAGGCTTCTTAGGGATCATGTACTATTTTGTTCCAAAGCAAGCAAACCGCCCTGTTTATTCTTACCGTTTATCAGTTATTCATTTCTGGGCGCTCACATTTGGTTATGTATGGTTAGGTGCGCATCACCTTCAATACACAGCATTACCAGATTGGACTGGTTCATTGGGTGCTGCTATATCTTTAGCGATGATCATCCCATCATGGGGTGGAGCAATTAACGGTATGTTTACCCTAAGTGGTGCATGGGATAAATTGCGTACAGATTATATTCTGCGCTTCTTGATTGTTTCGCTTGCTTTTTATGCAATGTCAACATTTGAAGGGCCAGTAATGGCATCTAAAACTGTTAATGCTTTATCACATTACACAGACTGGACAATTGGTCATGTACATGCGGGTGCCTTAGGTTGGGTTGCAATGGTTTCTATCGGTGCGATTTACCATATGGTAGAGCGTTTATGGGGCACTAGAATGTTTTCAGTTAAATTAGTGAATCTACATTTCTGGATGGCTACCGTCGGTACGGCAGTTTATATTACTGCGATGTGGGTCTCGGGCATTATGCAAGGGTTGATGTGGCGTGCCTATGATGACTACGGTAACTTGGCTTATACATTTGTAGAGTCTGTTGCTCAGATGCATCCATATTATGCAATGCGTGCTGCTGGAGGATTTATTTTCTTCTCAGGAGCCTGTGTGATGTTATTTAATGTAACTGTAACTATTCGTAAAGCTATGGCTGATTCATCTGCAAAATCTGCAGCTGTAGCTAACGCTGTTATTTAAGGAGACTGGCATGTCTGAACATAACTCAAATGAACCTGTATCCTTTCAAGATAAGCTGGAAAAAAATATATTTGCCTTAGTATTGGCAATCGCTATTATTGTATCTGTGGGGGGGATTGTAGAAATCGTACCACTATTTTATTTAGATACAACGCTCGAAGATGTTAATCATCCTGATTTTGAAGAGCTTAAGGGTGTTCGCCCATATACAGCTTTACAATTAGCTGGTCGCGATATATTTCAACGAGAAGGCTGTTATTTGTGTCACTCACAAATGATTCGTCCTTTCCGTGATGAAAAAGATCGCTATGGTCATTATTCATTAGCTGTAGAGTCTAAATATGATCACCCATTCCAATGGGGATCTAAGCGTACCGGGCCTGATTTAGCACGTGTTGGTGGCAAATATTCTGATGCTTGGCATAGACAACATCTACGTTCGCCACGTTCAGTGGTGCCTGAATCAGTTATGCCTAACTACGTTTGGTTAGATGGTGCTCATATTGATGGTATTGGTATTGAAAAACGTGTGAAAGCAATGAAAGTCTTAGGTGTACCTTATTCAGATGAAGATATAAATGGTGCAGCAGCTTCAGTTGAAGGTAAAACTGAAATGGATGCATTGGTTGCTTACTTACAAGTACTAGGTACGATGATTAAATTTGAACCAGGTAGAGAGTATCGTGACTAAACTCCAAGAGTATTTTTATACAGATTGGGGTTCATTGACAGGTACGGATTGGTTTGGATTAGTATTGACAGTGCTTGTCTTTATCTTGATGGTAATCGTTTATTTTTGGGTACTGAACCCTAAAAATAAACAAGAGATAGAATCACATCGCACTATGCTTTTAGATGAAAACGAGACAAGATCGGAGAAATAAGATGGCAGATAACAAAAATAATCCTGCTCAAGTGGAAGATACTGGCCATGTTTGGGATGGAATAAGAGAATTAAATAATCCATGCCCACGATGGTGGTTAAATTCACTCTGGCTGAGTGGGGTAATGGTAGTTGTTTATTTTATCCTTTATCCCTCATTGCCTTTAGTGAATGATAGTACTAAAGGCTTGCTAGGTTGGACACAAATCAATGAGTATAAGGAAGATCTAGCAAAAATAGAGGCGATACGAGCTCCAAATGAAGAGAAAATTGCTAATAGTACAGTGGAAGAGTTATTAGCCGATCCACAAATGCTTGCCTATATTAATGGTTCAAGTAAGGTACTGTTTGGTGATAACTGTGCTGCTTGCCATGGTGCTGGTGGTGCTCCTGCAGAAGGTGCCGGCTATCCCAACTTAACGGACGATGATTGGTTATATGGTGGTTCGATTAACGAAATTGAAATGACTATAGCTAAAGGTCGTTCTGGTAGTATGCCTGCCCATGCAAAATTACTCAAAAAAGAAGAAGTTGATCAGCTTGTACAATTTGTAGTTGATAGCTCAAATGGCGTTAAAAACGAGGCAGGCAAAGCACTGTTTACAGCCAAGGGCTGTTTTGCATGTCATGGTGCTGATGCTAAAGGTATTAAAGCAATGGGTTCTGCAAATTTAACGGATAAAATTTGGCGTTTTTCAGGCAGTGTAGAAGAAATTCGTAAAACAATATTACATGGTGTGAATGATGCGAATGATCCAGAAACACGTGTTGCGCTAATGCCAACATGGAGTGAAAAACGCGCGGTTATGTTAGGCGTTATAGCAGATGCTATTGCTGATGAGGAAGATCCTGCTGAAATTGATTGGGAAGATGAATTAGAAGGTGATGAAGCTCAACGTTTGACTGATACAGAAATTAAAAAATTAGCTGTTTATGTGCATCAGTTTGGCGGCGGTCAGTAGGGCAAACAAAAGAGGAGATAAATTATGAATATTGATTGGGTTTCAATTTCAGTAATTGCGAGTGTAATCGCAATGATTGTGGGTGTCGCTTTATTTGCTCGGACTGTGATAAGAAAAATTAACTCAGATCATTCTGAAGATTAACTGAAATTTAATATGAAAGAGAGCCGGCCTTGAGCCGGCTTTTTAGTTGTAAAGTGTGTCCAATATATGATGCAGAACTTACAACCGCGTCATTTCGGCATGCTTTTATCAGGAATCAAAGCGTGAGCAAGACTCTCGTATAACGATATGCGAGAGATAGATCCTCGATAAAAACTTTCGAGGATGACGAACTTTTAAATAGCATTCAATCTGAAGCCTTACTTCTTAGTCATTTACCCTGTGGTTACTTCGTTTCGTAAATAGTATGGCTTCTTCTCCTGCTGAATTCTGCAGATTGAATGGTAACGGGTATGAAGTTTAGATCTGCTAATTGGATGCGTATAAGTAAATCATAATATTAATTGAAAGTGCTATAATTGCACTAGTTTAGAAATATTTAGGTATAGATTGTGAGCGATAAAATAGAGAGTACGATCGATAATGTGGATGAAATTTATGAGGATATTTCTGATTGGCATGTGAATGTTGGTGGAATTAAAATTGTTGCTAAGCGCTTGGCTGGACGCTTTAGAACGCTAAAATGGCTGGGTATGTCTATATGGTCCGTTTTCTTTTTAGGTCCCTATCTGAGATGGAATGATTCACAAGCAATTTTATTTGATTTGCCCAATCGTCAATTTAATCTTTTTAATGTAACAATATTTCCACAAGATATTTGGATGTTATCACTGACATTACTATTTTTCGCCATATTATTAGCTGTGGTAACTAGTGTCGCGGGGCGGGTATTTTGTGGTTATTTTTGTTTTCAAACAGTATGGACAGATATTTTTACTTTTATAGAAGGCAAGATAGAAGGCAATACTCCCCAAAAAGCATTAAAATTTAATAATGCCCCGTGGACAGTAGATAAAATCGCCAGAAAACTGCTAAAACACGGCTTATGGTTAGCCATTGCACTATTAACGGGTATCTCTTTTGTTGCGTGGTTTACCGATTCATTTCAGTTATGGCATGATTTATTGCACTTTCAAGCCCCGTTAACGGCCTATATTATTATTGCTGCCTTTGTAGGTGGTACTTATGTCTTTGCTGGTTTTATGCGTGAGCAAGTCTGTTTTTGGCTTTGTCCTTATGCACGTCTGCAGGGTGTTATGTATGATCAAGATACTATTTTACCTTCCTATGATGCAGAACGCGGTGAACCTCGTGGTCGAATAAGAAAGGGGCAGGATAATTCAGCAAAAGGTAGCTGTGTCGATTGCAATGTTTGTGTTGCTGTTTGTCCTACAGGTATAGATATTAGAAAAGGGCAACAAGAAGGCTGTATTACCTGCGGTTTGTGTATAGATGCATGCGACAGCATTATGGATAAAGTAAAGCAACCTCGCGGCCTAATTCGGTATGCTTCGTATAAAGAGTTACATCATAATGCGCAATCAGTGCCACTTTATAAACGTGTTCGAATTTATATTTATGGTTTCATTATGTTAGCAGCATTGTCAGGTATTGCTTATGGCTTTATGACGCTTTCCCCAACAGAGTTTAAAGTGGTTCATGAGCGTCAACCAATTTATGTTAGGTTGAGTGATGGCTCGATTCAAAACAAATATACCGTTAAGATCCTGAATAAAACTAAAAAAGAAATTGATGTTCATTTTGTTATCGAAGGTCTTAATGGTGCAAGTCTGCATGGCTTAACTGAAATGAAAATTAAACCTGGAGAAGTTGTTCCTATTACGGCACTGATACGTGTTCCAGAAAAAAACCTAAATCCAGGGCTTACTCCTATTCTATTTAAAGGCATCGTAGATGGCTCTGAGTTCACGATAGAATATAAGAGTATGTTTATGGCGCCTAAATAAAGGAACTAACTTAGAATGAGTATTTCGCAAAATAATAAAGAAGCGTTAAAAAACCCATGGGTACTTGGAATTATTTTATTTGTAATGACGTTTTTAACAGTCAATGCATTTTTTATCTATCAAGCATTTAAATCACCACCTAGTCTGGTTGACAAGAACTTTTATGAAGATGGTGAAAACTATGCCCAGGTTCAAAAAGAAATTGAACAACAAAAAGCCTTAGGTTGGACAAGCTTGTTTATGCTCCCCGCACAGACAAGGGTAAATCAGTCTCAAATATTTGAGATTTTAATTCAAGCTAAAAATGCAGCAGGCATTGATTTTGATTCAGTTGTTATGAAGGCGTATCGCCCTTCCGATGTCAATGCTGATTTTTCATCCATAATGATAAAATCCAAGCCTGGTATTTATGCAGCAGAAATGCACTTTACGTTGCCCGGAACATGGGATCTTGTTGTTGAAGCCAAGCAAGGTGACAATAAGTTTGTTACAACAAAACGAATTACAATTGATCCATAAACGAGTGATAGTAGTCTGGAATGGTGTATCTTAATGACTAACAGCCTGCCATAATTATTTTAGAGCCTATTTAACCTTGTCTAAAAGTTGTTATCACTGTGGATTAGCCATTGAAAAAGAAGGGTGCTTTGCAGCAGAAATAGCAGATAAAAACCGCGAATTTTGCTGTTACGGTTGCCAAACTGTTTGTCAAACTATTTATGACGCTGGTTTAGAAGGGTTTTATCAAAAAACGTCACAAGATACTATTCTAGCTCCTCCACCGGAATTATCAACAGAATTATTGTCGTATGATTTAGATGAAGTACAAGCTGATTATGTTGATATAAACTCAGAAATTCGAACTATTCATTTATTAGTCGAAGGCATCCATTGTGCGGCTTGTGTTTGGCTAATAGAGAATGCACTTTCCAAACAAACTGGAATTGTCACAGCACAAGCTAATCTAACGGCAAAAAGACTGCGGCTTACTTGGAATAATGATGAGATAGCATTATCGGTAGTATTACAACTTCTTGCAAATATTGGCTATACAGCCGTGCCCTTTGATCCTGAAACAGCCGAAGGCGTGCTTGCTAAGAAACATCGAAGTTTACTTTATCGTATGGCCTTTGCTGGTTTTGCAATGATGAACTTGTTGTGGATCTCAATTGCATTATATTCTGGGGCTGATCAAGGTGAATTTAGAAATTGGTTTCATTGGATTGGTTTCTTAATTGCTACGCCCACATTGTTTTATGCTGGATTTCCATTTCTAAGAAGTGCTTTGCTAGGCTTAAAACGTCGATATCTAACCATGGATTTACCTATTGCCATTGGTGCTGTAACGACCTACGGTTACTCAAGTTATATTACCTTTACAGGCTCATTGCATGGTGATGTCTACTTTGACACGGTAGTAAACTTTTTATTTGTGATATTGCTTGGAAGATACCTTGAAGCAATATCAAAACGTGAAGCCTTATCAGCCACTACTAGATTATTAGAATTACAGCCAAAATTAGCAACAGTTGTCACTGCAAAAGGCACTGAGCTTGTCCCTATTCGTTCGGTAATGGTGGGTGATTTGATCCTTGTTAGGCCTGGTGAAAAAATCCCCGTTGATGGTGTTTTGGTTGATGGTCAAAGTGCTGTAGATGAATCTATGTTAACAGGTGAATCGATACCTGTTGCTAAAACAGTTGATGATAATGTGGTTGCCGGTAGCATCAATGGCGAAGGTGCATTTACCGTTGAAGCACAGCAGGTTTTACGTAATACAGCGCTTGCAAAGATTGTGGGTTTAATGGAAAATGCCCAAGCCTCTAAGGCGCCTATTCAGTGTACAGCCGATAAAATTGTGCCTTGGTTTGTGGTGGTCACTTTATCACTAGCATGCATCACCTTTTTCTATTGGCTGCAATTTGATTTTGAAAAGGCATTATTAGCAGCAACATCTGTACTTATTATTACATGCCCCTGTGCTTTTGGCTTAGCTACGCCGATGTCGGTTGCGGTTGCCACTGGCATCGGTGCTCAGAACGGTATCCTGATTAAACAAGGTGCAGCCCTGGAGGCATTATCAAAAGTAACGCAGTTTGTTTTTGATAAAACAGGCACACTGACTCAAGGAAAATTACGTGTTGTAGCCACTAAAATGATATCAACAATGACGGAGGAAGAATTAATAGCACTTGCCGCCTCAATAGAATGTCATTCTGAACACGGAATAGCTAAAGCAGTAGTAAATGAAGCAAAGTCTAGGGGACTAGCCTTGTCGACAATTTCCGACTTTCTCTCAACACCAGGACAAGGCGTACAAGCTTATATTAATGAAAACCAGTTTTTTGTTGGCACATCTCGTTGGCTAAGAGAGCAAAATATAACCATTGATACGCATTGGAGGCAGCAACAAGACAAATTTGAGCATGATGGTATTAGCTGTGTATTTATTGCTAGTGAGACTAATGTTCTCGGCATAATTGGCTTGGCAGATCGATTGCGTAAAGATGCCTTAAAAACAGTGATATCACTGCAACAACACGATATAGCTGTCACCGTAATAAGTGGCGATAAAGAAACGGTTGTAAATGCGATTACAGCAGCGTTGGGAAATATTACGCGTTATGCTGAGGTCTTGCCAGCTGATAAATCTCAACTAGTCAGAAATTTACAGCGGGATAATATTGTTGCAATGGTGGGCGATGGCATCAATGATGCTCCGGCGTTAATTCAAGCAGATGTTGCAATTGCACTAGCATCAGGCACCGATGTATCCATTGAAAGTGCAGAAATTATATTAAGTCATAATGAGCTACATAAAGTCGCTGAAGCTAAAAAATTAGCCGATCAAACCTTGAGAACAATTAAACAAAACATTGCTATTTCAATAACGTACAATTTCATTATGGTACCGATGGCCATGATGGCATTAGTAAGCCCGCTAGTTGCAGCGTTAACGATGCCAATTAGTTCACTGTTAGTAATTGGAAATGCTGCTAGAATTAAGCATCGTGTAAAATTTAAAGAGTACTAATATTTTCTTATTAATCAGGCGTCAAAAAGCTTGAAGATCCCCTCAAAAATTGGTTTTCTGAATTCTACAGATTGAATGGTCACGGGTATATAATCTAGTTATTATTCCTAAAGCTTGGAGAAATTAAATGGATGTTATATATGGTTTGTTACCTGGTATGTTATTACTCGGTATTATTGCAGTAGTGATCTTTTTTTGGGCGGTAAGAAATGGCCAATATGAGGATATGGACGGCGCTGCTAATCGAATATTAATGGAATCGGATCAAAAAAAAGAAACTAGTAATGAGGATACTAATGAAGAATAAATTTCTCCTCGTAGCACTATTATTCCTGCCCCATATTTCCTATTCAGCTGAAAGTATAAAATTGGGCATGACTGCAGCTCTAACAGGCTCGGCATCTGAACTTGGTTTGAATATGAGGGCGGGTATTGAGAGTTATTTTTCTGTTATTAATGAACAGGGTGGAGTAAATGGTCGGCCAATCGAATTAATTGTTAAAGACGATGGCTATGAACCGGAACGCGCAGCAAAAAATATGCGATCATTAATTGATCAAGATAATGTGCTTGCTATATTGGGCAACGTAGGTACGCCTACGGCTATTGTTACTGTACCGATTGCACAAGAAAAGAAAATATTGTTATTTGGTGCCTTTTCTGGTGGTGATGTCCTGCGATCAGATCCTGCCAGCCATTATATTATAAATTATCGAGCAAGTTACAATGAAGAAACGGCAGTAATGATCAATGGACTGCTAGACATTGGGATTAAGCCGCGACAAATAGCTTTTTTCACCCAAGCAGATAGTTATGGTGATACAGCCTATCAGGGTGCAATTGAAGCATTGAAAAAGACTGGTTTTGACAAAACAGAGCAACTAGTCCATGCGCGTTATACGCGTAATACAGTGAATGTTGAAAATGCAGTAGCAAATATATTGGATGCAGCCATTGAACCGAAAGCAATTATTATGGCCGCTGGCTATAAAGCTTCTTCTAAAGTAACTAGTCAGCCCTGAAAAACACACCACACCTTTGATATTAAAGGAAAATAACCAAAAATAAACGTGACCAAAACGACCAAAAATGTTAAAATAGACTACTAGTTTCTGGTCGAAAAGGTGAAAAATATTACCTCCTGACACTAATGCCTACCAAAGCAATTTTTTCGGTACCGATCTGCTGCAACAGCTTGATCAAGCCGATCCACTTCTCCTGCTGGCCAGTGCGATCCCTTGAGTAGAATTTGAACAGGCATTTGCCCAATACTACACGCCT
>Ga0256841_1002630_pt1 | contig 14125 bp, 9 predicted proteins | sample 356308metaG_FD_185971 | JGI IMG/M metagenome (GOLD analysis project Ga0256841, IMG submission 185971) | Hydrothermal vent microbial communities from Mid Atlantic Ridge, Atlantic Ocean - 356-308 | ecosystem: Environmental > Aquatic > Marine > Hydrothermal vents | place: Atlantic Ocean: Mid...
CGCAACAGTTCCACCGCCTTGCCGACGGAATATCCCTTGGCGAACCCGCCAAAATCAAGGCGCACGGCCGGGTTTTCGCTGGAGACCTCCTGTCCGTGGATCTGTACCTGGAGGCTGCTGGGTGCGACGTCCAGCCAGTGCCGGATGTCGCTGGCCGCGGGGGGCGGGCCCTGCGGCGGGGTGTCCTGCTGGAAACCCCACAGCTTCAGCAGGTGGCCGATGGCCGGGTTGAACAGGCCGCCGCTGCTGCGTTCGAAGCCCTGACCGAGCCGGATGAGCCGGATAATGGAAAGATCAGTGTGGATGGATTTTCCGGCTGCGATGGCCTGGTTCAGGTCGGTCAGCAGGCCGTGCTGCCACGCGTGCCAGTCGCGGTGTTGTTGCTGATACATGGCGTCGACGGCCTGTACCGCGCGCCGGGCCTGGTCTTCCTCGACACCGTAGAGAGTGATTTCGACCAGGGTGCCGAAGGCAAAAAGCTGTTGCTGGTAGACCTTCGGCGCAGGCGGTTTGCAGCCACTCAGTAGCAGCCCGAGAATCAGCAGGCTGACGAGGCGGCGCATCACCGGCGGGACTGGAGCCGGGCTGCCAGGCACTCCATCAGTTGCCCGGCAATGTCCAGGCCATACTGTTGATCCAGTTCGCGGATACAGGTCGGGCTGGTGACGTTGATTTCGGTCAGGTAATCGCCGATCACGTCGAGGCCGACGAACAGCAGGCCACGTTCGCGCAGTTGTGGCCCCGTCTGCGCGCAGATCCAGCGGTCCCGCTCGCTGAGTTCGACGCCTTCACCACGGCCACCTGCCGCCAGGTTGCCGCGAGTCTCGCCTTTGGCGGGGATCCGCGCCAGCGCCCAGGGTACCGGTTCGCCGTCCACCATCAGGATGCGTTTGTCACCCTGGCTGATTTCAGGAATGAACTGCTGCGCCATGGCGCTGCGCTGCCCCAGTTCCGTGAGGGTCTCCAGGATCACGCTGATATTGGGGTCGTCCTCGCGCACGCGGAAGATGGAGGCGCCACCCATGGCGTCCAGTGGCTTGAGGATGATGTCACGCTGCCGGTGGAGGAAGGTACGCAGCCGTTCCGGGTCCCTGCTGACCAGACTGGGCGCGCAGCACTGCGGAAACCAGGCGGTGAACAGTTTCTCGTTGCAGTCGCGCAAGGCGGCGGGGCGATTGACGACCAGCACGCCTTCGGCTTCGGCGTGTTCCAGCAGGTAGGTGGTATAGAGGTATTCCATATCCATTGGAGGGTCTTTGCGCATCAGCACCGCGTCCAGGCAGGACAGAGGGCGTTCTTCGCCTGCGGCGAGCTGGAACCAGTCGTGTGCCTGGTCCTGTACCACCAACGGGCGCATGGAAGCGAAGGTATGGCCATCCTGCAGGTACAGGTCAGCCTGTTCCATATAAAAAAGTTGCCAGCCGCGTGCCTGGGCCGCCAGCAGCATGGCAAAACTGCTGTCCTTGTAGACCCTGATCCGGTCGATCGGGTCCATCACGATGCCGATACGGGTGGTCATGGATGCGCTTCAGATTCAGCCAATGTGCCAGTTTGTGAACAATTTCATGGATGTAAAGTTTGTTGCCCAGCGGACGATAGAAGCCAGTAGCCGCCAGTATATCGCAAAATTGTCGGCAAATCGGGCGCTTGGGGCAGCCGCACACCTGCAGCAGCGGTGCGTTGCGAACCGGGCGCGAACACAGGAATTCAAACTGGGTCAGGTAAGAGCCATATGCAAACCATTGTAGATCCGCCAGAAACAGAAGAATCGGGTGCTCCGGGCCAGGAAAGCGCCGCCACTGACAGCGCGGCTGTGGAGAAAGCCGTCTCCAGCATGAAGGTGATGGTCATCGATGACTCCAAGACCATTCGCCGTACCGCGGAAACGCTGTTGAAAAAAGAAGGCTGTGAAGTGGTTACTGCCACCGATGGTTTCGAGGCGCTGGCCAAGATTGCCGACGAAAAACCCGACATTATTTTCGTCGATATCATGATGCCGCGTCTCGACGGTTACCAGACCTGCGCGCTCATCAAGAACAACCAGGTGTTCAAGGGAACACCGGTTGTCATGTTATCCAGCAAGGACGGTCTGTTTGATCGTGCCCGCGGCCGAATCGTGGGATCCGACCAGTACCTGACCAAACCGTTTACCAGGGACGAGCTGCTGGGCGCTATTCGCGAACACGTGAAGACATAGAAGCCTGTTGCCGGGCCGGCCGTTGACCGGCGCATATGTCCGGAGAGCAGTGATTAACAAAGAGGAAAGACCAATGGCACAGATACTTATCGTAGATGATTCTCCCACCGAGGCACACGTGCTCAAGGGTATGCTGGAGAAGCACGGGTTCGAGGTGGAAACGGCTGAAAACGGCACCGAAGGCATCGAGCGTGCCAAAGAGCTGAAGCCTGACCTGATCCTGATGGATGTAGTGATGCCGGGCCTGAACGGTTTCCAGGCCACCCGTCAGCTGACCAAGGGTGCGGAGACAGCGGATATTCCCGTCATCATCGTGACGACCAAGGACCAGGAGACCGACCGGGTATGGGGCATGCGCCAGGGCGCGAAGGATTTTCTTTCCAAGCCGGTGGCCGAAAAAACGCTGATGGAAAAGATCAGCGCCATACTGGAAACGGCCTGAGGCTTACGGACCATGTCAGCATCATCCCTTTCCCCGCTGCAAAACCTGGCGCGCCTGGAGCAGCTTTGCCTGGACCATGCACACGGGTTGCCACAGCAGGAACATAACGATGACGAATGGCTGGGAATCGGATTCCGGCTGGGCAGGCTGCAACTCGTTGCGCCGCTCGGTGAAGTCGCCGAAATACTGACCCCGCCAGGTCTCTCACAGGTCCCCCGCACCAAAAACTGGGTGTGCGGTATAGCCAATGTGCGCGGTAACCTGATGCCGATTATGGATCTGCAGGGGTATCTCTATGACCGCCCCGCAGCCCTGCGCAGGCGCAGTCGCATCCTGGTGGTGGACCACAACGGTGTGTACTCGGGGCTGGTAGTGGACGCTGTCCTGGGACTCCGGCATTTCCGCGACGAACACCGCTGCGAAGAGCTGCCGGGTGACGATGAACGCATCAGGGAATACATGTTGCACGGCTTCAGGAAGGGCGCCGAGCACTGGGGCGTGTTCAGCTTGCACGCGCTTGCACAGGCACCGCAGTTTCTCAAGGCTGCGATGTAGGAACGTAGTTTGATAATTGTAAAGACCTTGTTATTACCAGGGAACAGAGATCAGCTGATTTGGTCAGGAGAGGAAGCATGAGTACAGAGAACCAGCCCCGCGTCAAAGTGGGTTCACACAAAAGGACGATGTACCTGATAGCAGCCCTGCTGTTATCGTTTAGTGCCATGGTGGGAGTATTCTGGTACGTGGGCATCGAGGCTGACCACGACAAGGAATATATAGGCTACACCAGTGAGCAGCAGGTGCTTTCACAGCAGATTGCGAAATACGCACTGGAAGCTTCTTCCGGTGTGGACGGGTCGTTCAGCCAGTTGACCCACTACCGTGACCGCTTTGACGAAATACTGAATCACCAGCGTAACGGTAACGTGGCGACCGGTTTGCCGCCCAGCGGACAAAGCGTGGAAGATGACCTGGCCGCGCTGGAAGGGGCATGGTCGAACTTCCGGGAAAGTATCAACTTTATCCTGGACGGCAAGGAAAGCGTCTCGACAGTGGCAGAAGCCAGTAAGGTCATCAACGAACAGATGCCGAAACTGCAGGCATACGATGAAGAGATCGTCAATATCCTTCTGGATGCGAAGGCCAGTCGTGAAGTGATCAACCTGGCTACTCGTCAGTTGATGCTGAGTCAGCGTATCGCCAACAATGTCAACCACGCCCTGAGCGGTGTTGACGTAGAGCTGGCCATCGAGCGCTTCTCCGAGGACGTGGAAGAGTACGGGTCTGTGCTGGAGGGCATGGTGCGTGGCAACGATACCATTGCCATGATCAAGAACGAGGAAGTCCAGGCCAAGTTGTTCGAGACATCCATGTTGTTCACCATCGTGTCGGACTACGTGGAAGAACTGCTCGACATGTCGGATGATCTGCTGGAGATCCAGGCGGCTGCGCAAAGTATATCCACGAAATCGGATGACCTGTTCGCAACCGCACTGCGCCTGCAGAATGCCTATTCACTGGCAGCGGATCTGCGCCCGGTGCAGCCGGAAATGGCCTACATGTTTGGTGGTATCGGCCTGCTGGTACTGTTCCTGCTGGGTATGCAGGTGTACCGGGACCAGGAAAACCGCCGCAAACACGCGGAAATGGAGAACACCAATAACCAGGAGGCCATCCTGCGACTGCTGGATGAAATGGGCAACCTGGCGGATGGTGACCTGACTACCTACGCGACGGTTACCGAGGACTTCACTGGTGCCATCGCGGATTCGGTGAACTACACCATTGACGCCCTGCGCGACATGGTTACCACCATCAACGAGACCTCCGGGCAGGTATCTTCGGCCGCCAGGCAGACGCAGGAAACTGCGCAGCACCTGACTGAAGCCAGTACTCACCAGGCTGATGAAATCGCTTCTGCGACCACTTCGATCAATGAGATGGCAGTGTCGATCGACGAGGTGTCGAAGCACTCGGAAGAAACCAGTGACATGGCACGCAAGTCGGTTGAATACGCCAAGAAAGGTGGTGAAACGGTGCGTCGTAACATTGATGGCATGGACCGTATTCGCGAAACCATCCAGGAGACTTCGAAACGTATCAAGCGTCTCGGTGAAAGCTCCCAGGAGATCGGGGATATCGTTGAGCTGATCAATGACATCGCCGAGCAGACCAACATCCTGGCGCTGAATGCAGCCATCCAGGCCGCCATGGCCGGTGAAGCGGGCCGCGGTTTCGCAGTGGTTGCCGACGAAGTCCAGCGACTCGCTGAACGTTCCAGTAACGCCACCAAGCAGATCGAGGCACTGGTTAAAACGATCCAGACCGACACCAACGAGGCGGTTATCTCCATGGAACAGAGTACCGCCGGTGTGGTCAACGGCGCGCGCCTGGCGGAGGAATCCGGGGAAGCGCTGGACCAGATCCAGAAGGTATCGGACGATCTTGCCGGCCTGATCGAGAATATCTCCGCATCAGCCCGCCAGCAGTCCAGGGCCGCCGGTAATATTTCCGAGACCATGCATGTTATCCAGGAGATTACCACGCAGACCTCTGCGGGTACCAACGAGACCTCTGCTTCCATCGGTAACCTGGCAGCCCTCGCTGATGAGATGGGCCGCTCGGTAGCCGGTTTCAAACTGCCGGAGTAAGAAGAGGCCAGAACCCGTGGATGACACGAGTGGACAGGCAGCAGCTTGTGCGGGAACCCGGCCACAGGCCGGGTATGCGCCGGACATGGATGATCGGCAGTTCTCTGACTGGACGCGCCTGCTGGAGAGTCGTACCGGGCTGTTTATTGCCCCCGAGCGCAGATCCTTCCTGGTGAGTGGCATACGCACCCGCATGCGGGAAGCCGGATGCCTGAATTACCGCGAGTACTACCGGCAGCTGTCCACCGGAAACACGCAGCTGCGGGAGTGGTCTCTGCTGGTGGACGAACTGACGGTGCACGAGACCTGCTTCTTTCGTCACGCGTCTTCGATGAAACTGGTCGAGGACATCGTGGTTCCCGGTGTATTCGGGCATCGTAACAGTCTGAATGCCTGGAGCGTGGGCTGTGCCACCGGTGAGGAAGCGTACAGCCTGGCCATGCTGCTCGATGACTTTTGCCGGCAGCAGGAAGGTGAACAGTATTTCGGGGTAACGGGTACCGATATCAGTCTGCCATCGCTGCAGCATGCACGGGAAGGCTTGTACCTGAACCGGCGACTGCAGGGGGTGCGGCCACGGTTCCGGGAAAAGTACTGTCTGGCGGAGAACCGCCATCGTTTCCGGGTGCACCCGCAGCTGCGCAAGCGAGTGTGTTTTTCCAGGCTGAACCTGCGCGATGTCGAGCGGGCTCCATTTGCGAACCTGGACCTGGTGTTTTGCCAGAACCTGCTGATTTACTACGATCGGGAACGTCGGTTGCAGATCGTAAAACGCCTGGCGGAATGTCTCCGCCCCGCCGGTATGTTGATACTGGGGCCGGGGGAATTGCTGGAGTGGCAGCATCCAAATATGGAGAGAGTGCGTTACCCGGACACGCTTGCGTACCGGCGCACAGACTAGAAGCACATAGTGCGGGATGAAAGGACAAACAATGAATCAGGCAATCGACTTCAGTACACTGACTTGGGTCAAGAATGAGCTGGACGAAACGCTCAGGGAAGCTCGCCAGTCTCTGGAAGCCCACGTAGAGAACCCGCAAGACGAAGCCCAGCCTGGATTCCTGGCGGCGCACCTGCACCAGGTGTATGGCACGCTGCACATGGTCGAACTGTATGGCGCATCGCTGCTGGCCGAGGAAATGGAGCAGGTCGCCAGGGCCATTGCGGACAAATCCGTGGCCCGCCACGATGAGGCCTGTGATGTACTGATGAGGGCCATACTCCAGTTGCCCGACTACCTGGAACGCCTGATTTCCGGTTACCGTGATATTCCCCTCGTGCTGTTGCCCTTGTTAAACGACCTGCGCGCGGTGCGCGGAGAGAACCTGCTATCCGAGAACTACATGTTCGCGCCGGACGTCGATGCCCCGTTGCCGGATTCGGTGCTTACTGCCGGGAGCGACACTGATATTCAGAAAGAAGCGCAAGTATTGCGGCACCGTTTCCAGCTTGGGTTGCTGGGATGGTTTCGCGGTAACGGTACGGATGACGCGCTGACTACCATGGCCGAGGTGCTGGGCAGACTGCAAAACCTGAGCAGCGATGCCCGGCTGGCCCGCCTGTGGTGGGTCGGGGCCGGTGTGGTCGATGCACTCAAGGCCGGGGCGCTGGACGGCAGTGTTGCGGTAAAGCGCCTGATGGGACAGCTCGACCGACAGATCAAATCGGTGCTGGATTCCGGTGAGGCCGCCGTGGTGCGTGACACGCCGCGTGAGCTGTTCCAGAACCTGCTGTTTTATGCTGGCCAGGCACATGGCGCAGGTCACCGGATTAGCGAAATCCAGGCAACCTACAAGCTGCAGGACCTGCTGCCGGGGGAAGAAGAACTGGCTGCAGCCAGGGAAAGCCTGAGCGGGCAGAATGCAGACCTGTTCTCGACCGTGGCGGTTGCCGTGAAGGAGGAACTGGGGCGTCTCAAGGATAGCCTGGACATCGTGCTGCGCAACGGCTGCAAGGAGCTGGACGAGTTGCAGCCGCTGGTGGATTCCCTGCGCTCGCTCGGCGATACCCTGGGCATGTTAAGTCTCGGCGCAGCCCGTGAGGCAATGATCGGCAAGTCCGATGAACTGCAACGCTGCATCGACGCGCAGGAAATACCGGCGGACACCCTGCTGATGGATGTGGCGAGTACGCTGTTGTTTGTCGAGTCTTCGGTAGACGGCATGGGTTCCGGCCGTGCCGTGGCGGAAACCGGGAGTGAGGTGGAAGCACACCTCGCGCAGTCCGAGTACAACCAGGTGATGGATGTCGTTATCAAGGAGGCCATCACCGATCTGGTCAGGGCCAAGGAAGCCATCATCACCTATATCGACTCGGATCACGATAGCAGCGCACTGGAAGAGGTCCCGCAATGGTTCAACCAGGTCAAGGGTGGATTGTCGCTGCTGGGTGAATCAAGACCCGCCGCACTGGTGGGTGCCATCAACCGGTATATCGAAACAGAACTGATTGAACAGGGCAAACAGGCACCGCAACAGGAACTCGATTCGCTGGCAGACGCCGTTTGCGGGCTGGAATATTACCTGGAAAGTCGCAAGGAGCACCGAATGTACGGCAGCTCCGCGATGTCGGTGGCTGAACAAAGCATTGATGACCTGGGCTACCCGGCACAGGAAGCGGAAGCACTGTCCGCTGGCGAATCAGAATCAGCGGTGGAAGATGCCGCTGCCACGGCAGCTGCAGTTGAGGAAGCGGTAGACGAGTTCGGGCTGGATTCCCTGCTGGACGAAGTCAGCGATGGCAGTGAACAGCAAGCCGAAGAGGCGTGCGATCCTGTCGCTCCGGAAGCTGCCACCTGGGAAGCGCCTGCGGACGAAGTAACAGAGGAAGCTGTGGTGGAAACCGCAGAGAGCATGCCCCGGCCTGAAGAACCGGTGGGAGAGTTATCGCCCGGGGCTGGCGAAATCAGCGATGGCAGCGACCACGAAGCCATAGAAGCACTGGATCCGGTTGCCACCGAATTTGCCGGCAGGGAGGCGCTTGCCGACGAACTGGCCGATGAAGCCACGGAGGAAACTGCGGAAGGTGCTCTCCAGCCCGAACAACCGGTAGCGGATTTACCGCCCGGGGCCGAAGAAGATGACGGGCTTGCAGTGATCGGCGAAGAGGTCGACGAAGAAATACTGGAGATCTTCATCGAGGAAGCGGAAGAAGAACTTGCCAGCATCCAGGAACTGCTTCCGGTCTGGATCAATAATAGTGAAGACAGCGAAGCGCTGGGCAGTATGCGACGCTCCTGGCACACCCTGAAAGGCAGTGGTCGGCTGGTGGGCGCACTGCGCATTGGTGAATTTTCCTGGGCATTCGAGAACCTGCTCAATCGCGTGATAGACGGCACCGTACCGGTGACGCCGGAGATGACCGGGTTGCTTCAGTCAGCGTCTGACAGGCTGACGGGACTGGTTCAGCAGGTCAGGGATGGCACCCCCGTGCAGGGGTCTGTTGTGTACCTGATGCAATGCGCAGATGCGCTGAGTAGCGGCGAACCCATGCCTGACAGCCCCGGCGCCGGATCAGAGCCGGAGCCGACGGCTGAACAGGCACCTGAAGTTTCCCCGGAACCGGCGTGTGAAGAAGCCGGGATACTGGAACCGGAGCTTGCGCTCGACGACACCACATTGCCTATCGAGGAACAGGCCGGCGAGGAAGACATCACTTCCCGGGATACAGGGCTGCCGGATGCCGGGGTTGAAGAAGTGGTCTGTAACGGTGTTATGGATCCGGTATTGCACGAGATTTTCAATACCGAAACACGCGGTCACCTGGAGGACATCCGCAGTTTTCTCGCTCGTGCCGCAGATGGCGACTGCATGGCAGATGAGTCATTGGCGCGTGCCCTGCATACCCTGCACGGTAGCGCGCACATGGCAGAGGCGGAAGCCATCGCGGATCTGGCGGGTGCCCTGGAACGCTGGGTAAAGGCGCTGATGGGCGCGGGGCAGGCGCTGTCGGAAGAAGATTGCGCGGTGCTGACGGAAAGCGCCGATATCGTCGACCGGATGCTGTCCGGCCTGCCTGCCGGTATTACAGAGCCCGAGCGCTTTACTGCGTTGTTACAACACATCAATTCGCTCTACGAGTCCGTGCCGGCTCCTGTCCCGGGAGCTGCGGCCGTTGAGGCATCCGTACCGGACACAACGGAGGATGCTGGTGCAAGCGTACCTTTACCGGAGCCAGACGTTGAGCAGGCCGGGGACGCAAGCGAAGATCCCTATGCCGGGTGTGACCATGAATTGCTGGAGGTTTTCATCGAGGAATGCACCGACAATCTCGAGACCAGTGATGCGGCGCTGTCAGCCTGGCGGGAATCCGGGCAGCAGGATGACGCGGCACTGGCCGAATTGCAGCGTGCATTGCATACCATCAAGGGCGGTGCGCGCATGGCGGATATAGCATCCATTGGTGATGTTGCCCATGCCGTGGAGTCGCTGATAACGGCCATTGTCGATGGGATGAGCACAGTGGATGAAGGCGTGCTGGACGGCATCCAGCACGCCCAGGACAGCCTGGTTGCCATGCTGGAACAGGTGCGTAAACACGAACCTGCGGATCCGGCGGAAGCATTGCTTGCACGCCTGCAGGAACTGGGTGAACAGCACCATGCCGAAGACGAGGCCGGAGAAAGTACGGATGCGGAAGCGCATGAAGCAGGGCAGGTCCTGGAAAACCAGCCGCAGCCGGCCGGCATCGACGTACCTGATACAGCAGACCCGTACACGGAGATCGATCAGGAGTTGCTGGAGGTTTTCCTCGAGGAAGCCGGTGATATCCTGGAAAACAGCGAGCAGACCCTGCAGGACTGGAAACAGGCACCGGATGACGCTGCCTGTATGACTGCCCTGCAGCGTGAGTTGCATACCCTGAAGGGTGGTGCCCGCATGGCGGATATCACCGAGATCGGCGACCTTGCGCACGCTGTCGAATCCCTGATGGTCCGTGCCGCGGACGGCGCGATTGCAATAAGCGAGTCCATGTTCTCGGTATTGAGCCGGGCACACGACAGCCTGTCAGGCATGGTCGACCAGGTACGTAATCGTCAGCCCCTGCAGCCTGCTGATGCCGTGCTGGGAGATCTCGAACTGCTGATCGACGGCAAGGAGGTTGCGGCGGCGCATGATGTTTCAGAATCCGGCGCGGCCGTTCCTGTCGCCGTGCAGAAGGACAGGGAGCAGAAGGAACGCCGCGCCCACGCCCGTACCGGGCATGAACTGGTGCGTGTTAAAGCCACCCTGCTCGACAACATGGTCAACTATGCGGGTGAAGTCAGTATCTACCGTTCACGTCTGGAACAGCAGATCGGGGCTTACCGTTTCAACCTGTCGGAACTGGACCAGACGGTTGCGCGTGTACGCGAGCAGCTGCGCAAACTTGAAATTGAGACTGAAGCCCAGGTGCTGTTTCGTTATGAAACCGAAGTAGAGGAAGTCAGCGGGGAGGAAGAATTTGACCCGCTGGAAATGGACCGTTATTCGCACATGCAGCAATTGTCGCGATCCCTGTCGGAGAGTGTCGGCGACCTGGGCAGCCTGCAGAATATGCTGGAAAATATAACGCGCGAGTCAGAAACACTGCTGTTGCAGCAATCACGTGTCAATACCGAACTGCAGGAAGGTCTCATGCGCACACGCATGGTGCCGTTCCTCAGCCTGGCTGCACGTATGCGGCGCATCGTCCGCCAGACCGCGCAGGAGCTCGGCAAGAAAGCAGAGCTGGAACTGTCCGGCGCTGAAGGCGAGATGGACCGTACCGTGGTGGACCGCATCGTTGCGCCGCTGGAACATATGCTGCGTAATGCCGTTTCCCACGGCATAGAAACACCGGAACAGCGTAAACAGGCCGGCAAACCGGAAAGCGGCACTATAAAAATCACCCTGGAGAGGGAATCTTCCGACGTAGTGCTGCGCATCGCGGATGACGGCGCCGGTATCAGCCTGGATGCGATTCGCCGCAAGGCGGTAGAGCGTGGTTTGATGAAGGCAGATTCCGACCTCAGCGATAACGATGTGCTTCAGTTCATTCTCGAGACCGGCTTCAGTACCGCGGAGAAGGTGACGCAGGTTGCAGGGCGTGGCGTCGGTATGGACGTGGTCAACAGCGAAGTCAAACAGCTCGGTGGATCCCTGCATATCGATTCAGAACCCCTGAAAGGCACCACATTTACGGTCCGGCTTCCCTTTACGCTGGCGCTGAACCAGGCGCTGCTGATCGAGGTCGGTGAGGATCCGTACGCGATTCCCCTGTCCAGTATTGAAGGCATCGTGCGTATGCGGCGGGAAGACCTGAAATCCTACTACGATAATCCCGAGGCCCGCTTTACCTATGGCGGTTTCGAGTACGAGGTCAGTCACCTGGGCAGCGTGCTGGGTACCGGAACCCCGCATCTCGATAGTGGACCTGCCCGCGTGCCGGTGCTGTTGTCGCGCGTAGGCGACCACGGCGTGGCTTTCCAGGTCGAGAACCTCATGGGCAGTCGTGAAATCGTGGTCAAATCCGTGGGTCCGCAGATCAGCACGGTGCGTGGTGTCTCGGGAGCGACTATTCTGGGCGATGGCCGTGTGGTCATGATCCTGGACATCGCAGCCATGCTGCGCGGTGGTGTGAGTGAGGCGCTGGCGCAGGTCGAAAACGTCGTCCGGCAGCAGGCCGCGTCCGATGGCATAACGGTGATGGTGGTGGACGATTCGATTACCGTACGCAAGGTGACCACGCGACTGCTGGAGCGCAACGACATGCATGTCATTGCAGCCAAGGACGGTGTTGACGCGGTTGCCAAACTACAGGAACATGTACCGGATATCATGTTGCTTGATATCGAGATGCCGCGCATGGACGGTTTCGAACTGGCGACCCATGTGCGTAACGAAGCCCGTCTGCGGGATATTCCGATCATTATGATCACCTCACGGACAGGCGATAAACACCGGCAGCGTGCCATGCAGATCGGGGTAAACCGGTACCTGGGCAAACCCTTTCAGGAATCCGACCTGCTGGAAAATATCAATGGACTACTTGAGGAACTTCGCATAGATGGCTGAGGGCCGACAGGGAGCAGTACGGGTTGCGTTGTTGGCGGAACAGGGCGAACGTAGTGAGTTTCGTGCCTTTCTCGAAGGTGAGGGCATGGAGGTCGTGCTCGACGGCGGTTTTTGTCTGCCACTTCCCGGCGTTTTGAACGGCGCTGAGGTGTTACTGGTCAATATGAGTGACCGGCCTGATCGCGACCAGGTGCAGGATGTCCTGGAACAGTCACCGGTACCGGTGCTGCTCAACCAGGGTGGTATCGGCAGCAGTGCAATCTGGCAGCGTCGGCTGGTGGGCAAGCTGCAGACACTGGCGAACCGGTCGGAGCCGGTTACGGGCAGCAGCGTACATCACAGCCGACCGGAGTTACGTGTGGTTCATGATCGAGACAATGGCGGCATTACGATGCCGTGGCTGGTGGTGCTTGGTGCATCGATCGGCGGGCCACAGGCGGTGGCGAGATTCCTGCAGGCGCTGCCGGGGGATTTGCCGGTCGTTCTGTTGCTGGCACAGCACATATCCGATGCGTACCAGGGCCTGCTGGCGGAACAGCTGGACCGCTGCAGCGCGTGGCCGGTGGCCGTGCTGGGTGATGCGCAGACCCTGGAAACGGGGCAATTGTGGATCGTACCCTCCGAGACCCATATAGATATGGACCGGGACGGCGTGGTGCGACACTGCGGCAGGCCGTGGGATTCGGCCCACCGGCCCGATATCAACGCGGTATTGCAGCGTGCTGCCGTGACCTTCGGGCGACGTTGCGGAACGATTATTTTCAGCGGGCTTGGCCAGGACGGCAGCCTGGGATGTGCCACCATCGCGGAATACGGCGGGTTCGTGTGGACCCAGAGCCCGGAGAGCTGCGCGCTGGCAGGTATGCCGGAAGCCGCCCGGCGGGCCTGCAAGGTCGAACTGAGCGGAACCCCCGAACAACTTGCGCAGATGCTGGTAAAGCGCTGCCAGTCCGGGTCTGCGCGCATAAACTAGACAGGAATACAGGGAGCGTTAATCATGAGTGCTGTTGTAGAGTCTGTAAGAAGCCTGTGGGTGCCACTGGAAGAGACCAACCTGCTGGTGCCCAATGTTGCGATCGCGGAAGTGATCAACTACCAGCCACTGGACCTGATCCACGACGGACCGGACTGGCTGCTGGGATGCCTGCGCTGGCGTGAGCAGGAACTGCCGGTGGTGTCGGCAGAGCACCTGTGCGGTTTCCGTTTGCCGCAGGGAGACCGCGGCTCACGTATCTCGGTAATCAACTCGGTACGCCCGGGTGCGGAACTACCCTTCTATGCCATCGTAACCGCAGGAATCCCACGCCTGTTCAGTGCAGACGAGGATGCCCTGGGCGGGTCTGTACTCGGTGAGCGGGAGTTGCCGGATACGGTTGCCGACGTGGTGCGGATCGGTAACGAAGAAGCCCTGATTCCTGACCTGGAGAAAATCCAGGCGATGGTGGGCGTTGCCTGGGGAGCGCACGGGAAGTAACTTTACACTAGGGCCTGTTCGCATAGTGTTAACAGGCCCTAGCCCGCATTTCTCACCGACTTCCTGCTGCGGCGGTGTCATGCCGCGCGCTAAGCGGCGTTCACTCGGTCGCGAACGCCGCTTATCACACGACCTGCCACCGCCTCGCTACGGAACCCGGTGAGAAATGCGGGCTGATATGTTTTGACCTGTCAATAGGCTGATTCAGTTCATCATATTTTCAAGCGCGTTGGGTCAGGGCACGGCCAGGCAGTTTGCGATGGTGGATCATGCTGATATGCGTGGATTGGTTACCGACTGGACTTCACTGCATCGCGGAGCTGGCCT
>Ga0256841_1002631_pt1 | contig 14122 bp, 11 predicted proteins | sample 356308metaG_FD_185971 | JGI IMG/M metagenome (GOLD analysis project Ga0256841, IMG submission 185971) | Hydrothermal vent microbial communities from Mid Atlantic Ridge, Atlantic Ocean - 356-308 | ecosystem: Environmental > Aquatic > Marine > Hydrothermal vents | place: Atlantic Ocean: Mid...
TTAAAAATAAAAATACCTGTAATGGCCAAAATATAGGTGCCGATATCCGCTATAGAATCTAAACGTGCGCCTAATTCTGTTTGCATATTAAACTTTCGGGCAATAAAACCATCTAAAATATCAGTAACCAAATTGATAATTAATAGCACTACAAAAACTTTCTCTATTTTATTGACCACAAAATATAACAATACCGGAAACGAAATCAACCTATAAAATGACAGTATATTAGGAATCGTAAAAGTTTTCTTATTGAACATAGATACAAAAGAGTGCCTCACGAAAAGCGCATTGCTAAAATATCATAATGAGCAGCATGTGCTTCTACTTTTCCGTCTTTGAGTATTAATACCTGTGGCGATTGATGTGCCACGCCAAAACGTTGCTCGATTTCATTAGAAATTTCGCGATGGCTTAAGAGGTCTAAAAAATAAAGTTGTATAGGCAATGAAGTATCAAACTCTTTTTCAAAACGCCTCAATACACTACTACTAATTCCACAACGGGTACTGTGTTTAAAAATAAGGTGTGTATGCACGTTAGAATCATTGACGATGGTGTCTAATTGATGAATATTTCTCAATGGTTTCCAAGGTATGTTAGCTAACTTATCATGGTTTTTACCGAAAATTGTATTTAAAAATCCCATAGGTATATTTGTATAATTAATCCCTAGACATTACAATTCTCAACACATACCAAAACAACAACATAAAAGAAGCAAATAAGCCTACGGCAGCACCGACATACTGATCGGGTAAATATTCATATTTTAATTTTGAAGTTTGGTATAAAATTGCCCCGGCCGCCAATGCTACCATTCCTACCGAAAACCACAAGCCTAAATCAAAACCAAAAATAGTGCCTGCGATAATTAAGCCCAACGCAATAAAAAATCCTATAGTTAATGCCGAACGTAAAAATGAAAAATCTTTTTTAGTAAATAATGCCACAGCACTCAATCCGAAAAATAAGAATACCGTTATGGTTGCGGCCTGCTGCAGTACTCCCGGGCTACTGTAATTTATAGCGATATAAAGTATAGGCACAAAAATAACAGCTTCGGCAGCAGCATATAAAAATAAGCCTGCATATTGCATATTCCTACTGAGGTTATGTGCTAAATTTTCAGCAAAATTTGTCGCCAGCCAAAACCCGCCTAACAGCAATAGCCACAAATAGCCCTGTGTAAGCGAAAGCATAAAAGTTACTATGGTTTCTGATTGTAATAATACATATTCTACCAATATAAATACCAATACGGCAAGTGCCACGTGCGAATAGGTCTTTCTATAAAAAATAGCCCTTTCATTATCAGCAACTTCTATAAATAAATCTTGTGTGTGTTTCATCATTATTTTTTAGCAAATTTAAACAATTTTTCTTTCTAAGCTCGTAACACCGCGATAGCAAGTGTTGGTTTAACGTTTTTTTAGCAATTTTGTTCTATAAAAACTACGCTTTTTATACTATTGTGTCAAGTCAAACACAGTATAAAAAGGTATGCTTGTTCTTTTACAGTATTATTGCATTATCATTTTAAAAATATTAGTGACATTTTTTCATGCTTTTATATATTCATTTTTTCTCATAGTACGTTTGATTTTTTAACTAAGTTTATTTCGGCATGAAGTTGAAGTGCCTCCTTTCGTCGAAAATTTTAACCCCATAAAACTAGCCACTAAAGAAGATTACACCTTTAGTTTAAGAAATGTCATAATGTCCTGCAAAAGCAATAAACAAGCCATTTTGACGCATGTTAACAGCTTTTCGCCTAATGGAATAATAATTGAACAACCACTCACAGAAAATAACATTGGAATCTGATTCTCAATAACAGGATATCAGCTTTCTGAACTAATATAAAAACATTATGAACTTTAATAATTTCACTATAAAATCACAAGAAGCCGTGCAACAAGCCCAGCAAATTGCACAAGGCTACGGACATCAACAAATAGAAAATGCCCATATTTTAAAAGGCATTTTTGAAGTTGATGAAAATGTAATTCCGTTTATACTAAACAAATTAGGTGTCAACACTGATATTTTTAAACAAACCTTAGAAAATATTTTGCAGAGTTTCCCCAAAGTTTCCGGAGGAGACATTATGTTATCACGTACTGCTAACAGTATGTTGACCGATGCTGCCAATATTGCCAAAAAAATGAAAGACGAATATGTATCTATTGAACATTTATTATTGGCATTATTGCAATCAAAAGGTGCTACCACCCAATTGCTAAAAGATAACGGAATCAATGAAAAAGACCTCAAAGCAGCTATTGACGAACTCCGTAAAGGAAGTAAAGTAACTTCTCAAAGTGCTGAGGAAACATATAATTCGCTCAATAAATATGCTAAAAACTTAAATCAATTGGCCAATGACGGCAAATTAGATCCGGTTATTGGCCGTGATGAAGAAATCAGAAGGATTTTGCAAATCCTTTCGCGTAGAACGAAAAATAACCCTATCCTTATCGGAGAGCCCGGTACCGGTAAAACCGCTATTGCCGAAGGTTTGGCACATCGTATTGTAAAAGGCGATGTACCCGAAAATTTACAGGATAAAGTTATCTACTCGTTAGATATGGGTGCCTTAATTGCCGGTGCCAAATACAAAGGCGAATTTGAAGAACGCTTAAAATCAGTCGTCAAAGAAGTAATCTCTGCCGAAGGTAATATCATCTTATTTATCGATGAAATCCATACCCTCGTGGGTGCCGGTGGCGGACAAGGAGCCATGGACGCTGCCAATATTTTAAAACCTGCCTTGGCTCGTGGCGAATTACGTGCTATTGGAGCAACTACCCTAGACGAATATCAAAAACATTTTGAAAAAGACAAAGCCTTAGAGCGCCGTTTTCAAAAAGTAATCGTTGATGAACCCGATACCGAAAGTGCTATTTCTATCTTGCGCGGAATCAAAGAAAAATACGAAACACACCATAAAGTACAAATTAAAGACAATGCCATTATCGCCGCCGTAGAATTATCACAACGTTATATTTCAGATCGGTTTTTACCCGATAAAGCCATTGACTTAATGGATGAAGCCGCTGCCAAAATTAGGATGGAAATCAATTCAAAACCCGAAGAATTGGATGTACTCGACCGTAAGATTATGCAGTTAGAAATTGAAATTGAAGCCATCAAACGCGAAAAAGATGAAAAGAAATTAAAAATCCTTCGTAAAGAATTGGCCAATTTACAAGAAGAACGCGAAAGTATTTATGCCAAATGGAAAAGCGAAAAAGATATTATTGAAGAAATTCAAAAAGCCAAAGAGAATATCGAAAATTACAAAGCGGAAGCCGAACGTGCCGAACGTGAAGGCAATTACGGACTGGTAGCCGAAATACGGTATGGAAAAATTCAAAAAGAAGAAGAAACCTTAAAAGAATTGCAAGCCAAATTAGCCGAAAATCAAGAAAATGCCTTGATTAAAGAAGAAGTTACCAGTGAAGATATTGCCGAAGTGGTAGCCAAATGGACAGGCATACCCGTACAAAAAATGTTACAAAGCGAACGCGAAAAGCTATTGCACTTAGAAGACGAACTACACAAACGTGTAGTAGGCCAAGAAGAAGCTATTGTTGCGGTTGCCGACGCCGTACGCCGCTCAAGGGCAGGCTTGCAAGATACCAAGCGCCCCATAGGCTCATTCTTATTCTTAGGAACTACCGGAGTAGGAAAAACCGAATTGGCAAAAGCATTAGCCGAATATTTATTTGATGATGAAAAAGCCATGACCCGAATCGATATGAGTGAATATCAAGAACGCCATGCCGTAAGCAGGTTGGTAGGCGCGCCTCCGGGATATATCGGTTATGATGAGGGCGGACAATTGACAGAAGCCGTAAGGAGGAGACCCTATTCAGTAATTTTATTAGACGAAATTGAAAAAGCACATCCCGATACCTTTAATATCTTACTACAAGTATTGGATGAAGGTAGGTTGACAGATAACAAAGGGCGTATTGCCAATTTTAAAAATGCTATCATTATTATGACTTCTAATATGGGAGCACATATCATTCAAGAAAATTTAGAAGGCTTAGATATGAGCAAACGTGCAGAAGTGGTAGACAGAACCAAAGAAGAAGTGATACAGTTATTAAAGAAAACCATACGTCCCGAATTCTTAAACCGCATCGATGAGATAATTATGTTTACTCCGTTAAACAGAAAAGAAGTAAAACAAATTGTCAATTTACAACTCAATGCATTGACAGCCATGTTAAAAGAAAAAGATATCGATTTTTCTGTTACAGAACATGCTATTGAAACATTGTCAGAAAAAGGATACAATCCGCAATTTGGTGCAAGGCCTATCAAAAGGGTCATTCAAAAAGAAGTATTGAATGAATTATCTAAAGAAATATTAGCCGGTAAAATTACGGCCGAAAGTTCTATTTTATTAGATGCATTTGATAACCAATTGGTATTTAGAAATAAGAATAAATAAATAAATTTTTCATAATAATTAGATAAAAGTTGCCTGACAGCTGTATTACTGAATTTAATTTAGTAGTATAATTGTCAGGTTTTTTCTGTTTTTTCACAGAGAAACCCAACCTTAAAAACCGGATAAATTCACAGATAATGCCTTCCTTTATTCTTCTTTGCCTAAGGGTTCTTTATTATAAAGCATAAATGTCTTTACAAATAAACCTCGAAGGGTATATAAGCCCTATTGAGATTGGCATATCAACAGGGCAACTAAGAGATAAATACCTGACAGTCAGCAGTCAAATTGACATTTTTAAGACTGTAAACTGCAAAAATGTCTTATTTTTTTGAATGGTATCCTATTTGATATTTAACTCGTGAAAGCTAAAAATAAATTAGTAACCTTTAAAATATAAATATCATGTTAGTAAAAAGAAAAACAGGAATCCCAGTATTACCAAATGTATTTGACGAGTTTTTTAGAGATTGGTCAACCGCTAATTTTTCGGATGCCGATTCTACCCTACCCGCTGTTAACATCAAAGAAAACGATGATGAATTTGTAGTAGAAGTAGCAGCACCCGGAATGCACAAAAAAGATTTTAATGTAGATTTTGACAATGACGTATTGACTATCTCTTCAGAAAAAACTACTGAAAACGAAGATAAAGAAGATAATTATACTCGCAAAGAGTACAGTTACCAATCATTTAAAAGAAGTTTTGCGCTACCAAAAGACACTGTAGACAGTGATAAAATAGCGGCAACTTATAAAAATGGCGAATTAAAAATTACTATTCCAAAACGCGAAGAAGTAAAACCAAAACCCGCTAGGTTAATTGAAGTGAAATAATTTATAACAAAGGTTGCCTAAAAGCAGTAATACTCTTTTGATACCTATGGGCGAAGGTAGTTGCCGATGTATTGAAAATATATTAGAGTTGCTTTTAGGCAACCTTTGTTGCTTTAAAAATATGAAGTGATGAAAAGATTAATAATGTATGCCGTTTTGTTATCTTTTACAGTAACTAGTTGTAACGGCCAAAAAAAATTAGATAAAACGATAGTAAGCAATGATACTATCAAGCCTAAAACAAACATCAGTGTCCATAAAGAATACGACGAGAATGGCAATTTAATTAGTGTAGATTCAACTTATACATACTTTTACTCAAATATTAAAAATGATTCTGCACTAGAAAAAGAAATCTTTGACCGGTTCAAATTGAACTTTAATGACCATTTTGAACCCATAGACAGTATCTTTATGGATAATTTCTTTGAAAATACACCCTTTAATTTGAATGATTTTTATACCGATGATTTCTTTCAACAAAATTTTAAAAACCATCAACAAAAATTAGAGCAGATTTTTAAAGAAATGGATTCGCTAAAAAATAGTTATTACCAAGAGCAAAAAGAGTTGATGAAAAAAAAGAGCTAAAGAATACAGGTTATTTAAAAAAGGGCTTGTCAAAAAATTATTATTACAGACAAACCCTTTTTAATATCATTTCTAAGATAAAAATACCAAACTCTTTTTTAAAAACGCATTCCTACACCAAAACCGATAATAAAAGGATTAATATCTACATTGGCAGGAATACTCAAGGGGCCTTCATCTACCAAATTGGAGGCATTTACCGTTACATCAGTTGACAACAAAATGTATTTGGCATCAAAATTTAAAAACCACTTGTCATTCAAATCATAGTCAAATCCGCCTTGAAAAGCAATGCCAAAGCTATTGTCATAATTAACATCTTTAACGGTATTGCCTGCATCTACGTTATAGAAAAAGGTATAGTTAATCCCTGCACCCAAATAAGGCCTAAAGCCTTCAGTGGTAAAATGGTATTGTGCTGTTAAGGTAGGAGGCAATAACCAAACATTTCCTAAATCAACATCTATACTTGCCGGCAAACCGATGGCTGATAAGTTAGAAGCCTTTGTGTTTACATCGTGTTTTGTAGTTGCTAAAATCAATTCAGCCGACCAGTTTTCAGTAAAGAAATAGGTAAAATCTAATTCAGGAACAAACGTAGAAGAAATATTAACATCACCGCCAATTACCCCAATCGTGGCACTTTCACTCGGTGTAACGATAATTCCGCGCAAACGTATTTGCCATTTGTTAAAATCGTTTGTGTCATTCTTTTTGCTATCCGTTTGAGAAAATAATGCAAACGGGATAACCAAGAGTACTAATATACTCACTATATTTTTTTTCATGATACTATAATTTTTGGTTTAAATATCTACCAAAATTATATCAGATACAATCTTTAAAAGATGACTTATATCATTTTCTATGAACAAAAATTTACTTCTATTAAGTAATATTTGTTACACACATAGGTAATCTAAGTTACCTATCAGCTCTAGCCCTCTAACTACTTTTGCGCCGTTGATATGTTAACTGTAACTAAAGTTGATAGTATTAAAAGACTATAAATTAAAACACATGAAAAAACTCAATATCATAATCTATGTATTAGCCTTTCTTTTAATAGAGATAGTTCATGCACAAGAAGTGAAATTTATTTCTAAACAAGAAGTTATTGACAAGGTACATCAAAACAATGCCACCTTAAAAATTTCAGAACAATCATTTAAAGAAGCGCAAGCAGATTATAGGCAGACCAATGCCGTATTATTACCCAATATTGCTGTATCACATACCGGTACGGTGACCACCAATCCGTTAATGGCTATTGGTTCTATTTTAAATCAAGAAATTATTTCGGTAGCCGATTTTGACCCAAATGCTTTAAATAACCCGAACGAAGTCAGAAATTTTGCCACCAAAATAGAATTCCAACAACCACTCATCAATTTAGACGGCCTCTACCAACGCAAAGCCGCAAAAAATAAGATGCAAGCTGTGGCATTACAAACAACCCGTACCAAAGACTATTTAGAATTTGAAGTAGAAAAAGCCTATATGCAATTACAACTTGCCTATAAAGCAACTGACGTATTAGAAAAAGCATTGGAAGCAGCGGTGGCCAATAAAACATTGGCAACCAATAGTTTCAAACAAGGGTATTTACAAAAAGCAGATGTGCTGGCTGTTGAAGTACGCGTAACAGAAGTACAAAACCAATTGCAACAAGCGAAGAGTAATGTGCAAAATGCCTCTAATTACCTGTCATTTTTAATGAATGACAGCAGCACTGCAATTTTACAACCCTCAGATAGTTTGGCCATCACAACATTCTCATTAGAAGATACCAAAACTATTTCAGAAAAAAGAGCAGACATACAAGCGATGCAATTGGCATCAAATGCTTATAAAGAAATGAATAAAGCCAATCAAATGGCATTTTTGCCGCGTTTGAATGCTTTTGGAAGCTATGAGCTTCACGATAGCAAAATCTTTCAAGGCGATGCCAATGGTTACCTTATCGGAGCACAGTTGAGTTGGAATATCTTTGAAGGCTCTAAACGTTTCGGAAAAGCTCAAAAAAGCAAAGCCGCTTTTGAAAAATCAAAATTAGAATACCAACAATATGTTGCCAAAAGCAACCTCGAATTCAATAAGTCTAAACGCATGTTATTAGATGCCGAAAACAAGTTGCGATTGACCAAATTGGCATTAGCACAATCAAAAGAATCATTGCGTATTCGAACCAATAGGTTTAAACAAGGCTTAGAAAAAACTTCTGACCTGCTAATGGCAGAATCCCAATACGCACAAAAACAATTAGAGTATTATCAAACTATTTTCGAATACAATTACACACAGGCCTATCTCAATTTTTTAACTAAAGAATAGCGTTTTAAAAACAAGGACAAAGAGCAAAGAGAAGAAAGAAGAGATTGTTAAAATAAATAACAACTTGAAACCCAAAACCCGAAACCTATAACCTGAAACTAAAAAAATAAACAAAATGAAAAAATACACGTATATCATCATAAGCGTCATCCTATCATTACTAACCATAAGTTGTGGTGGCGAACATAAAACCCCGGCCGCTGAAAGCATGGATCCTGTTAACGTACGGGTAAGTTCTGTACAAGCAGACAGTAACAATCCGTTTGTGACAGCCAGCGGTAAAATAGAAGCCACAAACAGTGCTAATTTAAGTACCCGTATGATGGGCTTCATTACAAAAATATATGTAAAAGTAGGCGACAAGGTAAGAAAAGGGCAATTGTTAATTGCTATTAATAATAGCGATTTACAGGCCAAACGTGCCCAAGTAAATGCTTCTATTACCAAAGCCGCGGCAGCCTTTAAAAATGCCGAAAAAGATTATGAGCGCTTTAAAAATTTATTTGCCGAAAATAGCGCTTCGCAAAAAGAAATGGACGATATCACCGCCCATTATGAAATGGCAAAAGCCGGATTAGAAGCTGCAAAACAGATGAAAAATGAAATTGATGCGCAATTTGCCTATGTAAATATTAGAGCTCCTTTTAATGGCGTGGTTACCAATAAATTTATTGAAGCCGGCGATATGGCAAACCCCGGTGTACCTTTACTAGCCATTGAATCGCCCAAAAAATTTGAAGTTAGGGCGTTGGTTGCTGAAAGTGATATCTCACAAATAAAATCGGGTGTCAAAGTAAACGTATTGGTAAAATCTATCCGTAAAATAATACCGGGTAGGGTAACCGAAGTAAGCTCATCGGCAAAAAATACAGGTGGCCAGTATTTGGTAAAAATAGCATTAGACAAAACCGATGCCCCAATTTTGTCAGGGATGTTTGCTACCGTTCAATTTCCGATTGAGAAAAAAACGACTGCCCGTACCATTACGCTAGTGCCTGTATCTGCAATTATCACCCATGGCGGTTTGAAAGGTATCTATACGGTAAGCCAGCAACATACAGCCATTTTACGATGGTTGCGCGTAGGTAAAACTTTTGGCGATAAAATTGAAGTTTTATCAGGATTAAATGCAGATGAACAATATATCGTTTCTGCAGATGCAAAATTATTTAACGGAGCAAAAGTAAACATTCAATAAACTAATCACAGCGTTAAGGATAGAAGCGGCATCCTTTTTAGTTGCCATAGTAGTACGTCTATAAATTACAAAAGGCGATAGGCAGCAACTAAAAAGATATAGCGGATAGCCTGTTAAAACGCCCAAAAAATAAAAAAATGAACGAAGGAATTTCTGGCAAAATAGCCAATCTCTTTATCAACTCGAAGTTGACCATTTTACTAATGATTGCCTTGATGGCCATTGGAATATATAGCTCGTTTTTGATTCCGAGAGAAGAAGAACCCCAAATCATTGTACCGATGGCCGATGTGATGGTAGGGTATCCGGGAGCTAGCCCCAAAGAAGTAGAAAACAGAGTTGTAAGACCGTTAGAAAAAATAATCTCTGACATCAAAGGTGTTGAACACGTACACGCCATGGCTATGAATGGCCAAGCCATGATTATTGTTCAGTTCTATGTAGGCGAAGATACAGAACGTTCGTACGTAAACCTGTATAATGAACTAATGAAACACCGCGACCTTTTTACAAATGGCATTTATGAACCTATGGTAAAAACACGTGCCATAGATGATGTGCCTATGCTGGGGGTAACTCTATGGAGCGAGCACTATGGCGACTATCAACTGAGGCAACTGGCAGGAGAACTTAGAAATGAAATAGAAAAAATAAAAGACGTTTCTATTACCAAAACCATTGGTGGCAGGAATAGAGAGCTAAAAGTTATTTTAGACAAAGTAAAAATGGCTGAAAACGGTGTGGATGCCATTGGTATCATGCAAATGATTCAAGCCAATAACCAACAATCGCAATCAGGTAGTTTTGTAAAAAACGATACTGAATACCTAATCACTACAGGAAAATTTTTAGCAACGGCTGAAGACGTAGAAAATTTAGTAATTGGCGTACATAAAAACTTACCGGTTTATTTAAAACAAGTAGCCACCATACAAGATGGCCCGGCTACCCCAAAAAGTTACGTTGCCTTTGGTTACGGCCAATCTAACGAAGAATATGCCAATAACCGCGCTGAATATCCGGCCGTAACGGTATCGGTTGCCAAAGTAAAAGGTGCTGATGCCATGAAAATAGCAGAAAAAATAATTACTAAAATCGGCCGCTTAAAACAACACCTAATTCCTGATGACGTACATGTAGAAATTACCAGAAATTATGGCGAAACCGCTTCACATAAAGTAGGAGAGCTTCTATTACACTTAGGCATTGCCATTTTAGCCGTTACCATTTTAGTAGTATTAGCGATGGGATGGCGCGGTGGTTTGGTAGTTTTCTTTTCGGTACCCTTAACCTTTGCCTTGACATTATTTAGTTATTATATGCTAGACTATACGTTGAATAGAATTACCTTATTTGCTTTGGTATTTGTTGTTGGGATTGTAGTTGACGATAGTATTATCATTGCCGAAAACATGCACCGGCATTTTAAAATGAAACGCCTACCTTTTAAGCAAGCCGCCATTTTTGCCATTAATGAAGTAGGAAACCCAACCATTTTAGCCACTTTTACCGTTATTGCAGCTATTTTACCCATGGCATTCGTATCGGGTATGATGGGCCCCTATATGAGTCCGATGCCCATCGGAGCTTCTATTGCCATGCTATTGTCATTATTTGTGGCTCTGACCATTACTCCGTATTTAGGATATCACCTATTACAAGAAAAAGACAAACAAAAACACAAAGAAGCACAAGGGGTAGAAACCGGATTTATCTATAAATTCTATAAAAAAATAGAGCAACCGCTATTAGACAGTTCTAAAAAACGCTGGATATTTTTAGGCATTACCATAATCTTATTATTAGGGTCTATGATGATGTTCTTTACAAAAACAGTTGCCGTAAAAATGCTTCCGTTTGACAATAAAAACGAATTTCAAGTAATTATTGACATGCCAGAGGGTACTACCTTAGAAAGAACAGCATTGGTTACCAAAGAAATTGCACAATACATTGCAACAGAACCTGAAGTTGTTAATTATCAAAATTATATAGGTACCTCCTCGCCTATTACCTTTAACGGATTGGTACGTCATTATGATTTACGAGGCGGCAGCAATATGGCTGATATACAGGTAAACTTATTGCCCAAAGAAGAAAGGAGTATCCAAAGCCATGACATTGCAAAACTTGTACGGCCTACCATCCAAAAAATTGGAGAAAAATACGGTGCCAATGTAAAAGTAGTAGAAGTACCCCCCGGGCCACCTGTATTGTCAACAATTGTAGCCGAAGTATACGGGCCCGATTACGAACAGCAAATTGACGTTGCCAAGCAAGTTAAAAATATCTTGAAAAATACAACTGATATTGTTGATGTTGATTGGATGGTGGAAGCTAACCAAACCGAATACCGCTTAGAGGTAGATAAAGAAAAAGCCATGCTAAACGGAGTGGCACCACAACAAATTGTAACAGCATTGACAAGCATTTTAAGAGAATATCCTATTTCTAACCTCTATGATGATGACGCAAATGAAAGAATAGGTATTGTATTATCATTAGATGACGATGAAAAAAGTTCGTTACAAGATATTGAAAATATCAAAATTAAATCAAGTAGCGGAATGACCATTCCGGTAAGCGACTTGGTAGCAGTAAAAACCGATACCTTACAGAAGACTATTTACAGAAAAGACCAAAAAAGTGTGGTATATATTACCGCCGATATGGCAGGTGCTTTAGAAAGCCCCGTATATGCCATTTTAGGAATGGAAAAAAAACTGAAACAAATATCATTACCCAAAGGGTATACCGTAAATGAATTGTATATGGAACAACCTTCTGATGAAAGTAATTTTACCATAAAATGGGATGGAGAATGGCAAATTACATTAGAAGTATTTAGAGATTTGGGAATTGCATTTTTAGTAGTAGTAATTATTATTTACATGCTCATTGTAGGATGGTTTCAAAATTTTAAAACGCCCATAGTGATGATGGCGGCTATTCCGTTGTCATTAATCGGAATTGTTTTAGGCCATTGGGCATTCGGAGCCTTTTTTACCGCCACTTCATTTATCGGAATGATTGCCTTGGCGGGAGTAATGGTTAGGAATTCAGTATTGATAATTGACTTTATTGAAATACGGTTGAAAGACGGCATTCCTATCAAACAAGCCATCATTGATGCCGGTGCAGTACGTACAACACCCATTTTATTAACTACCGGAGCTGTTGTAATCGGGGCATCTATCATCTTATTCGACCCTATTTTTCAAGGCTTGGCAATTTCATTAGTTGCCGGAGCTATCGTGTCGACATTCTTAACGCTTATTGTGGTTCCGTTGCTTTATTATATTATTGAAGGAAAAAAATACAGAACCGAAGAAGCCGAAGAAATAACTACCGAGACAACAACGGCAAATAAAGGCGAAAACGAATAAAATAAATTAAAAATCAACATATGAAACTATTACTCATCACATCAATCAAAGCTTTTGAAAAAGAAATTAAAAGCATCTTAAAGAAAGCAGACGTAAAAACCTATAGCTATAAAGATGTCATCGGCTATAGAGACGCTTCGAGTTTGTTAGTTCAAGAAAATTGGTTTGCCAATGATATGAATGAAGGGGAAGCTATCTTTTTTTATGCTTTTGTAAAAAAAGAAAATGTAGATATGGTTTTTGATATGGTTACGGTTTTTAACGAACAGCAAGAATCGCTGTCATCTATTCATGTAGCCGTAGTAAATATTGAACGTACTATATAAGTTTAAGGAGTTTTGTATTTAAAAAAAATAAAATATACATTATGAGAGACAGATATATCAAAGGTATTGCCGGTACATTTATACTGATAAGTTTACTACTAGCTACCTATGTAAATACTAAGTGGTTGTGGTTTACCGCTTTTGTAGGCGCTAATTTATTACAATCAACATTTACACAATGGTGTTTACTGGGCATTATCTTAAAAAAATTAGGTATCAAAGATTAATTTGTTTAGTGGGAAATGGCATTGGTTTTTAGAGCTAAGTTCTAATTAGAACAGCATAATAACTAAATTATTAAATATCATTCTAAAATAAAAAATGGGAACTATGATAGCATCCTGTTTTTACCATAAAATTCTCCTGCAAGGTTTATCAAACCTTGTAGGTCTTAATTTTAATACCTACAAGGCCTTAGAGACCTTACAGGAGAGTAGTTGCTATTCTTTCCTGTGGTAAATAGAACTTAGCCGTTTTTAGTAACTAATTCGCTAAAAATCGATGTCATTAATTATAATCCTAATTAATGTAACAAAATTCTCTTTAGTAACCAACAAAGGGGTTGTGGTGAATTTTAATGGAATGCAATAGGATACGCTTTGGTATGAGTACTGTTTATCAATTATACTTTATCTTTTGAGAAGTTAAAAAACAGTACTTTCTAAGACATACTAATAACATGAGTATCGGCATTCCATTAAATTCATAATAAACTTCGCCCTTTAATCGGCTTACATTATTTCTCGATAAAATGCTGAAATAACTTAATTTTTGGTAACTATTCTGTTGCTCCATTTTGAGGCAGAGAATAACTTTTTTTTTTGGCTGTAGAAGGGAAATTTTCTGACACATAGCAGGTAAGCATACGGTCTTACACATATTGCGAGAAGGCTTCAAAAGGATTTAATTTGTGATTAACAAAAATCATAAAATATGTTCACCTTATCGACCACCCAGAAGTTTCATTTATATACAGAAGCTA
>Ga0256841_1002632_pt1 | contig 14117 bp, 14 predicted proteins | sample 356308metaG_FD_185971 | JGI IMG/M metagenome (GOLD analysis project Ga0256841, IMG submission 185971) | Hydrothermal vent microbial communities from Mid Atlantic Ridge, Atlantic Ocean - 356-308 | ecosystem: Environmental > Aquatic > Marine > Hydrothermal vents | place: Atlantic Ocean: Mid...
ATATAAATTGGCTTGCATTGGAAAATAATACAGGAATGCAGATACAGTATAATTTTGCACAAATGGTTTTTGATACCTTAGCACAAGAATATGCACTGGAAGACCCAACACGATTAGAAGAAATGTTAGTCGATGCGATAGGCGGGAAAAAAAAATTTATACAGCAGGCATACAGCAGACTTAGACAAAAAAAAGGTATTATATCATATGAACAGTTTGCGCAAATTGTAAGTCGATATCAACTTGAAGTAGATGACCCTGAGGCAAGTCGTATTCCGTGGAAAAAATATTTTACTTTTTCGAGCACGGCAACACGTATAGATGCAGAATATGCATCCCCTGAACTCATAGCATTACTTTTTGATCTTGATTTGCAGTCTGTAAGAGAATGGTATAGTGACCCTCAAAAAGGAAGCTTGAAGTCTTTTGTTAATAATAATGGCGGGAACTATGCCAGCCAAGAAAAGCTTATTGTAGGTAAATTTTTAGAAGAGAGTGAATGCACAGTTTCTTTTAAAAGTGCAAAAAGACAATATCAGTTTAGATTTAAATATATTCAAGGAGAGGCAAAACATTTTGAATTTTATGGGAACAGATAAAAAGTTACTTCTTGTATATCGCTCTATGGAAAGAGTAACTTCAAATGAAAGTGTCAATATAGTATTAACACCACAGTTTTACACTTTAAAGAGAGAGGCCATACCTGTTAAGTTTGCTTATCAGGCAAAGAAGATAGCTCCATCTCTTTTTGAAGGACTTCTTGAAGATGGTGTTGCTTATAACTACTTTGTCATTAAAGAAGAAGAGGCATGGGTATTCATCGCATATAGCATAACAGAGATTACAGCATTTTTGGAGAGCAAAGGTATCTCAGCAGATAAAGTTTCCAAACTTTTTTTTGCACAGCAGGCAGTAGATTCTTTTGTATCACCATTGGTTCTTAGCGAAAAAGAAGCTTTAATTGTTATTGATAATACTGTAGTACTTGTCCCTCGTAGTGCACTAGGAAATGAAGAGAAGCCTTTATTGCGTATAGATAGCAGTATGATGCCTAAAAAAGGTTTAACATTGCAAAGGGGTTCAAGTGCTTTGATTACACAAAAACAAGCATTTTTGCTTGCTACACTTTTTATCCTTTTTGCAGGAATATTTTTCTTTGAAGGTACACGCTATGGTGGAGAAAATAAATCAGAAAATGATGAACTGCAAAGTCTATATGCAGCATATCCTGCGCTACAAAGTTCTTATGCCCGTTCAGGCATTGTAGAGAAGTATAGAGCACTTGATATAAAAGAACGTAAAAAACGAAACGCAGTAAAAACCTTTGCTAGCATGATTTTTAAGGGAGTGACATTGACTTCGTTAAAGGTAACTCCCAAAAATTTTCAGGCACAATTTTCCTGTACTAATGAAGAGGTGGCAAAACGTGTTAAAGAGTTAGCCAAAAAGGCTCATTACCATACAACAAAAGTTAAAGGTGGTACAGATTTGCATATAGAGGGGGCACTATGAGTTGGAAAAGTTATCAAAATGAACTCATTGCTTTGTTTGCATTTGTTGTAATGCTGGGAGCCTATGCTTATAAGCATTCACAAATAGTTTCTCAGGCACAAGCTATACAGAGTACTCAACATACTCTAGAAGAACTTAAAGAAGTTATAGCTCTCAAAAAAATATGGGCCAACAAAAAGGCAAGTAAAAAATTAACAGCACTTCATTCACTTATTCCAGATTCAAAAGTACAATGGCATCAAAAAGGAAAGAAACTTACAGTAAATTACACTGCCTTAAGTGCAAATAAGCTTAATAAGCTTGTAACAAAAATTTTAAATTTACCTGTAGAAATCACTCTTTTAGATATACAAAAAATGGGGTCAACTTACAATGTGGAGTTCAAATGCAAATGGTAAAAAAGACTTTGATAGCCTTGGGGGTCATTTGGTTTTCCTTGTTGTTATTTATGCCTAAACAGGCACTTTACTACAAGGCAGAACAGATACTTGCAAATAAGACTATTAAGATAAATGAAAAAAAGATGAATGAAGGGATTTTTAGTTTCAATATCGAACAAGCAGATGTCTATGTTAAAGGTATTAAGTTAGCAAGTGTAGAAAAAGTACATATTTTCACGTTGTTGTTTTATACAAATATAACACTTGAAAAGCTCACTTTGGATGATTCTTTGAAAAGCATGGTTCCTACTTATGCTGAAAAAATGACGTTGACATATGCAGTTTGGGATCCCTTACATATACACATAAATTCACACGGTTCTTTTGGTCAATTAAATGGCGTTGCAGGTTTAAGCGACAAAAAAATACGTTTGGACTTCAATGAAAGTAAAGGCATCGAAATGCTAAAACCTTCATTGAAGCAGGATGAAAAAGGATGGCACTATGAAACATCTTTTTAAACCAGAGGTATTTAAGTATATTTTGAGTGTGCTTTTATTGATGCTTATCATGAAAGTCTTGTGGTTTACAGTTGAAGTAATTTGGCTACCTTCTAAAGGAGAAAATTATGTGAATCAAAAAGGAGGTAAAGCACTTTATTATAGGGTAAAACTTACTCCGAATGAAGCAGCTGCACCAGTTGAAATAACAAAAAAATTACCGGTAAAGAAAATATCCGGAAATATTAAAGAGATAAAACTTTTAGCGCTCTATAATGCTCCGGATGCTACAGTCGTTACAGTTAGCTATAAAGGAAAGACAAAAGTGCTTTCTCGAGGAGAAAAGATTAATGGTTTTGTATTGGAAGGCGCAGGTAATAATTTTGCTATTTTTTCAAAAGATGCCAAAACTTATAAACTGTACCTGGTGAAAGGAAAATCTTCAGGAAGTGTCTCTATGAAGGGTATGCTCACAAAAGAATCAGTATCGCAAAAAGCAGTATCCAAAGGGGATATAACAGATGCGGGTGACCATAAAATTATTGATCGCTCGTTGCTTGAGCATTATGCAAAAAATATGGATGACATCTACAAAAACATAGGTATAGGGGAAATGAGAAATGGAAAAGATTTAGTAGGTTTTCGTGTTACTTTTGTTCGTAAAGGTTCTCCATTTGCCAAACTTGGCGTACGTAGAGATGATATAATAAAATCCATTAATGGACAAGAGATAAATAGTTATAATGCAGCTTTTAATGTGTATAAAAACATTCAAAATATGGACAACATTACTTTGGTTGTTCAAAGAGGAAAAGAAGAAATGGAGTTAGAATATGAGATTAACTAAAATTGTGTTAGGTATTTTACTTGTAGTGTCTACAGGATTACATGCAGATGAAGATAAAATTGATGTGAACTTTAGAAATCTTTCTGTGAAAGATTTTATAGAAATGGTTTCAAAAATAACACATAAAAACATTTTGATTGAAAGCGATATCAAGGGTAAAATTAATTTTGTCTCTGCTACACCTATAAAAAAGAGTTCTTTACTTTCGTTAGCGAACTCTATTTTGGGAGGAAAAGGATTGGCACTTATAGATCAGGGAGAGTATTATAAAGTAGTCAAAGGAGCAAATGCAGCAGGAGAAGGGTTAGATGTAGGAAGTAATATAGATGGAGATACAATGAAAACAGTAATGTTTCCATTGAAAACCTCAAATGCTGCCGTTATGCGTGCAAAAATTAAACCTTTATTACATAAAAATGCTAAAGTAATCTCTTTTAAAGAAAATAATGTATTAGCCATTACTGCTAACCCAAGAACATTGCGAGCTATTTCTAAAATTATTAAAGCGATAGAGTCTAAAGGAGAGAAACAATCAACGGTTGTGCATTTAAAAAATTCAACAGTAAAAGATGTGTTTAAAAATGCACAAAGCATGTCTAAAAAACTCTTTCCACAAACTATAGAGAGTGAAAAAGTAGATGTTTTTAAGGATGAAGCAACGAATTCTATTATTTTGGTAGGGAAAACTGAAAATAACAATCGTATGATTCGATATATTAAAAAACTTGATTTAAAAGGGGAAGACCAAACCCAAAAAATGTATGTGATTAAACTTAAAAACTCAAATGTTGAAGAGATGGAAAAAATTCTTTCTAAACTGGTGTCACAAATGAACTCAGTAGCCATTAAACAGCCACGTAAAGGAGGAAAACCACCTTCAAAGGCTATGGTAGTGTCTGATGTAGAAAGAAATTCACTTATTGTTCTTGCTACAGGAGAACAGATAAAGAACATAAGAGAAACAGTGAAAAAGATAGATGTGCCACAAGCCCAAGTTTATGTTAAGGCTCGTATTGTTGAAATCAATACAGATAAAGCATCACAAATAGGAATCAAATATGGATTTGAGGGAGGTAAAATTACATCCAAAGGACTTTTTTCCGCAGCAGCGAATTTGGGTGCTTCTTCGTTGAATATTTCTCCAAATTTGCTGAGTTTTCTTAATTCACAAACCACAAGGTTTGATAACAATGGAAATCAAATCGTAACAGACAATCGACCTTTTAAGTTTGATAATGGAATTAGTCAAGTATTTGCATTGGGTGCAAAATTTGATCTTCTGAAACAGGGTGGTGCAGCACATGTGCTCTCAGAGCCTTCGGTATTATGTACAAATAATAAAGAAGCTACTATACAAGTGGGACAGACGCAGTCCATTTTAACGCAGGCACAGCAGTCAACACAAGGACAAGGCAATATTATCAATAATTATTCTAGAGAAGATATAGGGATTACTCTTAAAGTGAAACCTAGACTTTCAAGCAATAATAAGGTGACACTAGAAGTGGAAGCAGAGATAGAAGACATTCTCCCTGGTTCAAGTGCTTCTGCAGATAGACCTACAACAACTAAACGTAAAGTTACAACCAATGCTATAGTTAATAATGGAGAAACTATTATTTTAGGAGGTTTAATGAAAAGTGCAGGGGGTAAAAATTCTACTAAAGTACCTGTATTAGGAGAAATCCCTGTTCTAGGCACCTTGTTTCGTTCTGATGCTGATGTAAATACGCAAATTAATGTTGTTATCTATCTTACCCCTTATATTGTAAGAAAAAGTGGAGATTTGAAGCGTCTACGCTCTGCATTGGTAGAATTAGAAGATATACAAACGCGGTATAACTCTTTTGTAAGAAGGGGATTGCTTCAAAAAGCTAGTATGAAAACAAACAACACATTGGGTTCTGATGCCAGTCATCGAATACGTAGAAAACATTTACCTAAAAACCCTTACAGCGCTGATATTTGGAAAGAGGAGTAATCGATGTTTTTCCCACGTCTCCAAGATGTTAATTTAGAGCCTTTATGGGAAGATGAATTTAATCATAAGCTCGCTATTAGACATTCGTTGCTTTTTTCTGAATTGAATGGAGTAAAAACAGCCATAGTTGAAGAAGATACATTAGGAGAAGCACTTAATTATTTTTCCAAACTTTCTTTAGATTGTCCTGTTAGTATAGTAGATGCGGAAAGTTTTGAACGACTTAAAAATAAATTTTTAGAAATCCAGACAGGTTCTGATTTTGAAGATATGGGAACCACTTCAGATGAGCTTATTGAAGTAGAATCAGATTTACTTGAATTTATTCGAAATTCGCAAGATTTACTCTCTTCAGAAGAGTCTGCCCCCATTATCAAATTGGTGAATTCTCTTTTTTTCCAGGCTTTGCAAAAAGGAGCGAGTGATATACATATTGAGAGTGGTGAACGAAAGGGTGAAGTACGTTTACGTATGGACGGTGCTTTGAAAAAACATTTGGATCTTGATAAAACAATTGTCAATTTAGTTATTAACCGTATTAAAGTTATCTCAAATCTTGATATTTCAGAAAAAAGAGTACCACAAGATGGACGAACCCAGTTGAGTATTTCTGGGAAAAGTATAGATGTAAGGGTTTCTATTTTGCCTACCTATCATGGTGAGCGAGTGGTTATGCGTATTCTTTCGCAGAGTGAACATATCCCTACGCTTGAATCACTGGGCTTTGCAGATGATATAACAAAAGATTTATATAAACTTCTTAATCATGCTCACGGAATGATACTTGTAACAGGACCTACGGGTTCAGGAAAATCAACTACATTGCATGCTTGCTTGCAACATATAGCTACACCAGATAAAAATATTATTACCGTAGAAGACCCCGTAGAGTATAATGCTGAGAATATTTCACAAATACAGGTTAATACAAAAGTAGGGCTCACTTTTGCATCAGGTTTGCGCTCAATTTTGAGACAAGATCCTGATATCATTATGGTAGGAGAGATTCGTGATTCAGAAACAGCAGATATCGCATTACGTTCTGCTTTGACGGGGCACCTGCTTTTGTCTACTTTGCACACCAATGATGCGACTTCTTCTTTGAGTCGTCTAATGGATATGGGGATAGAAAATTTTCTTATTTCATCTACTCTTTTGGGGGTACTTGCGCAGCGTTTGACTAGAAAATTATGTACTTCGTGTAAAAAAGAAGTTACATTGGCACCTGCGACGATGCAGGAGATTAATGTACCTAGTGACGGTATTTATTTTAAGGCAGTAGGGTGTAAAGAGTGTGATTTTACTGGTTATAAAGGAAGACAAGCTATTGGTGAACTTTTCATCATTGATGATAGAGTAAAAGAGATGATGAAAGACGGGTTTAATGATCATCAAGTTCGAGAAGCAATGAAAAAACATGGTATGAAAACAATTGCAGATAAGCTCAGGGAGATGCTGCTTGCTGGGACTACAAGCTATGAAGAAGCTATACGCGTAGGAATTATGGATGGATAAAGATGCAAAAGCGTAAAGCATTTACCCTTATAGAAGTACTTGTTTCTATCGCTTTACTTGGCATTGTATTAGTGCCACTTTTCTCAGTAGTAGATATGATGCGAAAATCTAATACACATCTTTTATCGGCATTAAAGAGTTCAAAGCAAATAGCAAAAGCAAGCAAGGTACTATTTATGGATATTTTAAGTTCGGATGGTACATTAGAAATAACAAAGGATGAATTTACAAGATTATGTATAGATGAAACCAAAAACTCACTCTATAATTTACCTCTAGCAAAAGTATGCTGGGTTGTTTTGAAAGAACACAATACTTTGGTACGTATAGAGGGAAATGATTACAAACTACCATTAAAATCAGAAGATAAAGTTGAAGTAGATTCTGTTATGAAAGATGTTGATTTGTTTGATGTGTATCAACAAAAAGATAAAGTACTTGTTTTTTTGCGACAACAAGGGAAAGAACCTATTAGTTTTATGGTACAGGGAATCACTAATCCTGTCTTGCGAATATTAACAGATGGCACAAAAATAATGAGAGATGGTAGAAAAATACTCCCTGATGGAACTCAGGTATTTAAAGATGGTTCAAAAATTTTACCAGACGGTACTATTGTCCCTGCGCCTAAAAAGAAAGGCATATCAAAAAGAAAAGGCAATACAGTAAATGCAAATCCTGCACATACCCAACAACACATTCAACAACCGTTAAGACAACCACAAACTTCAAGATTATAATGAGGCAGGGTGTTTAATTCATTAAAGAAGGATAGAGATGCAAGAGATATATGAAAAACTAGGACTTTTTTATCTTGGCAAAGATGTAGATAAGCAAACATTTGAAGCTACAGAAGCCTTAACTCTTCTTAAAAATAAGAACTTTACCACACATGCTGCAATCATAGGTATGACGGGTTCTGGTAAAACAGGGCTAGGAGTAGGCATTATAGAAGAAGCCGCAATTGACAATATCCCTTCTATTATTATAGACCCTAAAGGTGATATGGGAAATTTATGTTTGGTTGACGCTAGCTTTTCCTCCAAAGCTTTTGAACCATGGGTAGCAGATGAAGCAAAAGCAAAAGAAGAAGATGTACCAAGTTATGCAAAGAAGATTTCTACAATGTGGAAAGAGGGTATAGAGTCATGGGGACAAAGTGCGGAACGTGCAGCTAAATTGGAAGCTGTAAAAAAGACCATTTACACACCTGGTTCATCAGCAGGTGTTGCCATTAATGTTATGTCATCTCTTGATATGCCACCTGAAGAAATAATGCAAGATAGCGATACCTTTACTGCTTATCTTCAAAGTACGACAGTCTCATTGCTCTCTTTAGTGGGGATAGTTGCAGATCCTTTGGAATCAAAAGAATATATCCTTCTGGCACAAATTATTACTAAAGCATGGATACACAACGAAAATATAAGTATAGAGAGTCTTATAGGTAAAATTATCAAGCCTGGTTTTGGTAAGATAGGCGTATTGCCTTTAGATGCCTTTTATCCGCAAGAGGAACGTTTTAAACTGGCAACTAAATTTAATTCCCTTTTAGCTAGTCCCTCTTTTTCTCTCTGGATGCAAGGAGATAATTTAGATATTCAAAAACTTCTTTATGATGAAAAAGGAAAAGCGAAGCTAGCAATATTTTCTATTTCTCATCTCAATGATGATGAACGTATGTTTTTTGTAACACTTTTACTTAACAAATACATTGCATGGATGCGTAGACAGTCTGGTACATCAGCACTCAAAACATTGCTTTATATGGATGAGATATATGGATTTTTTCCACCTATAAAAAATCCACCAAGTAAAGAACCAATGCTTTTGCTTTTGAAACAAGCAAGAGCCTATGGCGTGGGTGTGGTACTTAGTACACAAAACCCTGTAGATTTGGACTATAAGGGGCTTTCAAATATTGGAACATGGTTTATAGGAAGGTTACAGACGTCACAAGATATAGAGCGTGTTATAGATGGACTTGGTGGAAAAGTTGGGGCAAGTTATGATAAGCGTGAGATTAAAACTTTCTTGGCAAATCTTAAAAAAAGAACTTTTTTTATCAAATCTGCACATTTGGAAGATATTAGACTTTTTAGTACACGATGGGTTCTTTCTTATTTGAAGGGACCACTGAAACATGATGAGATAAGTCAATTAATGCAAGTACAAAAAGAAGCACAAAATATTGAAGCAGACACAGTTAATAAAATGTTGCAAAAAAAGGAAAATTTAGAGAGTTTACAGCAGATTGATGACTCTATTGGTCAATATTTTGAAGTAGATACCAGCCAGAAAAATGAATTTATGCCAACGTTGGGCGCTATTGCTAAAATACATTTTTATAATCAACGAAAAGGTATAGATGAAAAAAAAGAACTTGTGCTCTCTTTACCATTAGATATGAATCAAAAAAGTCTTAACTGGGAAGAGGCAAGAGAAGAAGAGGAGAGTTTTGAACACTATCCGCATGCTGCACCTAAAAAAGCAAAGTTCCAAGCATTGCCTAAAATAGTATTGGAAGATAAAGGGCTTAAAAAAGCTATCAGAGAACTTAAAGAAGTACTTTATAGAGAGCAGCATATCGTATTATTTCGTTGCATTTCTCTTAAATTAGAGTCTAAAGTCGGTGAATCAGAATCTGATTTTAAGGTAAGAATTCAAGATGCATTGAATAATAAAAAAGAGGTAGCGATAGAAAAGCTTCAGACACGTTTTGAGAAAAAAGAAAAAATTTTACTAAATAGACTATCCCGTGCAAAAGAACGAGTAGAAAAAGAGCAGGCAGATGCAACTTCTTCTATGATAGAAACAGGGATTGCTGTACTTGGAGCACTTTTTGGACGCACAAGTCCAACTAAGATAGGACGTGCTTTTAAAAAAGGATCTAATATCTTAAAAGAACGTGGGGATATGTCCCGAGCAGAAGAGAGGTTAATAAATATTCAAGAAGATATTGAGGCTTTAGAAGATGAACTTGAAGAGAATATAGATATACTTAATGAAAAATACAATGTGGACAACTGCGAGATAGAAACATTTACAATGAAGCCACGAAAGACAGATATAGATGTGGAACAGTGTGCTGTGGTTTGGAGAGTATCGTAAATTATATATAATCCAAAAGTATTCTTTGAGGTATTTTGTGTTTAAGGAGTTTAACTTTTGCTTCCTGGTTTAATGGCCTTAGATTTTCCTTCTTTACAAAGAGGACAATCTTCAGGAGCATACATTTCAAAAGTAAAATCATCAAGTGCAAAAAGAGGAATGTTTTCAGGTAAGGCACATTCAGCTTTAGCTAAATCATTTCCTCCTACACGTTTACAAAAGCCTCTGTTAGCAAGAGAGGCAAAAGCTACTACCTCTCCGCCTAAGGATTCTATAACTTTAGCGGCTTTGAGTGCAGAACCACCAGTAGTAATAATATCTTCACAAATAATGATTTTTTCACCTTTTGTGATGTTAAAACCACGGCGAAGCAACATGCCTCCTTCACCATCTTTTTCTACAAAAATAGAACGAACATCCAAAGAACGTGCCAGTTCATAGCCTGTAAGTACACCACCAAGTGCAGGGGCACACACAGTATCAACTTTTATGCCTGCATTCTGTATCATTGTAGCTAGTGCATCAGTGAGTAAGGCAGCTTTTTTGGGGTACTCCATAACTTTTGCAGACTGGAGATAACGACTAGAGTGATTACCGCTGGCTAAAAGAAAATGTCCATCAAGTAGGGCATTGGCATCTCTATAGACTTGTTCTACATTCATATTTATACCTTAAGGATGTCAGCTTCTTTAACTTTGAAAGCTTCATCTACCTTTGCCACATGCATATCTGTAATTTTTTGAATTTGTTCTTGTGCCTTTTTAGATTCATCCTCACTTATTTCTTTGTTTTTTTCAAGCTTTTTGATTTTGTCATTCCCATCTTTTCTTACATTTCTTATGGCAACTTTGGCATTTTCTGCCATAGCTTTGGCTTGCTTTACGATTTCTTGGCGTTGTTCTGATGTCATTGGTGGGAAAAAAAGCTTAATAAAGTCTCCATCGTTGTTAGGATTTACACCAATATTTGCTTCTTGAATAGCTTTTTCAATATCTGGTAATAATGATTTTTCCCAGGGAGTAATACTGATGGTCGTTGCATCTGTAGCAATAACATTCCCTACTTGTGTAAGTGCTGTCATAGTACCATAGTAGTCTACTTTGATATTATCCACGATACTTGTCGTGACCTTTCCTGTTCTTAGCGTTGCAAAGTCCCTTTTGAGTGCTTCAATACTCTTATCCATATTTTTTGTGGTATAATCAAAAATTTCGTTTAACATAATCTATCCTTCCCTTGGCTAATATATTAGGCAAATTTTACCCTTTTTTACCTTGTTGTGTATTGAAGTTAAGTGATGAAGAAAAAGCTTCTCAAGAATTGTTTATTCTTGAGTTTGTCTTATTTTGAAGCAGGTATTGCAGGTGCACCGTTGTTTTGCGCAGGTGCCATAGGTATAGAGCTATCGTTGGTTGATACAATATTGTCTGTAACAGATGCAGCGTTTTGGTTTGTATAAAAATATCCAAGCGCTAAAGTATTGATTACAAATAGAAGCGCTAATGTAAAAGTAGCTTTTGCAAGAAACCCTGTTGGTCCTTTTGCACCAAATACAGATTCATTGCTTCCACTATATGCACCAAGTCCAATACTTGAACTTTTTTGAAGAAGTACTGCGATAGTAATTGCAATTGCAAGAATAATTTGTATAATTAGAAGTGTCGATGTCATTTGTTCCTCTTTTTTGCTTTTGAATAACCGCAAACGATAATTTGGGTATAATTTCGGCGATTATACCTAAATAAGTTTGAAATAGTGATGAAGATGGAGAAACGGTGTTTATAGAAGAGAACAAAGAATCAAAAGCAATTAAACAATTTTCACGTTTTGCACACCAATACGATACGTATAATATGATACAGGCAAAAGTTGCAAATAGATTGGTGGGAAAACTTACAGAAACGTATTATCCTTGTATTCTAGACATAGGATGCGGTAGTGGAGAAATTTATAAAAATATACAAACAAGTAAAATAGATTTTGATAAGTTTATTGCGTTAGATTCTTCATCAAAAATGCTGGATTTGCATCCTGTACATCAAAATATTGAAAAAATTTCTGCAAATTTTAATACAATTACAACGTTTAATCAACTAGAAATATTAAGCGAGGAAACGTTGATTCTCTCTTCTTCGGCATTACAATGGAGTGAAAATTTAGATTTTGTATTTGAGCAACTTTCTCAAAAAGCTTCTAAGGCATATTTTGCTATTTTTACAGCAAATACATTTAAAACTTTGCATAAGGTAGCTAATACGCATTCCCCCATTTATACAGAAAATCAATTAAAAAAAGCTATTGAAAAGTATTATCATGCAACTTATGAACTTCGAGCATATAAATTAGAATTTTTAACAATAAGAGATATGTTTCAATATATTAAAAAAAGTGGTGTAAGTGGTGGAGAACGGCAATTAGGTTACAGGGAAACAAAACAATTAATGAATAATTATCCATTAACATATTTAGAGTTTGAAGTATTATTTGTAGAAGCTACTCCATTTACCACAATAGTTGGTAAATGAAGTTAGCAATATTAATCATCGCCACCAAAGATATCAAGTAACTGAAGAAGAGATGTAAACATATTAAGGAAATCTAAGTAAAGCGATACTGCTGCATCCACAGGCGAATCATAAGCACCATTTGCGATGTTCTGTGTATCATAAATGGTAAAGAATGAAAATAAAAGTAATATGCCTGCAGTTATGATAACATGCATTATTGGACTTTGAAGGATAAACATATTGACAAGTGATGCAATAATCACTACTATAAGTGTAATAAACAGAGGTTTCCCCCAGCTAGCATAATCTGCTTTAGTGTTAATAGCAAATAAGCTTAATGCTCCAAAAAGTACAGCAGTCATTAAAAATGCATTACCAATCACAGCACCATTGCCTGCACCAATCAGTGAAGCCAACAGAGGAACAAGAGAAATACCTGTAGTAAAGGTAAATACAAAAAGCGCTACAAGGTTAAGCCCTGGTTTACTTCTTGTCATTCCAAGTCCTACAAAGAGCATAAAGAGCTCAAATCCAAAGATCAACCATCTATATTGTATAACAACGTCTGCATAGGGCATCGTACTATATGCACCAGCTGCCGCAGCTAGCATACTTGCTGCGAGCAATTGATATGTTTGCTTCATGAAGCTAACAGAAGCACTTTCTTGTACATAACCAGTTTTTACTGATGTGTAATCTCTATCATATAAAGCCATAATAATCCTTTAAATATTATTGATATACGCAAGTATAGTAGAGGCAGATTAATCTAAGGTTAATGGTAAATTTTATTCATTATTTCGTTGTTTTTGTAACTTTATGTATTCCTTCTGTGCTTTTTGTGCTTCTGATTTATTATTCTGTATTTGTCTTTGGGCAACGATTGCTTTTGAAGAAGGAGCTTCAGGAGTATTCATACAGGCAGTGATAAAAAAATTAAAGAGAAGTAGAAAAATAATTTTCATTTGTATCCTTGGATTAAATCTTAAAACTATTATAAATAATTAGACTTAAATCAAGTTATTTTGTATGTTACTTATGTAAGTAAAAAATAAATTACAATAAAATTACACAAAAAGCTAAAAAACCCTTGACAAAGAGGGAGGAGGGTGCTATAATACGCGTCCACAAACACAGAGACCTTAACCGAGTGGGTTGAGAGAGTGAGAAGTGAGTGATCTTTGACAACCGAATATAAGTAAACAAATCAACGTCTATTTGAGTAAAATTTTGCACCTTTAAAAAAAGGTGATAAGATGAACTTAGATAGCAATATTTAAGTGATTCTGACAATGGATAAAATAATCCGATGCTGTTGATTGTTAGTAGAGGTTATGTGAGGCGAAAGCCGAACCTTTAGTGATAGGAATTGAAGAGTGGCTTAGCTGCTCTTCAAGGAGACAGTTATAATGGAGAGTTTGATCCTGGCTCAGAGTGAACGCTGGCGGCGTGCTTAACACATGCAAGTCGAACGAGAACGGTACTAGCTTGCTAGTATGTCAGCTAAGTGGCGGACGGGTGAGTAATGTATAGTTAATCTGCCCTTTAGAGGGGGATAACAGTTAGAAATGACTGCTAATACCCCATACTCCTTCTTTATTAATTAAAGTTGGGAAATGTTTTTTCGCTAAAGGATGAGACTATATGGTATCAGGTAGTTGGTGGGGTAAGAGCCTACCAAGCCAATGACGCCTAGCTGGTCTGAGAGGATGATCAGCCACACTGGAACTGAGACACGGTCCAGACTCCTACGGGAGGCAGCAG
>Ga0256841_1002633_pt1 | contig 14109 bp, 13 predicted proteins | sample 356308metaG_FD_185971 | JGI IMG/M metagenome (GOLD analysis project Ga0256841, IMG submission 185971) | Hydrothermal vent microbial communities from Mid Atlantic Ridge, Atlantic Ocean - 356-308 | ecosystem: Environmental > Aquatic > Marine > Hydrothermal vents | place: Atlantic Ocean: Mid...
AAATTTGGATTTAGACGAAGATAGTCACGCAAAAGAATTCAGTGAAACATTGTTCGACGAAAATTTGCGGAGTAATATTAAGTCGGTAATAAAAGCAAAAAATTATCTCGAAAACAATCAGCCTGAAATGGTTATTCGATTGCTTAAAACAGCTGTGGATTCGATAGAAAATATTGATTGGAAAGGGAAAGCATTATTGTATTTAAGCGAAAGTGAAATTGAACTTGGCGAATTGAACGAAGCCTTTAATTATGCATCACGTGCAATCTCAAATAATTATAAATTTGAAAAATGGATTTTACCGGAAGCCTATTTAATGAAAGCTAAAGCTTATTATTTAATTAAAAATTTTAATGAAGCAAAAAAATATTTAATAAAAGCCCGTGATGAAAACGACTTTTATTATAAAACAAAAATAGAAGCGCAAATCAACAATCTTGCTAGAAAATTGAAAATTATGAAATATTAATTGCCGGTTTTTAATGAATGGAAAAATCTTCTAAAATTGACTTATAATACATTATTCAATAACTTTATAAAATATATAGAATTTATTTATGTTAAGTTTAGCGGTATTTGTTTCGGGTAGAGGTTCAAATCTTCGTTCTTTATATTATGCAACAACTAATGAAGAATTTAATGCAAAGATTAAATATGTAATTGGCAGCAAACAATGCCAAGCCGTTGATTTTGCTAGAAGTAAAAACATCGAAGTTTTTGTGCTCGATAAACGGGAAATGTTAAATCAATACGTTGAATTAAGAAAAATATTTGTTGAAAATAATATCGGACTAATTGTTCTTGCCGGTTTTCTAAAAAAAATTCCCGATGATTTTGTAGAAAGTTTTGAGGGAAAAATAATTAATATTCATCCGGCTTTGCTTCCGTTGTTTGGAGGTAAAGGAATGTATGGAATGAATGTTCACAAAGCGGTTTTTGAATCGGGTATGAAAGTAAGCGGAGCAACGGTCCACTTTGTGGATAAAGTTTACGATAACGGAAAGATTATTTTTCAAAAGTGCATTGATATTAACGGGCTGAATAATCCCGATGAAATTGCCCGGAAAGTGTTAAAAATTGAACATGAAATTCTACCTTTTGTGGTAAAAAAGTTTGCCGAAAATAAAATAATTGTTAGTGAAAACAGAGTTATAATTAATTAAATTAATCCGGATTAATAATTGAAAAAGAAAGCGCTGCTGAGTGTTTCCGATAAATCAAATTTAATTGAATTCGCCAAATCGTTAATCGAACTCGATTTCGATCTATTAGCTACGGGCAATACAGCCCGCTTGCTTACTGAAAATAATTTGAATTGCACACAAATATCCGATTATACTCAATTCCCCGAAGTTTTTGACGGCAGGGTTAAAACATTACACCCTAAAATATTTGGCGGAATTTTACTTAGAAGAAACAATAAGAACGATGTTGAAGAAGCGGGAAAAAATAATATTTTTAATATTGACTTGGTTTGCGTTAATTTGTATCCTTTTGAAAAATTTAAAGATAGAACGGATGTAAGCATCGATGAAAAATTAGAAAATATTGATATAGGCGGACCGAGTTTAATCAGAGCGGCTGCCAAAAATTATGAATCGGTTTTGGTGGTAACTAATCCTTCGCAATATGATTCCCTTATTCAAATATTGAAGGGCGGTGAAGTTCCGTTAGAAACCCGCCGGAAATTAGCTTACGATGCGTTTTCCCACACGGCAAATTACGATAATATGATTGCCGGATTTTTCGAAAAAGAGTTTAACATACAACCGGAATTTTTAAGACTGAGCGAACCGCTCCAAAAAAAATTACGTTACGGAGAAAATCCGCACCAGTCGGCTTACCTTTTCGGAAAGTTTTTCGATTATTTTGAAGTATTGCACGGCAAAGAGTTATCATATAATAACATAGTCGATTTAACTTCGGCGGTAGATTTGGTAAACGAATTACCCGAAATTTCTTGCGCAATAATAAAACATACCAATCCATGTGGAGCTGCGCTTGGTAAAACAACTTTGGAAGCATATCAAGAGGCTTTATCTTGCGATCCCGTTTCCGCTTTCGGCGGTATTGCAGCGTTTAATTCCACAGTCGATGCGGAAACAGCTAATAAATTAAATGAAATATTTTTGGAAATTGTATGCGCTCCAAATTATACCAAAGAAGCAAATGAGATATTGAAAAAAAAGAAAAACAGAAGAATAATAAAATTATTACATTCCGGTAATAATTCTAAACAAATAAAAAGCGTTACGGGCGGCTACTTGTTACAAGATAAAGATAATTCCAAATTAACCGATGATAAATTTAGAACAGTTACTAAAAAAACATATACGCAAAAAGAAGCCGGAGACTTAAAATTTGCTTGGATAGTATGCAAACACACAAAATCTAACGCTATTGTTTATGTTAAAAATAAAAAAGCAATCGGTGTGGGCGCCGGTCAAATGTCGCGTGTGGAATCTGCAAAATTAGCAGCATTAAGGGCTAAAGAATTCGGGCATAATTTAGAAGGCGCGGTTGCCGCTTCCGATGCATTTTTCCCGTTCCCGGATGGTATTGAAGTAATTGCAAAAAACGGCATTACAAGTATTATTCAACCGGGAGGTTCAATAAGAGATAAAGATGTTATTCAAGCAGCCGATAATCTTGGTCTTTCAATGGTATTTACCGGAATAAGAAACTTTAAGCATTAAAGAGGTATTATGGGAATTTTAGATTTCTTTTCGACCGACGTCGCAATTGATTTGGGTACCGCTAATACCCTTATTTATGTTAAGGGTAAAGGAATTGTTCTTAACGAACCTTCAATTGTTGCTTTCGATAGAAATACAAAAAAAATTATTGCGCTCGGTAATAAAGCCAAAGAAATGCAAGGAAGGGAACACAGACAAATTAGAGTTTCCAGACCGATGCGCGACGGTGTTATAGCCGACTTTGAAATAGCCGAAGGAATGATAAGAGCATTTATCCGGAAAGTTAATACTGGAATTTTTTCCAGTCGCAGAGTTATAGTTGCGGTTCCAAGCGGCGTTACGGAAGTAGAAAAAAGAGCTGTTCGTGATAGCGCCGAACATGCCGGAGCTAAAGAAGTTCATCTGATTGCCGAACCTATGGCGGCGGCAATTGGCGTTGGAATTGAAGTTGAAGCTCCTATTGGAAATATGATTTTGGATATAGGAGGCGGCACAACCGAAATAGCGGTTATTGCATTGTCGGGTATTGTGAATGAGGAATCTTTGCGAATTGCCGGCGACGAAATGAATAATGCTATTATTCAGTTCTTTAAGAAAAATTATAACCTGTTAATTGGTGAAAGAACCGGCGAAGCAATAAAATGCGAAATCGGTTCGGCTGTTCCACTTAAGGAAGAAATTACAATTCAAGTTAAAGGAAGAGACCTTGTTGGCGGCATTCCTAAAACCGCTGAAGTTAGTTCAGTAGAAATTAGAGAAGCATTGAACGAAAACATAACTCAAATTGTTGAAGGCGTTAAACAAACATTGGAACGGACTCCGCCTGAACTTTCGGCGGACATTCTTGATAGAGGCGTTATTATTACCGGAGGCGGCGCTTTGCTTAAGGGTCTGGACCAAAGAATACGAATGGAAACAAATCTTCCGGTACATGTAGCCGAAGATCCTTTAACTGCTGTGGTTAGAGGCGCCGGAAAAGCTATGGAAAATATGAATAAATATTCAAAGGTGTTTATCCGTAAAAGAAGTTTCTGATGTATAAAATTTTAAAAAAATTTTATAGTAGTTTTAAAGAATATATAATCCTCATATTTTTACTTTTAGTAAGTCTTTCCATTTTACCGTTAAACAAAAAAGCTAATGTTAAAACATTGCGGACTTACGCTCTTGGTAATATGGCATTGGTAAATTCGGTTATTTCAAAATTTAAAAATTTATATTCGCTAAGCCGCCAAGTTAAACAACTTGAACAAAAAAATGCAGAATTAATGATTCAAGTAAACCAATTAAGAGAATACGGTTTGGTAAACAGCGAACTTAAAAATCTTTTAAAACTAAAAGACTCTACCAATTTCCCCCTTATTCCTTCAACAATTGTTACTAAATTTATTCCTGGTCGCGAAGGATATTTAATAATAAATGTCGGTTCTAAAGATAACGTAAATATTGGAATGCCTGTAGTTAACGAAAGCGGCTTTGTCGGTATAGTTACCGATACAACGGGTGAATTTTCGGTTGTTAAAACCCTTAAAAGTCCCGACTCCAAATTAGCGGTTCGCGATCAAAGGAGCGGCGTGGACGGTATTTTAAGCTGGAACGGTAACGAATTTATTATTCAAAACGTTCCAACTACCGATGACGTTAATATAGGAGACAGAATAGTTACTTCACCGGTCAGCACAATTTCTCCGCCGTCTTTACCGATAGGAGTCGTTAATAGCAAAAAGACTTCTATTGCCGGATTGTTAACCGATGTATCGATTGTTCCGTTTGTAGATTTTGTTAAACTGAGAAATGTTGCGGTGTTGAAAATTATATCGAATAGTGAAATTGATCATATCGAAGAAAAATTATTAAAGGAAGTAAATTAAACCAAAAAACTACATATTGCCGGTTATTATTGGAATTATTGCAATTGTTTTGCAACTGACTTTAATTCCCTTAATTTCGTTTGATTTTATTCTCCCCGATATTCTGCTTATTGTTTTGGTTTATTTTACCTTGCTTAAGGGACAGTTATTCGGAACGGTTTACGGTTTTATACTTGGTTTCTTATTTGATATTTTTTCCGGCGGATTGATTGGCAGCGCAATGTTTAGTAAAACTTTGGCGGATTTACAGCCGGTTATTTCTTTAGCGAAAACAGAAAGTATAATAACTTAAACTCTATCTTTTTCGTTTTAATTGTTTTCGTTTGCGCGGTTATAGATTCGTTGTTTTTTAGAATTTTAGTAGCTAAGGATTTAACTTTTACCTTTACCTCTTTATTTGTGCAAAAAAGTTTTTTGCCTGCACTTTATACTGCGGTACTTGCATTATTGTGGTTAATATTTAAACCGAAAAGAGATTTTGAATAATGGATACTTCATTTGGTTCAAAAGATAGAAGAAAAATTTTACTGGTTATTATAACAGTCTTTTTTGCTATTTCGGTTTTCCAATTGTTCAATATGCAAATTTTGGAAAGGGTGGTGTACACCGAAAAATCTACTGAAAACAGTATAAAAAAAATCACCTTAAAACCGCCGCGAGGTATTTTTTTCGATAGGGATTACAGAGTGCTGGTTAGTAACAAACCTTCTTATACGCTGCAAATAATTCCCGCAAATTATAATACTAAAGTAAGTCCTCTATTGGAGAGGGTTTTAGGTATGGAGCCGAATTCCATTTCTAAAATATTAGCTCATAACTCCGGTTACTCTAATTTCATTCCCAGAAGAATTAAACGTAATATCGATTTTAAAATTGTTGCGTGGATAGAAGAAAACAAGGAACAATTTCCGGGTGTGGAATATGTAATTGAAATGCAAAGGGATTATTCGTTTGGTGTGAATGCATCGCATCTGTTCGGATATACAAGGGAAATAAATACTCGAACTCTGAAAAAAATGAAAGGCATTTATTCGCTTGGAGATTATATAGGAATAAAAGGGATAGAAAAAACTTACGAAGATTATTTAAGAGGTGAGAAAGGATACCGTTTAGTAATTGTAAATTCCGAACAAAGAATTATTAGTAGTTATGAAAACGGACTTAAAGATAAAAAACCCCAAAAGGGTTTCGACTTGGTTTTAACAATTAATTCCGAAGCGCAAAAAGTAGCCGAAAAAAAATTCAAAGGTAAAAAAGGATCGTTAGTTGCAATCGATCCAAAAACCGGGGAAATTCTCGCTTTTGTTAGCGCTCCCCAGTATGATTTATCCGAATTTGCTTCGGTAGTTAGCCGGGAGGTAATAAGAAAGCTAAGCAAAGATAAGGATAAACCTTTGTTCGACAGAGCAACGATGTCCATTTATCCACCGGGTTCAACAATAAAAATGCTTGCCGCAATAGTCGGGTTAAATGAAGGCTTGATTACGAAACATACAACGGTAAACTGTAAAGGCGGTTATCAATTTGGTAATAGGTTTTTTAGATGCCACGGCGTTCATGGTTATACCGATGTTGTTAAGGCAATTGAAAAATCATGTAATACTTTCTTTTATAAACTGATATTGGATATTGGTCTGGATAGATGGGCATATTATTGTAAATTATTCGGTTTTGGTAAAAAGACCGGTATCGATTTAAGCGAGGAATCAAGAGGAATAGTTCCAAGTTCCGATTATTACAATAGGGTTTATGGCAAAAATAAATGGGGAAGGGGTAATTTAATAAGTCTTGGTATTGGTCAAGGTGAATTAAGTGTTACAACTTTACAATTGGCGCAATACGCAGCGCTTTTGGCAAATTACGGTAAAACTGTGAAACCGCATGTAGTAAAAGGATATTTGACAAGAAACTCACAAGAATTTATACCATTTAATTTCGATTCGGTTAATGTAAACATAGACCGGAAATATTTTGATATTGTTAGGTGGGGAATGTATAAAGTTGTAAACGGAGACGGTACAGCACGGGGAATAAAATTACCGGATATAAAAATTGCCGGAAAAACCGGTACTTCACAAAATCCGCACGGTAAAGATCATGCCCTCTTTGTTGCCTTTGCTCCGTATGATAATCCTAAAATAGCAATTGCCGTAATGGTAGAAAATGTTGGTTTCGGCAGTTCCTTTGCCGCACCTATTGCCCGGGATGTTATTAAAGCATATTTACAATCGCAAAGTGAAATAGATAACCAGAAAATATTATCGAGTATAAACTGATGTTTCAAAAAATTGCAGATAAATTTGATTTCTCCATATTTCTGCCCGTACTTTTGCTAATGGGAGCCGGATTAGTTGCTATTTATAGCAGCACTTATAATCATCCAACGGCAAGCGGAAATTTCCAAAAACAAGTTTACTTTGCGCTCATTTCATTATTTGTTTTTTTCTTTTTCTATTTGCTTCCGCATAAAAGTTACCGCATTTTAGCACCGTATGCTTATGGATTTTCTCTGATTTTATTAATCGGAGTAATATTTTTAGGAAAAACAGTCTACGGTGCAAAAAGCTGGATTCACGTGGGACCAATCGGTTTTCAACCGTCCGAATTTGCAAAAATCGGTTTGATTTTGTTTTTGGGTTACTGGTTGACTTATAAGAAACGGAATATAAACAATATTAAAGATGTTGGAATTGCATTATTAATAGGACTGGTGCCGGTAGGACTTATTTTAATGGAACCGGATTTAGGAACTGCGATTGTATATTTGATAATAACTTTCACTATGATTTTCTGGAGCGGATTAAATTTGTTTGCATTTTTTGTAGTCGTATCGCCCGTAGTTGTAATTTTTGCTTCGTTCTTCGGAACGGCATCTTTAGTTATAGCAATGTTATTAATTCTAATAGCTTTGTTTTTTTTCAGAAGGGATTTATTTACAAGTATTACCATTGTAGTGGTTAATTTGGCAAGCGCTTTCATTTTCGATTATATGATAAAGTTTCTTAAACCGCATCAGCAGAAAAGGATTGAAACCTTTATTAATCCTAATGCCGATCCGCTCGGTGCCGGATATAATGCCTTGCAAGCTAAAGTAGCAATCGGTTCGGGAGGAATATTCGGAAAAGGATTTCTGCACGGAAGCCAAACCCAACTTAGGTTTATTCCGGAACAATGGACGGATTTTATTTATTGCGTAATAGGAGAAGAATTTGGTTTTTGGGGAAGCGTTATAATTATTTCGCTGTTTATGATTATCTTTTTACGAATTCTTAATATTTTACCAAGTGTAAAAGATAAGTTTAGCAATATTGTTTTGGTCGGTATTTTAACTTTATTGTTTACGCATTTTAGTATAAATATCGGAATGAATTTGGGAATAACACCGGTTATGGGTTTACCTCTGCCGTTTTTAAGTTACGGCGGAAGTTCGTTAATTGTTGATATGGCTCTTGTTGGAATAGCAATGAATATTTATAATAATAGAAGACAATATACATAGGAGTAAAATTGATTTTATCGGATAAAAAAATTTTGGAAGAAATTGAGAACGGGAAAATTAAAATAGAACCGTTTAGCAGAAAACGATTGGGCTCAAACAGTTATGACGTAAGTTTGGGTAAATGGTTGGGCGTTTACAAAAATGATATCTTGGATGCAAAAGCTCATAATAAAATTGACATTTTTGAAATCCCGGAGGACGGATATATTTTATTGCCCTCTAAACTTTATCTCGGTGTAACGGAAGAATATACGGAAACATTCGATTATGTCCCGTTTCTGGAAGGAAAATCGAGTATTGGCAGACTGGGAATTGATATTCATTCTACCGCCGGTAAAGGTGATGCGGGTTTTTGTAACACTTGGACGCTTGAAATATCGGTAAAACAACCGGTTAAAATTTACGCCGGAATGTTAATCGGGCAGCTTATTTACTTTGAGATAGACGGCGAAGTCTTAAATCCTTACAACCGGAAAACCACGGCAAAATATACTAAAAGAACGGAATTTCCGGTGGAATCCATGATGTTTAAAAATTTTAATTTATAATGAAAACTACTGACAAATTAAAAAACAAATTTAAGGATCAACTTTTTATTTCCGTGGGATTGGATACGGATATTAGGAAAATTCCAAATCATCTGCTCTCCGGAAATAATCCGGTTTTAAATTTCAATAAAACAATTATTGAAAACACATACGAAAAAGCTGCTGCGTATAAAATAAATTTTGCTTTTTATGAAAGAAACGGAGCAGAAGGAATAAAAACGCTTGAAGATACTTTGAAATATATTCCCGGTAACTTAACAATAATAGCGGATGCCAAACGCGGCGATATTGGCAATACCGCCGAAATGTACGCAAAGGCAATTTTTGACCAATTTAATTGCGATGCGGTTACTCTGCATCCTTACATGGGTTTCGATTCCATCAAACCCTTTTTAAACTATTCGGATAAACTAAGTTATATTCTGGGCTTAACTTCAAATGCCGGTGCAGCGGATTTTGAAAAATTAAAATTAGCAAACGGTAAATTTCTTTATCAAGAAGTAATTGATAAAATTATTGAATGGAATAAATTCAATAACCTTGGTGTTGTTTTTGGAGCTACTAATTTGGAAGAGCTTAATCAAAATTTGGAAAAACTTAAAAACTTACCTGTATTATTGCCTGGAATTGGAGCGCAAGGCGGAAATTTGGAAGAAATTATAAGATTATTTAAAATAAACAAGATTTCCGATTTTTTGATAAATATAAGCAGAGGACTAATTTATGCAGATAACTCGATAGATTTCGGTAAGAAAATTAGTGAAAAACTGGATGAGTTTAATAACCGGATACAAAATATATTAAATAATTAAATTGAATTATAAATTTTAATTTAATAAATTTATTTTTAATATTAACACTAAAGTTGCTATTTAACTTCTGATAAGTTTATTTCCAATCAGAAAGAGAACATAAGGCATCAGATGGATTCTGATCAAAAAGTATTTGAAAAGCATCTTCATAACATTTGGCAAAAACAGTCATTCGAACGTTCCCTTCAAACCTTTAACCATCAAAATATTCAAGTGCTTGATCCGGGCATTTATAACGATAACGGTGCGGGTCCGGATTTTAAACATAGCCGGGTTCAAATTGGCGGTTTAACTTATGTGGGCGATATTGAAATTGATTTGGATTATTCCGATTGGAAAAAACACGGGCACAACATTGATAGTAAATATAATAAGGTTATTCTGCATGTTACGTTAACCAACAGATTGAAACAAAATTTCGTATTTACAAAAGCCGGTCGTAAAGTGCCTTCCATCAGTCTACAAAAATTTATTTCGGATAATGCCATTCCTATTGAAAATATCACACCGTCTAGTAAACTTAACGGTAAATTCAAATGTTCCGGTATTAATGAAAAAGTTAGCTACAAGTTGAAGAAAAAGTTTATTGTTGAATTAGGAATACAAAGATTTAATAAAAAAAGTAAGAGGATGTTAGACCGGTTAAAAGAGTTGCTGTTTATTAGTGAAAATAATATTAAAGAACCGGTTATTAAATATGAATTATCAGAGCAATTTTTGAATAGGGAATTTACTCACGAGGATTTTAATAATCCTAAACTTTGGCAGCAATTGCTTTATGAAATGATATTCGAAGCGCTCGGTTATTCTAAAAATAAATCTCCCATGCTTAAATTGGCAAAATACGCTAATTTAGAATTTATTGACAAGTTAGGAACCGATCAAAAGCTGAAAGATTATATTGAAACCTCGCTTTTTCACATTAGCGGAATAATGCCGGATGTGGAGTCTTTACCGGAAAACGAAGTATCGGAATATGAGCGGAGGCTTAGTGAAGACTGGCAAATGATAAAAAAGATTTACGATAGTAAATTTTTAAATGAAACGCAGTGGAGCTTTTTAAATCACAGACCGCAAAATTTTCCTACAATTAGAATTGCCGGAGGAATTATAATTCTGTTTGAAATTATTCACGGTAATTTAATACCTCAGTTAATTAAAAAATTTGAAGAGATAAGAAGCGATAAAATATTAATAAATTCGGTAAGGTCTTTATTTATAGTTAAATCGGATGGTTATTGGTCGAATCATTATGTATTTGGTAAAGAAGCTAATGTAAAAATAAAATATTTCGTAGGTGCGTCCCGGGCGGATGAAATTGTAATTAATGTTATTCTTCCGTTTCTGGCGGTTTACTTCGATATTTTCGGTAAAAAACAATTGTTAAAAAGGGTACTGAATATATTTCATATTTATACTCAACGCTCGGATAATAAAATAGTCCGTGAGACTTCAGAAGTGATAGGTTTGGACGGATACAAAAAGCGCACTATATTTGCTCAAGGAATGATTGAATTATTCAGGGGATATTGCCTTAAAAATAAGTGTCTTGAATGTGAAATAGGTAAAAGAGTATTTAACTAATTAGTAATTCCTTTCAATCTGTTAATTTCGTCTCTTATTTTAGCTGCTCTTTCATAATCTTCTTTTTCAACGGCTTCCCTTAACTTATCCATTAATGACGCAATTTTTGTTTCTTTTGAAACCGGTTTTTTCGGCGATACTTCGCTTTCATTTTCAAACGGCATTTCTTCGGATAAATCGCTTTCCGCTTCTTCGCCCGAAGGCACGAATGCAGCCGCTTTCATTACGCTTTCCGCAACGTATATTGTAGCATGGGTCCTTACGGCTAAAGCAATGGCGTCGCTCGGTCTGGCGTCAATTTCGTTTGTCATTCCCGAAATTTCGATTATTATTTTTGCGTAAAAAGTGTTTTCTTTTAACTCATCTATAATAATTTCATTTACCGAACCGCCGAGGTTGTCTATTAAACTTTTCATTAAATCATGGGTTAATGGCCGGGGCGGCTTAATTCCTTCAATTTCCAAAGCAATCGACTGAGCCTCAAAAGAGCCTATTATTATTGGTAATCTTCTAATTCCGTACGCTTCTTTCAATAATAATGCATAAGCGCCTCCTGCCGAAGGGCTGGAAGATAAACCTAATATTTCAACTTGAACTTTATCCACTTTAATATCTTCTAATTTTATTATCCGTATAAAATTTATTTTTCCTTGCTTTATAATATAATCAAAATTTTGTTTTTTATCGCAATTTTATAATCTTATTAGTCATCAATTTTAAAAATTTACTAAAAATGGCTAAAGAATTACCAACCGGAATTATTGAACCGGAAGTTGAAGAAGAAGTTTCATCGGGACTTGCTTTTCGTGTTGTATTATACAACGACGACTGGCATTCATTCGACGAAGTAATTAATCAACTTATGAAAGCCATCCGTTGCAGCTTCGAAAAAGCAAGAGCTTTAGCATTCGAAGTGCATGTTAAAGGGAAAGCCGTGGTTTATAGCGGCGATTTAAAAGAATGCTTAAAAGTCTCTTCGGTTTTGGAAGAAATAGAATTACACACTCAAATTATTTCCGATGCCGAATAAATTAACAAAATAAAATTTTAATTGGTTTTTCCGTTTAATTCCGCCTCTGCGTTTCCTATATTCTTTATAATTTAACTATATTTCTTTACCGAATAATTTTTAATAAATAATATTATGCAAATTGGTTTAGTTGGTTTACACGGTTCCGGCAAAAGCATTTTATTTAATACACTTGCAAATATTCACACCGGTTCTGCTTTTGGAGGAACAGAAGCAAAAATTGAAGTTGTAAAGGTTCCCGATGAAAGATTAGACAATCTTACGGAAATTTTTAATCCTAAAAAAGAAGTCTACGCTACATTTGAAATTTTCGATATTCCCGGATTGGGAGTTGCCGATGACGGAAAAGTAAGAATAACTTCAAGTTTTCTGAATAATGTGAAAAATAATAACGCGCTCTTTTACGTTATCAGGCAATTTCAAAATCCTTCCGTTCCTCATCCTATGAATAAAATCGATCCCGTTGCCGATATTAATTTTCTGGAGACTGAATTTTTGTTAACAGACCTTTCGTTTTTGGAAAATAGAATTGAAAAATTGGAAAAGGATTTACAAAAAAGAAAAGATGAAAATTTAAAAAAAGAATTGGATGTAATTCAAAAATGTTACGAACATACAAGCAACGAATTACCGCTGCGCGATTTGGATTTATCGGAAAATGAATTAAGATTACTTTCCGGTTATCAATTGCTCACATTAAAACCTTTGGCTATTGCAATAAACTTGGATGAAACCTCTATTCAGAATGCAAGCGGGATTGTAAAAAACATACAAGAAAAATTGAATAAAGATATAGAAATTATTCCTTTTTCAGCCGAAATTGAATTTGAGTTATCTAAACTGGACAAAGATGATCAAGCTCTGTTTATGGAGGAATATGGAATTAAAGAATCGGCTTTAACAAAAATTTTACGAACCTCTTATAAAATATTGGGTTTGCAATCCTTCTTTACCGTTGGCGAAGACGAAACGCGTGCATGGACAATCAAAAAGAACTATACCGCACAGCAAGCTGCCGGTGTTATTCATACGGATTTTTACAATAAATTTATACGAGCCGAAGTTGTTCATTACGATGATTTTATAAAGTATAAATCGTTCGGCAAATGTAAAGAAGCCGGGGTTTGGCGACTTGAGGGTAAAGATTATATTGTAAAAGACGGCGATATTTTAAATATCAGACACAGTTAAACTTTAATTAATATTTAATAATCTAAATTAATAATACATAACGGAGTATTTATGTCAAAAGAAGCTATTAAAGGTTTGGAACCTAAGTTAGTTTGGGAACACTTTTACGGAATTACACAGGTTCCCCGGCCATCAAAAAAAGAGGGAAAAATTCGCGCGCATATTAAAAATTGGGCAAAAGAACATGGGTTTTCTTTCAAAGAAGATAAAGTTGGCAATATTGTAATTTCCGTTCCGGCAACTAAAGGACATGAAAAAAGTCCTACAGTTGTTTTACAAGGGCATGTGGATATGGTTTGCGAAAAGAATAAAGGAACTAAACACGATTTCGATAATGATCCCATTGAAATTCACAGGGAAGGCGAATGGATTACCGCTGACGGAACTACACTCGGTGCCGATAACGGAATAGGGGTTGCGGCTGCAATGGCTGTTGCACTCGATAAGAGCGCTGTTCACGGTCCTTTGGAACTTTTATTAACAATTGATGAAGAAACCGGAATGACCGGTGTCGGAGCATTAAAGAAAAATTTTATTTCGGGAAAAGTCCTTCTCAATATGGATTCCGAAGAGGACGGAGTTTTTTATGTCGGTTGTTCCGGCGGGCAGGATACCGTCGGGGTTTTTAAAATCGATTGGACACGCGCAAAAAGAGGCACGCAAGCTTACGAAGTTATGGTAACGGGATTAAAAGGCGGTCATTCGGGACTCGATATTCATCAAGGCAGAGCTAATGCAATTAAATTACTTGCTCAGTTACTTAACAAATTTGATTTCCCGTTTCAGATTGCCGAGGTTTCCGGCGGATCATTACGTAATGCAATTCCTCGCGAAGCCGAAGCAATTTTGATGATTGATTCGAAAAATGTTAACAAGCT
>Ga0256841_1002634_pt1 | contig 14108 bp, 12 predicted proteins | sample 356308metaG_FD_185971 | JGI IMG/M metagenome (GOLD analysis project Ga0256841, IMG submission 185971) | Hydrothermal vent microbial communities from Mid Atlantic Ridge, Atlantic Ocean - 356-308 | ecosystem: Environmental > Aquatic > Marine > Hydrothermal vents | place: Atlantic Ocean: Mid...
ACGCAAGGTAAAGAATGAAGACTCTGTTGCGATGGTCCTCACCGCACACCATGTCAGGACCTATTACCGTTTTTTCGGTGCGCGGCACTCCATTTTGCAGCTTGGGAACCTGGTCGATTTTGAAGTGGAAGGAGAGGATGGCAGATTTCTTCCGAGACTCCGTTCTCTTTCACATATCGGTTTTCCCTGGCTTTTTGACAAGAACCGTTTACTGCTCTGGCACAACTTCATCCGCCTCTTTGAACCGCACCTCAAAGATGCGGAAGAGATAGAATCTTTCTACTATGACCTCCTTCTGCAGGCAGCCAAAAAGTGGGACAGACAAAATCCCAAACGTATCGTTTGCGAAAGCTACATACAGATGCTTGCCTACGAAGGAAGGGTGCATGACGAAGAGAACTGCTATATTTGCGAAGCCCCTGTCACCGGCCAAATGTCTCTGATGCAGGCTTTCATCCCCGCACATCCGGAGTGCCTTTACAGTGCGTCCCTTCCCAAAGAGAAGATCCTTACCTTTTTTCAGACACACAAAACACTGCACCTGGAGGACCATGAAGTGGAGTATCTTTTCGATATAGTGATGAAAGGCTTTTAAAAAACGCATTTTTAGGAAAGATAAGTTATGCTGTCGGCAGTATAGGGGACTTCCTATAGGAGGAAAGAAAAATGAAAACAGTATTTTATATTTTGGTCACAGGCCTGCTCTTCACAGGCTGCACGGAATTTGGTTTTGAACCTGCTGGCAGTCCTCCAAAGACATCTTACGAAAAAAATGTCAAAACAGTCAAAGACAACCTCGCGCACCAGCAATCCATGGCCCTGAATGATTAATCCCTGTATACGGCCGTCTCTATCGTATTGTATTGCGGGAAAAAGCAGATGAACAGGGTCCTTCTCTCTCTGACGATCCCTCTGCTTGCGTTTATGGCTACGGGCTGCGTCACGCTCAACTGCCCTCTGCCCGCTCATCTCAAAGAACATATCATCCAGGAAAAGATTTCCTCTTCCTCCGACATACCGGACGTCAAACGAAACTCCTGGAACATGGGAGACCTCTGTGCCGACCGACTCTCTTTTTACGACCATGGACAGAAATGGGAACTGACACTTGTGCGCAACACCAAACATCCTGCGGGACCTTTCTGGTACCTCCCGCATGACAATGAAGACTCTGCATTCGAAGCCGCTGTCTATGCTGCCCAAAAATACGGCGGAGGTTTTCTGGCCGTAGAAGCGGGCGGCAAGCGTTATGCTTCAGGCACAGACCCCAACCGGAACTTCAAGAACGGATCGGTCTATACCCGAAATATCTTTGCCATCTTAGACACGTTCAAAGTACCTTCCATGCCCTACCTTGCCCTGCACAGCAACAAGAACGGCCATGAGAAGTACGGTGGAGAAGGTACCGTCTCCATGAAGATCTCTTCGGCACATACCCATTCCTGTCCCGCGGGTGCACTCGGTCAAGGCGGATTGAACGATGAGGACAACCTGGTCTATCTCGCAGGCAGGAAGATAGACAGCAGAAAGATCGGAGCACTCAATACCCAGGGTGTCAATGTCAAATATGAAGTGGTCAATGGAAAAAGGAATGATTTTTCTATGTCCAACTACATTGCTCTGCACAGAAACCGTACAGGATATGTCAATATAGAAGCGGAGGACGGGGATGTCCGTACCCAGAAGAAGATGATAGACAAGGTCATGAAACTTGTCTATCAGGGTGTACTGTAAAAAGGGATTAGAGTTTCTTCAAGAACTCTGTTTTCAGGAAGATCATCGTACCGTTCACGCGGCCCTGGATATGCGTCGGGTCACCCGGTGCCATCTTGATGTTCTTCACTGTCGTTCCCTGTTTCGCGGTAAATCCCGCTCCTTTAACCACAAGATCTTTAATGATGGTCACGGCATCGCCTTCGACAAGGATATTCCCATTACTGTCGCGTGTAGGTTCCGTGTCATCCTCTTCGAGACCCTGTTCTGCCCATTCTCTGACGTCATCTTCAAGATACATCATATCGAGTTGATCCTGTGCACCCAGTTTGCTCAAGAGTCTGAATACCACCACCTGTACCGCAGGCTCGGTACTCCACATACTGTCATGCAGGCAGTTCCAGTGCTTTTCATTTGAAGAGGGATCTTCGATGGATGCTGCACAGGTACTGCAGATCGTAATGGTCTCGTCTTTGGGCGATACGGTATATTCTGTCAACCCTTCTTTGCTGCCGCAGAGGTCACATTGTTCATTCATAGTCTGTCCTTTGATAATGATTTGGCGTATTTTACTCTTCTTTTTTTAAAAGGCGGTACCAATATCCTAAGGGCACCTCTAATAACCCATCTTTCCCTGCCTCCTTTACCGTCGTACTATAGAAACTTCATTTTAGAACTTGTATCCGCCGATAAGCCTGAGTGCATCAATATCCGGCTGCTGGTCAAGATCGACATATTCATAGGTGCCTGTGAAGTAAAATCCGGAAGGGCTGTTGTAGCTTACCCTGAGACCATAATTTTTCTGGTAATCCTGCCCTGCACCGTTCAATGAAGATTTCGAATACTCCGGGTCAAGGTCAAAGTAGGTATACCTTGCACCGATCCAAAGCCCATCGATACCCTGTTTACCGAAGTCGTACCCCAGTTGCGCTTTGTAACTGTTGGCATTTCTCAGACTGCCTGCTTCAAAGAAGTGAAAGATCATACCGTTGGCAAAATAGGGATAGGCACCCCAGGCACCAAGTGTATCTCCGGTCCCGTCACCGTCGGTGTAGAATGAAGCGCCCAAAGCGATATCGAAGCCGCTGTCATGCTTGGCATTGACCCGTGCCGAGTAAATACTGTAGTCGATCGCCCTGCCTCCGAGTACATTGGCATAATAGTCTTTCAGACCGCCTACCCCCTGAAAGTCAATGATCTGCGCACCCAGGTCATAGGTGAAACTGTCGCTTTTGCCATTGAAGTCATACTGTGCAAAGAAGGTGTTATAGTAGTCCTGCATATAGTAATCCCACACCTGCACATTATGTACCCCGTCAGAGTATTGCAAGACACCGGTCCAGACACCTTCATCACCCGCGATCTCCTTATAGGTACCATCAACGAAACTTGCATCGGACATGGTGTGCCACTCCGTACCGTTGGCGCCACTGTCCCAAACACCGGCCATCTTGTAAATGTATCCGCCGGCGAACATCATGTTCTTGAAACTCTTGTTCATGTAGTAGGCACCCTGAAAGGAGTCGGCCTGCATATACCAGTCGTCGGCATCGACCATCGGCGTAACGATCTCTTTCGCTCCGGCAAGGAAGGTATGTGCTTTATCCGGTGTCACATAGGAGATATAGGCCTCCTGCAGGATCATGAACGGCTTTCTCTCCACCGCATCGAAAACAAAGGTCCTCTGTTCATAAAGTGCGTCATTGATACCGAAGTCGGTCGCGCCCGCTACCGTGATCTTTCCGCTGAAACCGTTGTAATTCGGAGAAGCAAGGGAGAGCTTTGGAACAAGATAGACACCGTGGGAATCCGCATGGCCTTTGTTGACATCAGGGTTGACCGGTACGATCTTTCCGCTTGACGGGTCGATATGCGAAGGGGGATTGCTGTAGTCGTAGTTCACATACCCCGCACGTATATCTCCGGTGATCTTCCAGCCGTCGCCAATGACGATTCCCTCTTTTTTGTTGTCCTCCTGCGTTACCGTTTCATAGGCATGGTCATCATCTGTCACTTCATTGGCAACGATCTTTTCGGAAGCCAAGAGTGAGGAGGAACAGGATGCGGCGAACAGAAGTGCTGCTGCCGCTTTTGAATAAGACAATCTCATTCCCCGCTCCTTACTGTGCCAACGGGTTGATACCCAATTTGTCAATAATGTAAGCTGCTGCTTTCTGGCCTCTTACAGAATTGCCGTATGGATCAAGCGGCGGAGAGACAACACCAATACCCATTTTCCCTGGGACAACCGCAAGGATCCCTCCTCCTACACCGGATTTGGCAGGTGCGCCGGCAAGATAGAGCCAGTCTCCGGCATTGTCATAAAGACCGGCTGTTGCCATGATCGCAAGCAGTTTGGGGACAAGAGGTTTGTCAAGGACTTTTTTCCCTGTCTCAGGGTTGACACCATGGTTGGCCAGTGTTGCCGCCATCACGCCCAGGTCATGGGAAGAGATATTGACTGAACACTGTTTGGTATAGACGGTGGTCGCTTCAAGCGGGTCAGACCCCATTCTTCCGTAAGCATCAAGCAGTTTGGAGATCGCCTGGTTCCGTTTGTTGTCATTGACCTCGGAATCATAGACTGCTTTATTGAAGTTCAGTTTCTTTCCTGCAAAATCATCCATATTCTGCTTGATCTTTGCCCATCTTTCTTTAGAATCTTTCGCCTTTACCCATGAAGTGGACTGTATCGCACCCGCATTGACGAACGGATTGGATGCGCTTCCTTTGTGCAGTTCAATAGCCATAATGGAGTTGAAAGGAAGCCCTGTCGCATTCACACCGATCTTTTCCTGCATAAACTTGGCACCTTTCTCCTGCATCACTTTGGCCGCTGTAAAAACCTTGGAAATGGACTGAATGGAAACCTCTGCTTTCGTATCTCCTATCTCATACACTTTCCCATTTGGTGTTACCAGTGTGATCCCAAAGATCTTGGAATCCACCTCGGCGAGGGCCTTGATGTAGTCAGCATTCTTCCCTCCCTGATCGTTCTTGAACTTCTCATACGCCTCTTTCAGTACTGCATTGATACGCGCTTCCGTCAAGGAGGTCTGCTTCACCTCCGTCTTTACTGCCGGTACCGGCCCTTTGGCTTCGACCGGGCCTGTCCCCAGCATGATCAGAGATGCACAGGCGATCGAGAGTCCCATTATCCCTTTTCTCAGCAATTTCACATTTAATTTCATCTTTCGCTCCTCTTTGAAATATTATAGTAGCATAAAATACTAATACAATCGGTTTATTCTACCAATGCCATACGTGCCATCAATCCGGCTGTTGTCGTATAGCCGACTTCAGTGAACTTCAACTCGCCGCTGCTGTCATAGATGAACGTGGTGGGAAAGGCTTCGACATGGAATTTCTTCGCCCATACCCCTTTCCTGTCGTTGAGTACCCGGAATGTCAGTCCCCTCTCACTGAGGTAGTCGCTTATCTTTTCGTCACTTCCTGAATTGACCGCTATGGTCAGGACGTTATACTTCTTTGAAATACGTTCTATGTTCGCCGCCTCCAGCTTGCAGGTGGGACACCAGGTAGCCCAGAAGTGTATCACGGCCGGCTTGCCTTCAGAAAGCGTATATCGGCTTCCGTCAGACAGTGTTACATCCATTTTGGGAAGCTGTGTGGAACTGAGTTCCGGTTTCCTCAGATAACTTACAATATTAGATAATATGAATATCAGCACGACACCGATCAGGATCTCTTTGAGCCATTTTTTGATTGATTCAATCAATATCCACTCCGTCCCAGAATTCATTAAAATCAAGGTTGGTCATGGCATTTTCGTCTTCCCTGTTCTTTTCCATGAGCTTTTGCTGCTGTGCTTCAAAATACGCTTCGAGGGCTTCTTCAAGTATGGTATTGACATCTTTTTTCAGTATTTCGGAAAAGGTGAGGAGTGCCTCGACAGTACTCTCTTTTAACGATATCTCCAAAGTGTTCATGAATGTTTCACTTCACTTGGCTTTGGTTCACGTTTGTTGACTTCACTCGGGCGGATGAATCTTTCGGGAGCAGGAGCGGGAACCTGCTGGATGATGATATCTATGATCTCATCATTATGGATACCGCTGAATTTCGTATGTTCGCTTTTGAGAAGACGATGCCGGAAAACATCATGAATGACAGCCTGTATATCCTTAGTCGTTACCTCCTGTCTTCCGCGCATCCATGCATGGACCTGTGCACACTTTGTCAAAGCAAGCGAACCCCTCGGGCTTACCCCTACTTCGATCATGACACCCAGCTGTTTGCTGTAACGCATGGGGTAGCGTGTGGCAAACACGAGCTCGACAATATACTTGCCCATCTCTTCGCTTATTTTTACTTTCGTGACCTCATCACGTGCGGCAAACACCATATCTTGCGGTATTCTTTCCCACTCTTTTTTGTTTTTTTTCTCATTCAAAAGTATCTTCTGGATCATTTTATATTCAGATTCCATATTGACATAATCGATTTTAACATGCATAAGAAAACGGTCTTTCTGGGCTTCAGGCAGCGGATAGGTCCCCTTCTGTTCCAGAGGGTTCTGTGTTGCCAGCACGACAAAAAGCCTGGGAAGCTTGTGTGTTACGCCTGCAACAGTCACCTGTTTTTCTTCCATCGCTTCAAGCATGGCGGACTGCACCTTTGCCGGCGCCCTGTTGATCTCATCCGCCAGTATAATATTTCCAAATATGGGACCGGGATGGAACTTGAATGCCTTCTTTCCGTTCTCTTCATAGAGTATCTCTTCCCCCAGTACATCGGAGGGTTCCAGGTCGGGAGTAAACTGGATACGTGAAAATTTTGCATCGATGGCTTCTGCCATGGCATGCACCGCTTTCGTTTTTGCCAGCCCCGGCAAACCTTCTACCAGGATATTCCCGTCAGCCAGCATCGCCATGATAAAACGTTCTATCACACGCTCCTGCCCTATGATCTCCTCATTCATACGTTCAAAAACCGTTTTGATAGCTTCTCTTGGTGTCATTTCAATACCTTCTCTCAATTTAAATCCCATTCTATCAACTTTTGATAAATGTTTCATTGATGATTTTGGGTTATAATCATTTACAAGAGCTATGAAGGATATTTTTATGCATAAACGGTTGATTTTCTTTTTCATACCTATTGTACTATTGGCTGCACCGGCAGATGACTATGTGATCAAGGTCAAGACAGACAATCCAGGAGCATCCAACAGCAACGAATTCATCATTCCCATTACACGCACCTCAGGAAACGGCTACAATGTCGACTGCAACGATGACGGTACCGATGAAGTGACAGGAGCGACAAAATCTGTCTATCCTGACGGCTATACCTGCAGCTATACTTCTGCGGGTACCTATACGATACGTGTCAAGGATAATAACGGCGACCATAAAGGTTTCCGCCGTATCCGATTTTATATCGATTCAAGTACCACAACCGATGTCCTGAAACTTATGGAGATCAAGCAGTGGGGTACAGCGATCTGGTCTTCCATGTCACAAGCCTATCGCGGTGCGGAAAACCTGACAGCAACTCCAGCCGATATACCTGATCTCTCCTCTACCACCAGTTTGAAACAGATGTTCCAAGGCTGCGGCAACGCAGATATCAATACTACAGGATGGAACACTTCGACCATTACCAATATCTCCAGTATGTTTCGTGATGCCTCTATCGCCGACCCGGATACTTCAGGGTGGGATACGTCCAGTGTTACCAATATGCGTCAGGTTTTTTACAAGGCTGCTGCCGCCAATCCAGATGTCAGCGGATGGGATACCTCCCGTGTCACAAAAATGGATTCCATGTTTCGCGGTGCATCCCAGGCTGTCCCTGATACCTCTGCATGGGATACGAGTCAGGTAACGACTATGGCCTATATGTTCAAAGATGCCGTCAATGCCAATTCCGATGTCAGTGGATGGAACACATCCCAGGTCACAAGCATGCGTTCTATGTTTAAAAACGCCACCACAGCCACTCCAAATACTTTAAGCTGGGATACTGGCAGTGTCACGACCATGCGTTCTATGTTTGAAGATGCGGTACACGCCAATCCGGATGTCACTGATTGGAACGTCAGCAGTGTCACCAATATGTCTAAAATGTTCCAAAATGCTGTTTCCTTTGACCGCAATCTGGCACGCTGGGATGTCAGTAATGTTACTGCTTTTGCCAATTTCCTTTCAGGAGGAAAACTCTCCACCTATCACTATGATGCGCTACTCAAAGGGTGGGTCAATCTCACACTCAGCGACGGAGAATCCTTCGATGCAGGAAACAGCACATACTGCGACGGAGAACAGGCACGCACAGATATTATTGCCACCTACAATTGGGACATCAGTGATGCAGGGAAACACTGCCCCACTCCCTGTGAAGAGGTCAAACGGCAACTCAAAGCCTACCACTGGACGCTCGTAAGCTTCCCTTGTGAAACTGGAAACAACGGGCTCGAAGCACTGCTCGGAAATGCACTGGGAACCTATGGTGATGATGCAGAGTGGGTGATGTATGAGCAGACCGGTGCAGACAACTACATAGGTATCAATACACAAAAACGCCGCCTTGATGGCAACGATACGGTCAAACCAGGGAAAGGCTATTGGATCATCTCTGCTTCCGATACCAATATGACCATTGATACCTCGCTAAATGGTCTGGCCTTTACCCCTGAACAGAATGCTTCAAATCTGGGGATTTCCAATGCCCATTTTGATGATCTCAACATGACACAGCTTCCCGATACAGACAACAGCAATGGCAAAAAAATCATGATGGGCAATCCTTTCCCCAAGAGTATCTATCTCTCTAATGTCTACTTCTCCCATGGCAGCAGCAACAGCGGATATCATCAAATGGGAGATACCGTCAACGATGCTTATATCAATCAAACTGTTTATACCTATGAACATGAAGGCACAAGCAAAAATGATTATGTGGCTATCACACCGGATACTCCCGGCTTCACCGACCGTATCGACCCGATGACAGGGTTCTGGATCAAGCTTGAATCCAATACATCAGCCGGCAGTAATTACTTGACTTTTCCTTTGGAGAAATAATATGGAACTCACAGACAAAAACTATGAAACGATCATCAAGAAAAATGAGACACCGGTCTTTATAGACTTCTACTCCCCTACCTGCGGGCCTTGCCAAATGCTGATGCAGCTTATTGACGAGAGGCTGGAAGCGTATGGGGAGGAAAACAACATACCCGTGGTCAAATGTGATGTCAGCCGCAACCCGAAGCTGGCCTCTGCCTTCAAGATACAGTCCGTGCCTTTTACCATCGCTGTCATGCCTGACGGAAAACTCAAATACCCGGAACTTGGATTGAAAAACGAAACGTATTATTTTGAACTGATAGACAAACTGGCAGGAAAAGGGTCTTTCTTTTCCCGCCTTTTCTCTTAGGGAAAGAGAACGAAGCGGGGTTTAGATCCCCTCGGCGATCATCGCATCGGCGACACGTTTGAAACCGGCGATATTCGCACCGTCGACATAGTTGCCTTTGACTCCATAATCTTCGGCTGTCTGGGCAACATTGGTACAGATATGTATCATGATATCCTTCAGTTTGGCATCAACCTTTTCAAAACTCCAGCGCATCATCTGTGCATTCTGGCTCATCTCCAGGGCACTGACCGCTACACCTCCGGCATTGGCTGCCTTGGCCGGAGCAAAACAGAGATCACTTTTGAGAATATACTGGGTCGCTTCCAGTGTAGAAGGCATATTCGCCCCCTCACTTATGCTGACGCATCCGTTCTTGACCAGTGCTTTGGCATCGACTTCGGTCAGTTCATTCTGTGTCGCACACGGGAAAGCCGCATAGCACGGGTAGCTCCACACCGCGTGCCCGCCTTTGGGGTACTCTGACACAGGGATATACACCGCTTCCGCATGCTGGTCCACATAGCTTTCAAGTGAAGTACGCTTCTCGAACTTCAGCTCTTTGAGCAGTGCCAGGTCCACCCCTCTTGGGTCATAGATGGTCCCTTTGGAATCAGAACAGGTCACAGGTACCGCACCAATCTGATACAGTTTCTCTATGGCATGCAGGGCGACATTGCCCGAACCGCTGATGGTACAAACTTTGCCTTTGAGGTCTTCCCTCCCTTCAAGCTCCAGCATCTTTTCCGTAAAGTAGATCACCCCGTATCCTGTTGCTTCCGGACGCATGAGCGAACCGCCGAAAAAGAAAGGTTTGCCTGTCAGTACCCCTTCATAGGTAGAGGTGATCTTCTTATACTCACCGAAGAGATATCCTATCTCACGGGCACCTACACCGATGTCGCCGGCAGGTACATCGATACGCGGCCCGATGTACTTATGCAGCTCTTTCATGAAGGCAGAACAGAAACTCATCACTTCAAAGTCTGTCTTCCCTTTGGGGTCGAAATCGCTCCCTCCTTTGCCTCCGCCGATAGGAAGGCCTGTCAGTGCATTCTTGAGGATCTGCTCAAATCCGAGGAACTTCAAAATCCCCTCATTGACAGAAGGATGGAAGCGCAATCCACCCTTATACGGCCCCAGTGCATTGTTGAACTGCACACGATAGCCGGTATTGACCTGCATCTCATTGTTCCTGTCAAGCCACTCCACTTTGAACTTGATGATCCTGTCAGGTGTTATCAGACGTCTTACGATCGCATTCTCTTTATAGACCGGGTCGGAAAGATAAAGCGGTGCGATAGAAAGCAGTACTTCTTCCATTGCCTGGAAAAAGACATCATCCTCTTTACAGTTGGGGTTTTTCAGGCTTTTGATATATTCTCTTGCCGCAGCCAGTTCTTTTGCATCTACTTGTGCCAGTTTATTGTTTGCCATTGTTGCTCCCTGCATTATTTTTTAAGTTTATCTGCGATCATATTCGCAGCCATCACAAGAGGATAGTTCGTCGGTGCCGCGGTCAGCATAGGCTGCGTCGCCACCTGCATGAACATCACCTGAAAGACCGTCATCTGCATCTCTATCATCAGACCGACGATATTGATCATTTCGCCTGTCTCGTTGCCGCCGATGATCTGTCCGCCGATGATCCGTCCGCTCTGTCTCATGGCCACCAGCTTGACGAACTGTCTCTGCGCATCGGGGATCGTCGCCGGATGACGGTTCATCCCGCTGAAAGCACCGACCACGATATCTCCGCCGCTTTTCAACGCTTCCTCTTCCGTGATCCCGGCAGAGGAGAAGGCGCTTTTGCCTATCATGGTTGAGAAGATCGCGATGGTACCGCTGAATCCTTTGAGATATTTCAGGCCAAAGAGTGCACTTCCCGCTACACGGCCTTCAGCCGCAGAAGTGGAAGCGAGCATCACTTTGGAAGGGACTTTCGTAATGAACCCTCTTCTTGCACTGCAGTCGCCTGCGGCAAAGATATCGGTATTTTGCGTCCGCATATACTCATCGACCCAGATGCCGCCATAGTGTCCCAGAGGAAGGCCGATCTTCTCTGCCAACGAAGTATGGGGTTTGTAGCCTGTCGCCAAAATGACCGCATGTGCCTGCACGACCCGGCCGCTTTTAAGCTGTACCGCACTGACAATACTGTCTCCACCATTGTCCAGTACTTCAACCACCCTGTCCTCACCGATGAACGTCACACCATGCTCCAGCAGGATCTTCTCTGCTTCCAGTGCCACTTCAGGATCGAACGGGCCTTTCAGGATGTGTTTGCTGCCGCCGATGACCGTAACGCGCTTCCCGGCTTCCCTGAATTCCATCGCCATCTCGATACCGATAAAGCCGGTCCCTACAATGACGACATCCTCCACTTTGTCCACATAGGCTTTTGCCCTGTCGACCAGCGCTTTGTTCTTGGGAATGGTAAAGACACCTTCATACGCCAGGGCATGCTCCAGAGAGGCATGCACGAACGGCATGGAACCGGTAGCAAAGACCAGCTTGTCGAAAGTAATTTCATATTTATTAGTATAAGCTACTTTCTTCTCTGTGTCTACATCCTCCACCTTTCCCAATATTGTCGATATACCCATCTCTGCCGCCATCCCGCAGGAGGCAACATCCTTTTCACTGCACCCGAGGGTTTCACCGAAAATGTAGGGGATCGCACAGGGAACGAGCTGTACTTCGAATTCACGGACCACCAGGATCTCTTTGTCCGGGTAGTTCATCTTGGCCGTCACGGCACAGACCCCGCCGGCAGGGCCGCCGCCGATGACCAACACATCACACTGTTTCTTTTCCGTCACTTCCATCACTCTTTATTCCTTCTATAATGTACTGCCGACCGAAAAGACCACCGAGGCAAAGATGCCAAAGAAGAGTGTTCCGCCAAGCAGGATGATCTGGGCAGCGAGAGGCGCGCGCTCCCTGTCCTGTGCTTTTTCCGTCTCTGCCTCGTCGAAGTAGAGATGTTTGACGATCCAGGCATAATAGCCTACCGAAAGTGCTGAATTGAGCAGCGCGACAAGCGCGATGTACCACAGCCCTGCATCCACGACCGCATAGAAGACCACCGCCTTGCCAAGGAAACCTGCCAGAAGCGGGATACCCGCCAGAGAAAAGAGCTGGATCGTAAAGAAGAAGGCCAGTACCCCGTTCCCTGCTGCCAGCCCCTTAAGCTCAGCAAGCGTTTCGATGCCGTATCGCCTGCGCAGGGTATCGAGCAGCAGAAAGACAGCGGTCTGCATGAAGATATAGGCGATGGCCATATAGAGCAACCCTGTTGAAGCGTAGCTGCTTTTCAAGGCTGCAAACGCCAGCAGCATATAGCCCGCATGCGCGATGGAGGAGTAGGCAAGGATACGCGAGACCTTTTTCTGGAAGAGTGCCAGCACATTGCCCAGTGTCATGGTCACGACAGCGAGTGTCACCAGCAAAGGAATGCTCAGGGCAAGGTGCACAGAGAGGAAAGGTGCAAAAAAGGCGAATGCCGCCACGGCAACGACCGTTTTGGCCACCCCTGTCAGAATGGCCGCATGGGAGTGGCGTACCAGTGCATAGGTATCTGCCGCCCAGCCGTGCATCGGGACGATGGTCAGTTTGTAGAACAGGGCCAGAAGCATGATGAAGGCACCCGCTGTCGAGAGCAAACTCCCCTGAGGGGAGAGCACTGCTTTCAGGCTGCCTCCGCCCATCAGGTAGAGTACCGCGCCAAGCAGCAAAATACCCGTCGCGATGGCACCGGCAATGAACATTTTGATCGCCCCTTCCGCCTGTGCCGCCGTTTTGATGTGGCTGACCAGCACGAAAGAGATGATGCTCACCGCCTCGAAAGAGAGGATGAAGGTCAGGAGCGTACGGCTTTGCAGCAGGGCAAGCGATGCCGTCCCCAGGAAAAGCGTCTGCGTAACGGTCTGATCTTCCTCCTCATGCACGATCAGGGCAAAGAGTACGACTTCCAGTATGAGCATGAAAAGACGGATGGCTTCGGAACTTGCAAAGCCCTGAAGCGGCATGCCCGCACCGATGAAGGTCAAACCGAACGCTCCCGCCACAGCCAGAAGACCAAAAGGTTTCAGCCAGCGTGTACGGTGAAACGCCAGGCTCAGAAGCGATGCGGCGAACAGAAGTGAAAAAGCGCTGATCATAGGACACCTCCCTGTGCGGCCAACTGTACAAAGGCAGGATCGATCACGTCAAACAGCAGTGACGGGAAAAGACCCAAAAGGACGATCAGCACGGCAAAAATGATCAGTGCCGCGAACTCGGCACGGTGCATGACAAAATGGCTCTTCTCGACAGTGGGGGACATTTCACCGTAAATGACCCGCCTGAATGTCCAGATGATATATCCTGCTCCGACCATCGAAGCCAGCGCGATCACGATCAGCCAGAAGCCGTAGGTTTTGATCGAGGCGATGAGTATCGTCAGTTCGCCTATGAAGCCCATCGTCCCCGGCAGTCCCAGTGCGGCCAGGCCGGCCAGCACGAAGATCGCCGACAGATAGGGGGCTTTCTGCATCAGACCGCCCATATCGCCCATCTGCCAGCTTCCTGTCCTCTGGTGAAGGAAACCGGCGATGAGGAAGAGCGGAGAGATGATCAATGCGTGGCCGAACATCTCAAAGAGCGCCGCGCTCAGCCCCGAGTAGCTCAGGGTAGCGATGGCGACCGTGACCAGCCCCATATGCGAGATGGAGCTGTAAGCGACCATCTTCTTGAGGTGCGTCTCGTAAAGTGCTATAAAACCGGCATAAAAGAGCGTGACCAGCCCCAGTCCCAGGATCACCCAGGCAAAGTGTGCCGACTGTTCGGGCATCATCAGTACCACCATACGGATCATCGCGTAGGCACCCATCTTCAGCAGTACCCCCGCAAGCAGTACGGAGATGGGTGCAGGTGCCTGCACGTGGGCATCGGGCAGCCAGGTGTGGAACGGGAAGATCGGCATCTTGACCGCGAAGCCGATGAAAAGAAGCCACCAGACAAGCGCGGGA
>Ga0256841_1002635_pt1 | contig 14091 bp, 16 predicted proteins | sample 356308metaG_FD_185971 | JGI IMG/M metagenome (GOLD analysis project Ga0256841, IMG submission 185971) | Hydrothermal vent microbial communities from Mid Atlantic Ridge, Atlantic Ocean - 356-308 | ecosystem: Environmental > Aquatic > Marine > Hydrothermal vents | place: Atlantic Ocean: Mid...
CCGGAAAGTACGACGAGGGCCTGCCCCCGGGGGCCCGGCTCACCGAGTACGAGCCCTTGAGGGAGAAGCTGCTCACCGAGGAGAACCGCCAGCGGGTCCGGCGCTTGAAGGCGATCGCCGACCGGCTGGGGGTGAGCCGGGCCCAGCTCGCCCTGGCCTGGGTGCTCCGGCGGCCCGAGGTGAGCTCGGCGATCACCGGGGCCACCCGCCCCGAGCAGCTTAAGGAGAACCTGCGGGCCCTCGAGGTCGCCCTCGACCAGGCCACCCTGGCCGAGATCGACGCGATCTTCCCGCCGGCCGAAGAGGAAGAGGCCTAACCCCCGGCGGGGTGGAAAAAGTAGTCCTCGGCCAGGGCCTTGGCCAGGGCCACCAGGGGGATCACCACCAGCGCCCCCACCAGCCCCCCCAGCTCGGCCCCGACCAGGAGGGCGAGCAGCACGGTCACCGGGTGGAGCTGGGTGGCCCGGGCCATGATCAAGGGGGCCAGCACGTGGCCCTCGAACTCGCCGGCGACCACGAAGACCAGCAGGGCGGTGACCACCGCCCCCCAGCCCAGGCTGAGGGCGGCGAGGGCGGTGAAGGTCATCCCCAGCGCCACCCCCAGGAAGGGGATGAGCTCGAAGACCGCCACCAGAAACCCGGTCACCGCCGGCATCGGCAGGCCCAAGAGGAAGAGCCCGACCCCCACCAAAAGGCCCATGCTGGCGGCCACCGTGAGCTGGCCCCGGAAGTAGCCGACCACCGCCCGCTCCAGCTTCTCGCCGAAGGCACGCAGGAACCCCCGGTAGGCCGGGGGGGTGCGGCGGTAGAGGTTTTGCAGCATGGCGTCGCCGTCCCAGAGGAAGTAGAGCAGGAGGAAGAACCCCACCACCAGGTCCACCGCCCCGCCCAGCAGGGCGGCGAGGGTGGGGATCAACCCCGACTGCACCCAGCGCCCGAGGGCGGCCAGGGCCCCCTGGGAGAGCTGCTGGACGAGGGCCGCGAGGTCCTCGGGGAGGCGTTCGAAGTAGGGCCGGGCCCAGCCCGGCACCCAGGCCCCGATCCGCTCCCAGAGGGCCTTCAGCTCGCGGGCCCCGCGGGCGACCTCCTCCGGCAGGCTGCCCACCAGCCCGGAGAGCTGGCCGACCACCGCCACCAGCCCGAGCCAGAACGCCACCAGGAAGGCAAGGAGGAGGAGGACCACCAGGGCGTAGGCCATCGCCTTGGGGGCCCCCCGGCGCTGGAAGAAGACCATCGCCGGCCGCACCAGCGCCGCCAGCAGCGCCGAGACCAGGGTCACCCACCACACCGACCAGGTGCGCCAGACCAGGTAGCCGACCAGGTAGGCGAGGCCCAGGGCAACCAGCACCCGCACGTAGGGGTTCTTCCAGACCTCCCGGAAGGCCTCGCGCATGCCCTTACCTTATCCTGGGGCCGATGCCGACGGTGTGGCGGGTGGCCGGACGGGCGGTCGAGGTCAAGAACCTCGACAAGGTCTTCTTCCCCGACTCCGGGATCACCAAGGGCGACCTGCTCGCCTACTACCGTGCGGTCGCCGGCTTCCTCCTACCCCACCTCCGGGGCCGCCCGCTCACCCTCTACCAGTGCCCCGACGGGCTTGAGGGCGGCTGCTTCTACCGCCGAAAGCTCCCCGCCCACGCCCCCGCCTGGTTCCCCCGGGTGTTCTTCAACCCCAAGAGCCGCACCGGCCGGGTGCCCTTGATCCTGGCCGAGGACGAGGCCCAGCTGGTCTGGCTCGCCAACCAGGCGGCGGTCGAGTTCCACGGCTGGAACGCCCGGCTGCCCGATCTGGGCCGGCCCGACCGGCTGGTCCTCGACCTCGACCCCGGCGAGGTGGGCTTCGAACGGGTGGTCGAGGCCGCCCTCCTCATCCGCCAGGAGCTCGAGGCCCGGGGGCTCCGGGCCTGGGCCAAGACCTCGGGGGGCCGGGGGCTTCACCTTTGGGTTCCCCTGGTCCCCGAGAAAACCCACGCCGAGGTGCGGGCCTGGGCCCGGGCCTTCGCCCAGGCGCTGGAGGCCCGCCACGGCTGGATCCGGGTCCCCAAGGGGCGCTCCCACGCCGGAGATGGGGTGCAGATCGACTACGCCCAAAACGGCTACGGCCGCAACACCGCCGCCCCCTACACCGTCCGGGCCCGTCCCGGGGCCCCGGTGAGCACCCCGCTCGCCTGGGAGGAGCTGGAGCGGGGCGGACTGAGCCCCGAGGCGTTCACCCTGCGGACCCTCCCCTCGAGGCTGGCCACGGTGGGGGACCCGATGGCGGAGCTCCTCTCCCACGCCTACCGCCTGCCGCCCCCTCGCCGCCCGGCGTAGGCCAGGGCGGCGAGGGCCAGCGCCGCGTAGACCGCCGCCAGGACCGCCAGCTCGGCGGGGTTCCGCCCGGCCAGGTAGCCGAGGAGCGCGAGCAGCACCAGCGCCACCAGGGCCAGGGCGACGAGGGAAAGGGCGGGCGAAAGGCCCGCCCGGTCCCGCAGGCGCCAGCCGGCCAGGGCCACCAGGAGGACCACCAAAAGGAAGGTGAGGCTTGAGAACTCGGCGATCAGGGCCAGGGTCCCGAGGACCGCGAACGCCCCCGCCGCCGCCGCCAGCCCCACCACCCCGAACCAGGGCACGCCCTTGGCGTCGCGGCGGGCGAAGACGCCGGGCAGCGAGCCCTCCTCCCCCATCTCGGCGGTCATCCGGCTGGCCCCGAAGAGGGTCGAGTTGATCGCCGAGCTGGTGGCGAGCAGCGCCGACAGGGCGATGAGGTAGCGCCCCGCCGGCCCCAAGACCGGTTCGGCCACCCGGGCCAGGGCGTAGTCGCTGGCGGCCCGGATCTCGGCCACCGAGAGGGCCCCCACCGCCACCACCGCCAGCAGCACGTAGACCGTGCCGGTGACCAGGATCGAGCCGTAGACCCCGAAGGGGAGGTCGCGCTTGGGGTCGCGGGTCTCCTCGACCGCGTTGGCCACCAGCTCGAACCCCTCGAAGGCCACGAAGATCACCGCCGCCCCCAAAAAGACCGCCGGCACCCCCCGGTCGAAGAGGGGCCAAAACCGCCCGTAGTCGGCCCGGAAAAGCCCAATGACCCCGAAGAGGCCGAGGATCAGGAGCTTGGTGTAGACCATGAGGTCCTCGGTGGTGCCGCTGGCGCGGACGCCCTCGAGGTTAATGAGGGCAAAGAACCCGAGCACCCCGAGGGCCAAAAAGACCCGGAGCGAAGGGTTTTGGGGCTCGCCCAGGAGGTCGGCCCCGTAGGCCGCGAAGGTGTAGGCGTAGAGCGCCAGCGTCCCCACGTACATCGCGAGCAGCACCCAGCCCGCCAGGGCCGAGAGCTCCGGGCGCCGCGGCCAGGCGGCCCGAACGAAGGTGAAGACCCCGCCGTCGTCGCGGAAGAAAAGGGCGAGGCGGACGAAAAAGTACCCCGCCGCCAGGGCCACCAGGGTGCCCAGGAGGAACGCCAGGGGGGCGGCGCGACCGGCGAGGGCGACGGTGAGCCCCAGCACCGAGAAGATGCCGCCGCCGATCATCCCCCCGACCCCGATCGCCAAAAGCTCCTTGCGGCCGAGCCGTTCGCCGGGGGCCAGCTTGCGGGTGGGACGGCGCATGCCCTAGCTTAGCGCCCGCACGGCGGCCGCCAGCGCCAATAACCCGCCCAGAACCCCGAAGAGGTTGACCCAGACGGGGTTCGGGGTTTTCACCACCCGCCGGTCGTTGGAAAGCCAGAGCAACACCGCCAGCATCAGGGGGAGCAGGGCGCCGTCGAGGACCTGGCTAAGAAAGAGCGCCTGGGCGGGGTGGAACCCGGGCAAAAGGGCGATCGCCCCGTTCCCAAAAAGCCCCAGGACGAAGACTAGGTAGAACCCCCGGGCGGCGGCCGGCCGCACCCCAAGCCCCTCGGGCAAGCCAAAGAGCTCGGCCACCGCGTAGGCGGTGGCGCCGGCCAGGGTGGGCAGGGCCAAGAGCCCCGAGGCCAGGAGGCCGATGGCGAAGAGCCGCGGCCCCCAGTCCCCCAGGGGGGCGAGGGCCCGGGCGGCCTCGACCACCGTCTGGGGGGGCCGGCCGTGGAAGGCGACGGCCGAGGCCACCACGATGGCGGCCGCGATCAGGTTGGAGTAGGCCATCCCCCAAAAGGCCCCGAGGTCGGCCCGTTGGGGGCGGATGGTGACCGAACGGCGGAGCTCCTCAACCTCCTCGCCGGCCTGCCAAAAGAGCAGGTAGGGCGAGATGGTGGTCCCCAGCAGACCGAGGGCCGCCGCGGTCCACGCCCCCGACCCCAGCCGGGGCCAAAGGCCGGCCAGGAGGGCGGCGGGGTCGGGATGGGCGAGCACCGCCGCCGCCAGGTAGGCGAGGAGGGCCGAGGTGAGGACCAGCAACGCCCGCTTCAGGGGGCCGTACCCGGCCAGGACCAGGGCCGCCAGGAGGAGCAGCAGGGGCAGGACGAAGAGCGTCCAGGGCCGGCCGGTGAGCCAGCCCAAGACCGCCGCCACCGCAGCGGAGTCGGCGGCGATGGTGAAGCCGTTGGCGAGCGCCAGCAACCCGACCACCAAAAGGGCGACCCCGCCCCCCGCCCGGCGTTTCAAAACGTCGGCCAGGCCGTCCTGGGCGGCCAGCGCCACCCGTCCGGCCATGGCGGTGGCGGCGGCCAGGATCGGGGTCGAGAGCACCAAAAGCCAGAGCTGGCCGAACCCGGTGGTCGCCCCCACCACCGTGTAGGTCATCACCCCGGCGGGGTCGTCGCCGGCCCCGCCGGTGATCAGCGAAGGGAGGAGCTCCCCCTCGAGCTCGCGGCTCAAAGCGCCGCCTCCACCGCCCGGGCCAGGGCGAAGAGCTGGCGGTCGCTCCCCGGCGGGGCGGCCAGCATCAACCCCTGACCGGGGGCGAGGGGCAGGGAGATCGCCGGCCCCTTTAGGAAGTTAAACGGCATGGTGTGGGCGAGCACCCGGGCGTTGGTCCGGAAGTAGGCCTCGTCCTCGGCCAGGTCGGCGAACCGGGGCGGCGGCACCGGCACGGTGGGGAGCGCCACCGCGTCGACGCCCAAGAGCCGCCGCCAGAACACCACCGGCAGGCGCTCGTGGGCCTGCCGGACGAGGGCGAAGTCGTCCTCGGTGAAGCGGCCGGCGGCGAGGATCCGGGCCGCCACCCGGGGGTCCATCCGGTCGCCCTCGCGCTCGACCAGGTCGCGGTAGAGGCGGAAGGCCTCGTGGGCCGCCAGGGCCCCGTGGGCGCGGTAGAGGCGGCGGATCTCGTCGAGCTCGGGGAGCTCGGCCTCCTCGACCCGGTGGCCGGCCCGGACCAGGCGGCCGACCGCCCCCTGGAAGGCCTCGGCCACCTCGGGGGCGAGCCTAAGGCCCCGGGGCACCGCCAGCCGGAGGGGACGCTCGATCGCGGGGAGGGGGGCGTCCCGCCAGCCCGCCAGCGCCAGGAACACCCGCCAGGCGTCCTCCAGGCTGGCGGCGATCGGCCCCACCGTGTCCAGGGTCGGCGAGAGCGGCACCACCCCCCGGGTGGGCACCAGGCCGTTGGTGGGCTTGAAGCCAAAAAGCCCCTGGAAGGCGGCGGGAATCCGCACCGACCCGCCGGTGTCGGTGCCCACCGCCGCCGGCACCGTCCCCATCGCCGCCGCCGCTGCCGACCCCGAGGAGGAGCCCCCCGGCACCCTCCCCGGCCACCGGGGGTTCTCCAGCCGGGGGTGGTGGGGGTTCAGACCCAGCCCGGAGTAGGCCAACTCGGTCATGTGGGTCCGGCCCAGGATCGCCGCGCCGGCCTCGAGGAGCCGCTCGAGGGCGGCGGCGTGCCGGCGGGCGGGCTCGCCCTCGGCGAGCACCGGCGACCCCGCCGGGGTGGGGCGGCCGGCCACCGCCAGGTTGTCCTTGATCGCCAGCGGCACCCCGAAGAGCGGGCCCCGGCGAAGGGGGCGCCAGAGCTCCGGGGTGCGGTTGAGGAAGACCGGGGCCCGGGCGGCCTCACCGGCGGAAGCGATCACCCGTTCGGGATCGAGCGCCCCCCGGCGGTAGGCGGCGAGCAGGCTAGCGATCGCCACCCAGGGCCTCCCGCACCCGCTCCAAGAGGGCCCGATCGCTCCGGTAGCGGAGGCGCCGGGCGGCCTCCTCCAACCCCACCCACTCAACGCCGGCCACCTCCCAGTCGGGCTCCTTGACCCGCTTGAGGGGCCGCATCAGGAACCAGTCGACCCGCTTCTTCACCCGCCGCCCCTCCCGCACGAACCAGTACTCGGTGGCCCCCAGCGGGCCGAGCACCTCGGCCTCGTACCCGGTCTCCTCGAAGACCTCCCGGAGGGCGGCCTCGCGAGGACTCTCGCCGGGCTCCACCAGCCCCTTGGGAAAGGTCCAGACCTCCTCCCCCCGGAGGTTTTGGGTGCGGATCAAGAGAACCCGGCCGTCCTTGACCAGGACGCCGCCCGCCGAGTGCTCGTGGACTACCGGCATAGAAGCTCCCGGAAGGTCAGGGCGTTGGCCGGCGCGTGGCCGGCGTCGGTGTTGTTGAAGTAGGCGTAGGCCTCCCGGCCGCGGGCGAAGTCGGCCCAGGGGGCGAGCTCCTCCCTGGAATAGTCGTAGCGGTACCAGGCGCTCCGGCCGTGGAAGCGGAGGTAGACGAAGGCGGTGGCCACCCGCTCCTCGGGGAGACCGGGGGCGCTCACCGCCACGAAGGCGACCCCCGCCGCCCGCAGCGCGGCGTAGACCTCCTCCCGCCACCAGGAGGGGTGGCGAAACTCGATGGCGTTCTTGAAGTCGGGATCGAGCACCGCGAGCACCCGCTCCAGGTGCTCGGGGCGGTAGGCGAACCGGGGCGGGAGCTGGAAGAGCACCGGCCCCAGCTTCTCCCCCAACCCCGACACCGCCTCGTAGAAGTCGCGCACCCGGGCGGGGTCGGCGAACTTCCTCAGGTGGGTGATCTCGCGGTGGACCTTGACCGCGTAGAGGAACCCCGCCCCCGCCTCGCGGTACCAGCGCCGCACCGCCCCCGGGGTGGGGAAGCGGTAGAAGCTCGCGTTCAGCTCCACGGTGTCGAAGACCCGCTGGTAGTGCTCGAAATAGCGGGAAAGCGGCAGGTCCTCGGGGTAGAAGACCCCCTTCCAGCCCCGGTAGAAGTAGCCCGAGGTGCCGACCCGGCAGGGCTTCATACCCCTAGCCTACAATCGGGGCATGGACGCCAAGGGCTGGGTGCTCCGGGCCATCGAGCGGCTGGGCTGGGCCGGCGAGCGGGAGATCGTGCGCTGGCTCGACGAGGAGGGCGAGGAGCTCTCCAAAAAGGAGCTGAGGGAGGCCCTCGAGGCCCTCCTCGCCGAGGGCCGCGTCGAGGTCCGGGGCGGGCTCTACCGCGCCAAGCCCAAGGAGGGCGGCCGCCGGGCCTTCGACCGCCTCTTCGGCGAGTAGCCCCGGACCGCCCCCTGCGCCGTGCTTTAGCAGGCACGGCGCAGGATTCCTTTTATCACTCTTGACAAATAAACCTTAATGAGCCATTATCCCTCATGTAAAGTGAGGTGGTAAGTATGAGGAATATTGCGGGTAGCTTGGTCGTTTCCCTCGTGGTGGCCCTGCTGGTCGGGCTCGGCGCCGGGGCGTTCCTCCAGGCGTCGCGCACCCGCGGGGCCCTGACCGCCGTCCCCCCCTCGCCGGTGGTGGTGGGGGCCCAGTACGAAAAGAAGAAGCAGGCGGTGGTCCTCGAGCTCTACAACCCCGGCTTCGTCCCCCTCCACCTGGTGGACCAGACGGTGGTCTTTACCCCCGGGCCCAAGAGCAAGGAGAAGGGCTACGCGCTGGCGGCGGTCCCGCTCAACCTCACCCTGCCCCCCCGGTCCTCGGTGAGGGTCACGCTGTCGCTAAAGCCCGGGAGCCAGGAGCTCCAACCCGGCGACGTGGTGGCCGGCACGGTGAGCTACAGCCATCCCTTCTCCCCCGACCTCTACGCCGTCACCCACCCCTTCAAGCTCGGGGAGGGTAAGCCATGAGGAAGGTCCTGGCCTGGCTCTGGTTCCTGCTCTTCGCCTTCGCCCTGGTGCTGGGGGCGGTGGCCTTCGCCCAGGCCACCCCCGAGGAGCTCGCCTTCGCCTTAGGGCTGTTCGGCTTCCTGATGCTGGCCAACCCCCTGCTCTTCGGCTACGCCGGGTTGCTCGGCTTCCTCGCCGAGCTCCGCCAGGGCAGCGCCCGGGCCGAGACGGTGGCCGCCGCCCTCCACTACCCCATCGAACTCCTTAGGGAGCTCGCGGCCCTGCCCCTCGCCGCCCTCTGGCTCAAGGAACTGGCCCCCTACCGCTACGCCTACTACGGGCTCTTCCTCCTGCTTCTGATGGTGGCGGTCGCCCCTCAGCTTTCCGGCGGGGTGCTGGGGCTTTCCGGCGTGCTGGCCGGAGCGCTTTGGGGCGCGGCGCTGCCCACCGCGATGGTCTTCGGGCTGGAGCTCGCCGCCAGCTGGCAGCTGGCCGCCCTCCTGCGCGAAGGAAGCACGACGTGATCCCGATCGGCGACAGCCTTCCGCGGCCTCCGGCCCCGGCCACCCAGCTGCTCCTCCTGGCCAACGTCCTCGCCTTCCTGTGGCAGGCGGTCGGGGGCCCCGGCCACCTGGCCTGGTCGGTCCAGGCCCTGGGGTTCGTGCCCCTCGCCTTCCACCAGGCCCCCCTGGCGGAGTTCCCCCGGGTGTTCACCGCCATGTTCCTGCACGGCGGGGTCGCCCACCTGCTGGGGAACATGTGGTTCCTCTGGATCTTCGGCCCGCCGGTGGAAGGCCGGCTGGGGAGCGGCCGTTACCTCCTGCTCTACCTGGCCGCCGGGGTGGGGGCCGCCCTAACCCAGGCGGCGGTCACCCCCCTCTCGCCGATCCCGATGGTCGGTGCCTCGGGGGCCATCTCGGGGGTGCTCGGGGCCTACTTCGTCTTCTTCCCAGGAGCCCAGGTCCTGACCTTCTTCTGGTTCGTCCTCCCCTTCTTCTTCTGGCTGCCGGCCGCGGTCTACCTGGGCTATTGGCTGCTGATCCAGTTCGTCTACGGCCTCGCCGGCCTTCCCGGGGTGGCGTGGTGGGCCCACGCCGGGGGATTCGCGGTGGGGGCCGCGCTGGCGCCGCTCTTGGCCGAACGACGGCGGTACCGGGCGACGCCCTTCTGGCACACGTTCGTTAAGCTAGGGGAAGGGAGGTAGGCGGGCATGGACCCGATATCGTTGCTCTTTTGGCTCTTCATCATCTTCTCGATGCTCACGCCGTACATGCAGCAGCAGGCGCTGCTGGCGGCGCGGGCCCGCAAGATGGCCGAGCTCGAGAAAAAGCGCGGCTCACGGGTGATCACCCTGATCCACCGTCAGGAGGCGATCAGCTTCCTCGGCATCCCCTTCTCGCGGTTCATCACCATCGACGACTCCGAGCACGTGCTGCGGGCGATCCGGATGACCGACGACCAGGTCCCCATCGACCTGATCATCCACACCCCCGGGGGCCTGGTGCTGGCCGCCGAGCAGATCGCCCGGGCGCTCAAGCAGCACCCCGCCAAGGTCACCGTCTTCGTCCCCCACTACGCCATGTCGGGCGGCACCCTGATCGCGTTGGGGGCCGACGAGATCGTGATGGACGAGCACGCCGTCCTCGGGCCGGTGGACCCCCAGCTGGGGCAGTACCCGGCGGCCTCGATCGTCAAGGTCCTGGAGCAAAAGGAGCCCAAGGACGTCGACGACCAGACCCTGATCTACGCCGACGTCTCCAAGAAGGCCCTGAAGCAGGTCAAGGGGTTCGTGGTCGAGCTCCTCGAGGGCAAGCTCCCCCCCGAGGAGGCCGAGCGGGTCGCCGACACCCTCTCCCAGGGCACCTGGACCCACGACTACCCGATCTTCGCCGACTTCGCGCGTGAGCTCGGCCTCCCGGTCAAGACCGAGATGCCGAAGGAGGTCTACGAGCTCATGGAGCTCTACCCCCAGCCCCAGATGGGCCGACCCAGCGTGCAGTACGTCCCCACCCCCCACCAGCGGGAGGTGGGGCCGCCCCGGCGGGGGTCCTCCCCCCGCTAGCGAAGGGTTCCCGGGCCCGGGCGCCGGCCGGCGCCCGGGCCTACCCGTGGGCGGCCACCAGCCAGGCGAGGTAACCGGCGAGGAGCGCCACCCCCTCCCGCCGCCCGAGCCGCATCCCGGTCCAGAGGAAGCGCCAGGCCACCAGGGTGAGGGCGACCAGGCCCCAAAGCTCGGGCCCCGGCGGCCCCGCCAGGGAAAGGGGGCGCACCAGGGCCACCGCCCCCAGGACGCCGAGCAGGTTGAAAACGTTCGAGCCCACCAGGTTGCCGAGGAGCACGTCCCCCTCGCCCCTCCGGGCGGCGACCAGGGCGGCGGCCAGTTCCGGGAGGCCGGTGCCCACCGCCACCACGCTGAGCCCCAGGAAGCGCTCGCCGACCCCCAGCGCCCGGGCGCCGGCCACCGCTCCCGCGACCAGGGCGTGGGCCCCCAGGGTGAGGAGGAGCACCCCGAACGCCACCAGCAAAAGACGCCCCCCGACGCGGCCGCCGGCGGAGGGGTACTCCCCGGCGAACTCGGCCTCGACCTCGGGCGGCTCCCGGTCCCGGAGCAGGACGAAGAGGTAAAGGAAAAGGAGCAAGAGCAAAAAGCCCCCCTCGATCCGGGACACCCGGCCGTCGGCGGCCACCGCGATCAAAAGCCCCGTTCCCGCCGCCATGAAGGGAAGCTCCCGCCGAAGAAAACGGGCCCGGGCCGGCACCGGGCGAAGGAGGGCGGCCAGGGCCAGGACGAGCCCCAGGTTGGCGGCGTTGGAGCCCACCACGTTGCCGTAGGCCACCTCGGGGGCCCCCCCGATCGCCGCCGCCAGGCTGGCCGCGAGCTCGGGGGCCGAGGTGCCGAAGGCGACCACGGTGAGCCCCACGACCAGCGGGCTGGTCCCCAGCCCCCGGGCCAGGCGGACGGCGTTTTGGACGAGGAGCTCGCCCCCCAGGTAGAGGAGGGCGACCCCGGCCAGGATCAGGGCCGCCGCCACCGGGGCGCCTCCAGCGAAAGCCCCACCGCCCGGGCGAGGGCCGCCACCTCCTCCTCGGACAGCCGCCGCCAGCGCCCGGGGGCGAGGCCGGCAAGCCGCACCGGTCCGAACCTCACCCGCACCAGCCGCCGGACGGGGTGGCCGATCGCCCGCATCATCCGGCGGACCTCGCGCTTTTTGCCCTCGGTCAGGGTGAGGACCGCGCCCCCCGGCGCGGGACGGGCCTTCTTGGCGAAGAGGCGCTCCCCCTGGTCCTCGAGGCCCCGCTCGAGCCGCCGCAAGGCCGCCGCCGGGGGGGTTCCCCTTCGGCTGTAGACCCGGTAGACCTTGGCCACCCGGTAGCGGGGGTGGGCCAGCCGGTGGGCGAGCTCCCCCCAGTTGGTGAAGAGGAGGAGCCCCTCGGAGTCGCGGTCGAGCCGCCCCACCGGCACCAGGCCGGGGAGCTCGGGGAGGAGCTGGTAGACGGTGCGTGTGGCGTGGGGGTCGAAGCGGGTGGTGGTGTAGCCGGGGGGTTTATGGAGGGCGAGCACCACCGGGGCGGCCGGCGGGGGCACCGGCCGGCCGTCGAGGGTGACCTCGGCCCCCTCGGGGACGCGCTCGCCGAGCCGCGCCACCCGGCCGTTCACCCGCACCCGCCCGGCCCGGATCAGGGCCTCGGCCTTCCGGCGCGAGGCCACCCCGGCCCGGGCCAAATACTTCTGCAGCCGCTCGCCCACCCTCCCAGGGTACCCGGAGTAGAATCCCCTTGGCATGCCGCTTTTCGCCGTCGACAAGCCCCTCGGGATGACCTCCCACGACGTCGTCGACCAGGCCCGGAGGATCCTGGGGATCCGCCGGGTCGGCCACACCGGGACCCTCGACCCCCTGGCCACCGGCCTCCTGATCGTCGCCAGCCACCCCCACACCAAGCTGATCCCGTTTCTCTCCGGCGACGAGAAGGAGTACCTGGCCTGGATCAGCTTCGGGGCCACCACCCCGACCCTCGACGCCGAGGGGCCGGTGACCGAGGAGGCCCCGGCCGAGGTCGACGAGGAGGGAATCCGCAGGGCGCTGGCCGGCTTCCGCCACCTGGCCTGCCAGGTGCCCCCCGCCTACTCGGCGGTGAAGGTGCGGGGGGTGCGGGCCTACGAGGCCGCCCGCCGGGGCGAGGCGGTGCCGCTGGGGCCCCGCCCGGTGCGCTACCGGGAGGTGGAGCTGTTGGCCCTCGAGGACGCCCCCCGCCCCCACCGCATCGCCCCCGGCCCCGAGGGCTGGCGGATCGCCGAGCGGGGGCGACCGGTCCGGCTGCCGCCGGCGCTCGGCCGCTACCCCACCGCGATCGTGCGGCTGGTGGTGGGGCCGGGGACCTACGTCCGGGCCTTCGCCCGGGACCTCGGCGAGAAGCTGGGCACCAAGGCGTTCCTGGCCGGGCTGGTGCGCACCCGGGTGGGGCGGGTGGACCTCACCCGGGCGGTGCCGCCCGGGCGTCTCCTCGAGGGCCGCATCCCCGAGACCGAGGTCCTCCCCTTCCCCACCGTCGAGCTCGCCCACACCGAGGTGCGACGGGTGCTCCAGGGGATCCCCCTGCCGATCCCGGCCGAGGGCTACGTGGGGCTGGTCGACCGGCGGGGGCGGCTGGTGGCGGTCGCCGAGGGCGACGGCTTCAAGCTCAAGATCCGTCGGGTCTTTCCCCCCGAGGCGGGGGCGAGCCCCACTTGATCAGGGGCGGGGCCAGGGCCACCGCGGTGCGGGTGCTGCCGAAGGCCCCCAGGGCCTCGATCAGCTCCCGGAGGTGGTCGATCGATCGGGCCACCACCCGGACGACGAAGCTGGCCTCGCCGGTGACGAAGTAGCACTCCCGCACCTCGGGGGTGGCCTCGGCGAAGGCCCAGACCTTGGCGTAGCGGGAGGGGGGAACGGCGACCTGCACCAGGGCGGTGACCGGGTAGCCGAGGGCCTCGAGGTCCACCCGGGCGCCGTAGCCCCGGATCACCCCGGCGGCCTCCAACCGCCGCACCCGCTCGGCGACGCTGGGCGGGGAGAGCCCCACCCGCCGGGCCAGGGCGGCGAACGAGAGCCGGGCGTCGGCCTCGAGCGCGGCGAGGATCGCCCGGTCCACGGCGTCGAGCTCGGCCTTCCTCACGCCCTCATTTTCCCCGTTTTTACTTAACGAACGCAAAGCGAAACCCCGGGTTCGCCTTGGATCCTCCCTTCTCCCGCCGGCACCCGCCCCGATACCCTGAAATCCGAAGGAGGTCCGAATGCGGATTGGCGTACCCAAGGAGATCAAGCCCATGGAGTTCCGGGTGGCGATGACCCCGGGCGGGGTCGAGAGCCTGGTCCGGCGCGGCCACGAGGTCCTGGTCGAGCGGGGGGCCGGGGTCGGCTCGGGGATGCCCGACGCCGAGTACGCCGCCGCCGGGGCCCGGATGGTCTCGGCCGAGGAGGCCTGGGGCGCCGAGCTGGTGGTCAAGGTCAAGGAGCCCCTCCCCAGCGAGTACCCCTACCTCCGCCCCGGCCTCGTCCTCTTCACCTACCTCCACCTGGCGGCGAGCCGGGAGCTCACCGAGGCCATGCTGGCTAGCGGCGTCACCGGCATCGCCTACGAGACCGTCCAGCTCGAAGACGGCTCGCTTCCCCTCCTGGTGCCGATGAGCGAGGTCGCCGGCCGCATGGCCACCCAGGTCGGCGCCTACTACCTGGAAAAGCCCCTGGGGGGGCGGGGCATCCTGCTCGGCGGGGTTCCCGGGGTGGCCCCCGCCTCGGTGGTGATCCTGGGGGGCGGCACGGTGGGCTCCAACGCCGCCAAGATCGCCCTCGGCATGGGGGCCCAGGTCTACGTCCTCGACGTCAACCACCAGCGGCTGCAGTACCTGGACGACGTCTTCGGCGGCCGGCTCGTCACCCTGACCTCGACCGAGGCCAACCTCAAGAAGGCAGTACAGTTCGCCGACCTCCTGATCGGCGCGGTGCTGATCCCCGGGGCCAAGGCCCCGAAGCTGGTGACCCGCGAGATGGTGGCGACGATGAAGGAGGGCGCGGTGATCGTGGACGTGGCGGTGGACCAGGGCGGCTGCGTCGAGACCATCCGCCCCACCACCCACGACGCTCCCACCTACCTGGTGGACGGGGTAGTGCACTACGGGGTCG
>Ga0256841_1002636_pt1 | contig 14090 bp, 12 predicted proteins | sample 356308metaG_FD_185971 | JGI IMG/M metagenome (GOLD analysis project Ga0256841, IMG submission 185971) | Hydrothermal vent microbial communities from Mid Atlantic Ridge, Atlantic Ocean - 356-308 | ecosystem: Environmental > Aquatic > Marine > Hydrothermal vents | place: Atlantic Ocean: Mid...
AGGGCCTAACGGGGGCTGACCCCCCGCAGGCGCTCCGAGCGGCGGCGCAACAGCTCAACCGTTGTCAGCAGCCCGATCGAAATCACCACAAGGATCGTCGCGACAGCCAGAATTGCCGGGCTGATCTGCTCGCGAATACCGTTCCACATCTGGCGTGGAATGGTCTGTTCATCCAGCTTGCCGACGAACAGAACAACCACAACCTCGTCAAAACTGGTGACAAAGGCAAACAGCGCCCCTGAAATCACCCCCGGCAGAATCAGCGGCATGGTAATCCGGAAAAATGTCGTTCGCGGATTGGCCCCCAGATTGGCAGAGGCCCGGTTCAGCGATTGATCAAACCCGACCAGGGTCGCCGTCACGGTAATGATCACGAACGGGATCCCCAGTGTGGCATGGGCCAGGATCACGCCAAGATAGGGAATTTTCCAGCCGAAGATGCTCCAGTGAGTGATCCCGATGTAAGAGTAGAAGAAAAACAGCCCGGTGGCCGTGATGATGATTGGTACGATCATCGGCGAAATCAGAATCGCCATGATGGCCCGGCGAAACGGCATTTCCGGCCGTGACAGGCCAAGGGCGGCCAGCGTGCCAAAACCGGTCGCCAGGACGGTCGCGAAAAAGCCGATGATGAATGAGTTTTTCGCGGCATTCACCCAGGCTGCATTCTTCCAGACATCGGCCCACCAGCTTGCATCACGTGGCGCCTCTGGCGCAAGCATGCCAAAGGTCAGCAGCTTGTCATACCAGCGCAGGCTGTAGCCCTCGGGATCGAAGGCCAGCATCTTCGGGGTGAAGGTGAAATAGGGCTCGGCATTGAAGGACAGCGGAATCACGATCAGGATGGGTGCGATCAGAAAAAGAAAGATCAGCACGCAAATCGTCAAATAGGTGTAATGCCATGCACGTTCCAGCGGCGAAGCATATTTTGGTAGTGCCATCGTCGGTTACCCCAGTTTCAGATTGTCGATGCCCACGAGCTTGTCATACAGCCAGTAGAGAACAAGGATACCGCCCAGCAGCAGCGCTGCCAGTGCCGCGGCCATGGACCAGTTCAGCGATCCGGTCATGTGAAAAGCAATGAGGTTCGAGATCAACTGCCCGTCAGCACCACCAACCAGTGCCGGTGTGATGTAATAGCCGACCGCCAGAATGAAGACCAGCAACGCACCGGCGGCAATGCCAGGCACCGTCTGCGGGAAATAGATGCGCCGAAAGGCTGTCCAGCTTGTGGCGCCCAGATTGCGCGCGGCGCGCACATAAGACGGGTTGATCGTACGCATCACCGAATAGAGCGGCAACACCATGAACGGCAGCAGAATATGCGTCATCGCCACCACAGTACCGATTTTGTTGTACATCATCTGGATGCGATGATCGTCACTGACGATGCCCAGCGCAACCATGGCATCATTCAAAACCCCCTGGCTTTGTAGCAGAACCATCCAGCTGGTGGTACGCACCAACAGCGATGTCCAGAATGGCAGCAACACCAGTATCATCAGCAGGTTTGACTTGCGCAGCGGCAGCGTCGCCAGCAGATGCGCAATCGGATAGGCCAGAATAAAGGTCATGAACGTGATCAGCAGCGACAGGACAAGGGTCCGGCCGAACAGCTTCAGATAAATACGTCGGTTTTCGTTCACCCGCACGATTTTTCCGTCGGCATCGCGCGTGCGGTCAACCGCCGCCAGATAGAAATTGAACGTATAGGGGCTGGCGGCGCTGCGCATCACCTGCCAAAGCTTCGGATCGCTCCATTTCGGGTCAATTTTCAGCAGCGCTTCCTTGTACGGCGGCTCCAGCTTGGCGGCTTTGCGCGCGCCTTTGGTAAACAGGCTACGCGATCCAGGCAACTCATAGTTGATCCGTGTCCCGACAAGCCCGGCCTTGCGGTTTTTCTTCAGCAGTTTCAAATCTTCAACCAGGGCGGTGAACGCCGTCTCGTCCGGCTCTGTTCCGCTCGGGTTCTGGGCGAACCACGCCACCATATTTGGCATGTTGTCATGGAAATTCGGGCTGTCGACAGACCGGTACAACATCTGAAAGATTGGTACAACGAATGTGAGGATGATGAAGGCCAGCAGCGGCAGCACCAGAAGAAAGGCCTTGCGCCGTGCATGTGACTGCGCCCGGGCCAGCGCCCTTTTCAGCGGTGTGCCATCCGAGATGGTCAGGGCGCCGTCTTCAACACCACCCGCTGTCGTGACAATGGCCACATGTGGATCTGCGGGAACATTTTCGCTCATCTGGATTCGTCCGCCTGTCTGGGCTGTGACGGCGCCGCGTCTTGCGGCGCCGTCTGGTTTTTATCGCGGGTTTATCAGCTGGCCAGCCAAGCGTTGAAACGCTCGTTCAGCTCGGCATCATGGTCAACCCAGAACTCGAAGTTGTTGACCAGCGCATTCGACATGTTTGCCGGTGCTGTCGGCATATGCGGCGCCATGTCGGTTTTGCCGTCAATGTATTTGCCAACCAGGGCGCTGGACGATTTACGGGCCGGACCATAGGAAATCCAACTGGCCTGATCGGCCAGGCGCTGCGTATCCGTCGCAAAGGAAATGAACTTCATCGCATTGTCCTTGTTCGGGGCCCCCTTCGGGATCACAAACAGGTCAAAGTCCAGAATCTGCCCGTCCCAGAGAACAACCAGCGGCTGGCCTTCGGAAATGGCTGCGTTGAAGATACGGCCGTTATAAGCGGTCGACATCACCACCTCGCCGTCAGCCAAAAGCTGCGGAGGCTGTGCACCGGCTTCCCACCAGACGATATCATCCTTGATGGTATCGAGTTTTGCAAAGGCACGATCCACACCCTCTGGCGTGTTCAGGACAGAATAGACTTCGCTTGCCGGCACCCCGTCAGCTTCAAGCGCCATTTCCAATGTTGCCTTGGCGGATTTGCGCAGGCCCCGTTTGCCGGGGAATTTCTTCGTGTCAAAGAAATCGGCGATCGACGTCGGGGTTCCTTTCACATTGTCCGAGTTATAGGCCACAACGGTTGACCAGACGATATTGGCAACCGCACAGTCCTGAATGGCCCCGTCGATGAAATCCTTGATGGCCGGTGTGCCGTCCGGTGCCGGCGGAAGCATCGAGGCATCGATCGGCTCCAGCAGGCCTTCATCGCACAGGCGGACCGCATCCGAAAACTCGACATCGGCGACATCGATTGTCACGTTGCCGGCTTCCACTTGCGCCTTGATCGGGGTTGCCGGGTTGTCGGCATCCACCGAGATAACCTTGATGCCGGTCGCGGCAGTAAAGGGCTTGTGGTAGGCTTCAACCTGAGATTTCGTATAGGCCCCCCCCCAGGACATGACGGTCACCACCTCTTCGGCATTCGCCGCATAGGCAAAACCCGCCAGGGCTGTCGTCAGGATCAGTATCTTCTTCATTTTAGTCTCCCTTGATAAATGGTCTGCTCGTTCAGTTGCGCGGCCGGGTTTGCTTTTTCCGGCCTTCTTTGGTTTCTTTATACATTATAACGGATCGAGCGCACGTGCATCTTGTGCATCCCAGCTCACCTTTGCGGTTTCCCCCACGACCAGATGCTTGTGACCGGCCGAGTTGGGAACCTTGACAATGAACTCGTCATTTCCATGCACCTGCAGCCGGCAGCGCACGTGATCACCCAGATAGATGAGCTCCAGCACTTGTGCTTCGGTTGTATTGGGGGTGGTCTTTCCTTCAATCCAGACCCGTTCGGGGCGGATGGAGATCAGCGTTTCACTTCCCACATCACCGCATTTCACCGGATTGGCGCGGCAGGTTTCACCATCGGCAAGGCGGACGATCACCTCGTCGCCTTCAAACCCTTCCACAACACCGTCCAGCTTGTTGTTCTCGCCGATAAACTGCGCAACAAAGCTGTTCTCGGGGCGTTCGTACAAATCCGCCGGCGGGGCAAGCTGCTGAATGCGTCCGTCATCAAAAACCGCCACGCGGTCCGACATGGTCAGCGCCTCGGACTGGTCGTGCGTCACGTAAACAACGGTGATTCCCAAACGCTCATGCAAATGTTTGATTTCAAACTGCATATGTTCACGAAGCTGCTTGTCCAATGCCCCCAGCGGTTCATCCATCAGCACCAGTTCCGGCTCAAACACCAGCGCACGGGCCAGGGCGATGCGCTGTTGTTGTCCACCCGACAACTGCGCCGGGCGGCGGTTGATGAATTCCCCCATCTGCACCATTTCCAGCGCGCGCTTCACCTTTTCCTCGCGCGCGGTCTTGTCCAAGCCACGCACTTCCAGCGGAAACGACAGATTTTCTCCGACCGTCATATGCGGGAAAAGGGCATAGTTCTGAAACACCATGCCAATGCCGCGTTTATGGGGGGGGATATTGTTGATTGGTCGCCCGGCCAGCCGGATATCACCATTGGTCGCCGTTTCGAACCCCGCCAACATCATCAGGCAGGTGGTCTTGCCAGATCCGGAGGGGCCCAGCATCGTTACGAATTCACCTTTGCCGATCTGCAGGTTAAGATCTTTGACGACCAGAACCTCGCCGTCATAACTTTTCTGTACGCGGTCGAATTCGACGAACGCGTTGTCGGAAACATCTGATGCCACGTATTGGGCTCCCCGAAATGGCTATGGCAGGTTGGCCTGCACTCACTCTGTTGCGCCAACTAAAGCGAATGATGAAGACTTATGCAACAGGGGTGTGAAGAATCACCGGTAAATTCTGTGTAAACCGCGAAAAAGCGGATGTTTTTCACTGGAAAACGGCATGCCGTTCCCTCTCTTGCTTTTCCTGGACCCGATTCGCTCCAACACGAAACCTTTAATGGCAGCCTCAGGGCCAAACCCCGGGCCTATCGGAGATGAAACCGCGCCAGCAGCCCGCGATGATCCGACCCCAGCAACGGGCGCAGGGACGCATTGGCCGGCTTATCATTTTTCGAGACCAGCACATGATCAATCGGCAGGGTCAGCCAGCCATTCAGCATGGGAAAACTGGGCCGCACCCCGCCCACACGCCGGGTGCCCGATGCGGTGGAAATCCGGCGAAGCGTATGCGACCAGGCAACCATGTTGAAATCTCCGCCCAGAACCACCGGCGCCGGATTGGCCGCCAGAAGGCCGGCAATATCGCGCGCCAGTTTTCGTACCTGCGGCGCCTGATTAAAGGGATAGGGCCAGTGCAGGTGCAAGGCCACCACCCAGACCGGCCCATCCGGCGTGCGCACCTGCATCGCCGCAAGGCCGCTTTTGTCGATACATTCACCACTGCCCCCGATCTTTGGCCAACGCGAGGCAACCGCCACACCCCCCACAGCTTCAAAGGCGCAGAATTGCTGCGCCGGATAGCTGCCCTCCAATGCCTTCAGTATCTGCCGGTTGTGCGGGGTAACTTCCTGCAATGAAATGAAATCCGGCGCCTGCGTCCGCAAATCCTGTATGATCGGGCTCAGATCCTGCAGGCGATAGGACAGGTTCTTCTGGTACATGGAATAAGGGGCATCCGGCGCCGGCCTGCCTTGCAGATATGCAGCGGCAAGACTGACCGCCGACAGCAGACAAATCCCGGTGCCGAACAGCGACAGCCACCAATGCCCCTGCCAGAGCAACAGCGCCAGACCGATCAGGCCAAGCCCCAGAATATAGGGACGAAACACAGCCAGTGAATCGCCCAGCGGATGTACGGCGCCAAGGTGGCTGAACATCAGCAGGCCGAGAGGCAGCACAGCGGCAATGGTCACGATCAATTTCATTCACTCTCCGCCAGCCCGGTCTGGTTTTTTTGCACTATATGGCCGCATCCGGCCGGCTGCAACACAGCCTGTCACCAATGCGTGACGCTCTGACATATCCCGCTCTGGCCTCTTGCAACGCACCAAATGACTCACCAAAGTCAAATCAAGGGGCATAAAGATAAAGGAGAGCGGACAATGGCGACCGAACGGGTTGAATTTGAGGGGCATGCGGGCGACAAACTGGCCGCCCGGCTGGATCTGCCCGAAGGCCCGCTGCTGGGCACTGCACTTTTTGCCCACTGTTTCACCTGCTCCAAGGACATTCCCGCGGCCCGGCGCATCGCCGGTCGGCTTGCCGGTATGGGGATTGCCGTCCTGCGGTTCGATTTCACCGGTCTGGGCCATTCCTCGGGTGAGTTCGAGAACACCTCCTTTTCCTCGAATGTCGAGGACCTGGTCGCGGCCTGCAAATATCTTGAAAAGCGCGGCATGGCGCCGGGGTTGCTGATTGGCCACAGCCTGGGCGGCGCGGCCATCCTGAAGGCGGCCGGGCGGCTTGACAGTGTGCGCGCCGTGGCCACGCTGGGGGCGCCGTTTGACCCGCACCATGTGTTGCACAACTTTTCCGGCGCCCTGGATGAAATTGCCGAAAAGGGCGTCGCCGAAGTCCAGCTTGGCGGCCGACCGATCAGGATCAGCCAGGATTTTGTCGAGGACGTCTGCGCCGAGGCGCTCGAACGCCCGATCCGCGAGCTGAAACGCGCGTTGCTGGTGATGCACGCACCCGGTGACCGCATCGTCGGCATCGAAAACGCCGCCAACATATTCAAGGCCGCCCGCCATCCGAAAAGCTTCGTCACCCTGGACGAAGCCGACCACCTGATCACGAACTCCGATGATGCGGAATATGCCGCCGGGGTTATCGCGGCCTGGGTCGGGCATTATCTGAAACTCTCGCCGCCCGCCCCGCCCATCGGCGCACCCGAAGGGGTCGTACGTGTTTCCGAGGCCGACCCGAACGGGTTTCTGCAAGACGTCAACGCCGGCCCGAACCATCACCTGCTGGCGGACGAGCCGATCGCCTATGGTGGCACCAACAAGGGTCTTTCACCCTACGGGTTCCTGTCTGCCGGCCTGGGGGCCTGCACCAGCATGACGATCCGCATGTATGCGCGGCGCAAGAACTGGCCGCTCGGCCACGTCAGCGTCGAGGTCACCCATGACAAGGTGCACGCACAGGACGCGGAAAATGCCGCCGTGCAAAAGGTGGATGTATTCAAACGCAAAATCTGCCTGACCGGAGATCTGACCGAGGATCAGCGCCAGCGGCTGATGCAGATTGCCGACAAATGTCCGGTGCACAGAACCCTGTTGCACAGCTCGGAAATTGAAACCGAGCTGGCCGAGTGACGCAGCCCTGTCCCGCACCCGATGCGGGACCTGCCCGAAACACGCGAAACGCAGGAGGCCCCGCATCAAGTGCGGGGCAGCACCACATTCCCCTGCCAACTTGTAAAAACCGCAACACCGGTTACCTGAATATGGACCCGCAGCAAAACCACAGCTCCGCATGTTCAGCACGCTTACCGACAAACAGAGGGCCAAAGCCACCGGCGCCCTGATCTTGCTCGCCTATAGCATGCTGACCTATACCATCACCGGCAGCAAAGTATCGGGCGTGATCACCGACATCGCCAGCGGTCTGGCGGTGATCGGCATCCCGCTGCTGATCTGGCCGGTCTTTCGCCCGCACAAAGCCCTGAACATCGCCTATATGGCCGCGCGCTTTGCCGAGGGAGTCCTGATGATCCTCGGCGGGGTGTTCATCCTGTCGCCCGTGCTGGAGCCTTACCGCAACGGCATTTACGAGCACATCCACATCTATTTCTTCATCACCGGGGCTCTGTTCTTCTACGCCCTGCTCTACCGCACCCGTGCTGTGCCGCGGTTTATCTCCGTGTGGGGAGGCCTCGCCACCCTTGCCCTGCTGCTGGTCACGATGATCAAACTGTTCGGGGTGCAATATGCCCCGCTGGACGCATTGGTAATCCCGCTGGTGTTGAACGAGATCTTTCTGGCTGTGTGGTTGATGGTGAAGGGGTTTTCGGGATTAGCTGGATAAGAAGGTGTTTCACCTGCATTTCAACACCCCAGTGGGGCACAGTTCGGTTCTCGCATGTAACTTATACTTTGGCGACCAAAGCTGCCACCACAGGAAAAATATGGCGGCGCCCGACCTGGTGGGCGCATTTCGCCTTGGGCTGTGCATGTGAAACGGTTGTGGAAAAACCTTGACATATCAATTGGCTGTACCGTTTCATAGCGCCCTCCATGGGGAGGTCGGGCGCTGCCATATTTTTCAAAATGGCGGGCTGCATGTGGAAAGGTGGTCTTGCAATGATCTCTTTAAGCAAGAGTCCCATCCAGAAATGCCACCACTTCCCCCGTCAGCCGCTGATGAAACGCCACACGGTCAAACCCTTCGGGGTCTTGGGCCGGTATAAACCCGGGTGTCACCAACGCCTCTGGAAACGGCGACAGGAACGACAAATGCCCTGCGTTTTCAACGTGGTGGACGGTGACCTTGCCCTTGTCGGGCACCTGATCCAGTATCCGTTCCACATTGTTGAACGGGGTCAGGGTGTCGTGTTCGGCGTGGTAGACCAGTATCGGCACAGTGACTTCGGCCAATGAGCCTTCGGGCATATAAAAATCCGTTGCGGGGGCCATCAGGATCAGGGCCTTGATGCGCTTATCCGCTGTGACAGGCACGCGGCGACCCGTGATGCTCCACGGCCTGCCGCCCGCCACCGCCAGCCCCGTATAGCCGCCCATCGAATGGCCCAGCAGGGCGGCATTGTCTGTCTGCACCGCGCCTGCCAGAATATCGTTACCCGCCAGCGCGTTCAGGCACAGGGTGATATGGCGCGGGCGCAGTTCCAGATTGCGGGTTTTGCCTTCGAGGAAATTGTCGTCGGTGTTGTTGCCGAAATGCTCGGGGCAAAGCACCACATAGCCCGCCTCGGCCAGGGCCTGCGCCAGTGTCAGATAGACCAGCCGGTGACCGCCTGACCCATGCGAGATCACCACCACCGGATACGGCCCCGGCCCTGCGGGCGCGTTCAGGCCGGCGGTGACGCTGAAGGGGCCGATTTCGTAGGCTCCATGCGCCTGCGCCGCCGGATACATGATGAACACCGGAAAGCCGATGTTGGCCTGATCGTCCCAGACGCGGATATGCTGGCAGCCTACATGTTTCATGGTATTTCCTTATAATAGGGCCTGTGCAGATCGTATCAGCCATTTTGGAAAAATGGCAGCGCCCAACCTGGAGGGTGCATTACGCTATGAGTTACACCCAGTGGAACGGCTGTGTAAGCTCCTGACGCATCATCCGGTTGCCCCGCTGCAAAGCGCCCTCCTTGGGGAGGTCGGGCGCTGTCATTTTTCCAAAATGACGGGGTTTCGGATTTTACTATACAAAAAGGGCGCAACCTTTGGCCACGTCCCTTTTAAAATCATTCACTTGCCGGATTTAACCGCGGGCGCGGCCGACCAGTTTCCAGAGCGTCGGCAGCAGAACCGCCGCAAGGGCCAGTTTCACCGCATCGCCCAGCAGGAAGGGTGTCAGGCCCCATGTCAGGATCGGCTTGTCGAACCCGTAGAGAACGCCCAGCCACAGCAGACCCGGCACATAGATCAGCGCATTGCCGATCAGCATGGCACCGGCCATTTTCACCGGCGAGCGATCCCAGCCGCGTGCCGCCAGCAGACCCAGGGCCACAGTGGCCAGCACAAAGCCCAGCAGATATCCGCCGGTGCTGCCCATCATGTATTCCAGACCGTTCAGGTCGGCGGTGGATTTGGCGAAGACGTCAAAACCCAGCATGCCGACCAGCATATAGCCGATGATCGTCACCAGCCCCAGACGCGCGCCATAGGCAGCCCCGATGGTCAGCACCGCGAATGTGCCCATCGACATCGGAACCGGCAGCATCGGCACCATGATCTTGGCCGAAAGCGCCAGCGCCGCAATGCCAAATCCGACAAGAGCCACCTGTTTCGCCCGCAGGGCTGTGCCGTTTTGCGCGCCGAGAGCCTCGGCCAGTACCTGATCTGTTGTCGCTGTCGCCATCATGCTGTCTCCGTTTGCTGCCTGAACCTGAGCTTTCGTCTGTTTTGCCCCACCCGGCCGCGCGAGGCAAGCCGATTTCCGGCGGCGGCGCGGCATAGTCGCGCCTTGCCGCCCGAGAGAGCCTTCTCTATGAAAGGCCCGACAAATCAGGACATGCAAAGGTGCGCCAATGATTCCCCGCTATTCCCGCCCCGATATGGTGGCCATATGGTCCCCGGAAACAAAATTCCGCATCTGGTATGAAATCGAGGCGCACGCCTGCGACGCACAGGCCGCACTGGGGGTGATCCCCAAGGAAAACGCCGAGGCTGTCTGGAAAGCCAAAGACGTGCCCTTCGATGTCGCCCGCATTGATGAAATCGAGGCCGTGACCAAACACGACGTGATTGCATTTCTGACCCATCTGGCGGAAATCATCGGCAATGACGAGGCACGCTTTGTGCATCAGGGCATGACATCCTCGGATGTGCTGGACACCTGTTTCAACGTGCAATTGGTGCGGGCCAGCGACATTCTGATCAAGGATATGCAGGATCTGCTGGCCGCCCTGAAACGCCGCGCTTTCGAGCACAAGATGACGGTACGCATCGGCCGCAGCCACGGCATCCATGCCGAGCCCACAACCATGGGCCTGACATTCGCCCGTTTCTATGCCGAAATGGACCGCAACCTGAACCGGTTGAAAAAGGCCCGCAGGGAAGTGGCCACCGGCGCGATTTCCGGCGCGGTCGGCACCTTCGCCAATATCGATCCGGCGGTCGAGGAACACGTCTGCAAGGCAATGGGGCTGGAGGTCGAGCCGATCTCCACACAGGTGATCCCGCGCGACCGTCACGCCGCATTCTTTGCCGCCCTTGGCGTGGTGGGCAGCAGCATCGAAAACATCGCCACGGAAATCCGCCACATGCAGCGCACCGAGGTTCTGGAGGCCGAGGAGTTCTTTTCCAAGGGCCAAAAAGGCTCAAGCGCGATGCCGCACAAACGCAACCCTGTTCTGTCGGAAAACCTGACCGGTCTGGCCCGCCTTGTGCGCATGGCCGTGGTGCCGGCGATGGAAAACGTAGCCCTCTGGCACGAGCGCGACATCTCGCACAGTTCGGTTGAACGCAACATCGGCCCCGATACCACCATCACGCTGGATTTCGCGCTGGCGCGTCTGACGGGGCTGGTGGACAAGCTGGTGATCTACCCGGATAACATGTTGGCCAATATGAACAAATTCCGCGGGCTGGTGATGAGCCAGCGGGTGTTGCTGGCCCTGACGCAAGCCGGTGTTTCGCGCGAGGACGCCTATAAACTGGTACAGCGCAACGCGATGAAGGTCTGGGAAGAAGGCAAGGACTTCAAAACCGAACTGCTGGCCGATCCGGATGTTCTGGCGGCGCTGAGCGCCGAGGAGATCGAGGAAAAATTCGACATCGGCTATCACACCAAACATGTGGATACGATCTTCAAACGGGTGTTTGGCGAAAGCTGAAACCAGCACGGCGCCTCGAAATCTTTCAAAGATTTCGGGCTGTTTTCTTTTAAAGAAAACAGTTCCACCTGATGGTTTGGCGCTAGCGCCGGTAGGCTCGCAGGTAATGCCGTTCAAACATCCGTTTGGCCCAGTGGAAAATCTTCATTGGCGGCAGGAATATGGTGCGCTTTTCATTGCGGAACACCAGAATACCGCTGTCCAGCGTATCGACAATACAAATCAGTTCCGCCTTGAAATCATGGCTCGGGTCCCGACCGTTGATTTCATCGATGATATTCTTCACCGCCGCCTCGGCCTGCAAATCCGCCTGATGCGCCTGTTTTGCCAGCCACTCGGGCCCTGGATAAGACCCTGTATCGCCCACAACATAGGTGCCTTTCAGGCCCACAACACGGCACTTGCTGTCAGCCTGGATGAACCCGCCTTCCGAGCGTGGCAGATCGGTGTTGTCAAGCCATTCCGGCCCGGTCATACCCGTCATCATCAGGATCAGATCGGCCGGGATTTCCTCGCGTTCGGTCACCACTTTGCCGGCTTCCATGCGGATCGGCTTTGCGCCCAGATGGGTTTCGATCCCGCGCTTTTTCATCAGGGATAACAGCCCCTTGACTGCCTTTTCTCCCAGCCGGTTGCCCGGCTTTTCGGAACCGTTGAAAAACACCAGTCTGAATTTGTCCCGCCGTCCTTGCCGGCGCAGCATGGTGTCCATGCCGAACAGGAATTCGAACATCGGCCCGCCGCGCACCGCCTTGGGTTCCTTGGGGTTGGTGCCAAAGCCAAAGGCAATCGTGCCTCCCTCCATCGCATTGATCCGGTCATGGATTTGCTGCCCCATCGAGGCACCCTCGCACGGGATGATCGCATGTTCCTTCAGCCCCGGCAGTTTCTTGATGAACCGGCTGCCGGTGGCGATGATCAGATAGTCATTGCGGATGTCGCCGGTATCGGTCTGCACCAGCCGCCCGCCTTCACGCAGATTTCTCACCGATCCCTGATGCCAGACCACATTCTTCCGGGCGAAAAACTTCTCCAGATTGACATCTATATCATCTGCATTGCGCATACCCGACGGCATCCAGATCAGGCTGGGCAGATAGGTCAGGTGATTGTTTGGCGAAACCACGGTAATCTGGGCATTGATCCCGGATTTGCGCATCTGGCGAACCGCCGTCAATGCGCCAAAACCGCTGCCAAGAATTACGATATGGGTCATGTGGGCCTTGTCGGTTGAAAGGTGGCAGGTGTTATCATGCCGGCCTTCTATACAAAACACGACGGCCTGTTAATGCGACAAATCTTACCATTTCAGTCGGAAATCATGGCCGCAGCAAATTGCACACCCCCTACTCTGCCACAAATTCGATTTGAATCTTCCCCGGTGTAAGGAGAACTTTAACCCGACTCTGCCAGTCTGGCGCAAACCGGATCGGAGAACCGTAACGTGAGCACAGCCCTGTCATCCCTACCCGATGTATCCCCGCCCAATACAGGCTTTGCCGCCCCCCCGTCGCCGTCGCCTCAGTTGCCTGCGATCAACCGGCAACAAAAAGCAGCGATCATCGTGCGCTTGCTGCTGTCAGAAGGCGCAGAGCTATCGCTGACCGACCTGCCCGAGGATATGCAACGGCAACTGACCGTGCAGATGGGCTCGATGCGCAGTGTCAGTCGCGAAACCGTGGCGATAGTCGTTGAGGAGTTCATCAGTGAACTGGACAGTATCGGCCTTTCATTTACCGGGGGGCTTGCCGGGGCATTGGAAGCCCTCGACGGCAAGGTCAGCGCCAACACCATAGCCAGCCTGCGCAAAGAAGCCGGGATCAATAACACGGGTGACCCGTGGGAACGATTGGCAGGCATGGACATTTCCGTGTTGCAATCCGTGCTCGAACAGGAAAGCATCGAGGTGGGGGCCGTGCTTTTGTCCAAGCTCAGTGTTTCAAAGGCCGCGGAGCTGCTTGGACATCTTCCGGGAGAGCGTGCCCGCCGCATTACCTATGCCGTATCCCTGACAGGGGCCGTTACACCCGAGGCGGTTCAGCGCATCGGCGAATCTCTTGTCGCCCAACTGGATAGCCAGCCTGTCGGCGTTTTCGACGAAGGCCCGGTTGAGCGGGTTGGCGCCATCCTGAATTTTTCCCCCGCAGCCACCCGTGACGACGTGCTTGCCGGCCTGGAAGAAGAGGACGAGAATTTTGCGAATCTGGTGAAGAAGGCAATCTTTACCTTTGCCAACATCCCGGACCGCATTGATCCGCGTGATGTTCCGAAAATCACCCGCGTTGTTGATCCGGCCTTGCTGGTTAGCGCACTTGCCCACGCCGTTTCAACCGGGATGCAGGAACAGGCGGATTTCATCCTGAACAACATGTCCAAACGCATGGCGGAACAGCTTCGCGATGAGATGCAGGAGCTTGGAACCATAAAGGCCGAAGACGGCGAAAAAGCCATGAACGCAGTCATCGCCAGCATACGAGAAATGGAGGCGGCCGGCGAGATACTGTTTATCGCCGGCGAAGATTGACGATCTTTGCCATTATTCTGACAGTGGCAGCAAGGCGCATTCGTTGTTTTGCCTTTTCCCAACCGCCACATGCACACGTGAAACATCCCTCACAAACAAAAACTATATAGGAGAAGAGCGGGATCCAAACCAGACGCCGCCCGGATAAAATCAAAATATCAGTAGATTGGGACGTACCGGACAGGCTGGCTCTATTTGCGGCGCCCCCCGAGATGAAGTGCCTTTTGCTCCCTGCAGATTTGGCGAAATTA